>Ga0194134_10005136_pt1 | contig 12595 bp, 9 predicted proteins | sample TA2KigOff0mmetaG_FD_148602 | JGI IMG/M metagenome (GOLD analysis project Ga0194134, IMG submission 148602) | Freshwater microbial communities from Lake Tanganyika, Tanzania - TA2015056 Kigoma Offshore 0m | ecosystem: Environmental > Aquatic > Freshwater > Lake | place: Tanzania: Lake Tanganyika... | reverse complement strand
CGCTGGTCGGCTACGACCACCTTGCCGCTCACCTCTACGCCTGCCGTCTTGTGCATGGATCCCGCGTGCGCTACCCGGCCCTCGGCCTGGTCGTCAGCGGCGGCCACACGGCTCTCTACAGGGTCGGCACGCCGACCGACCTGGAACGCCTCGGCGGCACGATCGACGACGCCGTGGGCGAGGCCTTCGACAAGGCGGCGGCGCTGCTCGGCCTCGGCTATCCCGGCGGCCCGTGGATCGAGCGGACGGCGCGCGACGGCAATCCGCGGAGCGTGCGCCTGCCGCGGCCCCTGGCGGCAGACCGCGACCGGATCGACATGAGCTTCAGCGGCCTGAAGACGGCGCTGCGGGTGCGGGTGCGCCCCCCGGGGACACCGGCCGATCAGCCGCCACCGACCGGTCAGGCCCGCGCCGACCTGGCGGCGGCGTTCGAACAGGCGGCGGTCGATACGGTCGTCGCCAAAGTCGAAGTGGCGCTCGAGCGCACCGGCCTGCGCCAGGTGCTCGTCGGCGGTGGAGTCGCGGCCAACTCGCGCCTCCGCGCCGCGCTGACTCTAGCCGGTGGCCGCCACGGCGCGGAAGTGCTCGTGCCGCCGCCGTCGCTGTGCACCGACAATGCGGCGATGGGGGCGATCGCCTGGGAGCACGTCGAACGCGGCGACGTGGGCGGGGCTCTGCTCGATGTCGCTCCGGGAACCGACCGCTCCGCCGCCCGTCGCGCCCGCTGACGGCAGCCGTGCTCCGCCTCAGGGGGAGAAGCTCTCGAACTCGCTGTGCGGGCGGTGCTCCTGATTGACGAACCGGGTGAAGTCGTGCTGCCAGAGCAGCTTGACGTCGCCGATCGGACCGTTTCGCTGCTTGGCGATGATGATCTCGGCCTGTCCCTTGACCCGTTCCCGGTCCTCGTCGTTCGTCTGGTAGTACTCCTCACGGTGCACGAACATCACCACGTCGGCATCCTGCTCGATGGCCCCGGACTCACGGAGATGGTGGAGCCGCGGCTTGTTGTCGCGCGACACCTCCGCCTGGCGGTTGAGCTGGGCAAGGCACAGCAACGGGGCCTCGAGTTGCCGGGCAAGCGTCTTGAGGCGGCGGGCGATGCGGGCGACCTGCTCCTGGCGGGGGTCGCGCGGGTTGTCGGGCTCGATCAGCTGGAGGTAGTCGATCGCGACCAGCGCGAGGCCATGCTTCCGCTTGATCCGCCGGGCGACCGCGCCGATCTCGGCCAGCGTCCGCGCCGGGGAGTCGTCGATGAACAGCGGCGCGGCGCTGATCTCGCTGGCCTTCTGCACAAGCCGGCGCCGGTCCTCCTGCGAGATCGTGCCGTTGCGGAGACGGTGGCCGTTGACGCGCGCGGAGGAACAGAGCAACCGGTCGGTGAGCTCGAGCGCCGCCATCTCGAGGCTCACGAACAGCACCGGCCGCCGATTGTGGATCGCGACGTGCTCGGCGATGTTCATCGCCAGCGCCGTCTTTCCCATGCTGGGCCGGGCGGCGAGGATGATCAGCTCCTGGTTGTGGAGGCCCCCGCAGAGGGTGTCGAGCTCGGTAAACCCGGTTTCGACGCCGCCGAGCGGCTGATCGTGCTTCATCCGGGCGTCCATCCGGTGGAGCACGTCCTTGAGGACGTCGTTGATCGGTCGCGCCTCGGTCCCGGCCCGCTGCTCCGAGATGCCGAAGATCTTCGTCTCGGCGTCGCCGAGCTGTTTCCGCGCCTCGACCGGGGAGTCGTAGGCGTCGCTGAGGATCGCGGTGGAGGTGTCGATCAGCGCGCGGAGGAGGCTCTTCTCCCGGACGATCTCGGCGTAATGCACCGCATGCGCGGCGTGGGGGACGGCCTGGAGGAATTCGGCGATCACCGCCGCGCCGCCGACGCGCTCCAATTCGCCGGCCGTGCGCAGCGCCTCGACGAGGATCCGGACGTCGACCTTCCGCGCCGACTCGTGGATCTCACGGATCCGCTCGAAGATCAGTCGGCAGGCGTCGTCGTCGAAATCGGCGGGGGACAACACCAGCGTCACGTCGTCGCAGACATCGGGCTTGAGGAGCACGCTGCCGATCACGGCACGCTCCGATTCATAGCTGGTGGGCCGTTCGCGCCCCGGCAGCCGGGCTCCGCTGCCCGCTGCGGGGGCGGTGGGGCGCGGCTTACCGCCGCCGTCACGCCGCCGGCGGGAGGACGCGCCGTTTCCGGAGGCATCGTGGTTGCCCGCTGAACCCGCCGCCGCGTCGCTCATCCGGTCACCTCGGTGGGCAGGGGGTGGGCTCGGACCCGGGAAGCCATGAGCTGCCGACCGACAAGACCATCACCCCGCGGTCGCGGCGAGCGGTTCTCGGCCAACGGCAAGAGCCGGCCGCGATCCCCGCGCCCGAAAGGCCACGGGCAGTTGACTTGGCGAGGCATCCACGGCCGGCAGGCAGCCGCGGCGGACGCTACTTGGCTCCGCCGTCTCCGCTCGAGGGCACCACCCACACCTTCAGGTCGCCTTCCACCTCGGCAGCGAGCCGCACCTTGACCGTGTACAGCCCGACCTCTTTGAGGGGGCCCTGGAGGATGATCGAGTCGGCAGCGACGATCAGGTCTTGCTGCTTCAGCGACCGGGAGATCTCCGCCGCGCCGACGGAGCCGTAGAGATGCCCCTCGTCGTTGGCATTGGCCTCGATCGTGACGCTCGTCCGCACCAGCTCGTCGAGCAGGCTGCGGAGGCCCGCCAACCGCTGCCGGGCGATCTCGTCGAGCTTCGCCTTGTGCTTCTCGATCATCCGCTTGTGGTGGTCGGTGGCGATCGTCGCCATGCCCTGGGGCAGCAGATAGTTGGCCGCGTACCCCCGCTTCACCTCGACCACCTCGCCCACCTTGCCGAGGTGCTCGACCGACTGGATGAGGAGCAGTTCGATGCCCCCCTTCTTCCCCTTCGGTAGCCGGTTGGCGGCGGCCATTGTCGGGGCCGAGCGTTGCCGTTTGGCGCGGCTGACCGCATTCTTTGCCGGCGCCGCGGACGATTCGCGAGCGGGAGCGGAAGACGCGTTGGAGTCAGACTGAGCGGCCATCGTGAAACCTTTCCAGCACGGAAAATCCGGGACAGAAAACCTCGTCACCCACACCGAACGCCACGGACCGACGTGAACACTCCACCGGCGGGCCCGGGGCCGATCGGCGGCACTGACGAGTCACCCGCGGCCGTGGCGAACCACGGCCGCGACGTCATCGGCCAGCGCCCGCGTCATTCGGCCTACGGGCAGGGCAGCCGCCGTAGGCCAGCCCCCTCAAAACGGGATGTCGTCGTCGCCGCCACCGGCCGATGGCACTTCTCCATCGTACCCGCCCGAGGGGCCGTCGGTCGACGGGGCATCGGCATCGGCGTGCCGGCCTCCGGAACCGGCCCGAACCGGTCGCCCCGACCGACCACCCCCTTCGCCACGGCCCCCCTCTCCCGACCGGCCGCCAAGAAGGACGAGACGGTCGCCGATGACTTTCAGCTTCGAGTTTTTCTTGCCGTCTTTCTCCCACGTCTCGAGCTTGAGCCGACCTTCGATGAGGACCGGCGACCCTTTGGTGACGTATTCCCCCGCGACCTCGGCATTGCGATCCCACAGCGTGATGTCGACGAAGGTCGTCTCCTCGCCCCATTCGCCGCTGGGAAGTTTGCGCCGCTCGTTGACTGCCAGACCCAGGTCGGTCACCGCCTTGCCGCTGGGGATGTACCGCAGTTCCGGGTCGCGGGTGACGTTACCCATCAGAACCACACGGTTGAAACTGGCCATCGGATGCTCCTCGACCTACGTGATTGACCGCCGGCTCCACTGGCCGGCGAGTTGCCCCGATCGAACCCCGCCTGCGCCGCTCGGCCGCGTCTTCCCCGCCGCCGCGGCCATCGCCCCCCGCGGGCCTTCTCGGCCCCCGGGGGCTCGCCCGGCCGCTGTCGGCGAGGCGAATGTGATCATCTGTTCAGTATAGGGTGCCTGTCGGCGAGTTGGCAAGACCGCGGTTTCGGGCAGGGCACGCCGGGGCGGGGGTCAGGTTCCCGCCGGGCTCGAGGTGCCCGTGCGCCGCTGCGTGCTATCGCCGGCCAACGCGTGCTGCACGAGGACATCGGCGAGCCGCGGATCGACGCGGAGGATCAACTTGCGGATCACCAGGTCGGTGATCGCCGCCTGCCGCTCGAGGGGGGCGATGTTGCCGCCGGGCATCTTGAAGTAGCTGAGCCAGTAGACCCCCTTCTTGTGTCCGTTGATGGGGTAGGCGAGTTTTCGCTCGTCCCACAGCCGTGCGGCGAGCACGGTGCCGCCGTGCGCGGCGATCAGGTCGTCGACCTGCTTGGCAGCCGCGGACGGATCGCGCGAGAACTTCGTGGGATCAAGAATGAACATGCCTTCGTAAACGACCATCGAGGGTTCCTCGGGAGCGGTGGCTGGAAATCATTGAAACTAGTTGTGTCGGTTCATCGCCGCGTCGATGCCGAGGGCGATCCAATCCTCGGCTGCTTCCGCGGCCCGCTGCACGGCGGCGTCGACCTGCGTTCGCTCCGCCGCGGTGAAGCGGCCGAGCACCCAATCGGCTGGATCACGGCCGCGAGGCACCGGTCCGATGCCCACCCGAAGTCGCGGCACGGTCTGGGTGCCGAGGCGCAGGAGGACGTTGGCGAGGCCATTTTGGCCCCCCGCCGAACCGCCCTTCCGGAGCCGGATGACGTCCGCGGGGAGATTGAAGTCGTCGCAAATCACCAATATATCCGAGTCGTCGAGCTTGTAGAAATCGCGCGCTGCAAGCACGGCCGAGCCGGAGAGGTTCATCCACGTCAGCGGCCAGAGGAGCAGGACCTGGCTGCCCCGGACCGTCGCCGGGGCGGTGTCGCCCTGGAAACGCTGACGCCGCGGCGGGCTTCCCGCCCGCTCCGACAGGATGTCGAGAACCTCGAAGCCGACGTTGTGCCGCGAGCCATCGTAGGAGCGGCCGGGGTTGCCGAGGCCGACGACGAGTTTCACTCACTCCCCCTCGGCGGCAGTCCCCTCCTCCGCCGGCTTGCGGCCGATCACCTCCGGCTCGGCGGCGGCGACCGCCTCCTCGGCCTTGTGCGTCGGGAGGTTGCAGGACACGACGTTCTCTTCCCGGTCGGCAAGGACGCGAGCCCCCTTCGGCAGCTCCAGATCCTGGACCTTGATGACGCCGCCGATCATCAGCCGGCCCACCTGGGCGTGGATCCTCTCCGGGATCGCGTCAGCCGTGCACTCGAGATCGACTTCGTGGAGCAGGAGCGTGACCACGCCCCCTTCACGTTGCCCGGGGCATTCGCCACGCAGGTCGACCGGGACGCGCACCTTGACCCGCTCGCTGGCGCTGACGCGAATCAGATCGACGTGGAGCGGTTCGGTGCCGAACGTGTCCCACTGCAGGTCTCGGAGCAGGGCGCTGGTCTTCACCGCTCCCTGCAACTCCACGACACGGCTGCCGTGGCGGATCACCGCCTCGACCGCATCGCGGTGGGCGGCCAGATCGACACATTTCTCGCCATGGCCGTAGAGAACCAGGGGAACGAGCCCCTGGCGGCGGAGGCGGCGGCAGGCATGGGAGCCGACGGCGGTGCGGGCGACGACTTCGAGCGACTCGCTCACGGGATCGATTCCTCGCGGGGGGCTTTCGCGCGTGCGGCGCCGCGGCGCGGGGGCCGGGCGCGGGCCCGCGCGACACCGTCGGCAGGCTCACGGAAAGCCCACTATCATGCCAGCGCCGCCGGGGACCGCAAGGCCGGTCTGCCGGCTCACTGGAACATCATGCTCACCGACTCGTTGCGGTGGATCCGTTTGATCGCCTGCCCGAGCAGCGCAGCGACCGAAAGCACCGTCACGGAGGGAAGGAGCTTATCCTCCGAAAGGGGGATCGAGTCGGTGATGATCACTCCTTTGAAGGGCGCCGCCCGGAGCCGCTCGACCGCCGGGCCGACGAGCAGGCCGTGGGTCGCGGCGGCGTAGATCGCCTTGGCGCCGTGGCGGTGGATCACCTCGGCGGCCGAGCAGATCGAACCGGCGGTGCTGATCATGTCGTCGAACATCAGCGCCGTTTTTCCCTCCACCGACGCCCCGATGAGGTTTGCAGGCTTGGTGGTGTCGGCCGACAAACGCCGCTTGTCGATGATCGCCAGCGGGGCTCCGAACCGGGTGGCGTGGCCGACGGCGCGCTTGATTCCCCCCTCGTCGGCGCTGACGACGACGATCTCGTCGCGCGGCACGTCGAGCGACGCGAAGTGGTTGTGGAGCACCGGGGCGGCGTAGAGGTGGTCGACGGGGACGTCGAAGAAGCCCTGGATCTGGGCGGCGTGGAGGTCCATCGCCAGCACGCGGTCGGCGCCCGCGCGGGTGATCAGATTGGCCACGAGCTTGGCCGTGATCGGCACCCGCCCGGCGTCTTTTCGGTCCTGCCGGGCGTACCCGAAGTAGGGAATCACCGCCGTCAGCCGGAACGAACTGGCGCGCTTGAAGCTGTCGATCATCACGAGCAGCTCCATGAGGTGCTCGTTGACCGGCGGGCAGGTGGGCTGGACGATGAACACGTCGCGGCCGCGGACGTCTTCGTCGATCTTGCACGAGATCTCGCCGTCCGGAAACCGCCCGAGGGTGATCTTCCCCATCGGCAGGTTGAGGTAGCGGCAGATGTCCTGGGCCAGCGCCGTGTTGGCGGGCCCACTGAAGATCTTCAGATCGTTCATCCGGCGTGCCTCGCTGGTCCCTGCTCGTCGCCCGTCGGCCGCGCCGCCAGGGCCGCGGCCACCGCGGCGAGCTGTGCGGGGGTGTTCACGGAGAGCGACTCGCTCTCGTCGAGGCAGGCGACGGCATCGACCACCAGGCCGTCGGACGCCAGCAACCGGGGGCAGTCGGTGAGGTAATACTCCCCGGCGGCGTTGCCGTTGTCGAGGCGCCCGACGGCGTCGACGAGCGCCCCTGCCGCGAACACGTACGTGCTCATGTTGACCTCGCGGATCAGGCGCTGCTGCGGCGTCGCGTCGCGTTCCTCGACGATCGCCTCGAACCGGCCGGAGTCGTCGCGCACGATCCGCCCCAGGCCGGTCGGGTCGGCGGCGATCGTCGTGCCCAGCAGGCAGGCGGCCGACCGGGCGGCGAACTCGCCGAGGAGGCGGGCGATGCTCGCCGGCCGGAGCATCGGCGAATCGCCGCAGACGATCACCACCGGCCGCGCCGGGCCTCCTCCGGCGCGGCGCAGGTGCGGGACCGCCGCGGCCACCGCGTCGCCGGTTCCGCGGAGCGCGGTCTGGAGCGCGAAGAAGACCCCGGTCACACCGGCCAGCGCGCGCTCGACGTCGGCGGCCCGGTGGCCGACGACCACGATCCGCTCCTCGATCCCAGCCGCCGCCAAGGCCTCGAGCACCCAGGTGACAAGCGGCTTCCCTGCCGCCTCGCAGAGCACCTTGGGCAGGTCGGTGCCCATCCGTGTGCCGCGGCCAGCGGCGAGGACGATCGCGATCGGCGGCGTCGGCGACATGGGAACCACGGGGTGGCTTCCGAAGCTCTGGTGGAGGTGCGGTCGTCGGCAGGCCGCCAGTGTAGTGATCCCGCCGACGCCGTTGGCCCGGTCGCGACCGCTCCCCGTCCGGAGGCCTGGGACGACACCCGCCGCCGTGCTGCGGCCGGCTGCGGCGCGGCGGGCCGTCGCGGTACACTCCCCCCCATGACACGCCAATCCCACCCTGTCGTGAGCCGCGGGCGCGGAGACACCGCCTCCACCGCCAACGATGCGCTCGATATCACTCTCGGCCGGTTGCGGGTCCGCACCGGCCGGATCCGCGGCGGCCGCGGCGACGGGATGCTCGTCGTCGAGCTCGCCGCCGGCGCCACCAGCGCGATCGTCCTCCCGGACCGGGGCCTGGGAATCTGGAAGGCCTGGAGCGGGCCGACCGAGCTGGGCTGGCAGTCGCCGGTCGCCGGCCCGGTGCACCCGCGCGGCGTGCCGCTGATGGAGCCCTCCGGGCTCGGCTGGCTCGACGGGTTCGACGAACTGGTCGCCCGCTGCGGCCTGGTCTCCAACGGCGCCCCCGATTTCGACGCCGCCGGCCGGCTGCTGCATCCGCTGCACGGCCGGATCGCCAATCTCCCCGCCCATGCCGTCGAGGTGGTGATCGACGACAAGGCCGGCACGGTCGAACTGGCCGGCGCCGTCGACGAGACGCGGTTCCACTTCCATGCCCTGCGTATGTCGACCCGGATCGTCGTCCACGCCGACCGGCCGCTGGTCACCTGGACCGACGAAGTGACAAACCTCTCCGACCGCCCGACGACGATGCAGATGCTCTACCACGTCAATCTCGGGCCACCGCTGCTCGGGGCCGGGGCCGAGCTCCTCGCGGCCGTCGACGAGGTGGCGCCGCGCGACACCGCGGCGATGCCCGACGGCCCGACCTGGAGGAGCTTCGAAGCGCCCCGGGCAGGGCGCCCCGAGGAGGCGCATTTCGCGCGGATCCGTCCCGACGACCAGGGGACCGCCGAGGCGGTCCTCCTCGCCCCCGGCGGGCGCGAGGGGGCGCGGCTGGCCTGGTTTGCCGAGTCGCTCCCCTGCTTCACGCTCTGGAAAAACCAGACTGGGAATGCCGATGGCTACGTCACCGGACTCGAGCCGGGCACCAATTTCCCCAACCCGCGGTCGTTCGAGGAGTCGCAGGGGCGCGTGGTCACGCTGGCGCCGCGGGCGGCGGTCCAATTCGATCTGGCGCTCGAGCACGTTTCCGGCGCCCGGCTCGACGAGGTCCGCACCCGGATCGCCGCCCTCGCCGCGCGGCGGCCGACGACGATCCATCCCGCCCCACGCTCGGGCTGGAGCCGGCTGGCGGCGTGGCTCGTCGCGCTCTCGGCCCTCGGCCTGTCGGCCGGGGCCGACGCCGTCGCCGACCAGACCGGCCCGCCGCGCCGCGTGCTCGCGGCCGACGATTCGACGCGGACGCTGGCGCTGGTCGGAGCCGACGGGAGCATCGCCTGGCGGCGCCCCGTCGCGCAGATCCACGACCTCCACCTCCTCCCTGACGGCCACCTGCTCTCCCAGGAGGGGTGGACGCGGGTCGTGGAGACCGACCGCGACGGGAAGGTGGTCTGGTCCTACGACGGGCGGAAGGAGCATGGCGACCGCCCGGTCGAGATCCACGCCTTCGAGCGGCTCCCCGACGGGGCGACGATGATCGCCGAGTCGGGGCCGGCGCGGATCGTGGAGGTCGATGGCGAGGGGAAGATCCGCCACGTGATCCCGCTCACGGTCGATCGGCCGGCTGTCCACTCCGACACCCGCAACGTGCGCCGCACGCCGGCGGGCACGTATCTGGTCGCCCACGAGCGCGACGGCGTGGTCCGCGAATACGACACCGCGGGCAGGGTCGTGTGGGAGTTCGACGTGCCGCTGTTCGGCCGCGAGCCGAAGGGGGGCCACGGGCCCGAGGCATTCGGCGACCAGGTCTATTCGGCCGTCCGCCTCGCCAATGGCAACACGCTCATCGGCACCGGCAACGGCCATGCCGTGCTCGAGGTCACGCCCGCCAAGGAGATCGTCTGGCACCTGGCCCAGCATGACCTGCCGGGGATCACGCTGGCGTGGGTCACGCAGGTGCGCCGGCTCGCCAACGGCAACACGCAACTGGTGAATTGCCACGCCGGCCCCGACAACCCGCAGATCATCGAAGTCACACCCGACAAGAGGGTGGCGTGGACGTTTCGCGACTTCGTCACGTTCGGCAACTCCCTGCCGGTGGCGGTCGTGTTCGACCCCTGACGGCCGTTGACAACACCGGCATGATCTTTTCCCATACCCTGTGGTCCCCGTCCGGGGGGTTTCTGGCGAGGGGGCCAATCGCCTGACGCGATCGGGATCAAAGGAGGGGGCATCGGACGGCAGCGACAGCGGCAGCGGTGTGGCCAACGCCGGGGGCACCGCAACGCGTGCAGCCCGGGCTGCGGACCGCGCGGGTGCGGTGAGAAGCCGACACTGGCGGTGATGTTCGAGCAGCTCGAACAGCGGCTGCTGCTGGTCCGACCGATCGAGTTCTATCAGCTCACCCGTGGGCTTGAGGTCGGCCCAGGGATTCCTCAATACGAAGACTGCGGCGAGTTGATGATCGCCAGCGCTGGCGATGGCGCAGGAGGGGGCGGCGTCCATCTGGCCAGCGGCCTCGCGTCTCTTCCGGTCGGTAACCTTACGCCGCGTGTTTCCGACGGGGCGTCGGCCGGACCCGCCCACGCCTGGACGAGCAACGCCGTGCGCAACGGCGACGAGAGCTACGGCAACGGGCGGATCTCGACGACGATGCCGTCGATCCACGTGCTCCGGTCCGACGCGCAGGGTCCCGAGGCGTTGCAGTTCGACTTCACCGGCACCGATGTCAGGGTTTTCCTCCGCAAGCAGGGATCGACGACGTCGTTCGAGCCGCTCGCTGCCAATTCCGACTCGCTGACCTGGTCGGGAGCCCGGTTCGTCTACCGGACGGCGGCCGGCGAGGCGATCGAGTTCAATGACTTTTCGGGTAATGCCCCCGAGGAACATGGCCGCTTCGTGAGCCGCAGCGATGCCTTCGGCAATCGGGCGACCGTCACGCAGCGCGACATCTTCGGTCAGCCGACGCGCGTCGAGACGCTGTCGCTATCGTCGGTCGCGCCGGCGTCGGGCACCTCGCCGCGACAGTCGTGGACCTATACCTACATCACGGTTGGCGGTAGAGACCGGGTTGCCACGGCGACGCTGGCGCGGAGCAACGGATCGGTGATCCGGGTGCTCACCTACGGCTATTACGCCGGCGGGAGTCCGAACGGCACCGACGGCGATCTGGAGTCGATCGAGGTCCGCGACGGTACCGGAGCACTGATCGATTCGACCTACTACCGCTACTACACGTTCGGCCAGCCCGACAGCGACAAGGGGTTCTTCGGGGCACTGAAGTATTCGTTCGATGCCGCGAGCCAGAAGCGCCTCGCGGCTGCGGTGCCGGGATTCCGGACGGCGTCCGACGCGGCGATCGCACCGTATGCCTCCGACTACTACGAATACGATTCCCAGCGGCGCGTCGTCCGGCACGACCGGCAGGGCGTGGGGTGCTCCGCCTGCACCGGAGGGATCGGGACCTACACGTTCTCCTACGCGACCAATCCAGTGGCGGCGACCGACGACTTCAACGCCTGGCGGTCGCGGACCACGGTCACCCGCCCGGACGGCACCGAGGTGGTGAGCTATACCAACCTGTTCGGCCAGACGATGCTCGACGTGACGCGTGCCCTCGATGGCGGCGCGACACGGCAGTGGGGGCGCTTCCTCCGCTACGACGAATTGGGGCGGCCGATGTGGAGCGCCTCGCCCGAAGCCCTCGATCTCCCCGCCAATCTGGCGGACGTCGAGGCGCATGCCGACCTGATGGGGTCGCAGGCGGGCAACTACCTTTACCTCCGCGACGCCGCCGGGTTGATCGAGGTCCGGTCGTACGGCGTGACGTCGACGGCGACGGAGACGGTGCCGGGCGACGTCGTGGGACTGGTGTCGTCAACGGCGGTGCAGCGCGGCGAGACGGGGACCGCGATCCCGCAGACGGCGATGACGTACGTGACGCGCTCGGCCGGCGGGCGGACGGCGTCGTTCGTCGCCGTGGCGACGGCATTCGCCCCGGCAGCCCAGACGACGACCTATTCCTACTCGTTCCGCACCGACACCACCCAGGTCGAGTCGGTGGCGGTCACGCTGCCGGTCGTGAGCGCGGCGCAGAACGGTCCCGGCACTGCCGACGTGCAGATGCGGGTGTTCGATCCCAACGGTCGGGAGATCTGGTCGCGCGACGCCGACGGCTTCCTCCGTTTCACGGCCTACGATCCGGTCAGCGGCGCGGTCGTGAAGCAGATCGTGGATGTCGATACGACGCGGACCGGCGACTTTTCCGCGCTGCCGTCCGGCTGGGCGACGCCCGCGGGGGGCGGCCTGCATCTGGTCACGGCGACCGAGGTCGACGGGCTCGGCCGCGGGGTCAAGGTCACCGACCCGCGCGGGAATGTCACCTACCGGGTATTCGACGACGTCGCGCATGCGGTCCGCACCTACGTCGGTTGGAACGCCGCGACACTGTCGCCGACCGGTCCGATCTTCCTGTCGCGCCAGGACGTGAGCGGGACCTACTCCGAAACGCTGTCTTTCGCCGCCGTGCCGGCGGTCGATGCCGCGGGCCGGCCGACCGGCGCCGAGGCGATCACGAACGTCCAGTCGCTGTCGCGCTCGCTGGTCAACGCGGCGGGGCAGATGGTCGCCTCCGACCGCTACACCACGCTCGCCGGCGTGAGCTATTCGACCGAGGCCACGCTGGGAAGTGCGGGAAACAACTACCTGCGGACGACGACGGCGTATGGCAAGCAGGGGAAGGTCGAGCGCGTCGAAACCCCGTCGGGGACGATCACGCACCATGTCTACGACGGCCTGGCGCGGCTGTCGTCGAGCTGGATCGGCACCGACGATTCGACGACCAACGGCTTCAAGTGGTCGCCGACCAATAGCTCGCCGGCGTCGAACATGACGCGCGTCGCGGCCTACGAATATGACAACGGTTCTGTCGGCAATGGCAACCGGACGCGCTCA
>Ga0194134_10005127_pt1 | contig 12615 bp, 11 predicted proteins | sample TA2KigOff0mmetaG_FD_148602 | JGI IMG/M metagenome (GOLD analysis project Ga0194134, IMG submission 148602) | Freshwater microbial communities from Lake Tanganyika, Tanzania - TA2015056 Kigoma Offshore 0m | ecosystem: Environmental > Aquatic > Freshwater > Lake | place: Tanzania: Lake Tanganyika... | reverse complement strand
AGCTGTAGCTCGCGGTGCAGGTACGGCGCGCACCGACGGCGCTCCCTTGGGCTCGGCCGGTTGCCGGGCGGGACGCAGCGCACCGCGTTGGAGATGAACACCCCGCGCAGCTGCAGCCCGTCCCCCCGCCTGCGGCTCTCCGGCTGGTTGGACAGGTCGGCCCGGTGCAGCGCGGGGTACAGGAACGCGCCCGAGCCGTCGCCGGTGAACATCCGCCCGGTCCGGTTGGCCCCGTGCGCCCCGGGCGCCAGCCCCACCACCAGCCGCCACGCCCGCGGATCTCCGAAGCCAGGCACCGGCTTGCCCCAGTAGCTCTCCTCCCGCAAGGCTCGCCGCTTCTCCCGGGCAACGGCCTCCCGGTGCGCCACCAGCCGGGGACACGCGCGGCACGCGGTGATCTCCCGCTCCAGCCCCGCCAGCCCCTTCACGGCACCGCGCTCTTCCGCGCCGCCGCCGCGTCCAGCGCATCCAGCAGCGCGGCCACGCCGCTCGCCGCCGCCTCGGAGTCTGCCACCTCCACCGCCAGCTCCACGCCGGGCTGGGCCGCATACAGCGCCTTCAGCTCCGCCACCTGCACCCGCGTGAGCTGCGCCAGCACGCCGTGCCCACACGCAGGCCGCCACGGCGCGTCCAGGCGCACCTTGAGCTGCGGCTCCGCGGCACAGCCTCCCTGCAGGCCTCCCCATAAGAGCCGCTCCCCCGGGACGAGCCGGGCCTGCTCGGCGCTGATGGGCAAGCGGAACACCGTGGCCAGCGGCCGCGCCCGGACCAGCACCTCCGGCGGGGTGGGCCCGTTCACCTCCAGCGCCAACGGGTGCGCGCCGCGCCGCACCATCCCGGCACCGCCCACGTGCCGGGCATCCACCCATGCCCCCACCCGGGGCACCTTGCCCAGTTGGTCCCAGTGCACGCGAAGCACCGGGGGACGCACCTGCACCCACGCCACCTCCGCGCGACGCAGCGTGTCCACCGTTGAGGCGCGCAGCATGTTGGAGCGCGTCTGCAGCCAGAGCGTCACCCCCGGCCGCACCAGCCGCCGCAGCGCGTCCGGCTCCAAATCCTCGGAGGCGAACACGTGGACCCGGTAGCCCAAGAGCACGAAATCCGCCGGCGCCGGGCTGTTCCCGCCGCTGTCCGCCAGCACCACCTCCGGGAGCCGCGAACGCACGGTCCCCACCAGCTTCGCCGTGGGGACGCGTTGCACCTCCGCTGGAACGTCCTTGCGCGGAGGCAGCTCCTCCGCCTGCGCCCAGAGCGAGGCGAGCAGCATGGCCGCCGCGGCCGTCACGCTGCCCCGTCCCCGCGGAAGGCGGCGCTGTCCTGGTACCGCCGCAGCACCACCGTCCCCACCACCTTCAACACCGCGCTCGCCGGCACCGCCAGCAGCACCCCGACGAAGCCGAACAGCTCGCCGAACGCCAGCACCGCCACGATCACCACCACCGGCGACAGCCCCACCTTGTCCCCCACCACGCGCGGGGTGATGACCAGCCCCTCCAGCGCCTGCGCCACCAGGAACGTGCCCACCACCACCGCAAGCTGCCACGGCCCCTGCCACGCCAGCACCAGGCCGAACAGCGCGAGCAGCGCCCCCAGCGCCGTGCCCACGTACGGCACCATGTTGCCGAACCCCGCCACCAGCCCAATGACGATGGCCAGCTCCAGGCGCGCCACCCACAGCCCCACTCCGTAGAGCACGGACAGCAGCGCCCCCACCGTCAGCTGCCCACGCACGAACGCGGACAGCACCGCGTCCACCTCGGAGAACCGTCGCCGCAGCTGGGGCTCATGGCGGCGCGGGAAGAGCCCCGCCATCCGCTCGAGCAGCTGCGGGTAGTCCACCAGGAGGAAGAAGGCGATCACCGGCACCACCAGCAGCCCCACCGCCGTGGCCAGCACGCCGGCGGTGTTGCTCGCCAGCCTCGCCGCCACCTTGGCGACCGACGGCCCCATGTCCTGCAGCACCCCCGAGGCATCCGCCCCCAGCTCCCCCACCCGCCGCTCGAGGAATTCCGGGACGGACACCCCGAACCACTCCTCCACCCGCGGCACGAGCGAGCGTGACGCGGTCACCACGAACGCGGGCAGCTTCTCCGCCTGCCCCCAGAGCGCAGGCACCAGCAGCACCACCGCGCCTGCCACGGCGAGCACCAGCGCGACGAACACCGCGGAGGTGGCCGCGGCACGGCCGCCCACCCGCGGGGCCAGCCAGCTCACCACCGGGTTCAACACGTACGTCACCGCGAGCGCGAGCGACAGCGTGATGGCCACCCCGTGGGTGAGCGACAGCAACAGCAGCGCCGCCAGCAGCCCCGCCACCATGGCCGCGGCCCACGCCACGTCCACCTGCGCCGCGCCCCAGCGTCCCCCGCGAACAGGCCCCGGCTCCACCGCCGCGCCGCCCGCTGGATGCTCCTGTGACGCGGGCGCCTTGCCGCGCTTCCGGCTCACTGCACCACCACGCCCACGCGCCCATCCGCCAGCCAGCCGTTGCGCGTCTTGCGCAGCTTCGCAGCCGACGCAGCGGAGAGCACCAACTCCGCCCCCTTCACCGCGGAGGCCTTCAACACCAGCGGCCGGTCCCCCACCCGCGGGTGCTTGAGCGCCCGCTCCATCCCATTGAAGAACGCCGCCACCCCCACTTTCCCGCGGGCATCCATGGAGAGCCACTCGGGGGCGTAGAGCACCTGCCCGGACTCGTCCACCAGCCGCGGCGCGAGCACCGGCTGCGCCCCCAGGCCGCGCGCGTCCACCAGCAGCCCGGTGAATTCCCACTCACCTTTACCGTTAATGACCGCTGAGGGCGGCCCCTGAATGGCGGCCGCGGCCAGCGCCGCCAGCGGCAGTTCCACGTCCACCTGCAGTCCGTTGTCCGAGAAGTAGCGCTTCTCGCGGACGCGGAAGCCGCGCGCCAGCTGCTGGAGCCGCTCGCGGTCCGGCGCCGCGGAGAACAGCGCCTCGAGCGGCTGCCCCGGCTGGACCGGGAGCGAGGAGGCATGGGCGAGCACCGCCCGCAGCGCGGCCTCCTGCGCGGATTTCTCCGCCGCCAGCCTCGCCTGGGCCGGGTTTTGCGCGCGGAAGTCCGGTGGACCGGAGCCGGTGACACGGATGACCCCCTCCGCCCAGTCCACCTCCGCGCGGGCAGACAGCGGGGCGAGGCAGTACAGGGCCAGCAGGGCAGGGAGGGCGCGCATGGAGAGGGCCGGATCCAAGGGAGGGCTGCGCCACCCTGTCAAGCAACCCCTCAGTGGCCGGCGGCCTGCGCCACGTACGCGCCGATCATCTTCCGGTGTCGTTCGGACAGCAGCGTGAAGCGGATGCCGCTCCCCTCCACGTGGGTCTGCGGCGAGGCCCAATCGCGGACGATCTCCCCCTCCGCGTAGATGATCTCCTCCGAGCCCGGGAGCTGGAACTGCAGGCCCACCTTCCTCTTGCTGGACTTCGGCTCGATGAGCTTCGCCAGGCGCATGCCGTCCTCGCTGATGTCGGACGTTCGCGCCGTGTACGGGACGCCCCCTACGTACTTATTCACGTACACGTCGAGAGGGGCACGGGTCTTCTTCCGCTGGTCGTTCATGGGCGCTCTCCGGAGGGACGTCACAGGCACGTTGCCACCTGTTGCGGAAAGGCTAGGGCCCGGGAAGGACCGGTCAAGAAAACGGCCTACCGGAACACCTCCACGTCCTGGATGACCGTGACGGGACCGAACCGGGACAGCTCCCCCAGCTTCGCCGGCGGCCCCACCACCACGATCTGGAACGTCCCCGGGTCCACCACCTTCTGCGCCGCAGCCGCCACCGCGGCCCCGTCCACGCGCGAGATGTTCTCCCGGAAGCGGTCCAGGTAGTCGTCCGGGTAGCCGAAGTGATCGAACGTGGCCTTCTCCCGCAGCACCTTCTCCGGTTCGTCGAAGCGGAAGGCGAAGGAGTTGAGGTAGCTGTCCGTCGCCAGCGAGCGCTCGCGTGCGTTGAACGCCCCCTCCGCCCGCGCCTCCTCCAGCAGCTTCAGCGTGGAGTCCAGCGCCTGCACCGCCATCTCCGGCCGTGTGTCCACGCTCGCCACGAACAGCCCGGTGGTGGGCCCCGGCATGACGTGCGAACCGGCGGAGTAGGCCAGCCCCTGCGCATCGCGGATCTGCAGGTACAGCCGCCCCACCCCCAGCCCGCCGCCCAGCGCGGTGTTCATCACCCGGATGGCGTACTCGTCCGGGCTCCGGCGCGGGTAGCCCCACGTGCCAATCCGGATCTTCACCTGCGGCGTCTCCTTGGGGACCAGCAGCACCCGGCGCTGCAGCGGCACGGGCGCCGGCCAGCTCCGCGGCCCCCGCCCCTGCCCCTTCCAGTCCCCGAACAGCTGCTGCAGCAACGCCCGCATGGAAGGCGGATCAAAGTCACCGGATACCAACAGCGTGGTGTTGCCCGGTACCACGTAGCGCTCGTGGAAGGCCTTCACGTCCGCACGGGTGATCCGCTTCAGCGTCTCCGCCCCCTCTTCCCGTGCGAGGGGAGAGTCCGGGCCGAACACCGCCTTGCGCACCGCCCGCTCCGCCAGCCCCCCCGGCGAGTCCGCGCGCCGCCGCACGTCCTCCAGTGCCTGGGCCACGGTGAGCTTCAGCCGGTCCTCCTGCAGCCGCGGCCGCCGCAGCATGTCTGACAGCACCGGCAGGAGCGTGCCCACGTCCTCCTTCCTCAGGTTCATCCCGAAACCGGAGAACTCCTCCCCCGCCGCGCCGCCCGCCAGCGCCGCGTGGAACTCCAGCAGCCGGTCCAGCACATCCGCGTCCCGGCTTCCCGCGCCGCCGGAGGACATCAGCTCGAACAGCAGGTCCACGAGCCCCAGCTTCTCCGCCGGCTCGTCCACCGTCCCCACGTCCACCAGCGCCCGCACCGTCACCAGTGGCACCGTGGCATCCCGCATCCAGTAGACCTTCAGCCCGTTCGGCCAGGTCTCCCGCTCCGGCTTCACCACGGAGAGCTCCAGCGGCGGGATGGCCAGCTTCGTGGGATCTCCGGAAAGCGCGGCAGGCAGCGCGCGCCAGCCGGGCCCGGCGTCACGCTGGGCCGGCGCCGCAGGCGGCTCCACCGGCGCGGCCTTCGCCGCCGTCTCCGACACCGCGGGCCGCACCTCCGGCCCCGCCGCGCACGCCGCCACCAACACGCCGCACAGCCACCCCGCGAGTCCCCGCCTCACTTGCCACCTCCCGCCGCCGCCGGCCGCTGCAGGTCCACCACCACCGCGTTCTCCGGGACGAAGTACTGCCGCGCCACCCGCTGCACGTCCTCCGCGGTGATGCTGGCGATGACGCCCGGGTGGTCCACGAAGTACCGCCAATCCCCTGCCAGCGCCTGGTAACGGCTCAGCGTGGAGGCCAGCCCGTTGTTCGTGGCCACCGCGCGGGCCAGCCCCGCCTGGACCTGGTTGAGCACCTTCTGGAGTTCCTCCGCGGCCAGGGGCTCCCGCTTCAGCCGCTCCAGCTCCTCCCACGCGGCGCGCTCCACCTTCTCCAGTGGCACGCCCTCCATGGGCAACGCCACCACGGTGAACAGGTTGTCCAGCCGGGAGCCCGGGCCGGTGAACACCCCCACCCGCTGCGCCACCCGGTCCTTCTGCACCAGCCGCTGGTGCAGCCGCCCCGTGCGCCCCTCCCCGAGCACCGCGTCGATCACGTCGAACACGTAGTCGTCGCGCGAGGGCAGCGTGGGCTTGCGGAACCCCAGCATCAGCCGGGGCCCCGCGTCGAAGTACACCGTGCTGCGGCGCTGCTGGCGCCTGGGCGGCTCAGCGAACATCAGCGGTGGCGGCGCCGGGCGCGCGGGGATGGCGCCGAACGTCCGCTCCAGCAGCGGCACCACCTCCTCGAACTTCACGTCCCCCACGATGCAGCCCACCGCGTTGGCCGGCGCGTAGAACTTCTCGTGGAAGGCCTGCGCCCGTTGCAGCGTCATGGACTCCAGGTCCCCCATGTACCCCACCGTGGGCCAGCGGTAGGGGCTCATGGTGAACGCCACCTGCATCAGCTCCTCGTACATGGCGCCGCCCGGCTCGCTGTCCGTGCGCATGCGGCGCTCCTCCATCACCACGTCCCGCTCCTTGTAGAAGTCCCGCAGCACCGGGGCCGCCAGCCGCGAGGCCTCCACCTGCGCCCACAGCTCCAGCCGGTTCCGCGGGAAGCTGACGAAGTAGCTGGTGAGATCCTTGTCCGTGGTGGCGTTCAGCCCCACCGCGCCGTTGAGCTGGTACAGGGCGGACAGCGCGTTCTCGTCCGTGAGCTTCCCATGCGCCTCGCCCAGTTGCTTGAGCTCCGTCCGCAGCCGCGCCGCCTCCTCGGTGGCCCCCTGCACCGAGCGCTCCAGCGCGGACAGCCGGTCCCCCGCCTCGGCAATTTTCCGCAACAGCCCCTTCTCCGCCTCGAAGTCCGTGGTCCCGAGCGCCGCCGTGCCCTTGAAGGCCATGTGCTCGAACAGGTGCGCCAGCCCCGTGTACCCGGCCTCCTCGTCCGCCCCGCCCACCTTCACCCGGACGAAGCCGGTGAAGACCGGGGCCTGGTGGCGCTCCACCACCAACCACGTCATGCCGTTGCGCAGCACGTGCTGCTTCACCGCGGAGCGGAGATCCACCTGCGCGGCGGCGAGCGCAGGAAGCAGCCAGAGGGCCAGGGTGAACATTCGGCGGGGGTGGGCGTCCATGGGCGGCGGAGAGAACCAGAAGCACCGTCGCGGTGCAAAAGGCGGCGCGGCGGAACGTTGGACCGGCCTATAAGGCCACCTCTTCCCGGCTGGATGCCGGACACAAGGCCCCACCCGGGGCCCGAAAGGGACGGACACACATGCGGACGACGTGGATGGTGGCTGCGCTGCTCGTTGCCGGGACTGCCGGCGCGCAGGGCTTGAAGACCGAGGACGAGAAGACCGTGTACGCGCTGGGCTACCTGATGGGTAAGAACATCAAGCGCGACTTCGCGCTCAGCCCCGCCGAGCTGGCCGTGTTCAAGAAGGGTCTCGAGGACGCCGCCAAGGACGCCCCGGCCGCGGTCAAGCCCGAGGAGTACGAGCCCAAGATCCAGGCATTGGCCGGCTCCCGCGCCAAGAGCCGCGCGGACAAGGAGAAGGAGAAGGGCAAGGCGTGGCTGGAGAAGGCCGCGCTGGAGAAGGGGGCCCAGAAGCTGCCCTCCGGCGTCATCTACCAGGAGCAGAAGGCCGGCACCGGCCCCAGCCCCACCGCGGAGGACACCGTCACCGTCCACTACCGCGGCACGCTGACCGACGGCACCGAGTTCGACTCCAGCTACAAGCGCAACGAGCCCACCAGCTTCCCCCTCAAGGGCGTCATCCCCTGCTGGACCGAGGGCGTGCAGAAGATGAAGGTGGGCGGCAAGGCCAAGCTGACCTGCCCGTCCGATAAGGCCTACGGTGACCGCGGCGCCCCGCCGAAGATCCCCGGCGGCGCCACCCTGGTGTTCGAGGTGGAGCTCAAGGAGATCAAGGGCAAGAAGTAGCCGCTCCCCGTCCAAATCCGTACGCAAGAAGGCCCGGGTTCCTCGCGGAATCCGGGCCTTCCCGTTACGGCATGCGAGCTGGACCGACGACTAGGCCGGGCGCACGTTCTGCGCCTGCAGGCCCTTGGGGCCGCGGGTCACGTCGAACTCCACCTTCTGGCCCTCGGCCAGGGTGCGGAACCCGTCCATGTTGATCGCGGTGTGGTGGCAGAACACGTCCTCCCCACCGCCGTCCTGCGTGATGAAGCCGAAGCCCTTCGCATCGTTGAACCACTTCACGGTACCAGTAGCCATTGCTCGTCCTTGCTGTTGCTGCGTGCGTGACTTGATCGTCCGCCGGTTCCCCCACCTTATGTGAAGGCGAACGGAGAAAACCTTAAGCCATCCCCCGGTGGATGTAAACCCGAGGTGCCGCCTCAACGCCTGCTGCCAGACGTCACCAGCCGCAAGACCGTCCCTTGTTCTGCTCCTTCAGCCAGGTCTGCAGCGGGGCGAAGTAGTCCAGCAGGGCCGTGGCATCCATCTGCCGTTCACCGGTGAGCGCCTCCAGCGCGTCCGGCCACGGCTTGCGGGCCCCCATCTCCAGCATGGCCTGCAGCTTCGCCCCCGCCTGCTTGTTCCCGTACACGGAGCAGGCGTGCAGCGGCCCCGTCTGCCCCGCCACCTTGCACAGCGCCCGGTGGAACTGGAACTGGAGGATCCGCGCCAGGAAGTAGCGGGTGTACGGGACGTTGGACGGGATGTGGTACTTCGCCCCGGCGTCGAAGTCTCCCTCGCTACGGGCCACCGGCGGGGCCACGCCCTGGTACTTCCGCCGCAGCTCCCACCACGCCGCGTTGTAGTTCTCCTCCGTCACCTTCCCGGCGAAGACGTCCCACCGCCACTGGTCAATGAACTTGCCGAACGGCAGGAAGGCCACCCGCTCCAGCGCGTCCTTCATCTGCAGGTTGATGAGCGCCTTGTCGCTCTCCGCCCGCTTGCCCGGGAGCAGCCCAACCTTCTGGTAGTAGTCCGGTCCAACGGACAGCACGAGCGCGTCGCCAATGGCCTCGTGGAACCCGTCGTTGGCCCCCTGCTGAAAGAGCACGGGGAGCGTGTGGTAGTGGGCGTAGTAGTAGTTGTGCCCCAGCTCGTGGTGGATGGTGACCAGATCCTCCTCGGTGGGCTTGATGCACATCTTCACGCGGAGATCGTTCTCGTACGTCACGTCCCACGCGGAGGCGTGGCACACCACCTCGCGGTCCCTCGGCTTGGTGAACTGCGAGCGCTCGTAGAAGGTCTGCGGCAGGGGCTTGAGGCCCAGCGAGGTGAAGAACCCCTCCCCCAGCTTCACCATCCGCACCGCGTCCCACTTCTGCTTCACCAGCTCCTTGCCCACGTCCAGGCTGGCCTGCCCCGGGAACGGCTCCACCAGCGGGTAGACGTTGGTCCACTCCTGCGCCCACATGTTGCCCAGCAGGTGCGCCGGGATGGGCTGCCCGTCCGGCACCTTGTCCGCGCCGTACGTCTTCTGCAGCCGGCCCCGCACGTAGCAGTGCAGATCGTCGTACAGCGGCTTCACCTGCTGCCACAGCCGGTCCGTCTCCGCCTCGAACTCGGCGGGCGTCATGTCGTAGCCGGAGCGCCAGAGCTCTCCCAGGTTCTGGAAGTTGATCTCCCTCGCCCCCGCGTTGGAGAGGGCCGAGAGCTTCGCGTACAGCGGCCGCATGGGGCGCGCCGTGTCGTGCCAGCCCTGCCAGGCCGCCAGCAGCTCGCCGTACTTGCGGCTCTTCCCCATCACCTCCGACAGCTGCTCCAGGTCCCGGCAGTTGTTCCCGGAGGCGTCGCAGGCCTTGGCCTTGCCGTACATCCCCTCCAGCTTCGCCGCTAGGGACGCGAGCTCGCCGCGCTGCGCCTCGTCGGACGGGGCGGGCAGCGAGCTGGAGAGCCGCAGCAGGTTCAGCATCCGCTGGGTGTCTGCGTCCAGGCCGGCGACCCCCTGGAACTGCAGCGAGTCCTTGATGGCCCCGGACAGGTAGGCCATCACCGTCTCGTTGGCCCACGCCGCGTTCCGCTCGGTGTCGTCGGTGATGTGGGTGTTCTTGACCCACTCGGCGGTGGCCTGCTTCGTCCACAGCACCTTCAGGTCCTTGTTCACCTTGTCCACGAACGCCTTCGCCTCGGCGGGCATGTCCCGGGGCGGCGGCAGCGGCGCGGGGCGCTGCGCGGTCTGGGCGTGGCTGCAGGAGACGAGGGCCGTGGCCCCCGCGGCGGCAAGGAGTGTCCGGAATGGGATCATGGGCTGGGCGGCTTAGCCCAGCTGGCGCCTCGGCTCCAGCCAGAGCGGCGCCAGGGTGCGCCACGCGGTGGCCACGAGGATCACCCCGCCCCCCACCACCGCCCAGGGGCCGGGCCGCTCCCCGGTCACCACGAAGGTCCACACCGGGTTCAGCACCGGCTCCACCAGGATGAGCAGCGCCGCCTCCGCTGCCGGCAGCCCGCTCACCCCGCGCCCGAACAGGTGGTACGCGAGCGCCAGCTGGAAGACGCCGAGGAACAAGAGCGCGCCCACGTCCGTGGCGGTGGGCGCAGGGCCCCCGGCAATGAGCGGCGCGGTCACCAACGCCGCCACCAGGTTCCCCCACGCGGTGGCCGGGGTCCCCTCCCCCTGCACCCGGCGCATCCCCAGGATGGTCAGCGCAAAGGCCAGCCCGGAGCCCAGCGCAATGAGGTTCCCGATGATCTGCCCCGGCGAGAGCTGGTCCAAAAAGAAGAGCGACAGCCCCGCGCCGAACACCGGGGCCGCCAGCCACTCGCTCCGCGCTGCCCGCTCGCCAATGAGGAAGGGGCCCAGCACCATCACCCACAGGGGCGCGGTGTCCTGCAGGAAGATGGCGTTGGCGGCCGTGGTGGCCTTGGTGGCAAAGACGAAGAGCGTCACCGTGGCCGCGTAGGCGAGCGCCACCAGCGCCGCCGCCCGGGACGGCAGCCTGCGCGCCTCCGGCACCAGGGCGAACAGCACCACGGCGGCCACCAGCGACCGGCCGAAGGCGATCTGCCAGGCATTGAGCGCACACGCCTTGATGCCCGCCCCGGCAGAGGACCAGAGCAGCGCGGCGGCGAGGACGTAGAGGCGGTAGCGCGTCACGGGGCCGGGGATACCACCAACTCCCGGTCCCGCCGCAGCCCGTTCTTCAGCCGGAGGTGGCCGCCCCCAGCTCCCGGCGCACCGCCGCCACGACCTCCGTCTCGGTGGGGAAGCCGGCGAGCCCCTTCTTCGCCACCACCTTCCCGTTCACGGCAATCTCGAAGGTGCCCCAACTGCCCCTCGACAGGGAGACCTCCACGCCCAGGTCCTGCCTCAGCGCGGCCGCCACCCGGGCGGCCCTTGAGGCGTAGCCTCAAGCGGTGCAATACGTGATCGTGACCATGTGAAGGAGTCTAAGGCGCGACACCCGCGGCTGCCACATCGGCTGCCCGGCGGGCTAAGCTGCCGCCGCATGACGCCCCGCTTGCTCGCCGCGGCACTCCTTGCCGCAACGCTGTCCGTCGTCCTTTCCGGTTGCGCCGGCTGCTCCGAGCCGCCCGCCCAGGCGAAGCTGAAGGACCTGGGCGTCCCCTGCGAGGAGGACGACGAGTGCGAGCTGTCCTTCTGCGAGGCCACGCCCGGGGGCCCCCCGGACAAGGTCTGCATGCGCCCGTGCGCCGAGGGCTGCCTGATCGGCTCGGAGATCTGCACCAGCGTCAGCAAGGAGCGCTTCGCCTGCGTCCCGGAGAAGGCCGGACTGTGCCAGGCCTGCGTCACGAAGGAGGACTGCCCCTACCCCGCGGACGAGTGCGTGAAGCTGGGGGACGAGTCCTTCTGCGCGCGCGACTGCCGCTTTGACGGCATCTGCCCGGACAGCTTCCGCTGCTCGGACGCGCGGTTGGTGGACGGTGGACTCGTGACGCGCCAGTGCCAGCCTCGCTCCTCGACCTGCGGTTGCACCGCCGAGAGCGCGGGCCAGACGTTGCCCTGCGAGAACACCAACACCCTCGGCACCTGCACCGGCAAGGTGACGTGTGATCCCAACCAAGGCTACTCCACCTGCGACGCGCGCGTTCCGGCCAACGAGACCTGCAACAACGTCGACGACGACTGTGACGGCCAGACGGACGAGGGGCTCGGGGACCTCGAGTGCGGCGTGGGGCTGTGCCGCCGGACCGCCTCTGCGTGCATCAACGGCGCACCGGGCGCCTGCTACCCCGGCGTGGGCGAGGTGGAGCAGTGCAACGGCCTGGACGACGACTGCGACGGCGCGGTGGACGACGGGTACAACCTGCAGACCTCGCTGGACCACTGCGGCGCCTGCAACAACCGGTGCGCGCCGCCCAACGCCCTCCCCCAGTGCGCCGGCGGAGAGTGCCTGGTCGCCGCGTGCTTCCAGAACTTCTACAACCTGAACGGCCTGGTCGTGGACGGGTGCGAGTACGCCTGCACCTACACGGGTTTGGAGATCTGCGACGCGAAGGACAACGACTGCGACGGGATCGTGGACGCGGACGTGGAGGCCGGCTGGAGCGTGGACAATTGCGGGGCCTGCGGCACCGTTTGCACCACGCCCAACGCCACCCCTGCGTGCCCGGCCGGCACCTGCGTCGTGGGCGCCTGCAACCCGGGCTTCGGGGATTGCAATGGGCAGGGGGCGGACGGCTGCGAGGTGACGCTCGCCACGGACGTGGCCCACTGCGGCACGTGCGGGAATGCGTGCACCTTCGCCAACGCGGCGCCGTCCTGCACCGCCGGAATGTGCGGCTACACCTGCCTTCCCGACTTCTGGGACCTCGACGGCCTGGCCAGCAACGGCTGCGAGTACGCCTGCACCAAGACGTCCGACACGGACCTCCCGGATATGGCGTTCGTGGATGCCAACTGCGACGGAATTGATGGGGAGGTGGCGAATGCCATCTTCGTCTCCACCTCTGGTAACAACGCCAACGCGGGCACGCGGACAGCCCCAAAGGCCACCATTGCCGCGGGACTCACGGAAGCCGTCGCCCAGAACAAGCGGGACGTTTACGTCGCCCTCGGCAACTACACCCAGCAGGTGACGGTCACCGGGGGGAAGAACCTCTTCGGCGGGTACGACCCGGCGAAGTGG
>Ga0194134_10005123_pt1 | contig 12617 bp, 11 predicted proteins | sample TA2KigOff0mmetaG_FD_148602 | JGI IMG/M metagenome (GOLD analysis project Ga0194134, IMG submission 148602) | Freshwater microbial communities from Lake Tanganyika, Tanzania - TA2015056 Kigoma Offshore 0m | ecosystem: Environmental > Aquatic > Freshwater > Lake | place: Tanzania: Lake Tanganyika... | reverse complement strand
CTATGTGCTCACCCACGATTCCATCGGCCTGGGTGAGGACGGCCCCACCCACCAGCCAATCGAAACCCTGGCCAGCCTGCGCTCGATCCCCAACATGCTGGTGATCCGCCCCGGCGACGGCAACGAGACCAGCGGTGCCTACAAGGTGGCCGTGGCCAACCGTCACCGCCCCACCGTGATGTTCCTCAGCCGTCAGGCCATGGCCAACCAGGCCAACTCCAGTGCCGACAAGGTGGCCAAGGGCGGTTACATCCTCGGAGACAGCAACGGCACCCCTGATCTGATCCTGATCGGCACCGGCTCCGAGCTGGAGCTCTGCACCAAAGCAGCCGCCCAACTGCGTGCCGAAGGCAAAAACGTGCGGGTGGTGTCGATGCCCTGCGTGGAACTGTTCGAAGAGCAGGACGCCGCCTACCGCGACAGCGTGCTGCCCGCCGCCTGCCGCAAGCGTCTGGTGGTGGAAGCCTCCAGCAGCTTCGGCTGGCACAAATACACCGGCTTTGAAGGCGACACCGTCTCCATCGATCGCTTCGGTGCTTCCGCCCCTGGCCCGCTGCTGATGGAGAAGTTTGGCTTCACCGTGGACAACGTGGTGGCCAAGGCGAAGGCTCTGGGCTAACCATCACTGAAAAAACCTCCTTTGAACTGGCCCCACCGGAAGGTGGGGCTTTTTGATCTCCTCAAATGCGACGCGTTCTGATCACTGGTGGCACAGGCAGCTTCGGCAAGGCTTTCGTAGCCGAAGCGCTAACTCGATACCCAGAGATTGAGCGCCTGGTGATCTTTAGCCGCGATGAGCTCAAGCAATGGGAACTCCAGCAGCTCTACTCGGAAGACAGATTTCCACAGGTTCGCTTCTTCCTTGGCGACGTACGTGATCGCGATCGCCTTAGGCGGGCGCTAGAGGGAATTGAAACCGTTGTACATGCCGCCGCACTCAAACAGGTGCCAGCAGCGGAATACAATCCGATCGAGTTCATCAACACCAATGTCCTTGGGGGGGAGAACCTCGTGCAGGCGTGTCTAGATACAGATGTCAAGCGCGTCGTCGCTCTGAGCACCGATAAGGCCGCGGCGCCAATCAATCTCTATGGCGCCACCAAGCTCTGCTCGGACAAATTAATTATCGCCGCCAACAATATTCGCGGTCGTCGTGATCTGCGTTTTTCAGTTGTGCGTTATGGAAACGTGATGGGGTCTCGCGGGTCAGTAATCCCGTTCTTCCTGAATCGTGCTCAAAGCGGAGTGTTGCCGATTACCGACCCTGCGATGACACGATTCAACATTTCGCTGCGCGAGGGAGTGGCCATGGTGCTTTGGGCCATCGATCATGCTTTAGGTGGAGAATTGCTGGTGCCCAAGATTCCTAGCTATCGCATCACTGATGTAGCGGAAGCCATTGGCCCCGGCTGCAAGAAGCCGGTCGTTGGCATCCGCCCCGGCGAGAAGATCCACGAGGAGATGATCACTGCGTCTGACAGCTTTTCAACGGTGGATCTAGGTCTTTACTACGCCATTCTCCCAAGCGATGGCATCACCCTGGCAGCCTATCGCGCAGCAGGGATTCAGGCCCCAGCTGTGCCCAAAGGCTTTGCCTACAACTCCGGCACAAATCCCAACTTCCTTTCGGTGGAGCAACTGCGTAGCCTGATCCGCGAGCATGTGAATCCCGCGTTCCAGCCTCTCTGAGCCCTGCGTTGGCCACGTTTCTGCCTTACGGCCGCCAGGCCATCACCGAAGCCGACATCGCTGCGGTAGTAGATGTGTTGCGTAGCCCGTACCTCACGCAGGGGCCGACGGTACCCGCTTTTGAGCAGGCGCTAGCCCAATATGTGGGCGCTCACCATGGCGTCGCTGTGAACAGTGCGACCAGTGCGCTCCACATCGCTTGCTTGGCACTGGGCCTTGGCCCTGGCGATCGCCTCTGGACGACCCCAATCACCTTTGTGGCCTCCGCCAACTGTGGTCGCTACTGCGGCGCTGAGGTCGACTTTGTCGACATCGACCCCTCAACCGGCCTGATCAGCTTGGATGCCTTGGAGCGCAAGCTGCAGCAAGCGGATCGCGAGGGTCGCCTCCCCAAGGTGTTGGTTCCGGTTCACCTATGCGGCACCAGTTGCGCCATGGAACCGATCGCCGCCTTGGCAAGCCAGTACGGCGTGGCGGTTCTTGAAGATGCCAGCCACGCCATCGGCGGCACTTATCAGGATCGGCCTGTCGGCGACTGCCGCTACAGCTCCATCACGGTGTTCAGCTTTCACCCAGTGAAAATCATCACCACGGCGGAGGGAGGTCTGGCCACCACCAACGACCCGCAGCTAGCTGAACGGATGTCGGATCTGCGCAGCCATGGCATCACCAAAGACGAGGCGCGGTTTGAGCGTCCCGCTCCCGGCCCCTGGAGCTACGAGCAGCAGGATCTCGGCTTCAACTACCGCATGACCGATCTGCAGGCCGCACTGGGCCTCAGCCAGTTGCAGCGGCTCGAAGCGATCGTGACGGAACGGCAGCGCCTCTTCGGGCAGTACCGCCTGCTGCTGGCTGATCTCCCAGTGCAGCTGCTCAAGATTCCCCAGCACGTGCATTCAGCGCTGCACCTGGCGGTGATTCGCCTGACGGACCCGAGTCCTGGCAATCACCAACAGGTGTTTGATGGTCTCCGGGCTGCCGGCATAGGCGTGCAACTGCATTACACCCCAGTGCACCTTCAGCCGTACTACAGACGGCTCGGATTCCATGAAGGAGATTTTCCGGAAGCGGAGGCACATGCCACCAGCGCCATCAGCCTGCCGCTCTATCCCGGTCTGGAGGATCACGACCTCCAGAGGGTGGCCAACACGCTCAGCACCCTGCTGGGCTCATGACGCCACAGCTTTGCTTGGGCACGGCGCAGTTCGGCCTGGACTATGGCATCACGAATGCGGCTGGGCAGGTGCCGGAGGACGCCGTGGCACCGCTGCTGCTCCAGGCGCAAGAGGCCGGTATCCGCTGGCTCGATACCGCCCAGGCCTATGGCAATGCGGAGACGGTGCTGGGCCGTCAGCTCCCCGCAGCCCATGGGTTCCGCTTGATCAGCAAGCTGCCGGCCCAGCCCCAACCTGAGTTCACCGCTCAGGATGCCTTTGCCTGGGAGCAGGCCTTCCGTGCCAGTTGCCAGCGCCTTGGTGTGTGCGGTCTGGATACCTTGCTCCTGCATGCACCGGCAGATCTGGCCAAATCGGGTGGCCAGCTACTGGAGGCTTGGTTGCTGGGTTTGCGCGAGCGGGGGGCAGTGCAGCGGATTGGTGTGTCGATCTATGCCGCAGAGGATCTGGATGGGGTAAATCCAGCGCTGCTCGATTTGGTTCAGTTGCCGTTGTCGCTTTACGACCAACAGCTTCTAAAGAACGGCACCTTGGCGCGCTTACGTGCCCGTGGCACGGCGATCCATGCCCGCAGCCTCTATCTGCAAGGTCTGTTGCTCACCCCCGCCGCGCAATGGCCCCGTTGGGTGAGACCTGAAGTGCGTGCCCATCAACAGGCCTTGGAGGGGCTAGCGGAGCAGCGGGGTTGCCGGCTCATCGACCTGGCCCTCGGCTTTGCGCGCGAGCAGCAGGATCTAGAAGCCGTCGTGCTGGGGGTGTGCAGTGTTCGTGAGCTCTCGGAGCTGCAGCAGGCCTGGGCGGCAATCTCCCCCTGGCAAGAGGGTGAATGGCGAATCTGGGCCCTCCAAGATGCGGGTATTCTCGACCCACGCCGCTGGCCGCGCTGATTCATGGGAGCTCCCTTCTCCACCGCCCTCAAGCGATGCAGTCGCTGTTTGCTGCCCGAAACCCACGAAACCCTTGTGCTCGATGACGAGGGTGTGTGCAACGTGTGTCGGGCCCAGGAGGTGAAGGCTGAAATCAACTGGCCGGAGCGTTTGGAACAGCTTGATGCGCTGGTGGCGGAATACCGCGGCCGCTACCGCTACGACTGCCTGGTGCCCTTCAGCGGTGGCAAAGACAGCACCTGGACTCTCTACTACCTGATGAAGCGCTACCCAGGGCTCAAGCCCTTGGTTGTGCGCTTCAACCATGGTTTTCTACGCCCAAATCTGAGGGCCAACTGTGATCGAGTGTTCCGCAAGCTCGGGGTGGATGTGCATGATTTCACCCCCAGCTGGAAAGTGGTGCAGCGGCTGATGCTGCAGGCTTTTCTTGAGAAAGGTGATTTTTGTTGGCATTGTCACACCGGCATCTTTGCTTATCCGATGCAGGTGGCCCTCAAGGAGCAGGTGCCCTTGATCTTCTGGGGTGAGCCCTCAGCCGAATACACCGCTTACTACAGCTACGACCAGCCAGAGCAGGTGGATGAAGAGCGCTTCAATCGCTTCGTGAATCTCGGCATTTCTGCTGAGGACATGCTGATCCGTTTGGATGGTTTTCTCAAAGAGCGTGATCTGGAGCCTTTCCGTTATCCGGCGTTAAAGGATTTGCGTGGCTTGGGCTATCGCTCAGTTTGTTTGGGAAGTTACATCCCCTGGGATGTGAAGATGCAGGTGGATAAAATCCGCTCTGAGCTCGGTTGGCAGGTTGATGTGGTGGAGAACGTGCCTGAAGACTTCAACTATGAAAAGATCGAATGCTGGATGCAGGGAGTACGTGATTACATCAAGTACATCAAGCGTGGCTACACGCGCCCAACCCACCTTGCTGCCATTGATCTGCGCAATCAGCGGATGTCGCAGGAAGAGGCCCGGGTGATGATTCGCCAGTTCGAAGGTCGACGCCCCCCCAGTCTTGATCTCTTCCTGGAGTATGTGGGTCTTACCGATGAGGAGTTCTACGCCATTGCCACGGGCCATCAGGTGTCGCCCTGGCAGTTCGATCCCTCGACTATTCGCCAAGGTGAAGCCACGCCTGACTTCAATCAGTGGCTACGGGGTGATGGCCTCGCCCCTGCTGATGCTGAAGATCAGGTGGGTCGCTGGGCCGAAACTTGTGCGAACTGCGTTTCGTCCGGTGGGTGCGGGGCTGGATGAGGCGTCCGTGCGTTCTTGTGGTCGATGCCGGGCTGGGCAACATCGGTTCCGTTGTGGCGGCTCTCCAGCGTCACGACTGTTCCGTTCAGCGCTCACCACAACCCCCCTCGGCTGAAGCCACGGATGCTTTCAGCCACGCTGTTCTCCCTGGCGTCGGTGCGTTCGCGGCTGGCATGGAGGCTCTGAAGGCTTCTGGTTGGGAGGCCTGGATCAAACATACGTGGTGCCAGGCAGATCGCCCGCTCTTGGGTATCTGTCTGGGCATGCAGCTACTCGCCAGTGAAGGCGTGGAAGGTGCGCCCGATGGTGATGCTGTTGCCGGTTTGGATCTGATCCCCGGCCGTGTGGAGCGTCTAAGCGTGGCTCACGATTTGGTCCTCCCGCACGTGGGTTGGAATGCACTGCACTGGCACTTACCTGTCAGCCCACTGGCGCATGGTTTGCCTGAAGGTGGTGATATGTATTTCGTCCATAGCTACGCCTTCCAGCCCAGTGATCCAGCCCATGGGCTGGCTGCTTCTGATTACGGCGGGAGCTTCACCGCTGTGGCAGGTCGAGGTGTCTGTTATGGGGTGCAGTTCCACCCCGAAAAGAGCCAGCGTCTGGGGCGTTGTCTTCTGGAGAACTTCCTGGCCTTGCCACCATGCTGAAGCGCCGTCTGATTCCGAAGCTGCAGCTCGGGTTACGCCGTAGCTTTCGTGGAGCCCAACCGGTGCTGGTGGTCACCCGGCAGTTCGGTAGTCGACGCGCCATCGGCGATCCACTGTCTCAGGCCAAGATCTACGAAGCTCAGCTGGCCGATGAATTGATCCTGGTTGATTTAGAGCGCACGGAGGAGAGTTGGCCCGTGCTGCTCGAAACCCTGGAGTCTGTGGCTGAGGCCCTCGCCACACCCTTGGCCGTGGGTGGTGGGGTGCATAGTTTTGAGCAGGTGCAGGCCCTGCTTGATCGTGGAGCCGACAAGGTAGTGCTCAACAGTGCCGCTCTTGAGCAGCCGTCATTGATTGATCGTATTGCCGCTGCCTATGGCGCCCAGTGTGTGGTGCTCAGTCTGGATGCTCGTCCCAGTGCCGATGGCGGATGGCGGGTGTGGGCGGATGCCGGTCGCCTGGATGGGGAGCGGGACGCGTTATCATGGGCGCGGGAGGCTGCGGATCGCGGTGCAGGAGAGGTGATGGCCACGGCGATCGAACGTGATGGAACTGGCGAGGGTCTCGATCTTGCTCTCACCGGCGCTCTTTCGGAGTCGCTGGCGGTGCCGGTGATCACCTCCGGCGGCTGTGGCTTGGCCCAGCACTTCGTAGAGGGTTATCAGGCAGGTGCCGCCGCCGTGGCCGCGGGCACTTTCTTCTGCCAGCGCGATCAGAATCCAATGCAGTGTCGTTCGCAAATCAGAAATTCGGGCATATCTATAAGACTGGACACATGATGCATAATTCAAAACGGCCTTCGAGAAGCCGTAATGCTTTAAACAAGTAATTCATTATGAAGCCACGGCAACACCGTCATCATGCTAGACCATAATGGATGCCATGGTTGTCTCGAATCGATCCGCATGCATTCTCCTTTTGCAATTGAGCCATGAGTAGCAGCTTACCCAATCTTTCATCCTATACGGTTAGCCAGATTGTCTCAGACGCTTACCACAAGGCATTGTATTCAGTCCACGGAAACGCCTATGTTCACTACAGGCAACTTTGGGATCAAGCCATATCGGGAGCAGCAACACTCACCCATCCATTACACATAGACCTTGAACTTCTTAATTCTTGCAACTACAGTTGCTCATTCTGTCCATATAGCATAGCTCCTAGTAAACGACCCAAAGGCTTTGATGTCGTCGGAAACAAGCAGCTTGACATTGGATTAATAGAAAAGGTTCTAAATGAAGCCGACGGCCGACTTTACGCCGTTGAACTTGGCTACAATACAGAGCCGTTACTTAACACACGGATATTAAAGATAATAGCAATGTGCAAGCAGTCCGGAGTTCTGGATATCCGGATGAGCACAAACGGCAGCCTTCTTGAGAATTATGATTACAATGCAATTATTGAAAGCGGCTTGACGCAACTGCAAGTCAGTATTGATGCCGTTGATAATGAGAGTTATAGCCTAGCTCGCCAAAGTGACTGTTACGACAAGGTCGTCAAGAGCTTGAACGACTTCGTTATCGCTCGAGATAATGCCGGATCTGTCTTGCCTAGAGTGAGGGTTACATATGTCATGACTCCAGAAAATAAGCATAGAGCAGCCTATTTTAAAACCCAATGGGAAAACATTGCAGATATCATAGGGTTTCAAGACCTAATGGTCTATCCAGATTCAGGCCTTGATGTAAGCTCGGCAGGCTTGCAACGGTTGGAAGTAGATAAATACCCTGGTTGCTATATGCCCAAGGTTAGAATGTCAATCCGATCCGACGGAACGGTACAGCCTTGTTGTACCGTCCCAGGCATGAGGCTACATATTGGCAACATAGCTAAAATGTCCATTGAGACTCTTTGGAACTCCCCGGCAATGCAAAAAATTAGAAGCTCTCACTTTGATGGAACCTGGACAAAGAACAAGATTTGCGCTGACTGCATTACCAATACCTACAACTGACTCTAAGCCTCAAATGGAACCTAGAGATTGCATTTCCATCAGTTCCACGTATGCGACAAAATATTAAGCCAGATCTTTATCTAGTTACTTCTGAACCAGGCTAGGTTTCTTTCTACCGAAATCCAAAGATGTCAAAAAAACCGAAAGGTCTCTACCACGAGCATTATAATGCTGCAAAATCTGATTCCGGCTGGGAAAATCAATTTGTCGACCAACCACGTCAGGCAGAGGAAATCATATTAGCAAAGCTTGCAGACCTGTACAGTCCTCAAGATCACTTTCGGGTTCTGGACCTTGGATGTGGTGATGGGTCATTTGCACGCCATTTGGCGAATAGATTTCCGGCCGCTGAGGTGAACGCCTGGGATCCAGCGGAAGACTTAATAAAAAGTTCTTCCCACAATCCATCAACGAAAATTAAGTGGAATACATTCAACTGCTTTGACGACAGCCCCCTTCTTAAGGATTACAATAACTACTTTGACTGCATAACTGCCCTTGCTACCACCCAAGTTCTTTCTGGCCATCCCAAGACAAGCGAAGTTTTGGCCCAGATTGAATTATTCTTCAATTGCGTGTCTACACTCTTGAGAGATAAAGACTGTTTCTTTGTTAATTTTGACGGCTATCATGACTTCCCTGAATATAAGCTGATATCACATCATTGGGAAATCGACGATGAATATGCAGCCGATCACTTGGCCCCTCGAGTGAGGCTGCCCGAATGCACTTATAATTATCCAAGTATGGCTTGGCTTGAGCGAACTCTTCGTCTCCAAGGATTTGACAATGTCCAGATCACTAAGTTTAATCTAAAAGATGTCCATCTTGAGTCAGCTAACGAGCCAGGCTCTACTTATACAAAAGTAAATTCGTCAGGAGAGATTTGTTCAATGCTGAATATCGTTGAACAGCCTTGGAAGCATGTCTTTGCTCGAAGATAGATGCTCGGCATTTGCCAAGCCAAACAAACTCTCTGTTACTTCTCTCGCATTGCCGGCTCTCTCATCACTTAATATTTACCGCTAGGATTTGACTTACAATGAATCAAGAGTTTCAACATATTTTTCTATTTGGATTCAGCAATCTATTTCAAGAGCTATCCGCCTTTGCCATAGACAAAGATTTGAGATGTACCGTTGTTTATGCGCCCAGACAACAAGACTCAATTGATTCTCTGTGTCTTTCTTCCAGAGTAGAGCATGTATGCGTAAGTTCTTTAGAATGCCCTGAGTACATCGCTCTCATTGAACAGAGTAGTGAGAATAGTCGACTTGGAATCTCATTTGGCTCACCGTTTATTTTTAAGTCTTGGCATATTGATGACTTTAGGGGGAACTTGATCAATTCTCATGGAGCGCCATTGCCTCAGTTTAAGGGGGGTGGCGGATTCAGTTGGAGAATCCTACATCGTGACAGGCGGGGAGCTTCCTTAATGCATATCGTTACTGAGGGCATAGATGAAGGACCTATTGTTTTTAGACGTGACTTTTTATTCGAGGAATCGGCCAGAAGGCCATTACATTATGAAGATATTCAGCTAAAGCATGACCGAGAATTCCTGCTTCCATGGCTTTATCTACTCATTACATCAAACATTCAACTGAATCCTATTGATAGACCCCAAGACAGATCTATAAACCATGCCTCTTATTATCCACGTTTACTGACAGACTTTCACGGCTTCATAGATTGGGGCATGGGAACACGAGATATAGAGTCATTTATTCTCGCTTTTTCATCACCATATTCTGGCGCTTCGACATATATCAATGGTACTGCAATCAGAATATTTGACTGCAAGGTCATTAATGAGCTACAAGCTCATCCTTTTGTGCGCGGTATGATTATTGACACTTTTGATTCTTCGCTGGTTGTTGCTTGCGTCAATGGCACAATAATGATCAATCGTGAAGATATTCAATTTGAATCAGATTCAACTCCTCTTCGGCTTGGAGATCGATTTTTCACGCCTGAAGTTAAACTTTCACTTGCACTTAGAGGAAGGGCTTCCTTTTCCCCTGATGGTCCTTCGATTCATGTTTTTGATATTGACGCAGCATGACTTCTAGTAAGGTTCTGGCGATAGTGCAGGCTCGCTCGGGTTCTACTCGCTTGCCGAACAAAGTTTTGCTCCCAATTGGAGTAAAACCCATGTTGCTATTTCAGCTTGAGCGACTTGTGCGCTGCAATACTCTCGACCAAATCGTAGTTGCTACCTCACAAGAGGAGGTTGATACAGTTCTAGCTGGCATCATTGCTAATGCTGGATTTGATGTTTTTCGCGGACCCCTTGATGACGTGCTTGAAAGATTTCGGTGTTGTTCTTCGCACTACAAGGCGTCTACGGTAGTTCGCCTCACTGGCGATTGTCCTCTCTCTGATCCTCATCTTGTTGATGAAGTGGTAACTGCCTTTCTAGGTGGTAACTGGGATTATCTAGCTAACTGCGTCGATGATTCAAAGTTAAGCGTGCCTGATGGTTTTGATGTTGAAGTTTTTCGGGCTGAGTTTTTGGAACGCGCTTGTAGAGAAGCAAGATTGCCTTCAGAACGTGAGCACGTAACACCATGGTTTAGGAGCGAGCGCGCCGGCCTACGTTGGGGACATTTCCGCCATCTGCCGATCCGGCCTTACTACCGTGTAACTGTGGATGATCCGGCGGATCTTGAGGTAGTGCGCGCGGTTGTGGAGGCTCTGGAGCCTCAGAACCCGTTGTTCGGCGTGGATGCGGTGGTGTCCTATCTAGAGCAGCACCCCGAGTTGGCAGCCCGCAACTTGGCCACGGTGCGAAATGAGGGATTTTTGAAGTCGCTGGCTGAGGATGCTGCTCAGGTGCAGCCGGTGGCGATGCGTGAGGGACAGGGTCAGGAGTTGTGGCGCCGTGCCAAGCGGGTGATCCCTGGCGGCAACATGCTCCTCTCCAAACGGGCGGAGATGTTCTTGCCGGAGCAGTGGCCGGCCTATTTCTCCCGGGCCAAAGGCTGCCGCGTGTGGGATCTCGACGGCCGCGAGCTGATTGACATGAGCATCATGGGAATCGGCACCAACCTGCTTGGTTATGGCCATCCCGAGGTTGACGCAGCGGTGGCGGCCACCGTGGCGGCCGGCAACATGAGCACGCTTAATTGCCCGGAGGAGGTGTGGCTGGCTGAGCGGTTGGTGGCCTTGCATCCTTGGGCTGAGATGGCCCGCTTCGCCCGTAGCGGCGGTGAAGCCAATGCCATCGCGATCCGCATCGCCCGCGCCTCTACGGGGCGCGACACGGTGGCTATCTGTGGCTACCACGGCTGGCACGACTGGTATCTGGCTACCAACCTGCAGAACGATTCAGGGCTTGAAGAACATCTGCTGCCTGGCTTGGAGCCCAATGGCGTGCCTAAGGCGCTGGCGGGAACTGTGCAGCCCTTTAGTTTCAATCGCCTGGATCAGCTGGAAAGCATTGCCGCCAATCACGAGCTTGCGGCCGTGAAGATGGAGGTGCAGCGCACCATTCCGCCCGACCCTGGCTTCCTCAAGGGCGTGCGGGAGTTGTGCACGCGCCGCGGCATTGTGCTCATCTTTGATGAATGCACCTCGGGCTTCCGCGAAACCTTCGGCGGTTTGCACCTGAAATACGGCGTAGATCCTGACATGGCGATGTTTGGCAAGGCCTTGGGTAACGGCTATGCGATTAGCGCCACCATCGGCCGGCACGCTGTGATGGAGGCGGCCCAGAGCACCTTCATCAGCAGTACCTTCTGGACGGAGCGCATCGGCCCCACGGCTGCCCTGAAAACCCTCGAGGTGATGGAGCGTGAGCGCAGCTGGGAGCGGGTCACCGCTACGGGCCTTGAGCTGCGCTGCCGCTGGCAGGAGCTAGCTGATCGCCATGGGCTGAGCATCAGCCCTAACGGACTGCCCGCCCTTACGGGATTTGCCTTCCAGAGCCCTCAGGCCTTGGCGTATAAGACGCTGATCAGCCAGGAGATGCTCAAGAAAGGATATTTGGCGGCGACCAGCTGCTACACAAGCTTGGCTCACACTTCTGATGTGATCGAGCCTTATCTGGATGCTCTTGACGAGGTGTTCGCTCTGATCGCTGAGTGTGAGGCAGGGCGCTCCGTTGAGGATTTCTTGGAAGGCCCTATCTGCCATGGAGGTTTCAAGCGCCTGAATTGAATCATGCAGCTCATGCACGAACTTGGCTGGTCTCTGGTTGTTGAGCTTCTGAAGGCTGCGCCTGATGATCTTCGCTTGTCCCAACGGCTTGCCGAACGTTGCCCTTCTCTCACGGTGCAGAAGATCAGCGTTGATCCCACTGTGAAAGCGAGTGTTCTCTGGCTAGGGCTTTCCCGTGGTCATGCACTGCTCAAGCAGACGGTTGAATTGGATCAGCCTTTCATTGGTCGCCAGGAGCAGCCCAATCAGCTGGATGGTGTGCGGGGCTCGCTTTGGCGTTATGTGATGGCTTTCAGTGGTTGGGAGCGGGCAGCCCGTTCCGTGATCTGGGATGGAACACACCAGACATGGTTTAGACAGAGCAGCCTTGCCTGCTTGTACGACCACTCCACCACGCTTGCACCCCCCTGGCCAAATCGTGAGCAAGTGCCAGACAATCTGAAGCAATGGTTGGCGCCCTCGGTGGATGATCAACATCCGTTGCCTGATTTTCTTGCTCTTCGAGATGGACAGGCCGATTTCGTTCCCTGGTTGCTGGGCGAATCTCATCAGCTCCATCCCTGGGCTGTTTTCTCCTGCCTTCGGAATGTCGTTGCGCATGGTGCTCTGTCTCCCACCAAGGCTCAGCAATGGGGCCTTGTGCCTGTTTATGACGATGGAGTTGTGGTTCTGCACACCCTGTTTCGTCGTCTACTGGCTGCCACCGTGGGATCTGTAGAGGTGATTCATGGCTGATTCTGTCCTGGTCGTAGCCGCCCACCCCGACGACGAAGTGCTCGGCTGCGGCGGCACGATCGCCCGTCATGCCGATGCGGGCGATCAGGTGCAAGTGTTGATCGTCGCGGAA
>Ga0194134_10005122_pt1 | contig 12618 bp, 12 predicted proteins | sample TA2KigOff0mmetaG_FD_148602 | JGI IMG/M metagenome (GOLD analysis project Ga0194134, IMG submission 148602) | Freshwater microbial communities from Lake Tanganyika, Tanzania - TA2015056 Kigoma Offshore 0m | ecosystem: Environmental > Aquatic > Freshwater > Lake | place: Tanzania: Lake Tanganyika... | reverse complement strand
GGCGGCGCACGCGCTCCCCGCCTCTTCGTCCGGCTCGCACGCGGGCGCAGCCCTGCACTGGGCCTCGGCACGGCAGTGCACCGTGGTGCCGCACAAGCTGACGCTGCGGCAGCCGGGCTCCCCGGCGCCGCAGGCCCCGCCGGGCACCTCTCCCTCCGCGCACGTCGGCTGTGCGGTGCAGGTGACGGGGGCGGCACGGCAGTGCACCACCAGGCCACATACCTCGAGGGTGCGGCAGCCGCGGTCGGAGGCGTCGCAGGCCCCCGCCGCGGTCTCACCCTCGCTGCAGACAGGCGCCTTGCAGGGGACGTCCTTGAAGCAGCCGCCCAGCAGCGCGGCAGAAGTGACAACGAACAGCAGCAGGGAAGGTCGCATGGCGCCGTGCACCCTACCAGCGTTTGGTCCTCCTTAATCTACTTCTTTTCCTCGGGCTTGCCCTCGCTCTTGGGCTTTTGGGCCACCACCTCGTCGATGATGCCGTACTGCTTCGCCTCCACCGGGCCCATGAAGTAGTCGCGCTCGGTGTCGCGCTCCACGCGGTCCAGCGGCGTGCCGGTGTGCTTGACGATGAGCTCGTTCAGCTTCGCCCGCATCCGGAGGATCTCCTTCGCCTGGATGTCGATGTCCGTGGCCTGCCCGCGGGCGCCGCCCATGGGCTGGTGGATCATGATGCGGGAGTTGGGCAGCGAGTACCGCTTCCCCTTGGCGCCGGCGAGCAGCAGCACCGCGCCCATGGAGGCCGCCTGCCCCACGCAGATGGTGGACACCTTGGGCTTCACGTACTGCATGGTGTCGTAGATGGCCAGGCCCGCCGTGACGGAGCCGCCCGGGGAGTTGATGTAGATGTTGATGTCCTTGTCCGGGTCGTCGGACTCGAGGAACAGCAACTGCGCCACGATGACGTTGGCCACGTCGTCGTTGATCTCCGTGCCGAGCAGGATGATGCGGTCCTTCAGCAGGCGGCTGTAGATGTCGTAGGCGCGCTCGCCGCGGTGGGTCTGCTCGAGGACGGTGGGAATCAGGTAGGACATGCGGGGGTCTCCAGGGGTGCAGCGTGGGGGCGCTAGTAGGACGCCTTCGCCTTCACGAATTCAACCGCCTTGTCCTCGCGGAGTCGCTGGCGCAACCCCTCTTTCTGGTCATCCGTGGACAGGTTGCGGGCCTTGGCAGCGGCCTCCAGCTCCTCGTCCGTCACGGACAGCTTCTCCTTGTCCGCGATGGCCTCGAGCAGCAGCGAGCCGCGCACCTCCAGTTCCGCCTTGTCGCGCAGTTCCTCGCGCAGCCGGCCGAAGTCCAGGTTCATCATGCGCGGGTCCATGCCGCGGTCCATCATGGAGCTGAGCGCCCCGCGCAGCATGAAGTCGATCCCGCGCTCCACCATGGCGGAGGGGACGTCGAACGGGTTCTTCGCGGAGAGGGCCTTGAGCAGCTCCTCGCGCTCGGAAATGGCGAGGCGGGACTTCTCCCCCTCCTCCAGGTCCTTGCGGATGCGGCCCTTGAGCTCCTCCAGCGTCTCGCCGCCCTCCACCTGCTTGGCGAACGCGTCGTCCAGGGCGGGGGCCACCTTGTGCTGCAGCCCCTTGAGCGTGCAGTGGAAGAGCGCCGCCTTCCCCTTGGCCTCATCGGCCGGGTAGTCCGCCGGAAAGGTGAAGGCCACGTCGCGCTGCTCGCCCACCTTCAGCCCGGCGAGCGCCTCGATGTTGCCCTTGAGCAGCTCGCCTGCGGCCACCTCCACCACGGTGCCCTCGCCCGCGGCGTTGGACAGCGGCTTGCCGTCCACGGACACGGTGTAGTCGATGGTGGCGAAGTCGCCGGTGGCCGCCACGCCACGGCCGGCAATGGCCTCCAGCTTGGTGTTGGCGTCCTGCAGCCGCTTGAGCTGCTCGTCCACCTTGCCCTCGTCCACCTTCACCACGTGGCGGGAGAGCTTCAGGCCGGCGTACTCCTTCGGCTCCACCTGCGGGCGCACCTGCACGCGGGCCTCAAAGGTGAACGGCGCGTTCGGCACGAGCGGCGGGTTGCTCACGCGGGGGCTGTCCACCACGGGGAGCTTCTGCTCGGTGACGGCCTGCGCGTAGGCGCGCTCGGCCACGCGCTGGGCCACGTCGTCGTGGACCTGGGCCTTGAAGCGCTGCTCGAGGATGCGCCGGGGCACCTTGCCGGGGCGGAAGCCGGGGACCTTCACGCGGTGGGACAGCGCCGTGTAGGCCAGGTCCAGCTCCGCGGAGACCACGGCGGCGTCCACCTCGATGGACAGCTTGCGCTCGATGGAAGACAGCGTCTCGACGTTCACCTTCATGGTCGTGTGCCTCGTTGCGGTGCGGGTGATGGGCGGGGAGGGACTCGAACCCTCACTCCTTGCGGAACCAGATCCTAAGTCTGGCGCGTCTACCAGTTTCGCCACCCGCCCGGGGTGGAAAGTTGGGGGGCGTGAAGGTCCCAGAAAAGGACGAGGCCGGCGAGTCTTTTGAACTCGCCGGCCCCGGTGAACTTGAGAGCGGAGGGAATCGAACCCACAACCTATGGATTAAGAGTCCATTGCTCTGCCAATTGAGCTACGCTCCCTTACCGATTTTGGCGGCGCGGCTTCTAACCGATCCGTTGTCGGGCTGTCAATGATCCAGATCCGCGCTTGTGTTGTTCCTCCGCATGGGAGAGAACGCACAGCCGTTGTGACGGTCCTTCCTGGTCGGGGCGTAGCGCAGTCTGGTAGCGCGCCTGCCTTGGGCGCAGGAGGTCGCAGGTTCGAATCCTGTCGCCCCGACATCCGGAAGGCCCGTGCGCCCGTAGCTCAGTTGGACAGAGCATTGGCCTTCTAAGCCAAGGGTCGTGGGTTCGAATCCCGCCGGGCGCGTTGGCGCAGGCCTACGGCGCCGGGTCGTACCAGTTCTCGACCCGGAGCCCTGCCACGCGCCCGAACTCCCACGTGTTGCGGGACACGAGCACCGCCCGGTGGACGAGCGCCGTGCCCGCGATGAGCGTGTCCAGCGGCCCGATGGGCACCCCCTCCGACTCCAGCCGGGCCCGGACCTTCGCCGCCGCGCGCGCCTCCTCGAGGCCGAAGGGGACCACCTTCACCGCCGAGAGCTGCGACTCCAGCTGCTTTCTGCGGCGGGAGCCGTCCGTGGACTTCGCGAGGCCCGTCTCCAGCTCGTACACCACCACGGCGGGGACGAGGATGGTCGTGGGCGGGAGCCCGAGCAGCCGGCGCGCCACGTCCCCCTCCCCCCGGAAGAAATAGACGAGGGTGTTGGTGTCCAGGAGGAACATCAGGGCTTCTCGCGCGGCGTGTCCTCGCCCCCGCCGGCCCGCAGGTCCTCCGCCAAGGGGAGGTCCGGCCAGGCCCCCGCCAGGTCTGCCACGCCGGGCGGCCACTCGTTCCGCGTCCGCTCCCGGACCAACTCGGAGACCCAGGCACTGACCGAGACGCCCGCCTCCTCGGCGGCCTCGCGGACCCGCGCCAACGTGTCCTCGTCCATGTAGAGCGTCACCTGCGCCATGGGGCACCTCCACGTATACGCGCAAGCAGACGAACGGAGAGGACTATCAAAAACCCCCCGGATTCCGGGCTTGCGGGAGCGCCCGATATTGGGTACTCACCGCGGCCCGTTGCAGGTGGTTGGCAGGGCGGACGGCGATCATAGCTCAATTGGCAGAGCACTGGACTGTGACTCCAGGGGTTACCGGTTCAAGCCCGGTTGGTCGCCCACCTTTCCTCCCCACAGCCCCCTTCTGCGCTCGTAGCTCAGCTGGATAGAGCATTGGCCTTCGAAGCCAAGGGTCGGGGGTTCGAATCCCTCCGAGCGCGCTTCTTTTCAGCGCAGCGGGGCCGCCAGCGCCTCCAGGTGCGGTCGCATCCGCCGGAAGGCCTCGCCGCGGTGGGAGACGGCGGACTTCTGGGCCTTGGTCAGCTCCGCCATGGTCTTTCCGCTGGGAAGCTGGAACACCGGGTCGTAGCCGAAGCCCCCCTCGCCCACGGGCTGCCGCGCAATCCGGCCGCGGCACTCCCCCTCCTCCAGCCACGTCTTGCCGGTGGGCAGCGCCAGGCAGAGCGCGCAGCGGAAGGCGGCGCCACGGCGGTCGTCCGGGACATCCTCGAGTGCCGTGAGAAGTGCCCGCCACCGGTCCGCGTCCGTGCCGGGCACATAGCGCGCCGAGCGCACCCCCGGGGCACCGCTGAGCGCTTCCACGCACAGCCCGGAGTCATCTGCCAGCGCCGGCACCCCCGCGGCCCGCGCGTAGAACAGCGCCTTCTGCTCCGCATTGGCGGCGAAGGTGTCCCCGTCCTCGGGCGACTCGCCCACGCCGGGGAAGTCCGCGAGCGACAGCACCTCCAGCGCCTCCCCCACCAGCCCGCGCAGCTCCGCCAGCTTTCCCGGGTTGGTGGTGGCGAACAGCAGGCGCCCGCGCGTCACGGCTGGAGCGCCTGCTGCTGCAGCTGGATGAGCTGGGAGATGACGCCCATGCCAGCGTCCACCATGGCGTCCAGCTGCTTGCGCTCGAACGCCTTGTGCTCCGCGGTGCCCTGCACCTCGATGATGCGCCCCTCCCCGTCCGCCACGAGGTTCAGGTCCACCTCCGCGGTGGAGTCCTCGTCGTAGTCCAGGTCCACCACCACCTCGCCCTTCACGATGCCCACCGAGATGGCCGCCACCGGCATCAGCTTGGGCAGCGTGGACAGGACGCCCTTCTTCTTGAGCGCGCTGAGCGCGAGCGAGAGCGCCACGTAGGCGCCGGTGATGCTCGCCACGCGGGTACCGCCATCCGCCTGCAGCACGTCACAGTCCAGCGTGAGGGTGCGTGCCCCCAGCTGCTTCATGTCCACGGCCGAGCGCAGCGCGCGGCCGATGAGGCGCTGGATTTCGAGCGTGCGCCCGCCCTGCTTGCCCTTGGCCGCCTCGCGCGGGGAGCGCGTGTGCGTGGAGCGCGGCAACATCCCGTACTCCGCCGTCACCCAGCCCTGCCCCTTGTTGAGCAGGTGCGGCGGCACGCGCTCCTCCACCGAGCACGTCACCAGCACGCGCGTGTGGCCGAACTCAACCAGCGTCGACCCCTCCGCGTAGCGGTTGGGGTTGGGGGTGAGGGTGACGGGACGCGTCTGGAGGGCGGAACGGTCGAACGAGCGCATGGGGGCGCGGGTGTACCACGCCTGCCCGCGTTGTCAGTGCACGGGTGCCGCTGCCCGCGCGCGCGCCTGCAGGAAGTCCTTCACGCCCGCGACGAGTCCGTCCACCAGCTTCTGCTGGTACGGGGCCTCCTGCAGCCGCTTGCCCTCCTCCGGGTGGGCGATGAAGCCCAGCTCCACCAGCGCCGCGGGGGCGTCCATGCCCATCAGCACGAACAGCGGCGCCTGCTGCACGCCGCGGTCCTCCGCGCCGCTCGCCTCGAGCAGCCGGGCGTGCAGTGCTGCGGCGAGCCGGGACGAGTCCTGGTGCGCCTCGCTGCGCGCCAGGTCCTTGAGGATGAACGCGAGCGTGTCCTCCCCCTGCGGCTGGGCTGCGGCCTGCGCCCCCTCGGTGTTTTCGCGCAAGGCGGTCCGCTTCGCCTCCTCGCCGCTGCTGTCCGCGGAGAGGAAGAAGGTCTGGATGCCGGCGAAGCGCTCCCGCAGCGCGCGGGTGGGCATGCTGTTGCAGTGCAGGCTGATGAAGAGGTCCGGCCGCCGTCCGTTGGAGAAGGCCACCCGCTCCACGAGCTTGACGTGGACATCCCGGTCCCGCGTCAGCACCACCGTGAAACCGGCCTTCTCGAGCGTGGCCTTGGCCTTGAACGCGAACTCGAGCGCGAGCGACTTCTCCATCACCCCGCCCACGCCCATGGCCCCCTCGTGGATGCCGCCGTGACCGGGGTCCAGCACCACGAAGGGACCTGCCCCCGCGGTGAGGGGCAGCAGCGCCAAGGCCAGGAGGGCGGGAATTGACGAGCGCCTCATGCGGCCACCTGTCCCGGCTGCGGTGTCGTGGCGGGCGGCGCGCGCCGGATGTGGGCGAACAGCTCCTCGCTCACCACCGGGTTGCGGATGTGCCAGATGCAGCCGTCGATGAAGTAGTGGTGGATGTTGATGAGCGCCACGGCCACCTCCCAGCCCGAGCGCGCGAGCGGCCCCGCGACGTGCGAGAGCCACGGCAGCCCCGCGAAGACCAGGACGCTGGCGCCCAGCACCCACGCCATGGACACCCCGGTACGGCGTGCAGCGTCCGCGTGGACAGCTTGGCGGTTGAGCTCGACGCGCAGCGGGAACGGCAGGTATTGCAGCGCGTGCGCGATTTGCACCCAGAACAGCGCACCGGGGTGCAAGAAGAGGAGCAGGTACCAGGCGTGCAGCGCCAGGTACGGGACGGCGACGCGGGCCGGCAGCCGGTGGCCGCTGCGGGACGCTGCCCGCCAGAGCGTGGCGAGCCCCACGACCAGCGACACGGCAGCAAACGCGTTCACCGCCGCCTCGAGTCCGTGCGCGAGCGCGGCGTGTTCTGGCCCGGGCGTCCACACGGTCTGCCGGAGGAGCCAGTGGACGTGCCAAGCAGCCATGCCGCGGAGGAAGAGGCGCAGCAGCGTGCGCTCGGCGGGGGCGAAGCGGAGCCCCTCGAGTTGGGAGAAGGTGGAGACCATCCCCCACGCCTGCCCGGTGTAGTGGAGCGAGAGGTAGACGGCGTTCACGGCGAAGAGGGCGTCCAGCCCCCAGCTCCAGTCCGGGTTCACCGCGGACAGCCCCAGCGCCACCGCGCCCCAGGCCAACAGCAGCAGCGGCACCCACAGGGAGGCCCACGGGTAGCGGCGGGCGTTCTCGCGGGAGGCGTAGAGCAGCCGGTAGGAGACGAGGAAGTGGGGCCCGTTGATGACCGCGTTCAGCCAGAGGAACTTCGCGTTCACCAGGTCCGGCGCCGTGGTGACCGCCAGCACGCCCAGCACGGCCATGGCCACGAGCGACAGCCCGCCCGCGAGCCAGACATCCAGCTCCGGGCGGGTGATGGCGGGCTTGAGGGCGGCGCTCATGGGCGGCGGCCGAGCCTAGCCGACGACGGTGATGCCCGCCTTGCCCTTGACCACCTCGCCAATGGCGGCGACCGGCACGCCCTTGCGCTGGAGCGCCTGGTACAGCCGCAGCGCGTCCTTGCCCGCCACGGAGGCGAGCAGCCCGCCGTTGGTCTGCGCGTCCGCGAGCACCACCTGGATGTCCGCGGGCAGCCCCTCTGGGAACTCCACGTGGGGGCGGACCCAGTCGAGGTTGGCCTTGCTGCCGCCGGGGATGCAGTCTGCCGCGGCGAGCGCAGGGACGCCCGCGATGAGCGGGACGCGCTCCAGGTCCAGCAGCGCGCGGACCTTGGAACCCCGGGCCATCTCCCACAGGTGGCCGAGCAGGCCGAAGCCGGTAACGTCGGTGAGCGCGTGCACGCGGAAGCGGCCGGAGGCGATGACCTCGCCTGCAACCTTGTTCAACTCCGACATGACGCCCACCGCGGCGCGGGTGAGCTTCTTGTCGGCGATGCCGCGCTTGATGGCGGTGGTGGCAATGCCCGAGCCGATGGGCTTGGTGAGCAGCAGCACGTCACCGGGCTTCGCGCCCACGTTCTTGAGGATGCGGCGCGGGTGGACGACGCCGGTGACGGCAAGTCCGTACTTCGGCTCGGGGTCCTGCACCGAGTGGCCGCCGAGGATGGGGATGCCCGCCTCGTGGGCCGCGGCGTGACCGCCCTGCAGGATGCGGCGGAGCGTCTTGAGCGGGAGTTCCTTGGGGAAGCCCACCAGCGAAAGCGCGAAGAGCGGCTTCGCCCCCATGGCCCAGACGTCACTGAGCGCGTTCGCCGCGGCGATGCGACCGAACTGGAAGGGGTCGTCCACCACGGGAGGGAAGAAGTCCACCGTCTCCACCACGGCCTGGGTGGCGTTGAGGCGATAGACGGCCGCGTCGTCGCTCGTGGCGAAGCCAACGAGCGCGTCCGGGGACTTCACGGTCTTCAGGTGGCGCAGGACCTGCGCCAGTTGCGCCGGGCGGAGCTTGGCGGCTCAACCCGCGCAGTGGCTCAGGGTGGTGAGCCGCGGCGTGACGGTGGACATGGAGCGCGTGTGTACCGCGGCTGGGTGCCGGGGGCCACTCGGCGCTTCAGCGGCGGGACCGGCGCGCAGGGCGGCCCGGGGGACGGCCCCGCGGCGGCGGCGGAGTGGTCGGGGCGTCGAAGAGCTCGCGCGGGTGGTACAAGCGCACCTTCTCCACCGTGTCCCGCTTCCTGTTTGACGCGGAGACGAGCTCACACACCCAGTCCGGCACCTGCCGGACCGGCCGGCCCCTGGGCCGTACAGCGTGACGGTCCCGCCTCCAACCCGCCACGTCCGGGCGGACGAGATCATGGGGCCCGAGTTCGATGTCAGCCTCCGTGCCGATCCACCACCCGCCGGGCCCGCCACGCCGCTGGCTGCCGAAGTGCTGGCCGATGAGCCCACCCAGCTGGTTCTGTACGACGGAGTGGTCAAAGCTCGGCGCCGCCTTCTCCTCCACGACGCCGGCAATGACCTCCAGCCGCCGTTCCTCCGGCTCGGCGAGGATCTCCTTGCTGGTCACCTTCCGCGGGCGCGGCTTCCTCGCTGGCTTCTTGCCCATGCGTCCCTTCATCCTGCTGCCGTTGCCTGCGTCCACCAACTCCCCCGCCGCCCCGTTCGCCATGCGCCCCCCTCCCGCCCTTGCACACGGGAGAAGGTACGACAGGAGCCTGACACGCCCGGCGTTGTGACAGCCACCGGCGGTGGTCCATAGTTCCCCCGCCCCATGAACCCTCCCCAGGCCGATGACGTCCGCGTCGGGTCCGTGCTCGGCGGCACCTATGAGCTGACCTCGCTGCTCGGCGAGGGTGGCATGGGCTACGTCTTCGCCGCCCGGCACCTGCGGCTGCCCAAGCAGGTGGCGGTGAAGGTCCTCAAGACCGGCTTCTCGCTGAGCCCGGACATCGTGGCGCGCTTCCGGCGGGAGGCGGAGATCGCCTCGCGGCTGGGCCACCCCCACATCGTCGAGGTGCTGGACTTCGACACGCTCCCCGGCGGCACGCCCTTCCTCGTGCTCGAGTTCCTCAAGGGCGAGAGCCTGGGCCAGCGCATTGCGCGCGGCCCGCTGTCCTGGGAGGAGACGCGGGAGGTGGCGCTGCAGGCCGGCTCCGCGCTGCTCGCCGCCCACTCGGCCGGCGTGGTCCACCGGGACCTGAAGCCGGACAACATCTTCCTGCTCCCCGGCGACTCGGCCGGAAGCGCGCGCCACCGGGTGAAGCTGCTGGACTTCGGCATCTCCAAGCTCTCCGGCGGCAACACGGTGCAGACGCAGGACTCGGTCCTGATGGGGACGCCGCGGTACATGTCCCCGGAGCAGGCGCTCGGGAAGAACGCCGCCATCGACGCGCGCAGCGACGTCTTCGCGCTGGCTTGCATCTATTACGAGATGCTCGCCGGCCAGCCCGCCTTCGCCGGGGACAACATCCCCACCCTGCTCTACAAGATCGTCCACGAGATGCCCGAGCCGCTGGGCGGGCGCGCGCCCGGCCTGCCGCCGCACGTGTGGCCCGCGCTCGAGCGGGCGCTCGCCAAGGACGTGGAGGCGCGCACCCCGGATGTCGTCACCCTCACCGAGGCGCTCACCGGCACGCGCCTGTTCATCCGCGCGGAGGCGCCCCGGCCGGTTCCCCCGGAGGGCACGGACCCGAGCACGCTGGAGCTGCTCGGCGCCACCTACGTCCCGCCCGGCCCCACCCCGCCGCCCGGGGCAGGTGCGGGGCCCGTGGATGTGCTCGGGGCCACCCACACGCCGGGCAGCGCGGACCCGCTGCTCGCCGCGACGCATGTCCCCGCCGCGCCCGGCGGTGGCGCCCGGCCCGGCGGGACGCTGCCCTACGGCGCTGCCCCCACCGCTGCGCTCGATGCCACCTTCGTCCCGGGGCCGGTTGCCGCCACGCCCGCGACCGGCACGGGAGGGGACACGGCCGTGCCGCGGGCCATCAGTCCTCCTTCAACCGCGGCTTCGCCGTCGCCCGCGCCTGGCGGCGTCAGCGGGCAGGGGGACGCCCCCGCAACCTCCACGCACACCGCGGGCGCGGCTCCACCGACAGGCGTGCCCCCCACTCCTTCAACGGCTGCGACACCGGCTCTCGTCCCGGGCACCTCCCACGCGCCTGCGTCGGGAGCGGCCCCGGCCCCTGCGGCGGCACCGGTTCCCGCGCCGGGCACATCCCAGGCACCGGCGTCGGGAGCGGCCCCGGCTCCTGTGACCCCGGCTCCCGCGGCGGCACCGGGCCGCACCGGCGCCCTGCTCGGCGGGGCGGCCCTCCTGCTGCTGGTGGCGGGGGTGCTGCTCTTCCGGTCTCCGCAGGCGCCGCCCGCGCCCCCGTCTCCACCGGAGCGGGCCCCGTCTGCCACGGAGCCCCCCTCCCCTGCTGCCGTGGTGCCCGCGCTCACCCCGCCCGCCGTTCCCACGGCGCCTGCTGCCGTGGCCCCAGCGCCCACCCCGCCCGCGGTCGCCGCAGCGGCCACCGCGCAGGCCCTCCCTCCCCGGGAGAGCCCCGTGAAGGCCGCGCCCCGCCCGGCACCGGCCGTGGACGAGGGGATGCCGCTCTCCCCGTTGGACGCCACGGCCCTGTCCGAGTTGGAGCTGGCAGAGCAGGCGCTCCGCGCCGGCAAGGGGGATGACGCCGTGTTCCGGGCCCGCCGGTCGCTCAATGTCCAACGCTCGGGCCAGGCCTTGTCCGCGCTGGTGCGGGCCCACTGCAGCCAGCGCGACCTGTCCAACGCGATGGCGCAGTACCCGAACGTCCCCCGCGCCCTCCAGGGCGCTTGCAGGCAGTGGTGTGCCCGGTTCGACATCAATCCGGCAGAGCGGTGAGTCCCGGCGCTGGCCGGGCAGGAGATAAAAACGTGCAAGCAATCCGAGCGGTGGTCCTGGTGTGCATGGCGCTGGCGCTCAGCGCACACGCCGAGGTGGAGGGCGCCAAGGTCTACACCGGGCCCGAGGGCATGAAGGTGACGGTGGTGCGTCTGTCGGGAGAGCCGGCCGTGCTCCTCTACGTGCAGGGAAGCGAGACGCACTACGACGGCAAGGCGCTGCCCGCCACGCAGGAGGCCGACGGCGACCGGACCCGCTACTGCACCCAGTACGCGGGGCGGGACATGTGCCCGTTCCACGCGGTGACCCGGTACGGCAGCCGCAGCTACGTCTTCTACCCGGGCGGGAACCGGACGGAGATGTCCCTCCAGTGGGACGAGAAGGGCTCCTCGCAGCTGAATCCGGACGACGTGGTGAAGCGCTACGAGGCCCAGAAGAAGGACGGGACGCTTGCGAAGTTCATGGCGTTCAACCGCCCCGCGGAGCAGGCCAGCAACGAGGCCGCCATCACGGAGAACGTGAAGCAGGCGCAGACCAAGTGCGGCGCGGCCTTCCCGCTCAAGGTGCAGTGGGCGTCCGTGACCGACCAGGTCCTCAAGTCCTACAGCGTGGCCTCTTACTGCAGCGCCCCGTTGGAGGCGCTCGAGACCTTGTGCGACTACCCGTCCGTGCGTGACGTCCTGAAGAAGGGCGTGAAGGAGGTGTCCTGCACGTTCGGAAACGAGGTGGGGTTCGCCCTGGACAACGGGACGGTCCGGTGGACCACCTCCACGTCGGGGTACAACCTGGCGCAGGCCGCGCGGAAGGGATTCGAGGACGCCTTCGGGGGCGCCGGGGGACTCGCCCCCGGCTCGCCGCCGTGGGGCAAGGGCCAGAGCCTGCGTGAGTTGCAGGTGCTGGACAGCAGCTCGGTGTGCACGGACGGGAAGGGCTACACGGTGGCGCTCACGCCGGGGGACGACGCGCGGCGGGAACGCTTCTACTCGAGCTCGAACGGGGCCCTCGTGCCGGCGCTCCCGGAGCCGCCTTCCACGCCCTACGACAGCTTCCTCGAGCCGAGGTACCCCGACCCGGGCTCCAACCCCAACTTCCGCGGCATGGACATGCGCGTGTACTCCAGCCTGAAGGTGGACGCGGAGAAGCGGAGCTGCGTGCTGCGGTGCGGGACGCGGTCCGCAACCCTGCAGCTGCTGGCCGCCGACAAGGCGCGGGCGCTGCTGCTCGGGGCGGCGCTCGGCCCCAACCCCCAGAAGTACAGCCCCTACGCGCTGCTGCGGGACGACAAGGGCAACTACTACTACGTGGAGAAGGGGCTGCTCGCCGACAACCAGAGGAGCTTCCGCGTCCACGTCGGGCCCAAGGGAAAGCTCAAGCAGCAGAAGCTGCTCAACCTCGTGTCGGACTCGGAGGGCGAGCTGTTCTCCACCCAGGACGGGGAGCTGCGGCTGTTGCTGGACAAGGCGGAGGGCAGCACGTGGACGCAGTCCCGCAAGAAGACAGGGCTGCGCGCGGTGCCGACGTACGAGAACCTGCCGCTCATCTACAACGAGCTGGGCGTGTACGAGGGTGCGCGGCTGGGCACGCCCTGTGACGAGGCGCCGCTTTAGGTGCGCGTGGAACACCCCTGGACATGAGCGTTGAGGAGAAGCCCATCCCGCGGGGGCGGCTGCTCGCCTTCCTGGGCGCGGCCACCTTCTTCGAGGGGTTCGACTTCGCGGCCCTGGGCCAGGTGCTGCCGCAGCTGGGGCAGCCGGGGGGGGGGCTGG
>Ga0194134_10005110_pt1 | contig 12632 bp, 11 predicted proteins | sample TA2KigOff0mmetaG_FD_148602 | JGI IMG/M metagenome (GOLD analysis project Ga0194134, IMG submission 148602) | Freshwater microbial communities from Lake Tanganyika, Tanzania - TA2015056 Kigoma Offshore 0m | ecosystem: Environmental > Aquatic > Freshwater > Lake | place: Tanzania: Lake Tanganyika... | reverse complement strand
CCGCCAGGAAGCGGATGAACTGCTGCCGGTTCACATGGGTGCGGTAGTTCTTGGTGGTGAGCAGGTAGGCGCCATCCACCTGGCCACTGGCCACCTGGGTGAAGAACTGCTTGATCAGCGGGTTGATGCCGCGGGCGCTCAGCACCAGCTTCACCGCCGTGACCGTCCAGTAGAGGAGCAGGGTCCCGGCCCCAGCCAGCAGGGCCTTGGTGCCGATGTCGCGGGTGAGACCCCAGTCCATCTCGATTCCAGCTGCGTTGAGAGCTCCAGAGTCTGACCGACCAGCCGCCGTCCTGAGCGGCTCTGGCCGGCGGCCGCCACAATGCGCCCAGCCTTGCGCCCGCCGGCGGCATGCCCCTTGAGCCCCTGTTGCCGCTGTTTCATCGCCTGGACCGGCAGCACTTTGATGGCTGCCTGGCGCCCGCTGGCCAGCGTCTGGTGGAGGTGCGCTGGAGTGACGGCCGGATGCGGCGCACGGCGGGGATGTACCGCTTCGGTCACCATCCCGATGGCCGCCGGCTCAGCGAGATCGTGCTGTCGCGCCCCCTGCTGGAGCCGTTGCCGCGGGAGGCCACCCTCAGCACCCTCTGCCACGAGATGATCCACGCCTGGGTGGACCGGGTCGTGGGCGCCCAGGAGGTGCATGGCCCCCACTTCCGTGCCCGCATGGCCGCGATCAATGCGGCTCAGGCCGAGTTTGTGGTGAGCATCCGCCACCGCTATCCCCTGCCCGCCAACAGCAGGCCGCCCCGCTGGTTGGCCTGCTGTCCCAACTGCCAGATCCGCGTTCCCTATCGCCGGCGGGTGCAGGGCCTGGCTTGCCGGTTCTGCTGTGACCGGCTCCATGGCGGGCGCTGGCATGCCAGTTGCCTCTTGCACTTTGAGCAAGCGGCTTAGGGTCACGCCAGCTCGGCATCGCCATGGGCGTGTTCCTCTGGACCCTGGAATTTGGCGGGCTCACCATCGCCCTGGTTGGCCTGGGACGCGAGCGCTGGTTGGCGGGACGGCACCGCTAGCTCCAGCGCTAGCTGGATCCCTAACCTGGACCCATGCCTGAACCCTGGTCCGATCGCCGCTCTGCTCCGCGCCGCGGCTCCGATCCGCTCGAGCAGCGCCTCGATCGGCTGGTGAGTGCCGGCCGCCAGCTGGTGGACGGTGTGTCCGGTGCCCGGCCCGGTTCCCGCTCGTCCGGGCGCCCTGGCTTGCCGCGGCTCGATGGCCTCGGCCGCTGGGTGGAAAACAAGCTCGATTGGATCCTGGAAGAGGAAGACGTTTGGCGCGAGCCCTGGCAGGAGGCCAAGTCCCAGCAGGAGGCCAAGTCCCAGCCCGGCTCCGTCGACTTCCGCCCCGAGCCCAGGGCTGAGATCCGGCCCCGCCGCCGGCCCCTGGAGGCCATCTCCCGCCGCCGCGCCCAGCCCGAGCCGCCGGAGGCGGCCGAGTGGCCCAGCGACGACGCTTTTGTGGTGCCCCGTTGGCAACGGGGGGGTGCCGCCCCTGCACCTCAGGCCATGCCCGAGGCGCCTCCGGCATCCCCCGGTCGGACGTTGCCCCGCTCCACCAGGCGCCGCGTCGACGGCTGAGGGGCCGAAGCGGAAATCGCCCCTAGCCTGTTTGCAGTTGCGGTTGGTTGGGGTGGGCAGCCTCGTGGTGGTTGGGTTTCCCAAGGCCGAGGAGGCCGAGCAGGTGCGGCGGGAGCTGGTAGACATCCAGCGCGAGCAGCTGATCGCCCTCGAGGATGCGGTGGTGGTGGAGCACGACAGCGAAGGCCAGGTGCACCTGCGTCAGGCCATCAACATGACGGCGGCGGGCGCCTTGGGCGGCGGCTTCTGGGGCACTCTGGTGGGCCTGCTGTTTCTCAACCCGTTGCTCGGTGCAGCGGTGGGTGCCGGCGTGGGTGCGGCGTCTGGCTCCCTTTCCGACATCGGCATCAACGATGGCTTCATGCGGGAGTTGGGCGAGACCCTGCCCCGCGGCAGTGCGGCCCTGTGCCTGTTGGTGCGCGAAGCGACGCCGGATCGGGTGATCGAGCGCCTGCGCGCCCATGCCCCCCACGCCAAGCTGCTGCGCACCAACCTCAGCCACACCGACGAGGATCAGCTGCGGGAGCTGCTGGAGCGGGCCCGCCTGTAGGCCGAGGCCCTGCGCTTGGGTTGAGCGTGTCGGCTGGGGGTGCGGGCTCCCACCTGAAAGCTGCAGCCCCGTTGCTGCAATTCCAGGTTCACCGGCCGCACCAGCTCCTGGGGCAGGTCGCTCGCCATTTCTTCGGCGGAGGTGCTGATCGCTGGTGAGCCCTGCAGCAGGGCCACCAGCAGGTCGGCCCACTGGCCCACCAACTGGTGTTCGGCCATGGGCCGTAGACCCTGCTCCTGCAGCAGTGGGCTGCAGCCCTGCGCGTTCCAGACGGCGCTGGGGTTGGGGGACTGGGGATGGTGTTGGTAGGCCAGGCCTTGGCGCAGGGCGCTGGGGCTGGGGGCACCGTTGCCCTGGCGCAGGCCGGCCTCGCTGAGCAGCCGGCCGCAATGCACGGCGGAAATGCCATAGATCCGGCCGAGGTCGGTCAGGCTCAACCAGTGGGCCTGCGCCGGATTGGCAGCCGGCGGTGTGGGGCTGGTCTTCGTAGGGGTGTTCTTCGCAGGGGTGGTCATGGCCCGGTCTCCCGGCGCAAGTGGCCCCATGCTGGGCACAGCATGACCAGCGTCAATCCGTCAAGCCCTTATTGCTGCAAGCTGTTACCGAGTTTGCAAACTGTTATGGCGTTGTGGTGCGGTTTGCAACGGGCCCCAACCAGTGCTCCAGCTCCGGTGAGAACACCTCGCGGATCACGGTCAGCTCCTTCCCGCCGCGGAAGAAGCGGTAGTGGCGGCTCCAGAACGGCCCCGCCTGACCAAAGCGCTCCTCCAGCCAGGGGGCATCCACCTGGGCCAGCCCATCCACCTCTCGAAACAGTTCGGCCCGATGGCTGGTGAGGCTGCGCCAGATCGGCTGCTCCCGCTGCTGGAGATAGGCATCGGCCTGCTGCTGATTCCACCAGCTCTCCGCCCAGGCCAGGGTTCGGCTGCCGCAGCGCAGCCACACCTGACGCCGCAGCAGCGGCCCATCCAGTTCGGCGATCTCCGGCGGTGGCGGGGCGCTGGTGGGCTGCTGGGTGTCATCTCCCGGAGGGGTGGTGGGTTCGGGCGCCATGGCGATCAACTCGATCTTCACCGGCTCGCCCGTGAGCGACTCCAGGTGCCGGGTGGGGCTGCCATCCCCCAACAAGAGCAGCCGCCAGGGTCCGCTCAGGCGTTGATCACCGGCGGCTGTGCTGCCATCGCTGAGGTTCAGCTGCCAGCGGGGATGGGGAGATGGGAGCAGAGGAGAGGATTGCAGACGGTCCTCGCCGGATGTCGATGTCATTGCCGGATTCTGGCCAGCGGTGGCATCCAGCTGCGTTGGTTGGTGCCGATAAGAATGTCGGATTGGGCTGAGTTAGAAACGATAGGAACTCATTGCGATCTGATCAGCTCTCAGGGCGGCCGTGGATTCGTGGATTTGGGGGAGTAGGGGTCTAGGCGTCCTTCAAGCTCCTCGGGGCATTATTCGTATCCTGAGCCGCCAATTACAAATTATTAGTACGCCTAAATAGGATGTCTAAATAATTGATTCCGTGGGGCTTGTCGCCGATATTAATTACGGAGTCACATTCAAATCCCATTGCGAGAAGACTGCTAATCAATTCACTTGCATTGTATGTATCAATTCCCGTTAGACGGGTTTCGACGATGATCCAACGCAGTTGTTTGTTTCTAATAAGATTTTGACTACCTTTTAAAACACCAAGCTCGAATCCTTCCGTGTCGATCTTCAAGAGAATTGATTCACCAGGTTCTTGATTGTTGGCCGTAACTTTTGGCAATAGACAATCCAATGTTTTGACGGGAACCAGTATTTTGTCCGCATCTTTGAATTTGTCCCAATCGCGAGACAGGAATGATGATGCCTTTTTGACATCATATAAATGCAATTCAGCGTTCGCAGGTCCAGCCCCTACAGGAAGCAACTCCCCTTGAACTTTAGCGAGAAGCTTGTTGCGGATAAAAGAGTGATATCTAGGATTTGGCTCTACTAGATAATAATATGAATCAGGATAGTTGTTAATTAAAAAATCCGTTCCAGTTGCTACTCCAACATCAATAATAATCGCAGGATCAAGCTTATTAAGTATGGACTTGGTTGGAATCTTGTGCATTATGCTGAGCTCAAAAAGTGACAGAATGGGCTGCAGCAACATCTTCGTCTTTTTGGCTATGCGCCACGTCTTTTTTGCCATCTGTACTTAGTTGTCGTTGTTGAATGTTCAGATTAGGCTAGCCCATCTTTGTGCATGCAGGCCGATGTTCATGTGAATTCTTTGGGGGTGTCCCGCCAAGTGCTGTCAATGCCGGTGCTGACGGTCCGTACCATAGAGCTCCTGCCGGGGAATGGGTGGGCTGCGGTCTGTGAATCTGGTCGGAGCACTAACATTTTCCAGAGATCACACCAAGCCCATCTCCGACTCTGACCCCACTGAGCTGACGCCGCTCATTGGCAGTGGCACTGCCGGTGCTCTAATACCCCCTCAGCGTCCTTCGCCATGAGCGCACCGCTGAGCGCAGGGATCACCGCAACGGCACTTGTGATCGCCTGCTGGCCACCACCCGTGCCGGTGATATCCAGCTGAATGTCCCGCGCCTTCGCGCCAACCGTTTCTTCCCCTCGCTGCTGGAACCACGCCGGCGGGCGCACCGAACGCTTTGGACCGCGATGATGGAGTCCCTATGTCTCCGGCTTCTGTTCTGCTGCGGGGAAAAGGCTCGCTGATGAATGTCAAGTAACTATAACGACTCTTATGGCTGAAATGGGAAGCCAGTTATCTATCGCTTTTCGCTTAACCAAGATCATTAAAATTTTTAAGCTTTCGGAAATTAGAGCGCATTGGCTATTCCAGATTATTTTAGGGATAGCGCAATATCATCTTGATATCCAAGGGCGAGAGCCAGATTGCGACATGACATCCACACTTTTGCAGCCTCATTATCCGAAAGATGCTTGCGATAGCTGCCGATAGCATTGAACAAGGGTTGATTGATCTGGTGATCTCGATATGCATTATGTGTAGCACTTGCCCCGTATTCGAATTTATTAAGAGATGGCTCTGGATGCTCATGTCCTGTGGATACGCTATCAACAGTTCCTGAGTACCAACTCAAAGGCTGGCGGTAAAAGTCAAGCTGTGAATCTTCTTAACTAAAGCCCAAGAAGACCATTACTTCCGACAATGTCTCACGGGTGTTTGATACGTGGTTTTCATAAAGTACAATTTTGCATTGCGGATTTCTTGACCAATAAAGAGCACGTCTATTGTCGGCTTTCCAACGTGCTAGCGATTTTTCAAGATTTCCGTAGCGACGTTTCATGGAGCTGACTGCATCTTTGGGGTTTCTTGCAATCAAAACTATTTCGCAGAAGGCGCGCAATCCAGAATAAATCCAATGCTTCGGATATGTTTAGGGGTTTTTTCTACCTAAATGCTTTCGCCGCTTTCAATGACCTTTTGCTCAAAACTTTTAACGCCTGCGGCGTACCTTGTGTAGCGCTCCCTTCTTGCAATGCCAGTTTCTCCGGGTATGGCATAGATTCCTGAATGAGCTCCAATTAGGCGGGTTAAAATAGATGTGCCCGAATGCCCACATCCGCATACGTGTATCCCACCTTGAACTTTAGGACGTAAGAATCTACACATATAATTAATATTTCGCGAGACTATCCTCGATGGCTATGTCGCTCCAAAGGGTCTTAATCCATGGTGTTGGCATAATAAATTTCCTTAAAAGGGCTGGGTTTTTTTCACGCCAAACGCGACTCAGGTGAGCCCGACGGCCTTGATATTGTGGCGACTCCGGACTCCATTTCCCGACCATAGCTTCTGCAGGATTGGGGCCGCCAGGAAAAGTAATAATTTTGCAGCCTTTGGGAATCTTGGCGGCTTTAAATAGCCGCCATGGCATTGGCCCAAGACAATGAAGTCTAAAATGACAAGACCATCTCCTTGGCCAAAATTTTAAGAATGGCTTTGTACTGTGAGTAATGTAATGCTGTTCATACTTAAACCGATCAGCAATAGCTTGAGAATCTTTTTGGAAATTGGTTAAAACTTCAGGATGGGCTCCTATGGGAAACCTGAATATGGATGTTTGTCTCATGCCGCTTAGCGGGCGCGCCCAGTTTCGCTCCAGTATGACATCGTTTGCATTTCCAAATTCAAAATAGCAATCTATATTCTCTATGATAATGCTGTCAAGGTCGATGAACAACGCAGTTCCTTCCAGGTCTTTAAGCTTGCTTCCCCAAAGTGCGACTTTGCGCCATTTTCCGGGAGTTCTCGTTGGTGGATTGCATCCTAGATCGGGAGTGGGAGCGCTAATAATCGCAGCATGAAGCCCTACGGGGTCATCGGTCAGGCAGACAAAGTTGAATGGAGGGGTGATATGTTTTCTAGCGCAAGTATAAAGACGGTTGACATATTAATGGCCATACTTATCGCCCCATTTCATGCATATAAGAAGTTTTTTGGTCGTCATGATGAAATTTGATGATGAATGGTGGTATTGCTGCGGAGTCGGGTGTGAACCCGAGATGTCTAATTAGGGGTGTCTTTTGATTGTTGTTTTAAGTATTCTTGCAAGTTGTAGCTCTGGAGTTTGGCTGGGGAGATTCGCGCTCGATGCTGCCCCGTTGTGCGACTTATGTATTTATCTTTTCGAGTAAACTGTCTAGTCATTCTCGTGAGGGAAGCGATCTGCCTGATTTGGGTATTCCGAGCATGGCGAGATTTTTTGACTTGTTTTGGAAAAACTGATGTGTCTTGATAAGATATGGGACTTGTCATGTTTTGTTGGAGCTAGCGGTAGGGACCTATTAAAAGCCACTGCTAATGCTAACGCGGCGCTGCTCGCCTCCTTTTTCAATCACGGCCGAATCACCACTGGCCGATCGCAGGCGCCACCCGCTGCTGCCGATGCTCTCACCCACGGCCGCACTGGTGGAACTGCCGCCGATTTGGAAGATGGCCGAACCGCTCTGGCCCGGCACCTGCACCACTCCCACCAACTGGGGTGCCCCGCTATTTGCCCCACCTCCTCCGCCGGAAGCGCTGGCGTTGCCTCCTGAGCTGCTGCCGCTGGCGGCGGGGGCGGGGCCGGTGATGCGATTGTTGACCGGAACCCTCAGCACATCGGCGGCGGGGGCACTGCTGGCTGGCAAGGTCGCCAGCTCCTCCATCCAGGGTTCCCCGGGTGGTGGCGGCAGCAGCTCGCTATCCCGACCCGCTTCTGCGGGCGTTGCTGCGGACTGATCAGCATCCGGTGTGGCCGCGGCCGTCCCCGGCCCCATGGTGCGCAACCGCTCGATCAGCAGCATGTTGCGTTCCTGGCGGATTGCCTGCTGCGATTGAGTCCATAGGCCGAAGACGATCAGGGCTGCGCCGGACACCACCAGCACCGAACCACTAGCGGTGGCCAGGAGCAAACCGGGCCTCCGCCCCAGTTGGTCGACCCAGTGCTGAATTGGCCTAATCCGGGCGATAGTGGGCCTGCTGCGGCTGCGGCCTTTTTGGTGTCGCCCCGGTGCTGTCGGCAGGGGCCGCTCGTTCGCCGGTTCCTGGTCAGGGGAGAGATCCTGGAGCTCGATCGGGATTCTCTGTGGTTGTTCGGACGTGGTGACGTTGGAGAATCCAGGGGAAGTGGGGGTATCGCAGACCTCCACCTCAATAGGTTTTTCGGGTTCGAAGACCCGGTTGAGCACCTGCTCAGCCTTGAGCTCCCAGTAGGCCCGGGAGGTGGGGATGCCGCGTACCGGACTCACCTCTCCTGCCGCTCATGACGTAGGCCCTAAAGTACTGAGCCTTTCCAAGGCTGACGAGTCCTGGCGGCGGCGAATTTCCAGCCAGAGCATCAGGGCCGTGATGTCGGCCGAGCTGACGCCCGGCACCCGTGAGGCCATGCCTAGGCTGAGGGGTTGCACGGCGGCGAGCTTTTCCCGGGCTTCCTTCGAGAGGGTGCCGATGGCGGCGTAATCGACGCCGGCGGGAATCGGCTGGTGCTCCTGTTTTTTAACCCGGTCGATCTGCTGCTGTTGGCGGGCCAGGTAGCCGCTGTATTTGATATCGATTTCGGCACCCTCCCGCACGTCGCTTGGCAAATCCGCCGGCGCCAGGCCGTGGTGCACCAGATCGCCGCTGTGGAAGCCGGAGCGGCGAAGCAGGTCGGCCAGGGTGATCGAGCCCCTGATGGGGGCGCCGGTGGCTGCCTCTACGGCCGCGGCTGCTGGGTCGCTGCCTTTGAGGCGCACGGTTTCGAGCCGCTTTTTTTCGGCCCCAATGGCCGCCTGTTTGTGGTTGTAGATCTCCCAGCGCCGGTCGTCGATCAGCCCCAGCTCGCGGCCTAGAGGGGTGAGGCGCCGGTCGGCGTTGTCGCCGCGCAGGATCAGCCGATACTCGCTGCGGCTGGTGAGCACCCGGTAGGGCTCGCGCAGATCCTTGGTGATCAGGTCATCGATCATGGTGCCGATGTAACTGCCCTCCCGGGGGAAGTGCACCGGCTCTTGGCCGCTCACCTGCCGGGCGGCGTTGAGGCCCGCCACCAGCCCCTGGGCGGCGGCTTCCTCGTAGCCGGTGGTGCCGTTGAGCTGGCCGGCGGTGAACAGTCCGGCCACCCGTTTGGTTTCCAGCGAGGGCTTGAGCTGGGTGGCGGGCAGGTAGTCGTAGTCGACGGCGTAGGCGGGCCGCAGCATGACGCAGCGCTCCAGGCCCGGCAGGGTGCGCAGCAGCTCCAGCTGCAGCCGCTCCGGCAGTCCGGTGGAGAAGCCCTGCACGTAGATCTCGGGGGTGTCGCGGCCCTCGGGCTCCAGGAAGATCTGGTGACTCTCCTTATCCGCGAACCGCACGATCTTGTCTTCGATCGAGGGGCAGTAGCGGGGCCCCTTGCTGTCGATGACGCCGCCGTAGATCGGGGTGAGGTGCAGGTTGTCGCGGATGAGTTGGTGCGTGGCAGCAGTGGTGCGGGTGATGTGGCAGCTCATCGGCTCGCTGTCCACCCAGGCCGCCGGATCAAAGGAAAAGAAGCGCCCCTGGGCATCGCTGGGTTGCTCCTCCAGTTGATCGAGGGCGATGCTGCGCCGGTCGACGCGGGCGGGGGTACCGGTTTTGAGGCGGCCCATCTGGAAGCCCAAGGCCTCGAGGGCTTCGGTGAGGCCTTCGGCGGGCTGTTCCCCGGCGCGGCCGGCCGGCATCGACTGGTGGCCCACCCAGATCTGGCCCCCCAGGAAGGTGCCGGTGGTGAGGATCACGGCGCCGGCGCCATAGGTGCTGCCGAAATAGGTGCGCACGCCAGTGATGCGTGCGTCCTCGCCGGGGGTGCCCTCCACCACCAGACCCGTCACCATCGCCTCGCGCAGGGCGAGGTTGGGGGTGTGCTGCAGCAGCTGCAGCATCTGGCGGGCGTACTGGCGCTTGTCTGTCTGGGCGCGCAGGGCCCACACCGCCGGGCCCCGGCTGGCGTTGAGCACCCGCTTCTGTAGGGCGGTGGCATCGGCGAGCCGGCCGATCACACCGCCGAGGCCATCCACCTCATGCACCAGCTGGCTCTTGGCCGGACCGCCCACCGCCGGGTTGCAGGGCTGCCAGGCGATGCGATCGAGGTTGAGTGAAAACAGGGCGGTGCTGAGCCCTAGACGCGCTGCGGTGAGCGCCGCTTCGCAGCCCGCGTGGCCGCCGCCTACCACGATCAGGTCGAAGTGCTCGGTGGCCGCTTGGGCGCCATCACGGCCAGGGGCTGCAGAAGATCCGAACATGGGCCGAGGGGCAGAAGGCGGGTGCGGTTAAGGAGCGAAGCAATGGGGAACCGGGAGTGCTAAGGCGGGGGCTGTCCCGGTCGACTGAAGCGCTTCAACAACACTTCAACAAAGACTGCGGACTTGGAAGGCAGCGTCTTGTGTAAGTCGCGCCGAAAGATCGGGAGGTTCTCAGCTGCAGTATAGTTCGCTCGCAATTGTGCTGATCCTGTCGCGGGTGTTCGTGTGATCGAAAGAAGCAGAGTTGGGTCGTTGCAATGGTTGAGCGCTGGGCTGGGTGCAATTGGTCAATTGCTTAAAGACACGCCAGCCCCTGCCTGGATTTGTGTGGCTTTTGTGGTGTTGTCATCACTGTGGACACAATCACTCCCGCCTGAGTCTGATCTGGCTAAGCACCTCGCGTCGGAAGAGGGATTTTTTGAGCAGGCCTCTGCGGCTTTTTTAATTGCGGCCTCATTGTTGGCCGCTGTGTCTTGGTGGGTAACTCGCTCCGCTGCCTGGCTGGCTACCGCAGTTTTGATCTTCTATGCGGCTTTGCGCGAGCTTGATTTTCAAACAATGTTCACCTACCGATCAATCATGTCGACGGGCTATTACTTCAAGGCGGGAGCGCCTCTGGGTGAAAAGTTGATCGTTGTGCTGCTCATCCTGCCTGCTGTCTGGGCTATGGCCTACCTCATTCGTCTGGCTTGGATGCACAGGCGAAGCTGGCTTTCGCGCCAGTGGTTAGTGATTGGTGAATTGAACCAGCTGCGGGCCTGGGGCGTCTGGATTGCGCTGATGTTTTCTGCTTCCCATCTTGCTGATCGGCATCCCGATCTTTTGTTTGGTGTTCTGCCGTGGCGAATTGGCGCTTTTGAGGCTGTGGTGGAGTCTGCATTGTGCCTTTCTGTGTTGTTCCTGGTGATGGAGCTCAAGCCCCGTTTTCTGCGCTCCTGATCGCACGCCTGAGATCCGCCATCCGGCGTTTTGGGTGTTCAGCTCAAGCGGCAAGGTTGCGAAAGCGGGTGAACTGGGGCTCGAACAGCAGCTTGACGGTGCCCACCGGGCCGTTGCGGTGCTTGGTGACGATCACCTCGGTGATGCCCCGGTCGGGGGTTTCGGGGTTGTAGTACTCGTCGCGGTAGATCATCAGCACCAGGTCGGCGTCCTGCTCGATCGAGCCTGATTCCCGCAGGTCGGAGAGCATGGGCCGCTTGTTGGTGCGTGATTCCACCCCGCGGCTGAGCTGGGAGAGGGCCATCACCGGCACGTTGAGCTCGCGGGCCATGCCCTTGAGGCCGCGGGTGATGCGGCTCAGCTCCTGCACCCGGTTGTCGGGGGTGGAGCCCTCCATCAGCTGCAGGTAGTCGATCACGATCAGGCCCAGCTCCTTGCCGGTTTCGGCCATCAGCCGGCGGCAGAGGGAGCGCATCTCCAGCACGCCGGCATTGGGTTTGTCGTCGATGAACAGGGGCAGCTGGCCCAGGCTGTTGATGCCCTGGCCCAGCAGCGGCCACTCCTCCTGCTGCAGCCGGCCGGTGCGCAGCCGGCCGCTCTCGATGCCCACCTCCATCGACAGCAGCCGGTAGGTGAGTTGCTCCTTGCTCATCTCCAGCGAGAACACGCACACCGGCAGCGCATGGAGCTGGGCCACGTTCTTGGCGATGTTGAGCACGATCGAGGTTTTGCCCATCGCCGGCCGGCCCGCCACGATGATCAGGTCGCTGCGCTGCAGCCCCTGGGTGATGGCGTCCAGGTCGTAGAAGTTGCAGGGGATGCCGGCCACCGCCGTGCCCAGCGAGCGGCTCTCGATCTCGTTGAAGGTGCTGGTGAGGATCTCGGCGGTGGGGGTGAGGCCCTGGCTGGGCTTCTCCTGGCTGATGGCGAAGATCTTTTGCTCGGCCTCATCGAGCACCTGCTCCATTGGCTTGCCCTGGTCGAAGCCGAGCTGGATCACCTCGTTGCCGGAGCGGATCAGCTGGCGGCGCAGGTATTTGTCGTTCACCAGGCGAGCCACCTGGTCGATTGAAGCGGTGGAGGTGATCCGCTCCACCAGCTCCACCAGCCGCCCCTGGCCGCCCACCTTCTCCAGGGAGCCGGTGTCGGCCAGCCAGGCGCACATGGCGGTGAGATCGGTGGGCTTGCCCTGGCTGTGCAGCATCACCGCCGTGCGATAGATCTCGCGGTGGGCGGAGAGGTAGAAGGCCTCCGGCTGCAGCACGTCGGCCACGCGGCTGATCGCATCGGGATCGAGCAGGATCCCGCCCAGCACGGCCTCCTCAGCCTCCAGGTTCTGGGGGGGCACCGAGTCGGGCAGGGCCTCAAAGCGCGCCTCGGTATCGCCGTTGCGCCCGCCCTTGGGACTGCCAGCGCGCTCACGGCCGGGCGGGTTGAGGGGAACGCTCACCATGGGCTGATGGAGACGGGGCTGGGGCAGGCCGGTGCGCCGGGTCGATCATCCTGCCGGGTTAGGCGTGGTTTGACCAGCGATTCGGCGCTGTCGGTGGGGTGTTCAGCAAAAAGCCACCCCAGCAATGGGGTGGCTCGGACGCCTGAACGGCTCGCCAGGGCCTCAGGATTCAGTGGCTGACCACTTCGAGATTGATCTCGGCGGTGACTTCAGGGTGGAGCTTGACCTGCACCTTGTAGGAGCCGGTGCGGTGGATCTCCGGCACGTGGATGTCGCGGCGATCCACCTCTTTCTTGGTGGCGGCTTCGATGGCTTCCGCCACGTCGCCGTTGGTCACGGTGCCGAATAGCACGTCATCGCCACCGGTCTGCTT
>Ga0194134_10005108_pt1 | contig 12633 bp, 9 predicted proteins | sample TA2KigOff0mmetaG_FD_148602 | JGI IMG/M metagenome (GOLD analysis project Ga0194134, IMG submission 148602) | Freshwater microbial communities from Lake Tanganyika, Tanzania - TA2015056 Kigoma Offshore 0m | ecosystem: Environmental > Aquatic > Freshwater > Lake | place: Tanzania: Lake Tanganyika... | reverse complement strand
GCAGCCGGAGGCGAACTTGCCGTCCCAAAACAGTCTGCCAAGACCGTTGAACCCGATACGGCCTGAAGGAATGGCGAGCCTGCGTAGGAAAGGCGAAGCCCAGGTGTTGAACCTGTCCGGAACGATCTGGGCCTGCTTCGAAAAAACGGACAGAGGAAAGGTGGTTTTTCCTTAAGGGGTTTTGGACTCGAAAAGTGCTGGTGAGAGGCCGCCCAGAGCGGTGTGGTGGCGCTGACGGTTGTAGAAGACCTCGATGAAGTCGAAGATGACAGAGGCGCCGTTTTGGGCACCCTTGCTGACGGTTCCATGTCTTGGGGCTTCTCACTCGTTGCAAGCTCTGGGTTTACAGGCGCAGGCAGGGGTCGCCCGAGGGAAGGCTCGTGTTCCAGGGGACTTGTGGGTTCAGGGTCAAGGCGACCCATTCATCATGGCGAACTTGCCGACGGCGGCAGCGCGGGAATGGACGTGAAGCTTCCCATAGATACGGCGGATGTGGGTGGCGACGGTGCTCGGGCTGATTCCCAGCTCACGCACGATTTCCTTGTTTTGTCTGCCGAACGACAAGAGCTGCAGGATTTCGCGTTCCCGCTCGGACAACGGGTCGGGCACGCTGATTTTGGCGGTGGAATGCTGGAAGTACTGCACGACCTGGCGAGCCACGGTGCTGCTCATGGGGGAGCCGCCGGAGTGAACCTCGCGCAAGGCGTCAAGAAGCGTGGCACGGCTGGTCCTCTTGAGGAGGTAGCCCGAGGCGCCGGCCGTCAGCGCCTCGAAGACATGGTCGGCATCCCCATACACGGTCAGCATGACGAACTGGATCTCCGGGGCACGGTGCTTGATGTCCCGGACGCATTCGATGCCGCTTCGTCCGGGCAGGTTGATGTCCATGAGGACGATGTCGGGGCGGTCGCGCAGCAGGTGGACCTCGGCCTCGTGCCCGTCGCTGCTCTGGCTGATGCACGCGAAGCCGGGCGTGTGGCTGATCCAATCGGCCCAGAGTTGGCATGATTCCACGTCGTCATCGACGATGGCGATGCGGACGGCGTGGTGGGCGGAGGGATCGAGGCGTGGCGCAGGGCTGATCATGGAATCAAGGATGGGACGGACGGCGCCAGCCCGGGGGACTGCTGGACCGGGACGGTGAAGCGGACCGTGGTGCCGACGCCGGTGCGGCCTTCGACCTCGCAGGATCCGCCAATGTCGGCCATGCGCTGGCGCATGTTTTGGAGACCCTCGCCCTCGCGGGCTGACACGAGGCCGACGCCATTGTCGGCCAATACAAGGTGGAATTGGAGCGCGTCGAGGTCGAGGTGGAGGCTGAGGGAGATCTCCGAAGCGCTGGCGTGCTTGAGGGAATTGTTGAGGGCCTCCTTCGCCGCGAGGAAGAGGTTGTGGCGCGTCTCGGCAGGCAAGACCAAGTCCGGGAGGGAGACGGGCAAGGCAAGGCGCAGCCGCACGGCGGCCACGTCAACGTTCTCTTGGGCGTGGTTGGTCAGGTAGTTGAGCAGGCCGTTCAGGTTGTCGTGCCGCGGGTTGATGGCCCAAACGATCTCGTCGAGGGCGCACGTCACGTCATGGCTGGTCTTCCAGATCCGCTGCAGCTCGGACCGGGTGGGGGCTGGATCGGGCAGCTTTGCCAACGCCGACTCGCTCAGGAGGCTGATGCGCGTGAGGTGCGCTCCGAGGTCGTCGTGGATGTCCTGGGCGATGCGCATGCGTTCCTGTTCGACATCGCGCTGCCGCTGGAGGCTGGCGAGCTTGAGGTGATGGCGGCGACGGTTGACAGCGATGACAGCCATGGCGACGCACGCGGCCGACACGCCTGCGCTACCGGCCCGGAACCAGCGGGTCTGCCAATAGTGCGGGAGTTGGCGAAAGGTGATGGAAGCCTCCGACGTGCTCCACACTCCGTCGTTGTTGGAACCGACGACGGCGAACCGGTAGGTGCCCGGAGGAAGGTAGTGGTATTGGGCCATGCGCATGTTCCCCACGTCCGACCAGTGTTCGTCGAGGCCCTCCAACCGGCTGCGGAACCGCACGCGTCTTGGTGCCGCAAAGCTGAGCCCGGAGTAACGAATCTCGATCCGGTGGCGGCCCGGGGGTATCTCGATGGCTGGGTTGCTCTGGGCCTCGTCCCATGTTCTGGGCCGAGTGTTGCCCACTTCCTCGGCCGGCGATGCGTGGCCTCGGAGGACGGGCTTGCCGTCCACAAGCACCTCGTCGATGACAATCGGCGGGGGGATTTGGTTGATCCGGAGCGAGCCAGGGTCCACCACGGCCAAGCCCGCGCCCGTGGCAAACCAGAGACGCCCGTCCTGGGCACGGCAGGCGTTGGGCTGGTTGGGGCCTTCAAACTCCAAGGTGGCCAAGCCGTCGGCCAGGTCGAGCTGGAGCACCTCCAGCGTGGCTCCGCGGCCGTCGGCGCACGCGTTCAATGTCTCGAGGTCCACCCGGGCCAAGCCACGGAACGTGCCCAGCCAAAGGTGTCCGGTACGGTCGCCCAGAATGCTCATCACGGTGTCGCCGGGCAATCCATGCTGGCTGGTCACTCGGGCAAACGTGGCGTCCCGGTATCGCCAAAGGCCGTCGCCCTTGGACCCAATCCAAAGCGTCCCCGCTCCGTCCACGTGCAGGCACGTCAGGTATTTGGCCGCAAGGCCCTGCCCGGGTCCAAGGTTGCTCAACCCCCCGTTCCGGAACCGCCACAGCCCATTTCCGGCGGTCGCAAGCCAGATCGTGCCCGAGCGATCCTCGGCAATGTGGCGGACCCTTTCCTCCACGATGTCCGGGTGCAGGTCGAAGACCTGCCACGTTTCCCCTTGCAGGCGGCCGACGCCACGCTCGCCACCCGCCCACAATGACCCGGTCGAGTCCTCGAACAACGCGTAGACGAGCCACGATTTCCGCGGCCAACCCGGTGCCGAAATGAATCGGTCGCCGGACTTCAGCAAGACGCCGTTCCAGGCGGACCCAACCCAGACGCGGCCTTGGCGGTCCTCGAGGACAGACCATGCGTCGCGTCGCTGGATGCCATGGCGGTCGTCGAAGTTGCGCCACGCGTTCCCTTCTTGGGTGTACAGGCCTGCGCCCTCGGTTCCCACCCAAAGGCCTCCCGCCCGGTTGGTGGTGACCGAGAGCGCGGGATGTTGGCGCGCGTCGTCCCCCGGCCTGACCATGGTGACGCGCTTCCTGCGAAGCATGTTGAGGCCTCCGCCGCCGGTGCCGACCCAAACGTTGCCCTCTCGGTCTTCCATGAGGGCGGACACGGTGTTGTGGGACAAGCCCTCCGTGACGCCCACTTGGTGCGCCGCCCCGTCCCGAGGCGCCACGTGGATGCCCTTGCTGTAGGTGCCCACCCATACGTCTCCCGCCGAGGTTTCCATGAGCGCGGTCAAGCCCGGCGCATCCCAGGGCAGTGGGCCACGATCTTCCACCCACCGGCCTTCCTCCCATCGTCTGAGGCCCGTGTCGGCGACCCACATGCCGCCGAAACGGCTGGCGCAGGCCAACAGAGGGGCGCGTATGGGCGGACGAAGCTGAGGCTCTGGCAACGCCATCCCGCCCGGGCCCAACGGAATGACCTCCATGTTCCGATGGGTCCACAGGCCCCCGGCTGAATCGACATGAAGGTGGTTGACCAACCATTCAGCCGATGGCGAGACGACGCCCATCCCCGCGCTCTGGTGAAAGCGTGCCAGCCATCCTTCTCTATTCATCACCCACACGTTGCCGGCGCGATCCTCGGCGAAGCTGTCCACCTCGGCGTTGGGCCAACCTTGGGGAACCGGGGATGCAGAGAATTTTCCGCGATGGCACGTGGTCAACTGGCCGTTTTGGTGGCCCAGCCAGAGGGTTCCCCGGCTGTCCTCGAACATGGATCGAATGGCTCCGTCTTTCAGGCCCGGTGTGTTGGATGGGTCCAGGGCTCGAAAGGACGTGCCATCGAACCTCACCAATCCATTGAACGTACCCACCCAAAGCTGGCCGTCCCGCGTCTGGAGGACGGAGCGAACCCGGTTTTCCGGCAAGCCATCTTCCATGCGCCAGCTATGGATCACGTAAGGGCACTCGCCCTGCGCCACGTCCTGCATCGCGGCAGCACTGGCGGCAATTCCGTGCGCGAGGGCGCAGGCGATGAACCTGGAATGCAGGAATGCGATGGCCGTCAGGTTACTAGGGCGCGCCATGTTCCCTCAAGGCTGCATGAAAAGGCCGGGCACCGTACCACGATGCCCGGCCGATGTTGCATGGTCGTGGTCCCGAGTGGCCCAAGACTCCACGAGCCCTGCCGTCCACTCAGGGCGTGGCGGCGCGATAAAACTTACGTGCGCCGGCGGAGGTCGTCTTGTACGGGGACGTGGCCTCTAGCTTCTTCCATTCCCCATTGAGGTCCTCGGCCTCGTACAGGCTGCCGGACGACCACTTCACCTCCAGCTCGCCGTTCGGAAAGGTGGAGATCCCGAGGATGGGCGGGCAGGGAAGGGGCGCGCCGGGTTGGGTCTTCCAGCTCAGGGCGCCGTAGCTGACATCCCACGCGCCCATGTTGGGCCATGCCTTGGCAAGGGCGTTCTCGGTCCAGCCGCCGCCCAGCAGCCAGTCAGGGTATTGCCGCCCAATGTCGGTGCTGGTCCAAGGCACGCCGTCGAGGACCGTGGTCACTCGGACGACGTCGCACTCGGTGTACTGCGCGGTCCACGTCAGGACGTGATCCACGCCGTTGTCGAGCAAGCGGCTGTAGTCGGCATCCGTGGCGGGGTTGTTCATGTTGAAGCTGTTGTACACGTAGGTCTTGCCTGCCGGGGCCTTGGTGCCGGTGGTGTTGGGGTTCATCTCCCACTTGTTCCAGTCCCCGTTGCCGCCCGGCCGCCAGTTGCCGGGGCCGAGGTCCACGGTGCTGTCAGCACCCATGAGCGTGAAAAGGGCGGGGAGGCCATTGGCCCATGGGGCGTTGAACTGGAAGAGGCGGATGCGGTTGGCAGCCGCGTTGCCGTTGTTTTCCAGCCCGTCAATTCGGAACACCAAACGGCCGGTGATGTACTCGTTGTTGGCCAGGGCGCTGGCCATCGGCCAGTCGAACTGCTTGCCGACCCAGGTGCCCAACGCGCCGGTGCTGGCGGCGCGGAGGCTGCCGGCCTTCCAGTTGGCATCATACGTCGGGATCGGCGTCCCGCTGGAATCCTTGTACACCGGCGGCTGGCAGCCGCTGAGCCCGCTCCACTCGTAGTTCTTGATGTCGGACGAGGGCGTCACCGTCGTCGTGGCCCACTTGATCTCGGAGATCTCCGCGTCCCACGCGCCCATGTTGGGCCATGCTTTGGCAAGGGCGTTCTCGGTCCAGCCGCCGCCCAGCAGCCAGTCTGGCCAGTGCCGGGCCACGTAGGTCACCGTCCAAGCCACGCCGTCGAGCGATGTGGCGACCTTCACGGCGTCGCACGACTCGTCGTACTGGGCGCTCCAGGTCAGGACATGGTCCACGCCGTTGTCCACCAGCCGGCAGTAGTCCGGGTCCTTGGCTGGGTTGCCCATGTTGAAGCTGTTGTACAGATAGGTCTTGCCCGCCGGGGCCTTGGTGCCGGCGGTGTTGGGGTTCATCTCCCACTTGTTCCAGTCCCCGTTGCCGCCCGGCCGCCAGTTGCCGGGGCCGAGGTCCACCGTGCTGTCGGAGCCCATGAGGGTGAGGAGGGCGGGGAGGCCGTTGGCCCATGGGGCGTTGAACTGGAAGAGGCGGATGCGGTTGGCGGCCGCGTTGCCGTTGTTCTCGAGCCCATTGATGCGGAACTTGAGGGAGCCGCTGACCTTCTCGTTGTTGGCCAGGGCGCTGGCCATCGGCCAGTCAAACTGTTTGCCGACCCAAGTGCCCAACGCGCCGGTGCTGGCGGCGCGGAGCCTGCCATTTGAAATGGCATAGGTCGGGATGGCTGTCCCGCTGCTGTCTTGGTACGTGGGAGGGAGTGCCTCGGGGGTGGAGGCACCGCTCCATGAGTAGTTCTTGATGTCCTGTGCTCTGGAGGGTGCGATCCCTGCAACCGCCATTGTGAGCACCGCGACTAACGGGCTAAGGATTCTCTTCATGTTTTCCGACGATTTTGAGGTTTCAACCTAGCGGGCGCGGCCACTGGCCACGCCAAGTCCCACCATGACGGCCTTGAGACCCATGCCAGACAGGGCAGGGCACACCTCATGCAACTACATGCCTTCGGGGAACTTGTTTCGAGGATAGGCCAGGCAAGCCTGGCGTGTCTTGTCGTCCATTCAGACGACAAACGAGGGTGGAGGGGAGTGGGCCGTAAGAGGGTCGGCCGAAGCCATCGCCACAGGGCGGCCTGACGGCGGCTAGAAGCTTGCAGACTTCCTTGGGGTGCGTTGGCGCAGCCAGTTGATGTCGTTGAACACCACGGGCTGCGTGAGGGCGTTGTCAAAGCCCTTGATGCGCACTGGCACGACGCTGGTCCCCTGCCACCGCTTGATTTCCGAGTGGCCATCGATGAAGGCCAGGCCGCCTGCCCCGTTGTGGTAGCTGGCGGGCATGTCCATCCAGCGGTCTGCGCCCGGGGCAAAGAAGCCGGCGTCGTTGATGCTGTCTGGGTGCTCGTCGAGGTACATCCACGTCTCAGAGGGGCCTGGGAAGATAATTTCAGACGACTTTCGCACGTGCAGGTAGGCGTCGCTCCACGGGCCATCTTCGGCATTGCCCTCTCCGATGGCGATGTTCCCCGACACGCTGCGCGCGCGAGCCGACCAACCCTTGGACCTCTGGACGGGGCTCACGAAGCGGTCGGCGGGGCAACGATAGATGTTTCGCGATCCCGCGTAGTAGGGAGCTAGCTTGGAGTAGTTGGGGTCGGTGAAGAGGGCAAAGTTGGTGTTTTGGGGGCTGATGTCCCAATCCAGCCAGCCGAGCACCCATGGAGAGTACTTGCTGGTGATCGATTGCGTGCTGGCCGCCGCCAGTGACCCGTGGACGGCCCCGGGGAACCGGTCCGCGTTGTCACCCAGGTACATTTGGCACGCAAGCATGAGTTGTTTGGTGTTGTTCATGCAGGCGATGCCTTGCCCCTTGGCCTTTGCCTTGCCCAAGGCGGGCAAAAGCATTCCTGCAAGGATGGCGATGATGGCGATCACCACGAGGAGTTCAATCAACGTGAAGGCAGTCCCGCAGCCGCGGGCCACCCTCTGGGTTTTTCGCCCCTCGCTCCTCTCGTCCGACCCTTGCCGCAAACGCACGCGCCGGTTGTCCCGTCTCATCCGCTAGATTTGTATCAGAGGGCAGGTCTGCGTCTTGTCGTCCGTTTAGACGATATCCGTGTGCACGGCCTCGGAACCGCGTAAAGGCTGCCGGAGACGGCAATCCGTCGGCCCGGAGTCTGCGGAACGATGCGCGCATTAACCCCAAGGGTTCAAAGTCAGCGGCGAGTGGTCGGCGAAGCGCCGCCGCCGGATCACGCCGTAGCTCGCCCTGACAACCCAGCTCGGCTTGCGCCCATCACCCGGCATACTTCGCTTTGATCTGGCAACGCAGGGCGGGGTAACCGCGGGCCTTCAAGTCCGCGAAGTCATTGGTGCTGGCGAGGCGTTTCTGGTCCGGCGCGAGCAGCCAGAGGCGCACGAACACCCCAACTTCGAGTTTTCGCGGATGGTCCCGGAGTGTCAAGGCGTCGTTCAGCTTCACGGATGCCTCGGGGGCGAGTTCCTTGGGGTCGGTCTTATCGGCGGTTTCCGGATACCGCAGCTTGAGCGGACAGTCGCCGGGGCCGGGGACCTGGAGCGGTGCCAGCTCATTGAGCTATTCCACTTGGGCCGGCTGGAGATGTGCGTGGAACGCCCGGCGCAGATTGGCGGCCTGCGCGTCCTTCCCCAGCGCCATGCCATGAAACGCGCGGATCAGGGCGGCGCGCAAGGCCGGGGCATCGAAGGCGGGGAATTCCAGGTCTGGCTCAGCGTGCGCGAGCAGATTCACCCGGGCGATGAATTGCTTGAGGGCATGGTCAAGCTGCGGCAATTCGAACGCGCCTTTCGCCAGGGCATCCGCCAGCACCGTGGCCGAGGCGACCGGGTCCACGGTGCGCTGATACTCCTGTCCGAGAATCAGTCCGAGGAAGCGCGTGCGCCGGATCGCGGCCACGGCCTTTTGCTGGCGCTCGAAGACATGTTCGACCGCTGCCTCGAAGTGCTGCGAATAAAGCTCCTCCAGCCGCTCGCGCCGCACTTCGGTGGCCACCGTGAGCAACTTGAGCCAGCTGCCGCGGCTTTCGACTTCCCGGATTCCCGCGGCGACGAAAAGCGGGGCCGTGACGACGCTTTCCCGGACCAGCGTGCCGGTGCGGCCGCCGGCGAGCAGGCAGTCCAGCGTGCCGGCGTCCTTGCGTTGGGCGAGCTGATCCACGAACCCGGCCGCGAGACACACCTGGAGCGGGTCCGGGGGCCCCAAACGCGAATCTTGGCAGAAACGGGGGTGGGGTCGGTGTCGAGACCCGCCGCCAACTGGCCGGTCCAGATGGAACCGTTCAAACCGCATCGAATTCGGACGGGGTGGGGGTGGTCTCTGGACCTTGGAACGCATCGGATTTCGCTGACGGATGGACGCCGAAACGTTATCGATGACGTATTTCCCGGTGCGCTCGATTTGGAATTAAGACCGAGCTCTCAGCGGGAAACCTCAAAAACAGGGGGAAATCGGCAGATTGGTGCAAGATGCATTACATTCACTTGCTATGACAAAGATCATTTCGAAGCCCGTCTTTATTGGTCGAAATGCATTTTTGCAGGGTTGAAAACCACCGCCACAAACCGGAGGAGGGCAAGCATGTCTTCCATCAGGTTTGGTTGATGCGTCATCGTCGCACTCGGCCAGTCCGAGCGCATCCCAGGCTCCGCGGGGGCCCCCATCACGTCATAATAACTCGACCCCCGAGCGCAGCGTGGGCGGGGCCAGAGGCCAAAATGGGTCCTCGACGGCGTTCGGGACATCGACTTGTCGGTGCTCCCGCCAGATTCCAAACCCGCTGAGCTCCCGCCTCGATAGCCGCTCTGACGCGTTGGCGCTCTCATCGCAATGCCACGCCAGCGACCGCTGTTCTACGGCGAAGAATGTGGGTGCTGCGGGAGATGCAGGAGATGCAGACCTTGTTTTAAGCCATACACTGAAACTGAGTCTTAAACTTTTGCTTTGGGGGGACTGAAAATACCCCCGCATCTCCTGCATCTCCTGCAGGAAAATAGCCGTCCACGGCGCGCTCAGCGCATCGAGCCGCACGCCGTGGGCGTTTCAACCGCGATCATACACTGGTCACTCCCCAATAGGAGCATCCGGTCCGGTCGTCCGCGTCGCTCTTCTGGATTCTCCGTCCGCCGATGACTCGCCCACGGTTAGCTTTAAGGAAGTGGCCAAGCTTCCGTGAATTCACCTCTGGGAATCCCTCCTTATTTCGGAAGGCGCCTCTCTGCTCGCAGAGGCCCTCAAGTGCGGCAACCCGAAGATCCTCTCGGACCGCGGCCGGGCAATCGGGATCTTGGACGTCTTTGTGATCGGCGGTCTCGATCAGCGCAAATGAGACGTTCCTCGCGGTCTGGTAATCTGTGGCGAATCGCGCCTCGAACCATCGGAGGAACCATTTCAACACCTCTTCGACGTCGCCCTTTGAAGCGGCCTCTAGGTTGGCAGTGATCGGGTCTCCCAGCCGGAGGCTGAAGACGCCGGGCCAGATCAGCGGATCGTTCTCCCTGGCGGGAACGGCGTTGCCGGCGGGGACGAACCCGCTAGCGACGGTGAGCTTTCCGGGCGCGCAGCGTGCCGATGGCGTTGGCGACCTCGCTGACACCGCAGATCGAGAGCCTGAGTTCACCGAGTGGGGCGGCGTTGTCGACGGGCAACGCGGTGGTGTCGGGCGAGGGCCGGATCCTTCCGCGGAGGATCCGCGGCGACAACAACGCCAACCAGCGGATCGACGTGGGTGACGCGGTGCTGATCAGCCGTCTGCAGGTGGGGCTGGAGCCCGTGCGTGCGTGGGATGTGGCGCTGAACGATCTGAACGACACGAAGACGATCGGCAGCGGGGATGTGGTGAAGGCGTTGCGGTTTGTGGTAGGGCTGGATCCGCAGCCGAAGGCGGCGCCGCGGGGGGGCGAGGGGAGCGAGTTGAGTGTTGAGAGTGGAGTGTGGACAGGAGAAGGCGCAGTGATTGCTGAGGTGCAGCAGGGGGTTGGGCCTGGGGTGGAGTGGGCGCTGTCGCGCCCAGTGCTGCAGGGCACGGCAGCACCCACCGGGTTGAGGCCTTTGACCTCTGCCAGAGACGGACTACGGCCTGTGGGCGGGTCGGATGTTCCGGAGGGTGTCGAAGAGACAGAAGGTGCTGTCTCTCAACTCTCAGCTCTCAACTCTCAACTGAACGCCCGCCGCCTGCGGCCTGCGGGTGCCAACACCAACGACGTGGCCACGCTGGAGTTCCCCGACGGACCCGTGGCCCAGACGGGCAAGCCGTATCGGGTCGTGGTGAAGCTGACCCGCGCCAGTGCGGCAATCTCGGGACTCAGCTTCACGGTGAACTATCCGTCGGCGCTGACCCTGACCGACAAACAGGTCGGGGCGCTGGTACCGGCGGATGCCCTGCCGTTGTGGGCGGAGTCGGTGGGCAGCGTGAACCTGGCGGCGGTGCGGTCGACGATCTGGCCGACCAGCACGGGCGTGGCGGCGGTGCTGACGTTCCTACCGACGGCGGCGATCAACGCCCAGGCTGCTTGGCCGATCGAGCTGGTGAAGGCCGAGGTGACCGGGGCGGGCTTTGACATCCGGGCGCTGGACAACGTCACGGGTGAGATCCGGAGCTCGAGCACGCCGCCGACCGAACCGAAGGTGGTGGTGCCGACGCTGCCGACGGAGGGCGGGCCGCTGGCGTTCGAGGTCGAGGCGGCTGCGGGTGCGGCGATCGTGCTGGAGATGACGACGGATCTGGGGTCGTGGTCGGAAGCGCAGCGTCTGACGGGTCAGGGTGCCGGCAAGCCGGTGCGGGTGACGGTGACGCCGGATCCGAACGCGTGGGCGCGGTTCTGGCGCGTGCGGGTGCCGTGAGGAAGCAGAGAGATACGGGCGGGAGCTCGTTCGGTTGGGCTCTTTGAGCAGATCCGTCCTGGTGGAGGACGCGAGCTGCTCCTTCCGACCGGGTCAACCGGGCCGATCGTGTCCTCGGATCAAAAGGAGTCGACGCGACTCCGGGGTGACTTTGAACAGCTCCCCAGGCGGCAGGCTCTCGACCCAGAAGATTTGGCCAGCGGTTGTTTCCCCGATCGCGAGGCGTCGTCGAACCGCCGCCGGAATCTTTCGGTTCACAAAGAGATCCTGGAGCTTGGAAAGCCTCTTTCGCCCCAGCATCTGGAAGCGGTCTCCCGGTCTCCAGTGCCGGAAGAACACCGAGAGGCCAACGGCCTGGGCGTCCAGACATTCCCATCCCGGGATTCCAACGGGCAGGGGATCCGAGCGACGCGTTGGCTTCAAGCGCCACTCCACGAATCGATCTCCGAGTGCCTGGATGCCCCTGGACCCCAGGGTGGTTTCAACACGGTGGGACGAGAACCTGCCGGGGGATTCACGCCGGATGAATCCACCGCCGGCATTCCATTCGAGGTCGATCCCTGGTGCGACGGTGACGCCTTGCTGCTTCCGGAGGCGTTCCAGCTGGTCGAAGCCCACGTCGTGTCCCAGTTCCCAAAGCTCCTGGCGCAGCACCCAACGCTGTAGGGCAGGGGACAAGGACGGAAACGGGGGACGATCCGGATTTCCACGCCAGGCGTTTGCCTCATCCGCGAGGTGTTCCGACTCGTCGCCCAAGAGCTCCGCGGTGCGACACAGCACCCCACGGATGCCGGGATTGAACTCCTGTTCCAAGAGCGGCAGCAGTTCGTGTCGGACCCGGTTGCGCAGGAGGGTTCGATCGGCGTTGGAGGAGTCCTCCCGGAAGGCGATGCCCTCGCTCGTCGCGAACCGGAGGAGCTCCTCGCGATGACACCGCAGCAGGGGACGGATCAGCGTGAGTTCCCGAGCTTTGGGGAACTGGAACGGAGCGGGACACCTCCAGGTCATGCCGGCGAGCCCCTCGCTTCCAGCACCCCGGATCAACCGGAGCAGAAGCAGCTCCGCCTGGTCGTCGGCATGATGGGCCGTCGCCACCGTGCCGACTCCCTCCTTGGCGGCTGTGGACGCGAGAAATCGGTGACGCAGGCGGCGCGCCACCATCTCGAGGGATTCCTTGGAACGCTCGAGGGCTTCGCGGACCCGAAGGGGGCCGACATGACACTCGATTCCAAGGCTCTGGCACGTCATCTCGACCAATGCCGCGTCGGCATCGGATTCGGCTCCACGAAGCCCGTGGTTCGCATGGGCGACCACGAGGTCGAGCCGAGGACGCCGAATCCCGGCCAGAACATGCAGCAGCACCATCGAATCCAGTCCACCCGACACCGCCACCACGAGCCGTCGATCCTCGGGCAGGAGCTGGTGCTGCTCCAGCTGCGCGGCGATCTGGCGTGGGAGATCCGACACGGCTTCAGGCTAATGGGCAGGGCCTCGACTGGGGAGCCCAGAGAAAACAGGGCAGGGAACCGACATCGGCTCACTTCCCCGCTTGGCGCGTGCTCCGGCTC
>Ga0194134_10005101_pt1 | contig 12654 bp, 10 predicted proteins | sample TA2KigOff0mmetaG_FD_148602 | JGI IMG/M metagenome (GOLD analysis project Ga0194134, IMG submission 148602) | Freshwater microbial communities from Lake Tanganyika, Tanzania - TA2015056 Kigoma Offshore 0m | ecosystem: Environmental > Aquatic > Freshwater > Lake | place: Tanzania: Lake Tanganyika... | reverse complement strand
AGCAGCGCGACGCGGTCGAGCCCGCCCAAGCGTCGAGCCTCCGGCGCGGGCGCGCTCAGCTAGCCATCGCGCCGGCGTTGACGATGCCGACGGCGAGCTGCGTCGCCGCCGCGACGCAGGCGGAGGCGACGTCGCCGCGCTCGACGGCGGCGGGCAGCCCGCGCAGCAGGAGGTTGGCGGCGCCGAAGGCGGCAGCCTGGAGCACCGCGGACACCGCGCCCCAGACCAGGATGTCCGCGACGTTCACCGACGTCGCGAGGGTCATCGCGATGGGGATGGCGAGGCCGACGATCGCGCCGGCGAGCGTGATCGAGGCGGCGACGTTCCCGGAGCGCACGAGCTCGAGCTCGTGGTACGGCGTGAGCCGCAGGTAGGCCGCCATTCCGGCCGCGTAGATGGCGGCGGCGGCGAGCAAATGGGCGACCAGGCGGGGCAGCCCGCTCGCCAGGCTTCCAAGGACGTTCTCGATCATCGCGTCGCCTCCCTGTCCTTCGTGGCGCGGCGCCCGCGCGCGGGTTGACCCGCGCGCCGACTCCCGTCGTTATGGACCCCATGCCCCACGCGGATTTCGTCCATCTCCGGGTCCACTCGGCCTACTCGCTCTCCGAGGGCGCGATCAAGGTCAAGGAACTGGTCGGCTTGTGCAAGGCCGAGAAGATGCCCGCCATCGCCATGGTCGACACGGGCAACGTCTTCGGCGCGCTCGAGTTCTGCGCCGCGGCGGCGGAGGCCGGCGTCCAGCCGATCCTCGGCTGCCAGGTCGCGATCCGCCACGAGGCCGACGGCATGCGCCACCTGCGCGCGCCGGAGCCCTCGCAGCTGGTGCTCCTCGTCCAGCGGCCGGAAGGCTACGCGAACCTGATCCGGCTCGTGAGCGAGGCCTATCTCGCCACGCCCCCCGGCGAGACGCCGCAGGTGTCGCTGGCGCGGGCCTGCGAGCTCTCTGCGGGGCTGCTCGCGCTGACGGGCGGGTCCAAGGGGCCCGTGGCGCGCGCGCTCCTCGAGGGGCGCGCGCCTGTCGCCGCGGCCACGCTCCTGCAACTGGCGAAGGCCTTCGAGGGCCGGCTCTACGTCGAGCTCCAGCGCCACGGCCTGCCCGAGGAGGAGCGCACCGAGGAGGCGCTGGTCGACCTCGCCTACGCGCATGGGCTCCCGCTCGTGGCGACCAACGACTGCTTCTTCGCGGGCGCCGACGTCCACGAGGCGCATGACGCGCTGCTGTGCATCGCCGAGGGCGCCTATGTCGCGCAGGACGAGCGGCGGCGCCTCACGCAGGACCACCGCTTCAAGTCGGCGGGCGAGATGCGCGCGCTCTTCGCGGACATGCCGGAGGCCTGCGACAACACGCTGGTGGTCGCGCGGCGCTGCGGCTTCATGCTCGAGGCGGTGAAGAAGCCGACCCTGCCGACGCCGCCCAAGGCGCGGCAGGCGGGCGTCGAGGCCACGTTCCGCGACCTCGCCGCGCGCGGCCTCGTGCAGCGCCTCGGGCAGGCGGTCTGGACGGCGTCGATGGACGAGGCGGCGCGCGAGGAGGCCGCGCGGCCCTATCGCGAGCGACTTGCCTACGAGCTCGACATGATCGTGAAGATGGGCTTCGACGGGTATTTCCTGATCGTCGCCGACTTCATCCAGTGGGCGAAGGCGCATGGCATCCCGGTCGGCCCCGGCCGCGGGTCGGGCGCGGGTTCGCTGGTCGCCTGGGCGCTGACGATCACCGACCTCGACCCGCTGCGCTTCGGCCTGCTGTTCGAGCGCTTCCTCAACCCCGAGCGCGTCTCGATGCCGGACTTCGACATCGACTTCTGCCAGGACCGGCGCGACGAGGTGATCCGCTACGTCCAGCAGGAATACGGCGCCGACCGGGTGGCGCAGATCATCACCTTCGGCAAGCTGCAGGCGCGCGCGGTGGTGCGCGACTGCGGGCGCGTGCTCGGCATGCCCTACGGGCAGGTCGACCGCATCTGCAAGCTCATCCCGCAGAACCCGGCGAACCCGATCTCGCTCCAGCAGGCGATCGACGGCGAGGCCGCGCTGCGCCAGATGATTAAGGGCGATCCCGCCATCGCGCGGCTGATGGACATCGCGCTGAAGCTCGAGGGCCTCTACCGCCACGCCTCGACGCACGCGGCCGGCGTGGTCATCGGCGACAGGCCGCTGGTGGAGATGGTCCCGCTCTACCGCGACCCGCGCGCGCCGCTGCCGGCGACGCAGTTCAACATGAAGTGGGTCGAGCAGGCCGGGCTGGTGAAGTTCGACTTCCTCGGCCTCAAGACGCTGACCGTGCTGCAGCGCGCCTACGACCTCGTGGAGGCGGGGCGCGGCGTTCGCATCGAACCCCTCGCGATTCCGCTCGATGACCCGAAGACCTTCGCGATGCTGACCCGCGGCGAGACGGTCGGCGTGTTCCAGCTCGAAAGCGCGGGCATGCGCGACGCCGTGCGCGGCATGCGCCCGGACCGGCTCGAGGACCTGATCGCGCTGGTGGCGCTGTACCGCCCCGGCCCGATGGAGAACATCCCGCGCTACAACGCGTGCAAGCACGGCAAGGAGAAGCCCGACTACCTGCACCCGACGCTGGAGCCGATCCTGAAGGAGACCTTCGGGGTGATGGTCTACCAGGAGCAGGTGATGCAGATCGCGCAGGTGATGTGCGGCTACTCGCTCGGCCAGGCCGACCTGCTGCGCCGCGCGATGGGCAAGAAGGACAAGTCGCAGATGGAAGCGCTGCGCAAGTCCTTCGTCGAGGGCGCGGTGAAGCGCGGCGTCGAGGAGGCGAAGGCGAGCCACATCTTCGACCTCGTCGACAAGTTCGCGGGCTACGCCTTCAACAAGAGCCACGCCGCCGCCTACGCGCTGGTGAGCTACCACACGGCCTGGCTCAAGGCGAACTACCCCGTCGAGTTCATGGCGGCGTCGATGAGCTTCGACCTCGCGAACACCGACAAGCTCGCGGTGTTCCGCCAGGAGCTCGACAGGCTCGGCATCAGGCTGCTGCCGCCCGACGTCAATCGCTCGGACCCCGCCTTCACGGTCGAACTCGCCGCCGGCGACCCGAAGGGCGCGGTGCGCTACGCGCTCGCCGCGGTGAAGGGCGTGGGGCAGGCCGCGATGGAGGCGCTGGTCGCCGAGCGGCGCGCCAACGGGCCGTTCCGCGACCTCGGCGACTTCGCGCGCCGGCTCGATCCCAGGCAGGTGAACAAGCGGCTGCTCGAGCAGCTCGCCAAGGCCGGGGCGCTAGACGCGCTGGAGCCAAGCCGTGCGCGCGCCTTCGCGGTGGTCGAGCTGCTGCTGGCTGAAGCAAACGCCGAAACGGAGTCGCGCAGCACCAACCAGTCCAGCCTTTTCGCCGGCGCGGCCGACCGCCCGAAGCTGCGCGCGCCCGCGCTGCCGGACTGGCCGCTGACGCAGCGCCTCCAGGGCGAGTTCGAGTCGATCGGCTTCTACCTGTCCGCGCATCCGCTCGACGCCTATTCGGTCGCGATGAAGCGGCTCGGCGTCGTGCGCGCCGTCGAGCTGCCGCAGCGCCTGCGCGCCGGCGGCGCCTTGCGCATCAAGCTCGCCGGCTCGGTCATCGGGAAGCAGGAGCGCACGTCCGCGAAGGGAAACCGCTTCGCCTTCGTGCAGCTCTCGGACGCCAGCGGCACGTTCGAGGTCACGCTCTTCTCCGAGGTGCTCGCGATGGCACGCGACCTCCTGGCCTCCGGCAAGCCCCTGCTGCTGTCGGTCGATGCTCGGCTCGAGGATGATGCGATCAAGCTGCTCGCCCAGTCGATCCAGCCGCTCGACGCCGCGGCGGCGAGCACCGCCGCGGGGCTGCGCATCACGCTGGGCGACGAGGCCGCGCTGCAGGGGCTGCGCGACATCTTCTCCAGGGAGAAGAAGGGGCGCGGCCGCATCGTGCTCGACCTCGTGCTTGGACCGGAGGACCGCGCGGAGATCCAGCTGCCGGGCGCCTTCGTGGTCTCGCCCGACACCCTGGCGCGCGTGTCGGGTGTCCCGGGCGTGCTCGAGGTGCAAGAGATCTGAGGCGAGAGGGCGCGGCCTCAGGCGTCGAGGCGTATCGGCATCGGCCTGTCGACGAAGGCGCGCACGACCTCGATCTCGTCGTTGCTGACCGAGATGCAGCCCGCGGTCCAGTTCCAGCCGATGCCGTGCGCGGCGAGCAGGTCCGTCGGCGGCCAGCCGCCATGGGCATGGATGCCGATCTCGTCGCCGAGCTGGTGCTTGCGCAGTCCCTGCGCCGCGCCCTCGGCGACGTCGCGGGCGTTCGGGTAGTCGATCGGGTGGAACCACTTCCAGCGTGCCGACGCGCGTGCGGGGAAGACCGTGTAGTCGCCGACCGGGGTGCGCGCGTCGTCCCTGATGCGCTTGGGGCCGTCCTCGCGCCCGAAGGCGGCGCGAAACCTGCGCACCACCGCGTCGCCCTCGAGGAGGAGCAGCGCGTTGGCCGAGCGCGTGGCGTGGAGATGGCGCGGCGAGGCGGTCTGGGCGGCGACCGGCGACGCGAACGCGGTCGCGGGGAACGCGGCGACGAAGAGGCGGCGAGGCAACATGAGCAGACGCAGGTTGGCGCTTCCCCGCGTCGCGCGCAATCGGCGCGCGGCGCCTCCGGGCCTCCCGCGCCTGGGGGAGATAGGCCATGCGCCGCATGCGGGTACTGGCCCTTGCGTCTGGCCGGGGGAGCGGATAGAAACCGCGCGGCTGGCGGTGGGGTGGTCCCGCCGGGCTCAAAACTCACGCGGACTTCACGGTACTCGCCCCCCGCGGCAGGTCCCGTTTCCGGTGCCCGGAAGGGTGCTCGGTCCGCGGCGATAGAACCGGAGAAAGGATCCGCCACATGGCGATGCCCGAGTTTTCCATGCGCCAGCTCCTCGAAGCCGGCGTCCATTTCGGACACCAGACCCGTCGCTGGAACCCGAAGATGCAGTCGTACATCTTCGGCGTTCACAACAACGTCCACATCATAGACCTCCAGCAGACCGTGCCGCTTCTGGCGCAGGCGCTGCAGGCCGTGCGCGAGGTGACGTCCCAGGGCGGCCGCGTGCTGTTCGTCGGCACCAAGCGCCAGGCGCAGGAGCCGATCGCCGCCGCCGCGCAGCGCTGCGGCCAGTACTTCGTCAACCATCGCTGGCTCGGCGGAATGCTGACTAACTGGAAGACGATCTCGAACTCCATTCGCCGCCTGCGCGAACTCGACGAGCGACTGGGCGGAGAGACCAAGGGCCTGACCAAGAAGGAGACCCTGAACCTGACCCGCGAGCGCGACAAGCTCGAGCGCGCGCTGGGCGGGATCAAGGAGATGGGCGGCCTCCCGGACATGCTCTTCATAATCGACACGAACAAGGAAGCGATCGCCGTCGAGGAGGCGCGCCGCCTCAACGTGCCGGTCGTGGCGGTCCTGGATTCCAATTCCAGCCCCGACGGCATCAGCTTCCCGATCCCGGGCAACGACGACTCGCTGCGCGCGATCCAACTCTATTGCGACCTCGTCGCGGGCGCGGTGCTCGATGGCCTGCAGGCCGAGATGGTCGCCTCGGGCATCGATGTCGGCGCCCGGGACGAGGCCCCGGTCGAGGCCGTCGTGGCCGCCGAGGCGCCAGTCGCCGAGGCCGGAGCGGTCGAGGGAGCGCCCGGGCCCGCGGCGAAGAAGCCCGTGGCCCGCAAGCCGGCGGCCCGCCCGAAGAAGCGCGCCCCGGACGCCTGAATAGGTGGCGACGGCGCCCCGACGGGGCGCCGTCCGACGCAACAGAAGGATCGATCGCCATGGCCGAGATCACGGCAAGCCTCGTCAAGGATCTTCGCGAGAAAACCGGCGCCGGCATGATGGACTGCAAGAAGGCGCTGACCGAGACCGGCGGCGACCTCGAGGCCGCGGTCGACTGGCTGCGCAAGAAGGGCCTCGCCGCCGCCGCCAAGAAGGCCGGCCGCGTCGCCGCGGAGGGCCTCGTCGCCGTCGCCGCCTCCGGTGCGCGCGGCGCGGTGCTGGAGGTCAACGCCGAGACCGACTTCGTCGCGCGCAACGACCAGTTCCAGGCCTTCGCCAGGGCGGCTGCCGAGGTGGCGCTGCAGTGCGGCGGCGACATCGAGAAGACCAAGTCGGCCGCCTTTCCCGGCGGCGGCACGGTCTCCGAGAAGCTCACCAACCTCGTCGCGACGATCGGCGAGAACATGAGCATGCGGCGCGCGACAGCGCTCTCGGTCCCCGCGGGCGTGGTGACCAGCTACGTGCACAACGCGGCCGCGCCAGGGCTCGGCAAGATCGGCGTGCTCGTGGCGCTCGAATCGACCGGCGACACGGGCGCGCTCTCCGTGCTCGGCAAGCAGATCGCGATGCATGTCGCGGCGGCGAACCCGACCGCGCTCGACATCACGAGCGTCGATCCCGCGGCGCTGCAGCGCGAGCGCGCGATCCTCACCGAGCAGGCCGCGGCGTCGGGCAAGCCCGCCCAGGTCGTCGAGAAGATGGTCGAGGGTCGCCTGCGCAAGTTCTACGAGGAGACGGTGCTGCTCGAGCAGCTCTACGTGGTCGACGGCGAGAGCCGCGTGAAGGACGTCGTCGCGAAGGCGGCGAAGGACCTGGGCGCGCCCGTGAAGTTGGCGGGCTTCGTGCGCTACGCGCTCGGCGAAGGCGTCGAGAAGAAGCAGGAAGACTTCGCGGCCGAGGTCGCCGCGCAACTCAAGCGCGACTGACCGGCGGGGCGAGGGGGACATGGGCGCTTCCCGGGACGCATCCGCGGGCGGGGCGCGCTATCGGCGCGTCCTGCTCAAGATCTCCGGCGAGGCCCTCATGGGCCCCGGCGAGTACGGCCTGGACGCGCAGACCGTCGCGCGCGTCGCGGGCGAGGTAAAGTCCGTCCTGGCCATGGGCGTGCAGGTCGCCGTCGTGATCGGCGGCGGAAACATCTTCCGCGGCGTGTCGGGCGCCGCGAAGGGAATGGAGCGCGCCTCCGCCGACTACATGGGCATGCTCGCCACGGTGATAAACGCGCTGGCGATGCAGAACGCCCTGGAGCAGCAAGGCGTCCACACGCGCGTGCTCTCCGCCATCCCGATGTCGACGGTATGCGAGCCCTATATCCGCCGCCGCGCGATTCGGCACCTCGAGAAGGGTCGCGTAGTCGTCTTCGCGGCCGGCACCGGCAACCCATTCTTCACCACCGACACCGCTGCCGCGCTGCGCGCCTCCGAGATGGGGTGCGACGCCCTGCTCAAGGCGACGAAGGTCGACGGCGTCTACAGTGCTGACCCGAAGAAGGACCCGACGGCCACGCGCTACGAGCGGCTCGACTACCTCGAAGTGCTCGCGCGCGACCTCGGCGTCATGGACGCCTCGGCCATCAGCCTGGCGCGCGAGAACCACATCCCGATTCTGGTATTCTCGATCCAGGAGCCGGGCGGATTCGCGGACGTGATGCAGGGCAGGGGCCGCTGCACGATCGTCTCGGATCAGGCGCGGTCCTGATCCGGCGGAAAGCCGGCGACGGCCGCCAGGGATTGTCCCGGGGGCGTCGAAGACCACGGGGGCGAGGAACGCGTCATGTCGGCGAATGCCAATGTCGATGAACTGAAGCGCCGCATGACCGGCGCGATCGAGCTCCTGAAGAAGGAGTTCTCCGGCCTCAGGACCGGCCGCGCCTCCGCGAACATGCTGGAGCCGATCCAGGTCGACGCCTACGGCAGCCACATGCCGCTCAACCAGTGCGGCACGGTGAGCGTGCCGGAGCCGCGCATGCTTTCCGTGCAGGTCTGGGACCGAGGCCTCGTCAAGGCCGTCGAGAAGGCGATCCGCGAGTCCAACCTCGGCCTCAACCCGATGGTCGAGGGCCAGCTGATCCGCGTGCCGATCCCCGCGCTGACCGAGGACCGCCGCAAGGAACTGGCCAAGGTCGCGCACAAGTACGCCGAGCAGGCGCGCGTCGCCGTGCGCAACGTCCGCCGCGACGGGATGGAGGCGCTCAAGGCGCTCGAGAAGGCCGGCAAGATCAACGAGGACGAGCAGCGCAAGCGCAGCGCCGACGTCCAGAAGGCCACAGACGAGTTCATCAAGAAGATCGACGACATGCTCGCCGCGAAGGAGAAAGACGTCTCGCATGTCTGAGCCGCGCGACGCCGTGCCCCTGGGCACCGCGCCCGCCGCGGCGCCGGTCCATGTCGCCATCATCATGGACGGCAACGGGCGCTGGGCGAAGGCGCGCGGCCTGCCGCGCGTCGCGGGGCACCGGCGTGGCGTGGACGCGGTGCGCGCGGCGATCGAGGGGGCGGGCGACCACGGCGTGCGCTACCTGACCCTGTTCGGCTTCTCGTCCGAGAACTGGCGCCGGCCGGCGGACGAGGTGTCAGACCTCATGGGGCTGCTGCGCCACTACCTGCGCTCGGAGCTCGCCGAGCTGCACGCGAACGGCGTGCGGTTCAGGGTGGTGGGCGAGCGCGCGCGGTTGCCCCAGGACGTCGTCGCCCTGATCGGGAGCGCCGAGGAGACGACGCGCGCGAACGAGCGCCTGCACCTGACCGTCGCGCTGAGCTATGGCGGCCGCGCCGACATACTCGCCGCCGCGAGGAGGCTGGCCGCCGACGTCGCCGCGGGCAGGATCGCCGCCGATGCCATCGGCGAGGCGGAGTTCTCGGCCCGGCTCTGGACCGCCGGCATCCCCGACCCCGACCTGCTCATTCGCACCTCGGGCGAGCGCCGGATCAGCAACTTCCTGCTCTGGCAGTCCGCCTACACGGAGTTCCTCTTCCTCGACACGCTCTGGCCGGATTTCGGCAAGCGCGACTTCGCCGCCGCCATCGCCGATTTCCAGCGCCGTGAACGACGCTACGGAACCTCGGGCGGCTGAGCCGCCTCGCGCGACCACGGGTGGCTGGGCCGAGGGCCTGCGCACGCGCACGATTTATGGCGCCCTGATGGCGGCCATCGCCGGGGCGGGCATCCTCCTGGGCGACGTCGCCTTCGCGTTCCTGGTGGCGTTCTGCGCCGCGGCCATGGCCTCCGAATGGACGAGGCTTTCCTCGGCCGGACGGTTCGGCCCGCCGGGATGGCTTGCGGTCGTCGTCCCGCTTGCCTGCGTCGCGCTCGCGCATCTCGACCGGACCATGGCGGCCCTCGCCCTCGCCGGGGCCGGCGCCGTGGTGGCCTTGGGCATGGCGCGCGCCATGGAGCGCCCGGCGCCCGCCTGGGCGGCCGCGGGCGTCCTCTATGTCGCGCTGCCGGTCGTCGCGCTGGTCTGGCTCAGGGGGCACGACGCGTCGGGCGAGCGCATGATCCTGTGGCTGGTGCTGGCGGTCGCGGCGTCCGACACCGGCGCCTTCTTCGCCGGCCGCCTCATCGGCGGCCCGCTGCTGGCGCCGCGGATCTCGCCGAAGAAGACCTGGGCCGGCCTTGGCGGGGCGGTAGCGGCCAGCGCGTGCGTGGGGATCGCCGTTTCGGCCCTGGACGGGCTGGCGCCGCCGGCCGCCCTGCTGGCGCTGGCCGGCGCCGTCCTGGCCGTTGTCGCGCAGGCCGGGGACCTTGCCGAATCGGCGTTCAAGCGCCACTTCGGCGCGAAGGACGCCAGCGCCCTGATCCCGGGCCATGGCGGGATGATGGACAGGGTAGATGGGCTGGTGGCCGCGGCGGCATGCCTCGCGGTCTTCCAGTGGGCAAGCGCGGGCACCGTCCTGTCCTGGCGGTGACGGCAACCCGGCCGGCACCTGAGGATTGCGACGTAAGTCATTGACGTAGAAGGATCTGAACCGGAAGGGATGCGAGGATGCCGGGAGCCTCGCCCAGCGCCCGAGAACTACTTTTCAAACCCATTGGAAGTGAAATGGAATTCCTCTCCGTACTGCCCGATTACATCATCCCGTTCCTGATTGTCCTGACGATCCTCGTGTTCGTGCACGAACTCGGCCATTTCTGGGTGGCTCGCAAGGCGGGGGTCCGGGTCGAGGTCTTCTCCGTCGGCTTCGGGCCGGAGATCTTCGGCTGGAACGACCGCCACGGGACGCGCTGGAAGATCGCGTGGCTGCCGCTCGGCGGCTACGTGAAGATGCATGGCGACGCCGACGCCTCGAGCGCTACCGACCACGCCGCGGCGGTGGCGATGCCGCCTGAGCACAGGAGCACGGCCTTCCCGCACAAGAGCCTCGCTTGGCGCGCCGCCATCGTCGCCGCCGGCCCGGCCGCGAACTTCCTCTTCGCGATCCTCGTCTTCGCCTGCCTCTTCGCGGTATCAGGACGGCCCTTCACCCCCCCGGTCGTCGGCTCGACCGTTGAGGGCATGCCCGCCGAGAGGTCGGGACTGAAGGCGGGCGACCGCATCGTTGCCATCGATGGCAGCCGCATCTCGAGGTTCGAGCAGATCCAGCGCACGGTGCTGCTCAACCTCGACCGTCCGCTGGAGATCGAGTACGTCCGCGACGGGGAGCGGCTCCGCACGACGCTGTCCCCCGTGATCGTCGAGGACACCGACCTGCTCGGGAACCGGTCGCGCATGGCGCGGCTCGGGATCCGGTCGAGCGGGCAGCGCGAGAGCGAGGAGATCAGGTCCCCGGTTCTCGCGATCTCCTACGCCGTCGAGGAGGTCTGGAGCCAGACCACCGGGACGCTCAAGGCGGTGGGCCAGATGCTGGTCGGCCGGCGCGGCGCGGAGGAACTCAGCGGCCCGCTCGGCATCGCGCGCGTATCGGGAGAGGCGGCGCGCGCCGGCTGGGGATCGCTGGTGGCGCTGATGGCGACCCTCTCGATAAGCCTCGGGCTCATCAATCTCTTCCCCATCCCCGTGCTCGACGGCGGGCACCTCGTCCTCTACGCGATCGAGGCGATGCGGGGGCGCCCCCTCGGCCCGCGGGCGCAGGAATACGGTTTCCGCGTCGGCCTCGTTCTGGTACTCAGCCTGATGCTGTTTGCGACGTGGCAGGACCTGCTCCGATGGCGCGTCGTGCAGTGGTTCGTCAACCTGGTCGGCTGAGGCGCGAGGCGTCCGCGCGCCAACCGCCCCGTGCCTCCATGAAGGTCCGCGTTCTTGCCTAGCGTCCGATCGCCCCTTTCGCGCCGCGTCGCCGTTGCCTTGCTCGCGCTCGCCCTGGTGCCGCAGGCGGCCGGTCCGGCTCGCGCGCAGACGATCACCGAGGTCGTGGTCGAGGGCACGCAGCGCATCGATCCGGCGACGGTCCGGTCCTACCTCCTGATCCGGCCGGGAGACGAGGTGGATGCCGACAAGCTCGACCGCTCCATGAAGGCGCTGTTCGCGACCGGCCTTTTCGCCGACGTGGCGATCGACCGCCAGGGCTCGCGCCTCGTGGCCAAGGTCGTCGAGAACCCGATCGTCAACCGCATCCAGTTCGAGGGCAACCGCAAGCTGGCGGACAGCGTCCTCATCCCGGAGATCCAGCTCAAGCCGCGGCAGGTCTACACCCGCACGAAGGTCCAGAACGACGTCAAGCGGCTGATCGACATCTACCGGCGCGCCGGGCGCTTCGCCGCGACGGTCGAGCCCAAGGTGATCGAGCTGCCGCAGAACCGCGTCGACATCGCCTTCGAGATCGTCGAAGGCGACGTGACCTCGGTGCGCAAGATCGCCTTCGTGGGCAACCAGCACTTCTCCGAGTCGCGCCTGCGCGACGTCCTCAACACGAAGGAGAGCCGCTGGTACAGGTTCCTGTCCACCGCGGACACCTACGACCCGGACCGCATCTCCTTCGACCGCGAGTTGCTGCGCAAGTTCTACCTAGCCCAGGGCTACGCGGATTTCCGCGTCGTGTCCGCCGTCGCGGAACTGACGCCGGACCGCGAGTCGTTCTTCGTCACCTTCACCCTCGACGAGGGCGACCGCTACCGCTTCGGCAAGGTGGACATCCAGTCGACCCTCCGCGACCTCAAGCCCGAGCAGATCAGGGGATCCGTCTCCACCGAGGAGGGCGCCTGGTACGACGCCGACCAGGTCGACCAGTCCGTGCAGCGGATGACCGACAGGATCGGCGCGCTGGGCTACGCGTTCGTCGACATCCGCCCCCGCATCTCGCGCGACCGCGAGCGAAAGGCGATCGGCGTCGTCTACGAGGTGCAGGAAGGACCGCGCGTCTACGTCGACAGGATCAACATCAGCGGCAACACCCGGACCCTCGACAAGGTCGTCCGCCGAGAGATGCGCCTCGCGGAGGGCGATGCGTTCAACTCGGCCAAGATGCGCCGCTCGCGCCAGCGCCTTCGCTTCCTCGGGTTCTTCGACAAGGCCGACGTGACCAACGTGCCGGGTGAGTCGCCGGACAGGACCGTCGTGAACGTCGACGTGCAGGAGCGCTCCACGGGCGAGATCAGCTTCGGCTTCGGGTTCTCGTCCTCGGATGGGCCGCTGGCCGACATCAGGCTGCGGGAGCGCAACCTCCTCGGCCGAGGCCAGGACCTGATGATCGGCGGCATGGTGTCCGGCAAGCGCCAGGAGATCGATTTCAGCTTCGAGGAGCCCTACCTCTTCGACAGCAACGTCGCGGCGGGCCTCGACCTTTTCAAGGTCAACCGCAACTTCCAGCGCGAGGCGAGCTACGACGTCGACAGCTACGGCGGCACGGTGCGCGCTCGCTACGAGCTGTCGGAGAACCTCCGCCACACGGTGCGGGTCTTCGCCCGCAAGGAAACCATCCAGAACGTAAGCTCCAACGCCTCGCGCTTCATCC
>Ga0194134_10005099_pt1 | contig 12655 bp, 11 predicted proteins | sample TA2KigOff0mmetaG_FD_148602 | JGI IMG/M metagenome (GOLD analysis project Ga0194134, IMG submission 148602) | Freshwater microbial communities from Lake Tanganyika, Tanzania - TA2015056 Kigoma Offshore 0m | ecosystem: Environmental > Aquatic > Freshwater > Lake | place: Tanzania: Lake Tanganyika... | reverse complement strand
TCCAAATTTATTTAAATGGTTAAATAACTTCAGACAACAAGATTTTATGAAATCAACAATTCCTCGTGAAGCTTAAAAACTAGCTTCTTATGCGTGATGATGTCTGCCAAAAAATTGAAAAGCATAAAAAACCTAATATGAAAGCCCAAAATGGACTTTCATAATAAAATTCCTTAAACCATTTAAATACTATATCTACATCCTCAAAAGTAAGTCCTAAGGCTCTTATAAATCTTACAAATATATCCCATAAATCAAAAGTTTTACTAAAAATTGACGAAAAAATAGATACAACAAAAATAAGCAAATAAAATATACCTTTTATCACTGTCCAAATGACAGTTAAGACAAGCCATAGAGGCAGGGTTAATATAATATAAACCCAAAAAAAGAATTCTTGCATTTAAATATCTTAGTTTAGTTAAGTTTTTATTTTAAACTAATCATAATAAAACATTGGCGCTTTTTTCCATTCCAACCAAGTAACAGGATCATGGCCCCAGACAATTTTTGCATTGGTTTCTTTTGCAATTTTCCTTAGTTTTGCCACTGAGTCTGCAGCATCCGAAGCTGATGAAACAAGTCCTGGTAGACATTTATCGCACCAATGATCTCCTGTATAGCAAGCGTCTCCAGTAAATAACATGTGACCAGTTTTTGGCAAATTAACTAATACAGATTGATGGCCTGGAGTATGACCTGGTGTAAATATTATTTTAATGACACCATCGCCATATACATCGTAAAAATCGGTTTTTTTTCCCTGCAAGAATTTCCATCTTATATTAGGTTTATCAAAATCTTGTCTTACATAAGCTGGTTGAGAAAACCAGTCAGGGTTAAATGCATAATCATATTCGGATTTCTGTGTTATGTGAGTAGCATTTGGAAAATGTCCTATTGCTCCAGAGTGATCTAAATGTAAATGAGTCTGAATAACATTTTTTATATCTTCTGGATTTGTATTAACGGTTTTTATTTGATCTCTACACCATTCTGATACCTTCATAACTGGATCATAAGCCTCAATTACAGAGCCCCAATGCTTATGTTTATCAAGAGCCGCTTCAATCGGCATTCCACCATCAATAATCACGTCACCTTGAGGATGTTTAATTAAAAACCATGGCACAGGTATTTCGTAAGGTTCTTCTCCTTGATTCATTTTTATAAATTTGATTTTTGTTTTAATGGACCCTGTTTGAAACATGTAAAGTCGAATGCCTGAATTAAATTTTGTTGTTTGTTCAAAGATATCTTTATTTTTTTGTTCCATAAATATTTCTACCAGACTGCCTCATAAATGTTAAGAGCATCAACTTCACTTAATTCTCTAGGGTTATTAATCAGCAAACGAGTTTGTTTCATAGCATCAGAAGCCATTTTTTTGCATGCATTTTTTGGTATATTTAATTCTCTTAATTTTTGAGGAAGTCCAAGTTTTTTTGATAAGATTTCTAATTTATCAATAAATTCTTTACACACCGCTTGACTACCTCGATTTATATTTATTTCTGGAAAAATAAATGGCGCTAATTCAGCATATTCTTTGGTTGTTTTATTATTTACACTATTAAATCTTAAGACATATGGAAGAACAATTGAATTTGAAAGTCCGTGAGACACATGAAAAGTTCCACCAATTGGATAAGCAAGGGCATGAACAGCTGCTACAGGCGAATTTGCAAATGCTTTTCCAGCTAGCATTGCGCCTAACAACATATTTCCTCTAGCTTTTAAGTCAGATCCATTAAATACAGCTTTTTCTATCGAACTACCTAAAAGTTTAAGTGACTCAACAGCTAACATTTTTGAGATAGGATTATTATTTTTGTTTACAGAAGTGTAACCTTCAATCGCATGTACCATTGCATCAATACCAGTTGCTGCAGTTGTTAGTGGTGGTAATCCAACAGTTAAATCTGGATCTAAAATTGCAATATCTGGTAAAATTAATATTGACGAAACACCCTTCTTCTCTTCCTCACCAACCGTTATAATAGATATAGGAGTTACCTCTGACCCAGTTCCAGCAGTAGTTGGAACTAAAACTAAGGGCAATCTTGGACCTTTAGCATTTGACACACCCCAAACGTTATCCAACTTTTCATTTGAACCTAGAATTAATGAAGTCAATTTAGCAACATCCATTGAAGATCCTCCTCCAAATCCAATGACGCCTGTAGCGTTTATTTTTTTTCCTATTTCAATTGCTTTATTAAGTGTTTTAAGAGATGGATCTGCTTCTACATCTTGAAATATTTCAATCACAGGAGAAAATTTCTTCAATTCATTTAAAATTGGATCAGTTAGTTTTAATGACATCAAATCCTTATCAGTGATAAATAAAATTTTAGACCCTAACCTTTGTGAAATTTCTTTAGCACATGCTTTGGACATTCCACTACCGAACCTAATTCCTGCTGTAGTATCAAATGAAAAATTATTTAAACTCATAAAATTTAGACTAAATAAGCGAAAAGAGTTATTACAAGTAAAGTTATACCAATTAATATTAAAATCCAACCATATCCGGTTCCTAACTTATCTAAATAATTTACCTCTCCTAAAACTTCGTCAGGCTTTTTATGGAGATCCCCTATTTTTATTGGTTTATTTGGCAGAGTTGATAAATCCATTTTGTTTGCCAAAAACCAAATTAAACCTATACCAAAAAACCACCAAATTAATTGATATCCCCATAGTGAAGGTATTTTTAATATCCAAGACTCATATCCAGCATCTGGAGCTCCAAAAAAATTATTACCAATTACTTGACCTGGACCAACTCCAAAAAATAACCATATTAAAACTATAACATATGCAAATGATTTTAATTTTGTTCTGCTTGGATGAAGTCCCATATGATCATTCATAAAATCATGAAATTTCTGACGATCGTCTCTTTCTTGATCAATATTTGTTAATAGAGAAAAAACAGAGATTGAAAAACAAATAAATAAATTAAATAATAAACCCCAAACACCTGAATGAATAGTCAAAGGCCACCTTCCCCAAGGTAATCTGTTTCCTGAAATTTGCTGTCCAATAGTCTCTGTTAAAATAACAATTATAATTCCAGATATAAGTCCAAATATTGCTCCGCTTCTTGTTATCCAAGGAAACCAAATTAATCCAAGCAAAGGAATCAAAAACTGAAATGCAATTGAAATCGAAATTCCACTGAAGATGATCATAGCTGGCTTAGCAAAAGTTGCTAAATAAAGTGATGCTAAAAAGATTAACATCGTTATTACACGAACTGTTCCGAGCTCTTTGCTCCAATTTAAGTTTTTATTAACATAAGTTTTATAAAAATCTCTTGTGATAATACTTCCTGAAGTCATTAAAAGAAAAGCTGCTGTAGACTGAAGTGCCGCAATTAGCCCTACAGCTAATATGCCAGTTAACCAAAGAGCATATTCATCCATTAAATTTATTATATGATAAATGATTAATGAATAATCATTATGAGAAATTTCTGGTAATAATTTTTTTATAAAAAGCTCATTACTATTAATTTCAGGATTTGATCCTAATAAGCTTGCTCCAATTCCTTGAAAAGTTGTAAATATAAACATTATTAAACCAACAACAACTGCTGATCCCCAAATTTGATAATAAGAAAAAGCTTTTGGGTGTTTAACTGAGTAAGACAACATTGAAAATGAAGGCGAAAGAATTATTCCTGCAAAGGATATTGTAAAAGTAAAAATCATCATTGCTGTCCAAGGACCACCAATCGCATCATTTTTTCCTAGCCCCGCAACCCATTGGATGACACCCGGTAAAGCAAAATAACTATTATAATCTCCTCCGCCATAACCACCGGTATTACCCCAAAAACTAATTTTTGTATTCGCTATCTTCGCTAAAGATTTTCCAAATATTTCAATATCTCCAATAAAGTAGTAAGTTATCAATCCTAAAGTAGTCATTGTTAAGAAATAAAACCAAGATTGAACTACACTAACACTTACAATAGATTTGAAACCTCCCCTCGTTGTATAGAATAAAACTATACTTGAAATTATCCACATGCTTAATTCTCTAGAAAGATATCCATTAGTAAGAGTGCTCAACAAATAACCTGTGGCCCCAAATAAAACGGCTATTAATGGTATTGCGAAAAAAAAGGTTATTAAAACTGAAATAATTCGAATTGCATCACTCTTATAATAATCATGATACATTTCACCTGGGGTAACATACCCAAATTTTTTACTTAACATCCACTGTCTTTTAAAGAAAATGATACTTCCTAATGGAACTGTTATAACTATAAATGCTGTTCCTATAAATTGAAAGCCATCATGGAAAACAAGACTAGGTTGTGAGATTACAGTTAAACCCCCGAATGTCAAAACTGTTGCTGCAAAAAAAAATACCCAGGAAGAAATATTTCTATTGGCTAAATAATAATCCTCTGGATTTTGAGAATTGTATCTTGAACCTCTGACACCCCAAAATAAACAGAAAGCTGCATACAATAATACAAAAATAAACAACCAAAGATTTTTTTCAGACATAAATTTTATTTTTATTTAAGGTCAGCGAAATAATATAAAAAACCATTTTTTTTGAAAAAGCCGCTATTTTTAAAAGCTTTTAATTTAATTATATATTTGAGCATTTTAAAACTTCAGGTACACCGTTTTGGTTCAAATTCACCTCGAGAATTTTTAATTTTTTTTGCCTCATTTTGTGCTTCTAAAATCGAAGTAAAAACCTTATCTTGAAATAAGATAAATGGTTTAGCTCTATCAGCATTTAATTGACCAACACACCATTCTTTACCTGGTTTAATACACATTACCATATAAGCGCCTGGAATTGGTCCATATTTTCTATTATTAAGCACATAAAGACACTCGCCTAGATCATTAAGTTTATCTTTATCTAAATCTTTTAATGCTGTTTTTTCTAATTCATTTAAAACTGTAGTATTGTCTGAACCAAGAATAGCTTTTCCATCTGTGCCACTTGGTTTATCAATTAATTTTTGTTTCATTAAGGAAGAGATCCTTCTTTTAAAAATCCTTGAATAACATTTTCTAAAATTCTAGAAACGTTGTTGTTATAATTATTGTAAGATAAACTTCCACACCAAGACAAAGACCCTGGAGCAAATACTGCACCGTCTTTAGGAGTTTTATAGTAAATCATGTCAGCTCTTACCATTGGATTTTCTGTTCCACCACCATGATAGCCTCTAACTGAAAAATGAATCTCTTCATTTACTTGTAACATTAAGTTAGTATGATTTTCAGATCTTGCTAATAAAAAAGCATTATGAGGTGTGCCAAACTCAAGATCATATCTGTCTAATTCAACTCCTGCAGCTCCTCCTCCTACTAGTCCAAAATCCCCTATGACTTCATCCTCACCTACTCCTTCAAAAATCCATGAACATTCAGGTCTTTTACTATCTGGTTCTCTTTTATAGTAAGAAGAAACATCAAAACCATAGGCAGTAAACGTCAAACCACAAACTTTACTAGGAATTCTTCCTCTTGCTCGCCACATGCCTCCATATTTACCATCAAATGCATTATTATACTCCCCTGGTTTTGCGGTCCATGCTCTTGTTCCTGCTTCTCCTTTTCTAACTTCAATAATATTCAAATTATCTGGGTGATATTCACTTATCCAATAAAATCCATCAGCTCCTAAATAAATCCATCTACCACCATTCAGTTGATATAATTCATAAGCAGCTAACATTTTTTCTGAACTATATTCTGGGTGAGATCCTGTCAAAACAACTTGATAACGGTTTAATAAATCAACACCTTCAGTGTGTAAATCTTCATCAGTCATAACATCAAAATCTATATTTTTATTTTCAAGCCAATCTGTTAAATGAAGATCAGCATTTAATTGCCATAAAGATGGTGATAGCCAATGTCTATATTTGGGTCTCATATTTAGTATTGGACGTAGTCTTGAGGAGTAACATACACCACTACCATCTGAATGGAGTGAATATGTAGACAAACCATACTCTCTGTGTTCATTTAAATATAAATCTGAAGCTGAAATAACCGGAACTTTTGCCGCCAGCAGTTCTGCCACCACAGAATTTGTTGCTAAATTGTCATTTGCATATGCTACATAACTATTTGTTGGTAACACAAGTAAAACTTTTGCTGTTGATTTGCCTTTTGGAGGCTTAATTACAAATGGAATAAAATCCTCAGTCTCTGGCGAGTCTTCTCCATTGATTCTAAGTCTAGCTGCATAAACTCCACTCTTAATTCTGTCAGGAATTTCATAAGTAAAATCAACTTCCCATCTTGCATCATCAATATCATCATCATGAAAGTGTATAGCACCGTACTCGTTTGGCTTATGGTGGAAAACCATTTCATCCGCTGTCCAATTATATCCTGTCATTCCTCTGACAGGTAAATTTACTATAAATCCATTTAAATGATTAGATGTAGTGTCTATTATGTGAGTTGAGGCAATATTTTTTGTAATATTTGCATGGAAATCCCAGGCACCTACAACCTCAGATCTAATTTCTGCTGAACATCCATCGTATCCCCTGGCTAAAGACTCTATTTCTGATTTTGATAAAGCTTTTTTACTTAGTCTCGGTCTGTCTATTTTTCCATTATAAATAAAACCCTGTTTAGGCAATTCAATAGGGGTTAATGCTTCTTTATAATGAGCACCATATATATGTCTTCCAGATCTATCATTAATGGTAGATGCTGCAATTAGGAAAGGTGCATCGTTGGATTTTGGCTTTACATTATTTGTAGCCTCAACAAATGCTGTAGTTTCATTGGCAGGAAATAGCATTGACATTCCTAATCCTCCGTTAGTTGGAGTAACACAGGGCTCTTGATAAAGTTTAATTTTACCAGTTTCTGAGTCAAAACTTGCTGCAACAATATACCAAACTTTTCTTAATAGTTTTTTTTCACTTGATAATTTAATTACTTGTCCAGCTCCATCTCCAATCATTATCGAAAGACATGAGTCTTCGTTAATAAATAAACCATAACCACTACTTGTTTCCTCATTCCATTTTGTTAGTAAGCCTTGTCTACCTTTTCCTGGTGTAGTGGGATAAATATATGCTTGCAAAGTAAAGCTTTTTAAATTCAAACGATCATCCTGTGGAATAATTACATAAGAACCAGCATGAATTTTTTGATTTCTACCAGGGTAAGATTTGTTACAACTTGCGCCAATCTCCTCTTCTTTATAACCTGGTCCTTCTGGGTTTGTGTCCCCATGAATTAATCTTACAATCTGGACATCATAATCTTCACTTTTTTCAGAATTAACATAAAATTTTATTTTTTCTCCGGGGAAGGCTTGGTATTTATCGCTATAGCCAGTGATTTTTAACATAATATAAATTTAGTAAATTGTAAATTATTCCTGATATTTTTCTAAAAGCTCAGCAATTCTTCTTAAAAAAATAGCGTGTTCACATGCTTCTTCAGATGAAAACGACTCTTCAAAAATTTTAACTGGCTGTCCTCTAACCCCACTCACAATTCCAATTCTATAATCCTCATGAGGCTTTTTGCACACGGTTAACATTTTTCCTGTCATTGGCTGTCTTCTTAATTTATCTAAAACCCTTATTAAATCTTTACTATGTTCTACCATTGGTTGACCCTTATGAGGTGCCCTGCCGATTGGAGTGGATCTGTGTTCTTCAATAAGTCTATTTCTAGTTTTTTCATCTCTCAATAATGGTAAAACGTACTTTATGGTATTAAAGTCATCTACATTTTTATGTGACTGATTAAGTTGTACTCCTGTTTTTTCTTTAATCATTTATTAGTTTTCTCGTTAATAATTTTTAGTGCCTCTAATAAATAAACTCTGAATAATTCATGGTTTTCGCTCATAGGAAAATGTCCAATATCTGGCATTTCAATATAAACCCCACCTTTTATTTGTCTTGCAGTATTTTCTGTAGCTTCAGGAGGAGTTAAATAGTCATATGTTCCAGTCATCATTATAACTGGACACTTATGCCCATCAATATTTTTTAGTTCGTGTCTTAAATCATGATCAACTGAATAAAAATATAAATCTCCTCTAAAAGCCTCTGAACCTTGAGTGTAATAGTGCCATGTTAACCACCTATCTTTTTCTGGGGATTGAGGAGCCATTAAATCCCATACTCCACTGGCACATACTTGAGCGGCATTAGCATGAGGATGTCTCCACCAATCTAAATAAAATCCAGGTGCATAATCTGCTGCTTCTACTGGAATAACTGCTCTGAATTTGTTTGGGTGTCTGAGTGCTAATTGCAAAGCTACGTTTCCCCCAAAAGAGGATCCCATAAATATTGGTTTTTTTAAATCAAGCGCTTCACATAATTTAATAATAAAATTGCAATAATGTTCTTTTGTTAATTTGTACTCCTCTTTCCAAAATTCCTTATTATGAGGTGGATCTGACTTGCCATGTCTCGGTAAATCATATGCAATTATATTATAGTTTTTTATAATTTCCTCATCTTCAAGAAGTCCTCTCCATTGATGATTATGACAACCAGCTGTATGCTGACAAATTAAGGGTATTCCTTTTCCATTTTGAAGATAAAAAACTTTATATTCGCAATCGTCTACTTCTATTGTGACGTATTTACCAATTACACTATGATGTTTTACCATTTTTTTTCCTTTATTAAATTATAAAATTTCATTCTATACTGGAACTCCTGATTTTCTTAAAAGTTCAAATTGAATTGTAAAATTTCTTAAATTTTTCATTAAAATTAAATGATTGCCCTCGATTTTTAAATCTTGTCTAAAACTCGCTGCCCAGATGCCGTGATACATTGGTTTTGGCATAGCCTGACTAAATTCTCTCCAAGTATTCGCTGAAGCTCGAAGAGCAAAATCATATGCATCCAAACCACCTGGGTTAGTATTAATTTTTTTTACTTTGCCATCGTGCATTTCCACAATAACTTTTACTTTTTCCATATCAAACATGAAAGAGCATGAATAATACTTTGCCATAGAAGCAATAGCCTCATCCCTATTAGTAAGATCCTCGAATTTCTTAGCCCAATTTTCTAAATTACTACTCATAATACTTTCTCACTAATTTTACTTAGGATCTTTGTTGCCTTTATTTGGTTCATTTTCAAAATTCATGTGAAAATCTTTTTTTGGATTTTCATAATCTCCCAAAATATTTCTAATGTTACTAATTTCACCTGGTGCCATTCCTATTTCCTTTAATAAGCCATCAAGGAAAGGTTGATGAGCTCTATAACGCAAAGCAGAACTAACAACGTTATCTGCTAGGTTTCCACCACTTCTTCCACCCTCCTTAGTAGTATCGCTATCTGATCTACCATTTCCCCCTGAGCCTTCTGATGTCCCGCTAAATCCTGGTAGCCCATTAACATCAATGATTTTAATATCATTTATGTTTGCCATTGGTTTGACGCTTTCTCTGATAATGGATTCTATTTTATCAGCAAGTTTAAGGCGTAAAGCGCTTCTTCTGCTAGCGTCGCTTCTAAGATTTTCTGCAGCATTTAATGCCTCGTGACCAGCAGCATCAATTTCATATCTTAACTTTGCTGCCATAGTTGCAAATCTATCTTGTTCTGCTTTTGAAGCAGCATTAATAACATCAACCTTTTTGATTCCTTGCGCCTTTTCAACAAACTTAGCTGATTTAGCTTTTTCCTCAGCTTCAATGGCCATCGCTCTGATATTTTCTTCATCAGCTTTCGATTTTAAAACTTGTTTTGATTTATTTATGATTTCGAGATCTTTTTGTTGTTCTTCAATAGTTAATCTCTTTGTTTTTTCTATGTCAAGGAGTCTTACAATTTTTTCTGACTCTATTCTATGTGTATCTATATTTTTTTGTTGCTCGATTTTAGCATTCTTAATTTGCTGCTCAGAGATGATTTGATACTCCTCAGCCAGTTTTTGTCTTTCAGACTGTTCCTTGATTATTGCTGTTTTTTCTTGTGCACGTCTTATGTCAACATTTCTCTGTTTTTCTAATCGAGCATATTCACTCTCTACATCCAAATTCAAAATCTTCACTTCTGTCTCTAGATCTTTTTTTCTTATTTCAAATGCTGTATTTTTTTCAAGATCATTTTGTTCTTTTCGACGTTTTTCTATTTCTGCAATCAATCTTGTTTCTGTTAATTTTCTCTCGACTTCGATAACTTGATTTTGAGAAATTCGCGCGACCTCAATTTGTTCTAGACTTCTTATCTCTGCTTCTTCAGCTTCTCTTTCTTTTTCAGCTTTTATTTTAATAGTTTCAGTTCTTTCTTTAGCTCTTTGGACTGCAATTTCTTTCTCTTGCTGAAATTTTGAAAATTCCTCATTTTTTTTAATTTCAAGTTCTTTTTGAATGGTTTCTAAATTTTTATTTTCAATTGAAATTTTTGTATCTTGTGTGATGTCATTTCTTTTTTTCTTTCTAGATTCTATCTGTTCAGTTAATTGAGTTAAACCTTGAGAGTCAAATGTATTGGCTGGATTAAACATTTCAATGGGTGCTTGATCTAAGGAAATTATTGAAACTGTTTCGAGTGTTAGTCCAGTATGACCGATGGAAGCATTAGCAATTTTTGCAACCTCTCTAACAAATTGTCCTCTGTTTTCCTGTATTTCATCTAAAGTCATTTTTGCTGCAACTTCCCCAAGTGCATCAGCAAAACGGCCGGCTACAACTTCTTTTAAATGCTCAGGGTCAAGAGTTCTATTACCCAAAGTCTGTGCAGCTGTTGATACTGATTTTGCATCTGGTGGAACTTTTGTAAAAAATTCTGTAAGTAATTCAGCTCTCATTCTATCTTTTGTTATTAATGATTTGTTTCCATCTCTTTTTATACTTAAACTTAAAGTACGCATTCCAACTTGTGTAATATTATGAATGATAGGGAGTACAAAAGCACCACCAGAAATAACTACTTTTTCACCAAACATTCCTGTACGAACAAAGGAAACTTCCTTTGACGATCTCCTATAAAGCCAATGAAGTAAATAAACTATAATTGCTATCGCTAGCGCAACTAGAATTATGCCTGCTATTATGTCTGCTCCTTTAGTCATATTTTATTCCCCCTTAAATTACTTTCTTAGTGTCTTCCAATGCTGCGCTGTAAATTATCATTCCAAAAATGATTTTATTTAATACGTCTGCTAAATTGTAAATTATGTTCAAGCTATTTATATTTGCCCCTCCAGCCAAATGTTCAATAAAATAGCCTATATGATATATGGAAAAACCAATTGTAATTATTAATCTATTTGCAAAAAAAGCCATCTGCACCTTATCATTATTGCATGAAGCATTGGCTCTTCCTGCTTCCCCCATATAAAGTTCGCCAATAATATAAAGCCAACCAACAATACCAATTAAGAATCCAAGGGTTACACTCATGTAGCCATAAGCTCCTAAAAGCTGCGCGATAACCCAAACTAAGGTTCCAACTAACAATCTCCAGAACATTCCTCTCTTTACATCGGTTACTGATCGTAACATTACATAAAAAGTTAGTATAGAAAGTGGAAAAGTCAGTATCCAATCAATATATCTTAGTGCTGTTGGTGCTTGACCATTCAAAACCCATAAATTTTTTGCGTAAAAGTAATGTATGGAGGACATTAGGGCAATTACACCGACAAGATTAATGACTGTGCCCCATTTTGGAGCCAATCTACCCCTCTCAATGAAGAAAAATATCGCAGCGCCAATCATTGCTACAGAAATTAACCAAAAAGATCCTCCAACAACGTCTTGTGGCAGTAATAATTTGTTCATTTTAATTTTTTTCTAAAAAAAAAATATTTAACGATCAATTTAAGTTGAATGCAAACAAAAAATGTCACTTAATTATATTTTATTTTTTATTAACAGATAAATTATCCAAATTTTAATTTATAGATTAAAATATAATCAAAATTCAATCAGCACGGGAATATTTTTCTCAATATGATTTAATTAATGATTAAATTAAGTTGAGTTTGATTTTATTTTAGATCTATTTATCTGAATTCTCCCCATGTATATAATAATATTTTACATGCTATCAAAAGTTATAACTATATCTCAACAAAAAGGAGGCACTGGCAAGACTACTCTCACAGTTAATCTGGCTTTAGCATTTATAAAATATCACAATTTAAAAGTGGCAATTATTGATACTGACCCGCAGGGAAGTTTAGGTAAATGGTTTATGATTAGAACCGAAAAGGGAATTCCTAATAACAATTTAACATTTAAAACAGCAAGTTTATGGGGAGCTCAATATGAGTCAAAAATTTTAAAAAAAGATCACGATATAGTAATCATTGATACACCGCCTAAAATAGAGTCAGACGCACGTCCGTCGATAGAAGCTGCAGATTTAATTATAATACCAGTTTCAGCATCTCATGTCGATTTTTGGGCAACAGGTGCAATAGTAGAAATCGCAAAACAAGCTGAAAAAAAAACTTTGATTCAAATCAATCGTTCTAATCAAAGATCTAAACTTATTGAAAAAACGAATAATTTTATAAAAAATTTAAAACTTTTGTCGACCAAAACAATAATTGGCAACCGACAAATATATAATTCTGCAATGGGTGAGGGCAAAACTGCTGTTGAAAAACAAACAAAAGGTAACGCTGTCGATGAAATAAAA
>Ga0194134_10005098_pt1 | contig 12657 bp, 12 predicted proteins | sample TA2KigOff0mmetaG_FD_148602 | JGI IMG/M metagenome (GOLD analysis project Ga0194134, IMG submission 148602) | Freshwater microbial communities from Lake Tanganyika, Tanzania - TA2015056 Kigoma Offshore 0m | ecosystem: Environmental > Aquatic > Freshwater > Lake | place: Tanzania: Lake Tanganyika... | reverse complement strand
GCACCAGCGCGTCGCGGGATCCGAAGAGGCCCTCCGCCATGGCGATCGCCAGCGCCGTCTTGCCGACACCGGTGGGTCCCGCGAAGAGGAAGACGCCGTCGGGGCGGTGGGGATTGAGATCGAGTTGGGCGACCGTGATGGCCAGTCGCGCCGACACGGCCTGCACGGCCGCTTCCTGGCCGATGATCTGCTCATTCAGCGCCGCCGCCAAGGCGACGGGGTCGACACGCCGCTCGACCGGCTTGCGCAGCGGCAGGTCGCCGATCGACACGGCTGCCGGCGCGGACGCCTCCACCTCTCGGCTCCGGCGCGCAGAGCGTGTCGCCGCGATGTCGAGTCGACGCAGGGCAAGGGCGGGATGCGCGCCCACCTCGCCATCCTGCGCCGGCGCGAGGGCTGCGTCGATGACCTCGGGCGGGATGACCACGCGGTGGTAGTCGGCGATGCCCGCGCTCTGCTGGGCGACAACCTCGCGCAGGGTGGTCGCATCCAGTGCGGGGAGCTGAACGAGGGCAAACTCCTCGACGAGTTCGCGGTCGGTGCCCTGCAACCTGGCGAGATAAGGGGTGGCGATCACGGCGACGAGCCACAGGGCTCCGCCTTCCATCGCCGGCCGCAGTGCCGCCAGGTAGGGACCGTTGACTCCCGAGGGATAGCCCAGGCCGAGTGGGATCTCGATGTCGTCGATGAACAGGACCGATGTGTCGGAGGCCAGCCGCAGCATCTCGGTGAGCGCAGCGAGCTGCTTGTCGGATGCGGCTGCGGCGTTGTCGATGCGGACGACCGACATGCCGCGCTTCTCGAGCCATGCGGCGAGTGCGCCAGCCATCACCGTCCGGCCCGCTCCCTCGTCGCCGACAAGCAGGACCGGCACGGGCTCCTTGCGCTCGAGTGCGTCGAGCATCTGGTCGAGCACGTCGGCGCGACCGAGCACGTCGGTGCGTGGCGTCACCGCGGCAGCCCATTGGGCATGAGCGTCGGGTATGGCCATGGATGGCGTGAAGTCGCCGGGCACGTCGGGTAGCTCCACAGGCGCATTCGCTCGCACGGCATCGGCGATCGCCGACGCGGCAACGGCCAGGTCGCCGGCCTTCAGGACCGGCGCCAGGGCGCTGGCCGGCATGTCCATCGTGGGGGTGTCATAGGTCACCGGCAGCAGCGACAGCGTGCGCTCGGCTTCGGCGAGTACGTCGGTCCAGGAGGCGACGGCATCGGCGTGCCGGGCAGCGAAGACGATGGCCAGGTGGGCTGGTACCACGATGCGGTGCCCGCGCTTCTTGGCCTCTGCCGTGGCGTCGTCGAGCAGCAGCGACTCGTCAGCCACTACGAGTCCTCGTAGCGGGTCCCACCGAACTGCTGGGTGAACTCCTCGTCGAGGGCATTGGCGGTGTCGACCACTGCGAACGTGCGGATGCGCAGTTCCTCTGGATCGATGTATTCGGCGATCAGCGTGTCGGTGAAGTAGACGTAGGTTTGGCCCTTGTATTCGGAGTCGTCGGCATAGGGATTCATCGCCAGGTGGCCGAAGTACCACTTGTCGGCATTGCGTGCCAGGTGCTCCAGCAGCTCCGGGGTGATGGGCGCGTAGAAGGCGATGGGCGCGGTGAGCGTGACGTAGACGAGCTTCTTCTCTGGTATGGGGAAGAACTCGAGGAAGACCCGCGTCGATCCGCGGTCGATGGTCAGACGCCCCCGCTGGTCGAGACCGATCTCGGTCTCGCGCAGGAGCAGCGTCTGGACCTTCTGCCGGGCGGCGTCGACCGCCGCCTCGGCATCCCAATCGGCTTGCTCGTCCGTCATGCGGCGGACTCTACTGAGCGCGCACCCCCGTGGGGTCGCCAACGCCTTCAAGACAGAACCCGAAGTGCCGGACGCTGCCTCCCGCCGCGACCGTGCCGCCCCAGGGGGGAGCCACGACGTTGACGAGCCGGCCGGTCACCACGACGGTGCCGCTCCACGACTCGCGAATGCGGGTGCCCGTGGCCAGTGAGAACGACGCCGACCACGTGCTCACGGCCTTGGTCGTCGGATTGGTCACGACCAGCGTGTAGCACGCCCCGGCCTGCCAGCGACTGTCGACCACAAGGCTGGCGGTCAAGCCGGCCGACGGCTGAGTCGGTGTCGGAGTCGGCGTTGGCGTGGGTGTCGGTGTGGGCGTCGTAGTCGTGGCGTTGCGCGTGGCGCAGTAGCCGAAGCTCGTGGGGCTGCCCGCCTTCACCATGTGGTTCCACGCGGCACCGCGGACGCTGATCGTGCCGTCGGGCTGCGTCGCCTGAACGCCGTTCCACATCGATGTCGGCATGATCCCTTTGGGCAGGTCGACCTGCCAGTGGATCTCGGTCGTGGAGGACGTCGCGACCGCCACGTCGGCGCAGTAGCCAGCGCCCCAGTCACTCGACGTCACGAAGACGGCCTTGATGCCCTCGGTCATGCCGGGCATCGTCGGTGTCGGCGTCGGCGTGGGTGTCGGCGTCGGCGTCGGCGTGGGTGTCGGCCCCGCCACGTAGGAGATCGGCTTGCGGGCGATGAGATCCGACAGCAGTGCCATCTTGTCGGCGTGCACCGTCGTCCAGTCGTCCTTCAGCACCCCGCCGGTGTCGCCGGAGTTGGGGTTCCACGACCAGAAGGTCCAACTGATGCCCTTGCTGCTCATGTAGTTGGTGAACTGGCGGATCCAGCGACCTTCGACCGTGTCCGTTCCGACGTTCTTCGCGCCGAACTCCCCGACGAGGATGGGTGCCGTGCCAGCGGTGTGGAGGTAGCCGAATCCGGTCTCCCAGCGCCTGTCGAGGATCGAGCTCATGTTGGGATCGGAGAACCACGGCTGGTTGAAGACACCCGGACCGTATTCGTGCGGTGAGTAGACGAGGCGGTTGGGCACGGACAGGCGCACGGGGTAGGTGCGCGCGCCTTCGAGGTTGCCACCCCACCAGTGCGTCTGCGTGCCGCTGTTTTCGACGCCTTCGACGACGATGAGCTTGCTCGGTGCGATGGTGAGCGCGGCGTTGCCGGCTCGTTCGGCGGCACGTCGCCAGTCGTTGGCCGTGCCGGTGCCCCAGGTGGCTGAGCCGTGCGGCTCGTTCTTGAGGTCGAAGCCGACGACGGTGGCGGTGTTCTTGTAGCGGGTGGCCAATGACTGCCAGGCGGCGACCCAGTCGTCTTCGGTGAAGCCGTTCTGGCCGTACCAGAGGTCAAACATGAATCCGTCGTCTGCCTGCGAGTGGTTGTCGAGGATGACCATGAGGCCCTGGCGCCCGGCCTCGGCGATGATCTCGTCCATCACCTGCAGCGGGGTCTTGCCCCGCAGGGCGGCGTTGCGGCCACCGCCGAAGTCGATACCGGAGGTCGTGGTGCTGCGCAATGCTTGTAGTGAGAAGGGCAGGCGCACCGTGTTGAAGCCGAGCGACTTCATCTGCGCGAGCATGTCCTTGTAGTCACGGGTCCAAAGCCCGTGCGGTGCATGGTTGGCGGTCTCGAAGCCGAACCAGTTCACGCCCTGCAGAACGACCTCCTTGCCGGTGGCATCGACGACGCGGTTGCCGCTGGTGGCCAGCGGTAGCGAGATACCGGCGGGCCCGGTGGGCGTCGGCGTCGGCGTGGGAGTGGGGGTAGGGGTCACGCCCGTGGAGTTGAGGATGACGTCGGAGCAGGAGTAGAAGGCCTCCGTGGAGTCGCTGCGCTGCCACACGGTGTAGAGGATGTGGCGGCCCTGGCGGGCGGGAAGCGCGGTGCGCAGCGTGGTCGAGGCTTGGGCGGGGCGGCTGCCGGAGTCGTAGACGAGCTCGAGGTCCGACCACTTCAGTGGCTTGGTGACGTCGAAACCGGTCTTGGTGAGGTAGAGCCGGTAGTAAAGCGTCGCGTGGGGCGCCGTCGACTGCCACGTGAACGTGTAGCGGCCGTCAGTGTCCGGGGTGAGCGTCGTCGCCTTCCATTGCGTGGAGGGCGTGTCGAAGGCGGCGTACTTTCTGCGGCCCGCCGAGCACAGCTGGCCGTCCGGCACCAGCGCCTGGTGGTTGCCGTTGGCGGCGGGCTGATTGACCTCGGTCCAGTCGTAGAGGGCCTGCGGGTTCGCCTGCCACGCCGCGGCACACATGGGCGATGTGCGGTCACCGAAGAAGCAGTCGTAGATACGAGACGGTGGATTCTGCATCGAACCGTGTGCCTGCGCGCTGGGAGCGAGGACGATCGCGCCGGCCAGGGTGGCGCCGACGGTGGCGAGTGATGCGAGCAGGGCGGTGACGCGGCGCGGGGTGCGCATGGGACCTCCGTGATTGGGCCCGGCCATCTGTAGGACCGGGTTCATCCACTATTCGGCCGAGCGTGCTGTCATGGCGCGGCAGGCGAGCAAAACGCTCACCCACGGTGCGCGTTTCCCGCTTGCGCCCTTCTTCGGGCGAGAGGTGCTGATCAGATGCATACGTCGCCCGCAGAAGGTGCCTCCCAGGGTCCCGAGGCGGTTGCGGTGGTTGCCAGTCCAGAGGCCCTTTCCCAGGGGCCTCTCAGGCGGCATCTGACGGAGGGCACCCTCGCCGCCAGCGCCCTCGAACGGCCCGCAGTCGAAGCCTTCCTCGACCAGATCCCGTGGATCCCGGTCACCCGGCGCCACTTCCCCTACCTCCTCTGACCCCCCGCATAGACTCCACGCGTGGCGCGCGGCGACGGCAGGCTCACGCACGAATTCCTCGGCGATGACCGAGCGCCCCAGGACGCCTGCGGGGTCTTCGGTGTCTGGGCGCCCGGCGAGGACGTCGCCAAGCTCACTTACTTCGGGCTCTACGCCCTGCAGCATCGCGGCCAGGAGTCGGCGGGCATCGCCGTCAGCGACGGCAACCACATCGTCGTTTACAAGGACATGGGCCTGGTCTCGCAGGTCTTCACCGAGGCGAGCCTGGAGTCGCTCAAGGGCCACGTTGCCATCGGCCACACGCGCTACTCCACGACCGGCTCCAGTTGCTGGGACAACGCGCAGCCAACCTTCCGCTCCACCGCCACGGGTCACCTCGCGCTCGCGCACAACGGCAATCTCACAAATACCCCCGAGCTCGCGCAGCGTGTTGCCGACCTCCAGGCCGAGCGCGGCGAGCTGCCCCTGGGTACGCCGAAGCCGACCCGTGCCACCTCCGACACCGAGTTGATGACTGCGCTCATCGCGGCCCACCCCGACGAGTCCATGGAGGTGGCGGCCATGCGCGAGCTGCCCACCCTGCAGGGCGCCTACTCGCTCGTCTTCATGGACGAGACCACGCTCTACGCCGCGCGCGATCCGCAGGGCATTCGCCCGCTCGTGCTGGGCCGCCTCGAGCGCGGCTGGGTCGTGGCCAGCGAGACCGCGGCGCTCGACATCGTCGGGGCGTCGTTCGTCCGCGAGATCGAGCCCGGTGAGCTCGTCGCGATCGACGAACACGGATTGCGCGCCCACTGCTTCGCCAAGCCTGAGCCGAAGGGCTGCCTCTTCGAGTTCGTCTACCTCGCGCGCCCTGACACGACGATCTCCGATCGCAGCGTGCAGGCCGCGCGCACCGACATCGGCCGGCGCCTCGCGCGCGAGCATCCGGTCGTCGCCGACCTCATCATCCCCGTGCCGGAGTCGGGCCGCTATGCCGCGATCGGCTACGCGCAGGAGTCCGGCATCCCCTTCGCCGAGGGTCTCGTCAAAAACGCCTACGTCGGCCGCACCTTCATCCAGCCGTCGCAGACGATCCGCCAGCTCGGTATCCGGCTCAAGCTCAACCCGCTGCGCGAGGTCATCGCCGACCAGCGGCTCGTCGTCGTCGACGACTCGATCGTGCGCGGCAACACCCAGCGCGCACTCGTACGCATGCTCCGCGAGGCCGGCGCCCGCGAGGTGCACGTGCGCATCTCCTCCCCGCCCGTGCAGTGGCCGTGCTTCTACGGCATCGACTTCGCCACGCGGGCCGAGCTCATCGCCAACGGCCTGTCCGTGGAGGAGATCTGCCGTTCGATCGGCGCGGACTCACTCGGCTATGTCTCGCTCGACGAGCTAGTGGAGGCGACCGGGGTGCCCAAGGACTCCCTGTGCCGCGCCTGCTTCGACGGCGTCTACCCCCTGCCGATCCCGGAGCCTTCGATCATGGGCAAGCACCTGCTCGAGGGACTCCAGAAGCGGGTGTCCTCGACCACGGACATCGACGAGCTGCAGCACCCCTGATGGTCAGCTACTCCGACGCGGGAGTCGATGTCCAGGCCGGTGAGCGCGCGGTCGCCCTGATGCGCGATGCCATCGCGCGTGCGTCGCGCCCGGAGGTCGTCGGCGGTTTCGGCGGCTTCGCCGGCCTCTTCGACGTTTCCGCATTCAAGGGCTACGCCCGACCGCTGCTGGCCACGTCGACAGACGGCGTCGGCACCAAGGTCGCGGTCGCGCAGCGCATGGACATCCACGACACGATCGGCATCGACCTCGTCGCCATGGTTATCGACGATCTCGTCGTCTGCGGCGCCGAGCCGCTCTTCATGACCGACTACATCGCCACCGGCGAGGTCGTGCCCGAGCGTATCGCCGCGATCGTCGCCGGCATCTCCCGAGGCTGCGAGATCGCTGGCTGCGCCCTCGTCGGGGGCGAGACCGCGGAGCATCCCGGCCTGCTGGAGCCCGACGAGTACGACGTCGCCGGCGCCGGCACCGGCGTCGTCGAAGCCGATCGTCTGCTGGGGGCCGACCGCGTGCGTGCCGGTGATGTCGCCATCGCGATGCGCTCATCGGGCCTGCACTCCAATGGCTACTCCCTGGCCCGGCGTGTGCTGCTCGGCGAGGGGGGTCCGGGCCTGGGCACCTATGTCGTCGACCTTGGCCGCACCGTGGGCGAGGAGATGCTCGAGCCCACGCGCATCTACGCGCAGGATTGCCTCGACCTCGTCGACAACGTCGACGTTCACGCCTTCAGCCACATCACCGGTGGCGGCATCGCCGCCAATATCGCTCGCGTGCTGCCCACACACCTGGCCATTGAGATCGATCGCTCGACCTGGACCCCTCAGCCGGTATTCGCCCTCATCGCCTCCGGCGGCGTGCAGCGCGATGACATGGAACGCACCTTCAACATGGGCATCGGCATGGTCGCGATTGTCGATGGGACGGCAGCATCCGACGCCATGGCGCGCCTGCGTGATCGCGGTGTCGACTCATGGCCGTGCGGCGTGGTGCGCGAACGGCGTGACGGCGAGGTGGGCGACGCGGAGGCGAAGGGCAGAGCGGGCGGAGCGGCGTTCGTCGTCAGCGAACATCCTGCCTAGCGGGGCGACGACTCCTCGTCGTCGTCCTCGTCGTAGTACTTGGCATAGGGATCGGACGCGTAGGGGTCCTCGACCGGCTCGTCGACCTCGATTGCTTCAGCCTCGACAGGGTGATCACCGGTGGCCAGCTCGGCCTGCAGGCGGTCGAAGTCGGTCTGCGGTCCGCCGTACTTCAAGGCACGGGCGACCTTCGTTTGCTTCGCCTTAGCGCGACCGCGACCCATGGCCGGACTCCTCAATCAGTCCTCGGGCGGCGGCTTCGGCCCCGCGCCGACTGTGGAAAGCGTACCTCCACACCCCGGGAAGTCGGCAGGGGGAGAGCGCCCCCAGGAGCGGCCTCGAGGATGGACTAAGCAGACTGGACTAAGTTAGCCTGCGCCCGTGAAGACGGTGAATGTGCACGAGGCCAAGACCCATCTGTCCCGCCTGATCGAGCAGGCGGCCCAGGGGGAGCCCTTCGTCATCGCCAGGGCCGGTGTGCCGGTCGTCACCGTCACGGCATACGCCGGTCCGCAGCCGGCGCCTGCGCAACGAGTGGGCTTCCTTGCCGGGGAGTTCGACGTTCCCGACGACTTCGACACCATGGGCGCCGACCGGATCGCGGCCGACTTCGAGGGTCCATGACCTGGCTGGTCGACACCCACCTGCTCCTGTGGGCCGCGGTGGGATCCCCTCGTCTGCCGCAGAAGGCCCGCCAAATCCTGGAGAACGACCCGGTGCTCTTTAGTAGTGCATCGCTGTGGGAGGTGTCGATCAAGTCGGGCCTAGGCCGCACGGGGTTCGACGTCGACGTTGCGCGTCTGCGCCGCGGTCTGCTCGAAAACGGCTACGCCGAACTGCCCATCACTGGAAGGCACGCCGTGCTTGTCGGCCAATTGCCACCGCACCACGCGGACCCGTTCGACCGCATGCTCATCGCGCAAGCCATTGCGGAGGACGTCGCCCTGCTGACCTCCGACACAGCCCTGTCTGCATATGACGGCCCCATCCAGCTCGTGAGCACCCGCGGGTAAGCATCGCGTAAGCGCCACCTCGATCGCGTGCATCCAAGTTGTTGATGCGCCACGCACCAAGACGGTCTCGATCCCGATGTAGCCGGTGAAGGCGGCCCATGGGTGCCATCGGCATTGCGGTCAACGGAGTGATGCTCTACAACGCTCTCGACGCTCTCAACATGCATGCGCGTGCCCACGAGATGCAGGACTCGTGCGAGGGCCATCCCAACTTCGCCGAATACCACTACCACGCGGGCTCGGCCTGCGTCGTGGGCAGCGAGACGGGCTCGGCGACCCGCTTCGGCTACGCCTTCGACGGCTTCGGCGTCTACGTCGAGCGCGACAAGAACGGCAACATGCTGACCAACAAGTCACTGGACGCCTGTCATGGCCGCACATCCAAGGTCATGTGGAACGGCAACATTCACAGGATCTACCACTTCGTCGTGACCCAGGAGTTCCCCTACCTGCTCGGGTGCTTCGCCGGCACCAATTCGGTGCCGGCGGCCGGTGGCCCGCAGGGTTAGTCGAAGCGCCGAAACGCTCCCGCGCCCGCGGCCATGCGCTCCTCGGCCTCCTCTGCTGCGGCCTGCTCGGGCAGGATGCCTTCGCGCTGGGCGCGCTCGAGCACCCGCAGCGTCGTGTCATAGACCTTGCCGACGCGCGCACGCGCCCTGTCCATGTCGAACCCGGGGATCTCCTCGGCCGCCTGCACCACGCCGCCGCAGTTCACGAGGTAGTCGGGTGCATAGAGGATGTCGCGCTCGGCCAAGCGCACAGCGACCTCTGGCGAAGCAAGCTGGTTGTTGGCCGCACCGCACACTGCAGTGCACTCGAGCGCCTCGGCCACATCCATCGTGAGCGCGTGCCCCAGGGCATTGGGCGAGTAGATGTCGAGGGGACGCGTGATGAGCTCGTCGGTGGACGACACCACTTCGACCGGCACCAACTCCACGACGGAGGCGATGGCCGCCGGGGAGGGGTCGGTGATGATGACCTGGGCGCCCTCCTCCTTGACCAGGTGCTCAGCGAGGCGTCGCCCCACCTTGCCGGCGCCCGCGATGCCGACCGTCTTGCCCTCGAGCGAGTCACTTCCCCACAGGTGCTTGGCCACGGCGCGCATCGCCTGCTGGATGCCGTAGGCGGTGAGGATGCCGGTGTCTCCCGAGCCGCCCTTCTCTGGCGAGCGACCCGTCGTCCACGGATTCGTCTCGCGGATGACATCGAGGTCGGCGACCGTCGTGCCGACGTCGCCGGCGGTGATGTAGCGACCGCCGAGGGTTGCGATGAACTCGCCCATCGCTAAGAAGAGCTCACGCGACTTGTCGCGTGACGGGTCGCCCCAGATCACGGCCTTGCCGCCGCCGTGCGGAAGCCCGGCGAGAGCATTCTTGTAGCTCATCGCCTTCGATAGCAGCAGCGCATCGGTGACCATCGCGTCCTCGTCGGCGTACGGGCGCATGCGACACCCGCCAAGCGACGGTCCGAGCGCGGTTGAGTGAATCGCCACCATGGCGCGCAGGCCCGTGCGCGGGTCGCGACCGAAGACGACCTGCTCATGCTCGTCGATGATCACCGCGGCGCTGGCTCCACGATGACCCCGTTGGATCGCAGTGATCCATCGTCAGTGGCGATGTACACGTAGGCCTTCTCGTTGCCCTTGCGCGACCACTCGAAGGTGCCGTCGGCACGCACGCTGCGCCTGGCTCGTCGCCTCCGCTGCCACTGATCCCGCAGCCAGCACCACGGCCAGCACTACGCCGACGCTTCTGCGCACGATGGAATCCTCCTTCATCTGGCATGAGGCTAGGGATCCGTCAGGCGATTGACCTTCGAATCCACGAGATACCTGCCAGACTAGATGAATGCGTCGACCCCTCGCCCTCGTCCTTGCAGCCTCCCTCGTCGCCGGACTCGGCGTCGTCACCGCATCGGCGGCGCCCGCCGCTTCGCCTGCGGCGTCCCAGCGGGGCACGATCACGTGGCACGCGTGCGACAAGGACCTAGGCCTCACGGGCTTCGAATGCGGCACTTTGACCGTGCCTCGTGACTGGGACGACCTGGCCAACCCGCTCAATGCCTCGATCGAACTCGCGATCTACCGCTCGACCGCACGCAATCGCATCGGCGCACTCACCTTCAACCCCGGCGGTCCCGGTGAGTCGGGACTCGCCAGTGCGTCCGCGATCCACAGCGCCCTGCCTGGCTCGGTGCGGAATCGCTTCGACTTCGTGGCCTGGGATCCGCGCGGCATCGGCCTGACCGAACCGCAGCTCGACAACTGCATCGCGCCGCGTCAGGAGCCCTACAACCCACCCGCCACAGGCCCTATCGATTGGGCGCTGCTCGCGAAGGAGACCTACGACGCGATGGCGCAGGGACAGGCCGCGTGCCTGGCCGCCAACCCTGACGTGGCGCCCTATCTCGGCACCTACTACGTCATCCGCGACCTCGAGGCCATGCGCATCGCGCTCGGCGAGCGTCAGTGGAACATCTGGGGGATGAGCTACGGCACGCGCATCGGATACCGGTACGCGCGCGAGTATCCGACCCGAGTGCGCACGCTGGTGCTGGATGGAGCGTGGTCACCCAATCTCACGGTGCGCGGGTGGATGAACGGCGAGAGCTGGAACTTCTTCAATGGTCAGACCGTGTTCTCCTCGCTCTTCGGCAAGAAGATGGGCTTCCGCCTGCAGAAGGTGATCGACGGGCTGGACGAGCGCACGATCACTGTCGATGGGACCGAATTGACGCGCTGGCAGGTGATCCCGGCGATCTTCGTCAATATCTCGTATCAGACTTCCTTCCCGGCGATCCTCCAGACCATCACCGCCGCCTACAAGGCGCTGTACGAGAAGGACCGGGCGGCGGCCGCTCGCCTGCCGGGGCTCTTGCGGCAGTTGAAGGAGCGGGGCGAGCCCAACCCCAACGCGGCGGCCAACATCACCTTCATCAATTGCCGCGACCTAGCCGGCTACCCCACGGTTGAGGAGATCATTCATGCAACGGAGGTGTCGGCCGCCAACAGCACACTCAGCGGTGGGGTGACGGCCATCGGCAAGGGTGCGTTCTGCGCCGGGCTGCCCACCGACTTCACCTACGGCTACACGCCGCTCGTCGACAACCTCACCCTGCCCACCCCTCCCGTCGTCATCAACTCCCTGGGCGACACCCGCACGCAATACATCTTCGGGCGCACGATGGCCAACTTGATGGCAGGTTCATCGCTGATCACCTACGACTCCACGCAGCATGTGTCGTACCGGCAGGTGCCGTCGCGATGCATCAGCGAAGCGGTGACGAACTACCTGCTCACCCGGCAGCAGCCCGGCAACCTGCTGTGCCCCTACACGCCTATGCCTCCAGCCCCTCCAGCGTCGCCCTGACGAGTGAGCCAAGCGTCGGCAGGTGGTAGCCGCCTTCCTGAAGCGCGACCGTTGGAAGGCGTAATTCACCAAGGATGCGACCGGCCTCGTCGTATCCATCGACGCTCACCTGCAAAGGCGACTCCGGGTCATCAGCAGCCGCATCGACACCGAGGGAGAAGACGAGCGCCGTAGCCCCAAACGTCGAGACAGCGTCGGCCAGTCGCCGCAAGCCATCGAGCCACGCCTCATCGCCTGCCCCGGGGGCCAGCGGGATGTTCACGTTTGCACCTGCTCCGTCATCGATCCCGACCTCGTCGGCAAATCCCGCGTAGTGGGGGAACCACCCAGCGCCCGGATCGACGTGCAGCGACCCGTAGAACACGTCCCCACGCCCATAGAAGATGTCCTGCGTGCCGTTGCCATGATGCGCGTCGATGTCGACGATCGCTACGCGCTCGTGTCCCGCTCGACGTAACGCCTCGGCCGCGACGGCCGCGTTGTTGAGATAGCACGAGCCTCCGTATGCCGCGCGCGTGACGTGATGCCCCGGTGGTCGAGTGAGCCCGTAGACGACGCCATCGCCCACGACGTCGACGCAGGTGAGCGCCACATCGACTGCTGCTCGCGCCCCTTCCCACGTGCCTGGTCCCACCAGCGTCATCGTGTCGTAGCAGTAGCGACCGGCTGCCGCATGCGGTGCCACGGGCTGGCGCTCGGGCAGGTCACCGAGGAGGCCAGCGGTCGGGAAGAGATAGGGCACCACGCGGTCCGCGCCGTACTCCCCCCACCGATCCCACACCGTGTGCAGGTGCTCGACCAGCCGCGCATCGTGCACCCGCAGCAGCACCTCGTCGTCGTGCGGCAGCGCCTCCATCGTTGGCCAGTCCTCGATCGCCGCCTCGATCGCGTCGACGCGTTCGGGCACCTCGGTGCCGGGCGTGCGCATGCCGAGCCAGATCTCCGCCCCGGGCACATGGTCGCGTGCGCGCGGTGACCTGACGACGCGAATCACGGGCACAGCCTGTCACGACCTGTCAGGATCA
>Ga0194134_10005094_pt1 | contig 12660 bp, 11 predicted proteins | sample TA2KigOff0mmetaG_FD_148602 | JGI IMG/M metagenome (GOLD analysis project Ga0194134, IMG submission 148602) | Freshwater microbial communities from Lake Tanganyika, Tanzania - TA2015056 Kigoma Offshore 0m | ecosystem: Environmental > Aquatic > Freshwater > Lake | place: Tanzania: Lake Tanganyika... | reverse complement strand
CGAATAAAAATTTAATTTTATAAATTTTTTTATAATATTTCTGCTATAATAATTGAAATATTATCAGTACATCCTCTTTTTAAACATTCTGTTGCCATACAAGATGCTAAATTTTCAGAACAACCTTCTTTTTTAAAATTACTTAATAATTCAAATAATTCTTCATTTTTAACAACATCCCACAATCCATCACATCCCATCACTATATATTTTGTTAAATCACATACTTTTTTATAATAAACATCTGGTTTTTGTGAAATATAAGGGGCATTATCACCATCTCCAAAAGCCCTTGATAAAGATAAATCACCTATTCTATAAACTCCTTCTGTATCTAAATAAACTTCTCCTCCCATTTGTTCTATTCTATGCGTTTCCTTTTCATCATCTGGTTTATGGTCAGTGGTTATTTGTTTTGATTTGCCATTTTTATAAACTATTGTTAAACGGGAATCACCTATATTTACTATATTCATATGAAGTTCATCCTTATATTTATACATTATATTTAATAAACATGTTGAACCCATTGAATAACCTATTTTTTTATCTAACAAGTCTTTTTGTATTTCTTCAAATTTTTCTATATGATATTCTTTTGTAAATGGGGTTTTAAAATGTGGAAAACAATAATAAGAAGGTATATTTTCAGAAAGATATTCACTTACTTTTGTTCCACCATGACCATCATATATTCCTAATAAATTTATTGCACATAATTTTTCAGATGTATTATTTATATTTAATATTATAGTGTGTCTATCTTCATTTGCATCTCGACGACCTTTAACTGATGTATAGTGTATTTCCATTTATATAATATATAATATCTATAATAATATATTATATTTATTTTTATTTTAAACTTTCAAAACAAACATTACTTTCTTCTATTTCTGATGAATTATTTTCTTCAATTGTCTCTGATTTAAAATTAAATTTTATTTCACAATTATCTTTTTTATTTATTTTAACATTTGGATTTTTCCAAATATTTTTATTTACATTTTCTAAAGATAAATTATCGTCAGTATCTAATGATAGCTCTATAAAACCATTTTCTGCATTATAGTTGTTATTACCTATATCACGATAATTTTGTTTTTCTAAAATTATCTTTTTATCATCATATTTATTAAATTTTATTGATTGATTTTTAACTAGACTATGTCTTAATATAAAAATAGTCATTTCTATTATAATTATCAATATATTTTCAGCATATAAATCAACTTCTAAATAAATCTCGTTTATTATAATATCATTTTCATTTGAGTGTTCTGCAATATATTTTAATACGATAGGTATAAAATTGATACTAATTTTATCACTTGTATATTCGTATTCTAAATATTTTTTTTGTATTGGTATTTTTTTTATTATTTTATCTGCAAATAATTTATTTAGTAACATATAAGTTATTTCATATTCATTTATTATTGTAGTATAAAGAATTAATGGTATATTATTATTCAAAAATAATGGTTGTATTCTTTCGGAAATTATTTTAAACAACAATACTTTATTTCTTTTTGATATTTTCGCTTCTAAAATTTGAAACCCTATGTGTATGTTGTATTTATCAGAATAATTTACTTCAAACCTATCATTTTCTAACAATTTTATCATAAAACGCATTAATATATTTTCATCTAATTCCTTATTTGAAAATAAATAAGTATGTATTTTTAAGTTGTTAAAAGTTTGATTTATTAATTCACCATCACAATTTATTATTTCATTAAATAAAATTTGATTTTTATTATCTACACAATAATACAAAAAATTTCTATTTTCATACAGAACTTTTGTATTTATATTTTTTTTCAATAGTATTTTACCTGATTTATTTAATTTTTTCTGAATACAAAAATGCAAAAAATTAAAATTATTCTTATTTTTATTTTCTAATAAAATTTCACTATTTATATCATAATTATATTTTGATATAACATTTAATATATCAATATATTCGTATTCTTTTTTATAATCCTCTATATTTGCAAAGTATATTATATACGGGTTTATTTTATCTTCTTTAATCTTACATTTTATTTCATTTAAAAAATAATTTAATATATTTACTCTCTTTTTTAAGATACATTTTTTAATTGTACTATTAATATAATTAATATTATCGTAATCAGGTAAATTTAAAAAATAATTATTAATATCATTTCTATTAATTTGATACATATCTAAAATAACTTTTTCCCCATCTTCTATATCAATCAACTTATTTATAAAATCATAATTTATTATATTGGTCTTATTTTTATTAATTACTTTTAAATAAGAATTTTTTATTTGATAATTGATAGCACTATTCAAAAAACCATCAAAAATATATTTTAATAATTCAGCATAAGTAGAATTTTTATTTATTGAATTTGGAAATTTATTTATAATAAGATATTTTGTATCTCCTATTCTATTTATATTTAAAAAATTACTATCTAAATCCTTTATATTTTTAAAAAATTCAAATCCTAATTTTAAATTATTATAGTTATAACTTTCTAAAACATAAAGTATCATAATTTCGTTAAATTTAGTTAGATGATCTTTATTTTTAATTGATATTTTTTTATGTAGTTGATGTATTATTAAATTAAATAGTTTTTTTGCAGTATCATATTCAAATTTTTTATTATTTTTTTGTGTATATAAGATTGAATTTATTAAATTTGTCTTATTGACATTATAGTTAATATTTAACATATTATTTTTTTTATCATATATTTTTTTAAATAATTCTACAATATTAATTTCCTTTTTATATTTATAAAGTATATGTCTAAATGTTTCCAAACTTTGTTGATTAAATAATAATGTGCTAATTTCAAAACTTTCGAGTAACCAATTATTAACTATATCTAAATTATTTATAATCTCTATTATTTTTTTTTCATTTAATGTATTGTATTCCTTCTTTAAACAATATGAAAAATTATTATATCTTATATCTTCATGCATACATCTATCTCCTTTTACTAAATATAATTCTTCATAATTTTCTTTAATTTTAAAATAAGTTTTTAATAAAGGTATCAGATGCATTATTGTTCTTTTGTATATTTGTATAGACTTTCTAAAATTTAAATAATTGTCTTGATAAAATTCATAATATTTATTAATGAATTTACATTGACATGCCATTATTCCAATTACAGACATAAATTTATTAATTAAATAATTAATTTTTAATTCTAATTTTAAACTATCTGTCTCTTGATAATTAAAAATATTATTTGTAAAATTATTTTCTAATTGTTCTAAATATTTTCTTATTATTTCTTCTTCACAACATTTACATTTATTTCTAAATTTGGGAAAGCCTATTATTAATTTTAATAATAAATTATAAATAGTCTTAATACCTCTTATGTTATTCCATAATGAATAATATAAAGCACTTTTACTACACAATTTATTATCACATTTATTATTACAATTTTTATTTGAACATAACTTTGTTATATTGTAATTTTCATCCTTTTTATATAAAACTTCTCCATTTGATAATGCATTTGATACATTCAAATGTATATTTTTTATAACATTAATTTCTAAAATTCTAAAATTAGATAAATTTAATTCTTTAATTTCTTCGTAATATTTCTTTTTATTAAGACTTAATGAATTTAAATATTTTTTTTCAATTACTGATTCAATTGTTAATTTATTATTAATTTCATCTTCTGAACTTTCATATTCATCATCTGTTATTTTTAAATATGTATCTTCTGCTATTATTTCTTTTGTATCTGAAATTTTGTTAACTTCACCATTATCATTTAAATCACTAGAATTTTTGGTTATTTCTGATATTTTTATCTCGTCATTTATTTTTTCTATTGTAATTTTATCTTCATTTAAATCATCATCAGATTCTGTTGAATTAATTGAACTTATAGAACTCCCTAATTCTTCATAATTACTATCGCTATCATAAGCACTATATTCACAAGATGTTTCAGACAAACCTTGTATACTATAATTAATTATTGGTTTTTGTTTTGGAGAAGAATTATCTTTATTATTTTCTACATTCCAAATTATTTTTGATAATATTTTATTGTAAAAAAAATCCATTTATAAAATTATATAATATAATTTATACCTTTTTTAAGCATAGGTAAAAACACATGACTATTCTCTCTTATTAATTATAACTAACACCTTTTCATCTTTTATTTTCTTCAATTTTATTTGACAACCTTTATTAATTTCATAATTAATAAAAGCATTAATATCTATTTTTATTTTATTGTCTTTTATCTTCTTAATCAATAGCATAAATCCATCTAGAGACCTATTTGTAATTCTAACTCCTATTTTTTCAAATAGTTTTTTCCAAAAAATATTATTGCTTGGAATTTCGTTTATTTTACAAGTTAGTGTATTGTCTATAATTCTATCTTTCCATGAATTTACCATAATATCCACTAATTCCATTGTTTCTCTTAACATTTTTGAAACTTGAAATAATCCTGGTATCATTTCAGTGTCCCAACTTTCTAAAGTTGGTCTAACTACATCTCTAATTTTACCTCTTTGTGACCATTTTGGCGTACTATCCCACAAAAAAGGTATATTCAATACACTAGCATATTCGTATATTTCTTTTTTTGGTATAGTTAACATTGGTCTAGCAAAATTAATTGTTTGTGATAAATGAGTAATTGGTGATACTAAATCCATCCCATGTAAATTTTCATATTTTGATTTATGAGATATATTTGTTAAAATATTCTCAAAACAATCATCTTCATTATGTCCCAATATAACAAAAGCATCTTTATCTACTTTCAAATAAGTTCCATAACGGACATCCCTTGTGTATGACTCATATGTATCCCTCAAATTGTGTTTCATGCATTGGGGACGATTAATCTCATCTATTTTTCTTACATATAAATCTATATTATTAAGTTTACACCAATCAATTACAAATTTTTCTTCTAATTCACTTTCTGTTCTATTATTATAATTTATATGAACACATTTGAAAGGAATATTTAATATTTTAAGAACATAGGAACAAACCATTGAATCAACACCTCCACTAATTGATAAAATATATGAAGTTTTTGGAAGACTATCTAAACTTTCCTTAAATTTATTTGTTAAATCTTTTTTTGTATTTTCTTTATATTTTAAAATTTGTTCTGGGAATATATCCTCAGCGAGTAAAGGATTTTCAAATTTATCCAAAATATCTTTATACTTTTCATAAATTTCTTTAAAATCTATTTTTACATCTTTACATTCTTCTTGTTTAGAATAAAATTTAATTACCTGGCTATCATCTGATTGTTTAGTTGTTCTTTCATATGTTGCTTTTAAAAACTTTTTATATTTTTCAATTTCTGTATTTTCTCTTTCATGTTCAATTCTATACCATGTTTCTGACATAGCAAATTTAATTTTATTAAAATCGTAACTATGTCTTAGTGGCAACATCACAAAAACATATTCATCGGCAAAAAATGCATATCGATAATATGCATAAACTTTTTCAGCATATTCAATTGCTAATTCACTTGTTTTTTTGGAAAAATTATATTTATCTATTGGTTCTTTGAATAAAGTTAATTTATCATTTGCTCTACTGATATGTCTTGAAATTTGATCGTATAATATAATAGTTCCAACTGCTCTCTTTCTATTTTCTAGCATTTTATCAGTATCGATTTTTTCATCAAAAAACTTAGCAAAATATTCACTTATTTTTATGTCGTCCGATGGTGTTGCATTGAACCAAAGATTTCTATTATCATACCAAAAATTATATAGGTCTTCCATTATAAGAGCTTTTTTTATTATTATTTTAATTAATTTTAAATATACAAAATTTCAATTTTTTATAATATTTCAAAAAATTGAATTTTCTTTACTAATTATAATTAGTATTAAGAAAACCCTATATATTATTATTATGAGCATTCTACCAATTACTAGTCTTAAGCCACAAATTAAAAATATTATTGATGATTATACAGAATTTTGTGATGGACCTACTTTTGGTGTAATTGAAGAAGAGCGTTTAGCTTCTTATTGTAAAGAAGTCTCTATAATGGGTTGGGTAAGAGAATTTAGGTCTCAAACAGAAAATGCTTTTATTAGTTTAACCGATGGTTCAACAAGTGAAGCTCTACAAGTATTTGCTAGTAAAGCAGTAGTTCCAGATTTTGATAATTTGGAAAATATTCGTGGAGCTTGTATTCAAGTTTCTGGTAAAGTTGTTAAATCACCTGCAAAAGGTCAATTGATTGAACTAGTTGCTTCTAATATTAAAATTATTGGTGAAGTTCAAGATAAAAAAAGTATTTTATTATCTAAATCAGTTAATCTTGAGACGCTAAGAGGATATCAACATCTTAGAAGTCGTTTTAGAAGTTATAACTATATTTATAAAATTCGTTCTACACTTTTAAAAAATATTCACGAATTCTTTCATTTAAATAACTTTTATAATCTTGACCCAAATGTTATTACAACTTCTGATTGTGAAGGTGCTGGAGAAGTTTTTACAATCACATCAATGGATCTTAACGAAACTAAAAGTAAAATTATTGAGCAAACTAAAAAATTATGCGAAGTAATGCAACATGAATCAGAAGAAGATTTTGATGAAAAATTTAAAGTTTTACAAGAATCAAAAGAACAGGAAATTATTACAGATAATATTTTTAAAGATGATTTTTTCAGTAAACAAGCATTCTTAACTGTTAGCTCACAACTGCAACTTGAAGCTCTTACTGCTGGTCTATCACGTGTTTATACCTTAAATCCTTCTTTTAGAGCAGAAAAAAGCAGAACAAAGAGGCATCTTGGATGTTTTACACACTTGGAGTGGGAAATTGCATTTATTGATATTAATGATTTAATGAATTTTTCAGAAAGTCTTATTAAATATGTGATTGGTAAAACTCTTAAAGATTGTGAGAACGAATATAAAGAACTTGATAAATTTATTTCTAAAGGCATAATTGATAAACTTAATAGCTTTATTAGCTCCGATTTTGAAAGAATAACCTATACAAAAGCTATTGAACTTGTTGAAGAAAATAAAAAACAAATTCTTAAAAAATTTAATAAAGAAGGTATAACAATTAAAGACATTCCTAAATGGGATGATGATTTAGGTTCATATTGTGAAAGATTTATATGTGAAGAAATTTATAAAAAACCAACTTTCATTTATAACTATCCAAAAGATTTAAAAAGTTTTTACATGAAAGAAACTAAAAGTGATCCAAGATGTGTTGAAGCCGTAGATTTAGTCCTACCACAACTTGGAGAACTAATTGGCTCTTCAATTCGTGAAGAAAATTATGAAAAACTAATTGATGCTATGGATAAACGAAGTATGGATAAATCAAAGTTAGACTGGTATTTAGAGTTAAGAAAGAATTCAACTTTTCCTCACGGCGGTGCTGGTCTTGGATTTGATCGTTTAGTTAATATGTGTACTTTGATGGATGGAAATATTAGAGATGTTGTACCATTTCCAGTTGCTTATCAAGAATGTGATTATTAAAATTTTTATATAAATTAAAATTATAATCTATGTTATATTTTATAATTTTTATTATGACATTATCTTTATCATTATTATTAATATCAAAAAATAATATTGAACAAAATTATATTTTTGAAAAAGATTTTATATCTTTGAATAATTATCCAGAATTAAATATATTAAATGACAATTATAAAATAATACTTGAAGAATTAAATTATATTTTAGAGAATGGTCTATGGGCTAATTATGATGATCTACACGGAAAAGATATCTTTAGAAAGGGAAATATGGAATATGTATTATCAGAAATGAAAAATTCTGAAACTAAAGTTGATAAAATTACAAAAAATCCAAAATGGAAAATGTTTGGATTGTTATTCAATAAACAACCAGTCAGTGAAAATTTATGTCCTAAAACTATTGAACTTTTAAAATCAATACCATGTATTATTAATGCGGGTTTTTCCTGTTTAGAACCAAATAAACGAACTGATGCTCATTCTGATGATAACGACATATATTATAGATATCAATTACCACTAATAGTTCCAAAAGGGAATACTGGATTTAAAGTTAATAATACCAGTATTAATTACGAACTTGGTAAACCTTTTATTTTTGACGATTGTATGTCTCATCAAGCATGGAATGATACAAATGAAATAAGAGTAGTTTTAATTTGTGATATTGATAGAAAAATATAAAAATTTTATCCATACAAATCAACTAAGTTACCTTGTTTGTCAAAAATCCAAATTTCATATTCGAAACCAGTATTTTTACCAGCTTTCTGTTTTTCAAATACTTTATCTTTGTTTTTTTCAAATGTCCAAGTTGATTTAACTTCTATGCATCTGTTTTTTGACTTTATGTAAATGTCAACAAAATGTATTCGTTCTTTATCTTCATAACTGTAATATATCTTTGGTACTTCCGCTCTTTTTGTTATTATATCATTTTCATTTATTTTTTTGTCCTTTATTATAATATCTAAAGCATAATTTTCATATCCTTGATAATCTATTGTTTTACCAGATGGTAGAGTATATTTTTTCATTTGGTATGCATTTTTTGATGCCCTTTCTGATATTCTGGATTTTGCATTGGATATTCTACACCATATTTTTCAATACAAGTTTTTTTGCTTTTTTCTTTTTTCTTTTTTATCGTCTGATTGTAAATAATATTCTATGCCATAATTTTCTAAATTGTATTGTTTTATTTTTTCTTTAGTCTGGTCACTTGAAAATACATGTTTAACACCATATTTTTTTAAATTTGTTTGTTCTTTTTTTGCAATTACATCTGGATGCAATGCAGTACTTGTATAAACGTACTTTAATAAATTAGTTTCCATTGTTTTTATTTTAATTTCTTCATTTTGCATAGGATTTTCACAACCATATTTAATTTTATTAGTTTTAATTCTTTTTTCTATAACTTCTGGATGTTGCAAAGAACTTTCATAACCATATTTTTCAATACATGTATTTATTACTTTTTCTCTTACTTCGTTTGATTGCGAGGAGTACTCAAAGCCATATTTTTCTAAACATGTATTTTTTGTTTTATTTTGTCTATTTATTTCTGTACATTCCTCACAATATCCATTTATTTGATTTTTATAATTGTAAAAATTAATAAATGGTTTTTTAAATATATTATTGCATAAAATATAATTCATACATTCACCTTTGATTATTGTATCTCGTGATAAATCTTCTTCTGAATATTCTATTAATAATTTTATGTTATTTTCTTTACAAATATTAGTTAATGTGTTAATGTTGTATTTTACTTTTCTATTACAATCTTCACATAATTTATTATTTTTTAAAGATGAAAATAATTTACTAAAAGTTTTATTACAATCCTTATAATTTATACATTCTCCTTCAATTATTGTATTATGTCTCACATCTTCTTTTGAATAATCCTTAAGTAATGTCAAGTTATTTTCTTTGCAAAAATTTACTAAAGAATAATAATTATATTCACTTAATGTTCCACATGACGAACAAAATGGATTTTCTAATAATCTTCCAAATGTTTTCTTAAAAGTTTTACCGCATACATTATAATTTTTACAATTGCCTTCAATTACTGATAATTTATCTAATTTTTGATTTGAATAATCTTTTAATAATTTTAATTCATTTTCTTTACAATATTTTATTAAAGAACCAAGTGAATGTTTATTATTTTTTACACAATCGAAACAAATTGGGGTTTCATATAATGTTATGAAGCGTTTATTTATAATTCCTTTACATTCATTATGATTAGGACATTTACCTTCTATTTGACTTTGAGATAATACTTTTATTGTCGAATAATCTTTTAATAACTCTATATTATTTTCTTTGCAAAATGTAATAAGGTTACTATATGTAAATTTATTATCTTTTGCGCAGTTACTACAACATTGATTATCCAATAAAGCCATATATTGTTTACTAAATGTTCCTTTACATTCATCATAATTTATACATTTGCCTTTTATAGTTGTATGTTGAGTTAATTTCTTTTTAGAATAATCTTCCAATAGTTCTATATTGTTATCCTTACAAAAGGATATTAGAGATGTATAACTATATTTTTTATTACAATTTGCACACTTTGCATTATCAGAAAAAGAAGTAAATGTTTTACTAAATGTATTTTTACAAACATCATAATTTATACATTCGCCTTATATAATAGTTAGTTTATTAAGTTTTTCGTTTGTATAATCTTTTAATAATTTAACATTATATTCATTACAACGACTTTGTAATAATTGATAATCAAACTTTCTTTTTTCCATTATATTATATGTTATTGTTGAACCTAAACACAATATAAAAATCAATTTTTTGTAATATAATATATATCATTATTGAACTTAAATAAATAAATTTTTTTGTAATATAATAAAAATAATTTTAATTAAAGTATTTTTATGAAAAATTTAAGACCATAAATAAATATTTTCTATAATTTTTTATCATTTTAAGACGTCAATTGGTCTTTCCGCCCTTGAGACGAAGTACCAAATGAATTGTGGCGTCTGGCGAATTTACGCCATAATCTCCTAATGTATTGGTATCTTCCAATTGCTTACCATTAAACACTAGGCGTTGTTGATCGATAGGAATTCCTTCCTTATCAAGAATACGTGACTTGATTGATTGAATAGTATCAGCACTAGATACTTCCATAGGAATAGTTTTTCCTTGAAGTGTCTTAAGGAAAATATTAAACTTGCCACCAGACGATGAACCATCTTCAGTACCTCCACCCCGGAGACGCAATACCAAATGTAATGTGGCTTCCTTTTGTACGTTGTAATCAGAAAGAGTACGTTCGTCTTCTAGTTGCTTTCCTGCAAAGATTAGACGTTGTTGATCAGGAGGAATACCTTCCTTATCTTGAATCTTAGCCTTTACATTGCTAATAGTATCAGATGTTTCTACATCTAGAGTAATAGTCTTACCAGTAAGAGTCTTAACAAAGATTTGCATATTTACTTGTATTATTATATATTCTACATAGATAAAAATTTTCGTGATTATGTTTTTTTTTCAATTTTTTTCAATTATTTGTATTACAATTCTTAATATAAACTTAAATTCATTAGTAATTTAATGATATATTAATATATAAAGTAATATTAGCAATATAATGGTTTTATCAATAGATTGTATTATTAATAATATTAACTTGCAAAATAGATATTTAAATGAGGTGATAAAGGATGGATTAATGTTAAATATTCATACAAATATTACTAATATACCTCAAACACAAAGAATAATATACTTTAATAAATTATTATCTAATTTAAAACATAACTTAATTAAATGTAAAAGAGATATTAATATTACATTAACTCCCAAAGATCTTGATGAAATTTATATAAAACAATTTGGAAAATGTGCCATTTCAAAAAAAGAATTAACTTTTATTTATAATAAACCTGCTAAATTTATTAATAAATTTAATACTATAAAAACAATTAATGATTTTAATGTTTCTATTAATCGAATTAATAATAATCTATCCTTTACTAAATCAAATATACAATTAATTGCTTGTAGAATAAACTTGATGAAAAATAATTTAAATAATGATCAATTTGTTGAACTTTGTAGTAAAGTTGTAAAAAATAATAATAATTTAATACTTTAATAATTTCTAATTATATATATCGAATATATGGAAAATAAAGCCAATATTTTAAGTTCAATAAAATATTGCTATGAATGTAAAAAAAATAAAAATATCGAATATTTCGATGTTAATAAAGGAGGACAATTTGGAAGATATCCTATTTGCAAAAATTGTCGTTCAAATAAAAGAAAAAATATAAATAATGAACAAATAAAACAAGGTTTTAAACTTTGTTTAAAATGTAATTTAGAAAAAGAAGTTTTTCTTTTTGACAAAGATAAAAGTCAAGATGATGGTTTACAACATTATTGTAAAGATTGTAGAAGAATATCTTCCAAAAATTGGGCTTCTACATTAGATGGTTTTATAAAAAAAATATTGTGTGATTTAAATATTTTTTGTAAAAAAAAAAATTTAATAAATAACTTGTATTTAGAAAATATAAAAGAACTTTATCATAAACAAAATGGTTTATGTAAATTAACTGGATTGCCACTAACTTATGTAGCATATGCAAATAAAGAAAATAATGAAATAAGTGAGTTTTTTAATATCAGTATTGATAGAATAGATATAAATAAAGATTTTGAAATTGAAAATATTCAACTTATAGGTTCTATGATTAAAAGAATGAAGGGAAATATGACAAATGAAAAATTTATAGAATTTTGTAAAATGGTTTTGTATTAAAAATATATTCTTATAATATTATAATAATATAATGTCTTATGTACAACCAATACAACAAGTACAACCAGTTCAAAATCCTCCAAAACAAGTCTCACTAGAAACAATAAAACGCAGACTTAAAAAATTAGATACTCAAGAATTTCCAGTGTTATTTACATATGGGGACATAAATTTATATTGGTTTCATAGTCCAAGAAAATATACTACAATGACTAACACATTAGAACTTTTGCAAAATTTAAGAGAATTTTTTGCATTAGATTTAGATAAAAACAATTAAATAAATA
>Ga0194134_10005087_pt1 | contig 12670 bp, 14 predicted proteins | sample TA2KigOff0mmetaG_FD_148602 | JGI IMG/M metagenome (GOLD analysis project Ga0194134, IMG submission 148602) | Freshwater microbial communities from Lake Tanganyika, Tanzania - TA2015056 Kigoma Offshore 0m | ecosystem: Environmental > Aquatic > Freshwater > Lake | place: Tanzania: Lake Tanganyika... | reverse complement strand
GTATTCCGGCCAAGCCGATCACCTGTTCCAGCGGATGCCGATCACCCGTTCCGGGGATGGCGATCACCGCGCGGTGACGACGATGGGTGTCTTCATTTCGCCCCGGCGTGAGCCTTCGTCAAATTCGCCTTCGTCTTCCGGATGGACTCGCCCCCGAGCTTGATGCGGTGGGCGTTGTGGACGAGCCGGTCGCAGACGGCGTCCGCGATGGTGTCGTCGGCGATGACGCCGTGCCAGTCCTTTGGGTCCAGCTGGCTGGTCACGATGGTGGACGTCGTGCCGTACCGGTCTTCGATGATTTCGAGCAGGTCCTTCCGCTGGGCGGCGTTCAGCACCTCGAGTCCGAAGTCATCCAGGATGAGGACGTCGGCCTTCGCCAGCCTGCGCAGCAGAGACAGGTGCGTCCCGTCCGCCCGCGCCTGCGCCATCTCGTCCAGCAGGCGTGAGGTGCGCCGGTACACCACCCCGTACCCCTCGCGGCAGGCCTTCTGCCCCAGCGCGCAGGCCAGGTAGCTTTTCCCCAGCCCTGTCTCGCCCGTGAGGATGACGTTCTGGTGGGCCGTCACCCATCGGCAGGTGGCGAGGTCCAGCATGATGGCCTTCACCAGCCCGCGTGGGTGCGCGTAGTCGATGTCCTCCACGCAGGCCGTCTGGCGGAAGCGGGCGGTGCGCAGGCGCGACGTCAGCTTCTTCTCCTCCCGGTGCGTCCACTCCGCGTCGGCCAGCAGGCCCACGAGGTCCGCCGGCGTGACGTCCTTGTCCTTCGGCCTGTCCAGCCACTGCCGCATGGCGGCAGCCATCCCGTGCAGCTTCATGGCTGCAAGCCTGTCCAACGTCGGTTGAGTCAGCATCCTTCTCCTTGGGGGTTGGGCCTCGTCGTGTCGGCCGCCGAGCACGGCCGTAAGGCCGCGCGCAGGCGCCCGTCCTGGGCAGGGAGGCCGTGCCTGCGTCAGTGGTAGTAGGTGCTGCCGCGGATGTTCCCGTGCCGGGGCAGCGACAGCTGCTTGGGGGCGTCCGCCGGCAACGGCTGCGCATCCAGGTTGTGCTGCAGGATGGCCACCACGCTGCGGTACGTCAGCGTCCGGAAGTGCAGCGCGCGGGCGCAGGCCCTCTCCAGCCGCTCGGGGTACTTGTCGTGGAGCCGGATGATGCCCAGGCAACGCTTGAAGCCGTGTTCTGGGTGCATCCTCGACTCGAGGATGGCCTCCACCAGCGCCGCCGTCTGCGGCCCCACCTTGCGCGCGTACGAGACGATGCGGGCCGGCGTCCACTCCGCGTACTCCCGGTGCCCGCGCGGCATGTGCGCCGCCACCGTCGTGTACCGGCCCTTCTCCCGGCTGCGCAGGTGGCTCGCCACCCGCCGCCCCCGGTGAAACACCTCGACGGTGCCCTCCGTGGCGCGCACGTCCACCTGCTGGCCCAGCAGCTGGTACGGCACGCTGTAGAAGTGTTCCTCGAGCGCGACGTGGTAGTCGAAAGGCACCTTCGGCCGGGCCCACTGCGTAAACTCGTACGCCACGGCCGGGAGCGGCTTCAGGGCCGCCTTCTCCATCTCCTCGTACAGCTGCCGCCGGGACTTCTTCAGCCGGCGCATGGGGCGGTTGTTGAGGCGCTCGTTCAACTCCCGCACCGCCTCCCGAAATTCCTCCATCCCGTAGAAGGTGCGGTGGCGCAGCACCGCCAGCACCCAGCGCTCGGCCAGCAGCACCGCCGCTTCCACCTTCGCCTTGTCGCGCGGCCGCCGCGGCCGCGCCGGCACCACCGCCGCCCCGTAGTGCTGCGCGAGGTCCGAGTACGTGGGGTTGAGCTCCGGGTCGTACTTGTCCGGCCTCGTCACCGCCACCTTCGGGTTGTCTGGCACCCACACCGGGGCCACCCCGCCGAAGTACTCGAAGGCCCGCACGTGGCAGCCCACCCACGTGCGCAAGTCCTGCTCCAGCACCGGCTCCACGTACGTCAGGTTGGACGCCCCCAGCACCGCCACGAAGAGGACCGCCTTGCGGCACTCGCCCGTGGCCGGGTTCACCACGTCCAGCCCGTCCCCGCTGAAGTCGATGAAGCACTTCTCCCCGGCGCGGTGCTCCTGCCTCATGGTGGCCAGCAGCGGCCGCGCCCACTGTTGGTACAGCTCGCAGTACTGGCTGTACCCGTACCCGTCCGGGTGCACCTCCCGGTACTCCTGCCACAGCAGCATCTTCGTCACGTGCCGCTTGCGGAGTTCCGCGTGCACCCGCACCCAGTCCGGCAGGGGCCGCCCATCCACCGCTGGGGCCTTCTCCGCGGGGAACAGCCGGGCGTCCAACGCCTCGTCGCTGTCCAGCTCCGACGGCAGCGGCCACGTCAGCCCCGCTAGCTGTATCCGCCCCAGGTACTCGGCCGCAGTGGAAGGCGACACGCCAATGCTGCGCGCGATGGCCCGCCCGGACAGCCCGGCCTGCAGCCTCAACCGCACAATCTCCCGCAACTTCCTCATCGGTAGCCTCTCTGCCGCCATCTGCCCCTCCTTCGCGTGAGGGCCACATGGCAGCCGGTTGCTACCCACCGTCGTCAACGCCTCCGGGCCTACGTCCGCCCGGCCCTACATGACCGTCCGTTCAGCGATCGGCATGCTCCGGAATCGGTGATCGGCTTCCGTCGGAATGGGTGATCGGCATGCGCCGGAATCAGTGATCGCCTTGGTCCGGAACGCGCAGCATGGGTGCTCCTTGTAGAGCTGCCCGAGCCGTACACCGAAATCGCGACACTCCCTACGCCGCCACGATGGCGCTCTGCTGATGCTCGTACCCATGCCCAGCGCGATGTCAGTGCCGCCCCTCGCCGGTCATGTACGCGCAAGTTGCCCGAGATAAGTCAGCGAAGGCATTCATGGCTCACGGTTTCGGCGTTGTTGGCTGCCATCACGCAGCTCATGGCGTGCCGCGGCAAGCGCCTCCCCACGCACTTGGCGATTTCGGCATGGTGCCGTGTTGAAAGTTCCGCGCGCGTCAACTCGGCTAGCGCGGGATCTCTGAATCCCACCTCCTCAAGTTCGACAGTGACCAGCCGATCGAAGATCGCGCGACACTGTTCCACGGACGCTTCTTCATTGCTGCACCCGGAGAGCAGCCAAGTCGTCAAGACCATCAGCAGAGTCAGCCGTCTCATCGTGTGAACCTCACTCGGATGGGAGCCGACGTGGCGCGGATGGCTTCGCCGCCTGCATCACGCGCTGGCGAAAAGCGCGTATGGTGAGCACACCCGACCGCCGCTATGCCGAAGCCGTGCCCCGGATCGCTCAAGAGGGTCACTCGCTCGACGGAGCCATCCGACCGCACCACGACGCGCAACATCACGAACTGCTCGTAGATGTCCTGTGCGACGGCGGACGCGGGCCAGTCGCAGCGCCATTCACTTCCGTCCAGCTGAACGGGACGCGCGCGCGAGGGGCGACCTGGCATGGCCGTTGGTGCTGCGTCTTGTTCGACAAGACCTCGCGGTACGGGGTCTCGATTCGTGCCAGCGCTGGCGCTCGCGCCTCCGACGTAGGCGTTCGCGGTGCCCGCGACAAAGGTGTTTTCGGTCAGGTCAACCGGGCCGGCGGGTTCGGCTTCCTCCGCAATGATGCGTCCCGATTCCGCCGGCGGAGCGACTTGCTCCGGAGGACTGACGCGCGGGGTGGGCATCTCCGGTCGGCTTGATGCCCGAAGCTCGTGCTGCGGCTCGCGCTCGGAACGAGGCGGTGGTTCTCGCGCGGCGACGGGCTCTGGCTCGGGCTGTGGTTCTGGTTCCGGCGGTTGTGGCGCCTCAATCGCGACTGGCGCCCGCGCGGCAAGATCCTCATGGATCAGGGCGGCCATTCGAGCGCTCCAGATTTCGAGGGAGGGCTCTGCGCGGTTGGCCGCCGCCCAGAGAGCGACATGCAGCCCCAGCGCGAAAACCCAAGCCGCCGAATGAACCCGCCATCGCGAAAGACGCGGTTCAGCACGGCGATCGCCCAGGACGGTGTCGAACAGCGCTGCCGCGCTCCGGCGCGCCTTGGTCCGTCGCGCGGCCTTCACTGGCCTTTCACCCCAGGGGGCGCGCCTGGCAGCGCCCCGAAAGCAATGCGCGTGACCCCGGCGCGCTTCAGCGTATCGAGCACGGAAACCACCTCGCGGTGTGGCACGGCTCCATCCGCCTGGATGACGGCCCTGAACTCGGTGTTCCCTCCGAGCGCAGAACGCGCTCGTGTCTCGAGCACCGCTGTGTCCGCTACAGGCATGCCGTTCACGAGCAAGCTGCCATCTCTCAGGAGCAAGACCGAGAAGACGACTTGGATGTCCTGACCTTGACTTGCGCGAGGAAGATCGAGCGGCACTGCTGGAGCGACCACGATCTTCGCGGTCACGATGAAGATGATCAGCAGCACCAACGTGATGTCGACGAGCGGCGTTACGTTGATTCCAGCGATGATCCCTCGCCGGGTGTTGATCCCTCCCGCCACGATCAGCTCCTCGCTGCCGCCAGCGCGAGAGTTCCGTTGGGCTTCTGTTCACGCTCGCCGTCTGGTCCCCCGGGCGCCTCTGGCAGATCCCCGCCTTCCAGATACGCGAGGACCAAGTTCGACAGCACGTCCACGCCGGCAAGCACATGCTCGACGCGTCGCTGCAGGTAATTGTAGGCGGCCACGGCTGGTAGCGCGACGGCGATTCCGACTGCCGTGGCGACCAACGCCTCCCCGATCGCCGACATCACCGCACCGGATGCAACCTGACTCGTAGCTCCCGCACCGGCATGGCCCGCGGCGCTGTGCCCCAGCTCCTCAAACGCCTGGATGACTCCGATGACCGTTCCGAAGAGACCGAGGAACGGCGCGTTGTTGCCCAGTGTTCCCAAGAACGCGAGGCGACGGTCCAGGTCCTCACGCTCGAGAGCGGTGCGGCTCATCATCGCTTTGCTCGCTGCAGCCGGGCCTCGTTCAGCGAGCCGCAGCCCGGCCGCAGCAACCCGCGCCGCAACCGATTTCGAAGCGTCGAGCCACTTCGCCGCCTCAATGTCTCCATGCGCCGCAAGCCGCTGCTGAAGTCCCGCCGCGAGTTCGTGCAGGCTGCCAGCGGCACGACGATAGAAGAACCACCGCTCGATCGCGATCGCGATGCTCGCCACCGACAACATCGCGAGGAGCCACAACACCCATCCCGCCCCCGCGTCGAGAAATAGATGCTTGATGGACTCAACCGTGTTCATGACTCATTCCTCCGACTTGGGATGGTGCCTCGTGCGCACAGCAGCTCCCTTCCTCTCGCCAGTGGCGACGGAGCAGCACGACGTTGTGGATGGCCGCGAGCATCAATAGAGCGAACCCGACAAACTCGACCACCTCAACCATGAAATGACCGAGAACCGCGACCGCCCCGCCCCCGAGGCAGAGCCCCAGCGGCCACCTGTTCTTGTGATGCCGCATGGCTGCGCGCAGGATGAAGAAGTCTGCGACGAGCGCGATGGCGATGATGCTGCCGTGAAGACGCTCATCGCCGAGAAACCCCATTCTCGCCCCGGCGAAGAGCCCCCCAAAGATGCCCAAGCATGCGGGGCAAACCGCACACTTGAGCACCGGCAGGGCGAACGATCAGAACTGAACAGCTCTGCTCGGAGGGCCCTTACTAATCTTTATGATCATGCTCCACGCCGTCGAACGGGCACTCGCCCTCGCCCTGGAAGTGTCCCTGGGTCTTGAGCTGGCTGATTACGTAGTCGTACATGTTCTCCAGCGGCGTGATGGGCGACCCGCCGAGCTGGTACCTCTCGTCAAGCTCCGGAAGCTGCGACGGGGCAATCTGCTCGAGCTCCGCTCGGGTGACCGTTCCGTCGAGGTTCAGGTCGCAGTCGGCGAGCCACTGGGCCAGCCGCGTGACGCCGCCTTCATCGCCCTCCGGGAACCCGTTGAAGAAGAGATGATCCCCGTGGATCGTGGCTGCAACCGTCTGAGTTCCCCCAGCGGAGATCGCAAAGCCAGGCGTATCGTCGATCTCACACGGACCAAAGCTCGTTGCGGCAGTAGCGCCGAAAGTGAAGCGGACACTCGGCGCGTCGTAACAGGCGTTGCCGCCTGACATGTTGCCGTTGGGCGTCTTGCCTCCGGGCTTCACACGCGCCGCTGGCGGGCACGATTGACCGTTGGCTTTCGTGAGCACGCCGTCGATGAGGTAGGTCCAGTCGTTGGCGACCATCTCTCCGTAGTCCGCCTGCGCGACACTGTCGTGCCGCGTCGAGCCCACGCGAGCACCTGGCGTCCGGTAGTTGAACTCCCATCGACCCTCGCGCAGACCACGAAGGGTCCACAACGAAAGACCCGCGGCCGGAACCTGAGTCAGGTCGACGACGAATACGTCACCCGCTTTCGCTTCCAAAGACTCGTCCGTGGAGAAGTGCACATCGACATCGCCGATGGTTGCGATGTACTTGTCGAACCCCACAGCCCAGCCGTCACGGATATTCTCGGTGCCATCTCCCGGCTCGATCCCTTCGACGATGACATCCTCGGATTCGAGAAGCACGGTCAGCGAGCCGCTGCCGGCCACGTCTTCGCTGCCACATCCGCCAACGAATATGCCGAGGCAGATCATTGCTCCGACGGCGCCATTCCATGAAGTCAGCTTCAGTTTCTTCTTCACCATGTATTGCTCCTTGTTGGTTGCCCCGAGGGGCGGTTACGGGACGTAGTCCCAGTTGAAAGAGGGTCGTCCTCCGCTCACGAGAGCGTTCCGCAAGCTGCGGTACGCCTCGCTTTGCTGGTCGATGGTCAGGCGCTCTCGGCAGCCTGCTCCCGGAATGCACACGTAGCCCATAGCGGTGCAGTCACGGGTAGACAGCTCGGTTTCGCCGTCGCAGGTGCGTTCGAGCCCACCGTCGCAAGCGATGGTCGGTCCGCCGCTGGTGCAGGTCTCGCGTGACACGTACGGACGAAAGTCGATGCCTCTCACCCATGCTGACGGATCAAAACGCAGCAATAGAGCGGACTCGTCAGAGTCCACGTCTCGGAAGAACGATTCGGAGGTGCTCTTGCGCACCACCGGCACGCCGAGCTCAGTGTCATCGGTCTGCTGGATAGGCACAGAGGCGGTGAAGGGGACCTCGATGCCGTCGGCGACAGCTCGTCCCTCCAGGACCAAAGATGCGGCGCCAAGCTGGCTTGCTGCACCGAGAATGAAGGGCTGCGTGCGGGTCAGCTGGGAGCTGATACCGAGATCGTACATCCACGAGCGGACCGTGCCGGTGACGCCCAAAAGCTCCCCCGCGCGCGCAGGCTCGTCGAGCGTCGTATCGACGACGACCGTCTCGAGCCATTCGAGGCGAGCCGTGTCGCAGAGGTCTCCGGCGGTTGCTCCGGCGCAGAGATACAGCGGCCCAAAGGCGAGGTCGGCGCGCTCAATGGTGACCGGCACGCCAAACGCCGCGACGACCGGTTCGGTGACATTGGTTCCCGCGACGAACAGCGGAACGCTGGTGCGGGTTTGTCCGGTCTTGGCACAGCCTGCAGCAACGACCGTGATCAACGCGAGTGCGTGTCTCCTCATAGCGTCACCGCCAGTGACAACATCCAGGACAGCGGCGCGCCGGCTGCGGCGTGCCGCGCTGGTGTACGCGGACGGATGCCATCGTTGGGATCCCAGTCGGAAGGGAAGGCGTACTCAATGGCGGCGTAGCGCGAGTTCAGAGCGTTGAAGAGCTCGAATGCCAGCTCGACCGGGCCCCATGAGAGGGCGGCGGATGCGTCGAGTAAGGCCACGGGGTTGGCGAGGTCTCCGTAGGGCAGAGGCCTCGGGGAAAGGAACGAGAATCCAAGCCCTGCCCGCCCGCCGAACGGCTGCCTACCGAGGCGCTCGATGAACGTGTGCCGCGCGCCGAGATCGGCACGGATGACGATAGGTGGGACGAAGGGCAGATTCTGCCCCTCGGCGAAGGGTGGCTGTGGTTCCTCCGCCGACGGAGGCGGTGGCTCCAGCAGCGTGGCGTCGACGAACGTGAACGACAGCGATCCCACCAGCCAGCGGAGCGGACGAGTGATCGCGTGAGCGACCGCGCCGAGCCGCTGCGTCGCGCCGATTCTCTCGAGCCTTCCCTCCGCGGCGTCGAACGCAACGTCGTCGGATAAGTGCGTGTAGAAACCGCCAACCGCAAGACGAAGCGGGTCACCCCAGTCAAAGCGAAGGCCGAAGTCGGCGGACCTGACCTTCGAGAAGGGAGCCTTTTCTCCGTCCTCCAAGAGGCGAGCCTGCGGCGAACGGTACCCCTCGCCATAGGCGGCCAAGATCGACAGCCACTCGAGGGGCTTCGCCTCGGCGCTGGTTCGCGGCCCCCAGGCGAGCCCGAGCGCGCTCCGGCGAAAACCTCTGATGAAGCTGTCCTGAGGCCTTGTGAGCGGCGCGAAGTTCCCCAGCCGATCTTCGACGTCGTAGGAAAGAACATCGGCACGGAGGCCTGCCCGAAGTCTCAGGTACTGGGTGAAGATCCAGTCAAGGTCTCCCCAAACGCCGAGGTCCACGCCTCGGATGCTCGCGTCCACCCTGCGGTCCCACGTCTGGTGGCGCACCGATGCATCGAGGAGGTTCTGCGCCTGATGGATGACGTCGAGGCGTCCGTCTGCGCCCACCTCAACCGTTCCATGCACCCAGGACGCGGGACGAAAAGGTGAAGTGCGATAGCGGCCCGTCAGGCCCAGGGAGAAGGTGCGGTTCTGCTGCTCGATCAGGTCGCCGCGACCCCCGACGCGCTCGAGCACTCGAGACTGCTGCAGAAAGCCGGTGAAGTTCTCCTGGATGCGAAAGTTGTCGTAGCCGAGCCAGAGGCCAGCCTGGCCGTTCGCCCCATCGCTTCCGGCATAGTCGGCGAAGAGCCCGGCCAGGAAGCGATTTGCCAGCGCATTTTGCGCCTGGGCTGTGGGATAGGGATAGACGCAGGTGAAGCACGCTCGACCCGAGTCGACGTCGTCTTGCCGAACGACGCCCGCGAGGTCGGAACGGGCGACGTGCAGTATGCCGATTGCGCGGAAGGTCAGAGCACCGTCGCCGAAGCGGTGCTGGAAGATGCCGCTGCCGCTTTGCCCAGCACGGTTCTCACCAAAGCCATCGGTCCGCATGTATTGGACCGCGCCGAAAGTTTCCTCTGGTGCCTCGCGCGGGGCCCACATCACGAACTGGCGGAAGGTGTTCCACGAGCCATAGCCAGACCGCAGCCTCACGCCGCGGTCGCGATCCTCTACACCGAGCCGCAGGTCGATGGAGCCAGCAACCGCGAAGTCTCCTTGGCGCGGGTCGTAGACGCCCTCCGTGACTCGCAGCTCTCGAATGGTGTCGCCGATGAGAAATCCGAGGTCGGAATAGCCCTGGCCGTGGATGTGCGACGGCATGTTGATCGGAAGCCCTCCCACACGGAACTCGATGTCCTGGCCATGGTCCGCGTCGAATCCTCGCAGCATGTAGTTGTGAGCCACGGCAGGGCCTTCGGCGCGGCCGATGTACAGGCCCGGAGCGGCACGGAGAACGTCGGCGCCCTCCTGACGGGGGGCCGCCACGATGACGTCACGCTCTATCCGGAAGTCGCTGACGCTGCGGTCCTCCGTTCGGCTCTGCCTCTCTCCTCGAACCGTCACATCGAGTGGCGCCTCGTCCGCCGGCGCCTGGTCGGCACGACTCCCGGCATCCTCTGTCGAGGGAGCGAGAGCAGGAACGGACTCAGCTCGAGGAAGCGTGAACTGGAACGGAACTCTGATGCGGCTGTCGATAGCCCGCTCGCCCCGTTGAGCGGGCTCGAAGCGCCACTGGCGGACCGCCGCGACAGCTGCGTCGTCAAACTCTTGCCCGCCCGAGATGGCAACCGAAACTTCGCCCACGCTCCCATTGGCGAGCACCGTGACCAAGAGCTCGACGCGCGTCTCGCAGCGGGCAGTCAAAGCTTCCGGGGGGTACGCAGCCTCGGTCGACAAAACGGCTCGTGGTGGTGAGACGGCAACCGGTTCAGCTACGGGCGCGCTCGATTCACCGGCTGCCGAAGCCGGCGGCTCCTGCGCCCACGCGGACGGTGCGCAGAGCATGCAAACGCAGACCGCCGCGCAAAGCTCGAAGCCTGCGGCGCGCTTCGGTGGCTGTCGCCGGCAACAGGCACCGTCCCCACGCTGTCGGGACAGTGGGCTGTGCTCACGCTGATGTGTCGTCTTCTCGTCCAAACGTCTTTGCTCCGCTCGTAGCTCTGATCACGGACCACTATCCGCGACCAGCCATCGGACCGTCTCCACGCGGCCGCGAAGTCTGGGGTGGACCACTCGGTGCAACGCATGCGCCCATGGTCGCCGAGGACTTCCGACGATCACGTAGCACTCACACGCGAACGCTGGGCTCGCGCGCTTGATGTTGGCTAGACCGGGGGTGAGGTCTTGGGAGCCAAGGAGTAGATACGGAGAGACGGGAACGCCGCGTCCCAGGCAGGAGCCGGAACGGCGAAGCAATCCTCCGGAGCGCCCAGCTCTGGGACCATCGGCGGAAGAAGCGCTGGCTTGCGTCGCTCGGAGCAAGTTAGGCAATGATCATGACCGTGGTCAGCTTGACGGCTCGAGCCGCTGATCGTCGGTCCGCTCGAAGACACATGAAGGGAAGCCGAGTCGTGGTCCTCGTGCTTGTCACCGTTTGCATGGATGAGCTCTCCGTGCTCCGCACACCGCACGTGCTCGACAAGCAGCATGTGCAGCGCCAACGCGAATTGGGCGTGGAGACACAGCAGTCCCACCCATACCGTCACGCGCCGCAGCAGCGCCTGGCGTCGCTTTCCGGTCTGAATGGGGGACGGCCGCCTCATCGGCCAGCGCTCTTAGCATCCACGAAACGCTTTTGCAACATGGTTGCATCGGCCGGAAGTCGCCTCAACGAAGTGATGGCGCCGTCCATCCTCGCTCATGCTCCTTGCGAACATCAGCTTCGAGCCGACTCGGAGTTGTCCCTTTCTGGCCCGGATACTTGCTCCCGCGCGGCCGGACCGTAGGGGCGCTCGGCGGGGCTCGTCAGCATGTGAAAGACGAGATGGCAGGTGCGCGAGCCGACCCGCAGGGACGTTGGCGCCGGTCCGAGGTTCGAGCACTTGAGGGAGATCTCGCCCTCGAACCCGGACCCAGGACGAAGTCGTCGCCCTCGGCGAGCTCCTCGACTTCCTCGGAGCCTCTGACTGCGCGCCGAAACTGGCGTCCCAGACGCAGGTCGATGTTGGCGGGCTGAAGCTGGAGCTCGAGATCGGCGAGCGGCTCGACGGCGATGGATCGGTCGCGCAGCCTCTGACGAAGGTCGCGATCGGACAGGATCATGTCGCACCTCCCGAGGCCGCCAGTCGCACCAACACCGCGAGCCCCAAGCCGATGCTGAGCATCGCAGCGAGCACGGTGATGGCGCTTCGCATGGGCCCCTCTCGGCGCATCGTCCAGTTGATGGGCCGCGACATTAGGACGGTCAGGGCGACCATGCCGATGACGGTCCCGAGCGCGACGAGCCCAAGGTACACGACTGCGAGCGGACGCGAGCCGATCGTGGTGGCCGCGACCAGCGCGATCCCGGCCGAGCCCGCGAGCCCGTGAACCAGGCCGATCGTCAGCGGTCGCGCGGACGCGCCAGCCACCGAGGACTGAATCGCGCCGCCGTTGGTCCCACGACTTCGCACGAGGTGCAAGACGCCGAAGCCAACGAGCATCAGTGCCACAAGCAGCTCCGCTCCTCGCTCGAAGGCTTCGGGGATGCGCACCTCGGCGAGCACGATGAGCAGCCCCAACGCGAGGAACGCGACGGTGTGCCCAGCTCCCCAGAGCGCCGCGATGCGGGCGGCCCTCCACACCCCGGGCTCTCGCTGAACGAGCGCGGACACGGCGACCACGTGGTCCGCGTCGGTGGCGTGGCGAAGACCGAGCCCGATTCCGAGGAGCAGCACTGACAGGCCGGTCATGGGATCTCCAGCGGAGGGACCCGAGAGAGAATACCGGCACGGAGCACGTGCGGACGGTCTTCCCGCGGGAGGAACCCGGTGGGGGCTCGGCGGTAGAGCGTCGCGCACTCGATGACGGCGCTTTCAGCCTCTCCTGGTGAGAGGTCGCCGAAGACGTACGTGAACTTTCCGGGCGCTCGCATGGCGATGCCACACGGACGCGGGCACACGCTCAGGCACTCGTACGGCAGGATCACGAAGTCTTCGCGCCGGGCCCAGCTCGCGAAGCGCTCGCTCAGGTTGCGAAAGAGCCGTGCACCCGCGCGCAGCTCGCGAGGCTCCTTGCCTTCACCCGACTGCCGGCAGGACGTGCACACGAACAGATGATGAGGAGCGCTCACGAGTGGTCCACCGTGCTCGCGATAATCACGCCGCGGACTCGGCCGGTGCCCTCAATCGGCGGCGAGCGATGACCCGCGCCGCAATGGTTCGGATGGAGGCCGCCGTTCATCACGATGACCTCGCCTGGCACCGCAGATCGGATTGCGGAGGCATCTTTAACATTCTCCTCGCTTGCATCATATGAACAATCCGGCGGATGGTCGAGCGCCTCGCGACGTACCGCTGCGTCGGGGACCCACTCTCTCCCAGGACCCACGTACGCCGCGACGTGCCCCATCAGCGACGCCGGGATGACGGTGAAGTCGAGGCGGTGAACCCTCCCAAGCTTTCGGGAGGTGGCGCATGGCGGGAC
>Ga0194134_10005086_pt1 | contig 12670 bp, 18 predicted proteins | sample TA2KigOff0mmetaG_FD_148602 | JGI IMG/M metagenome (GOLD analysis project Ga0194134, IMG submission 148602) | Freshwater microbial communities from Lake Tanganyika, Tanzania - TA2015056 Kigoma Offshore 0m | ecosystem: Environmental > Aquatic > Freshwater > Lake | place: Tanzania: Lake Tanganyika... | reverse complement strand
GTCCACCAGCGCCCGCACCTTGCGCAGCGGATGCTCCGGCGCTATCCGGTCTTCAAGACTCACGTAGCTGATCAGCGATGCCTGGTTCTGGTCGTTTCCGCGCATACAACATAGATGCTCGAAAATGCTCCCGCGTCACAGGTGCCGCTGGGAGTTTTTCAACAAGTTCCTAGAGCCTTGAGCATCTCACAACCAACAGGACAATAACCGCCTCTCAAAAGTCACATCGCGTCACTTCAGGAAAAAATCTTCTCGACTTGTGACAATCTTGCCTTCTTCGCGGTCTACAAGTGTGTTCAACCAACCCTGAAAGGAATTTCAAATGCTGAATGACTTTAAAGCCTTCATTCAAAGAGGCAATGTCGTAGATCTTGCCGTCGGTGTCATTATCGGCGGTGCCTTCGGCTCCATCATCACCTCCCTGGTCAACGACGTCGTCATGCCTCCTATTGGCATGTTGATGGGAGGCATTGACTTCAAGGATCTTTTCCTGAGCCTGAATGGACAAAGCTTCCCCACCCTGGCTGCCGCTAAAGCCGCAGCCGCACCGACGATTGCCTACGGTCAGTTCCTCAATACTGTAGTCAACTTCCTCATCATCGCTTCCGTGATCTTCCTGGTCGTTCGTGCGATGAGTCATTTGCAAAAGCCTGCCCCGGTTACGGCACCCACCACCAAAGAACGCCCTTTCTGCCTCAGCACGATACCTCTGTTGGCAACTCGCTGCGCTCATTGCACCTCAGACCTGAACATGACGAGGCTCCAAACCGCATGAAGGCCACCTTGGTATTCGCAATGATGGTCGGCACGCTGTTCGCCGATCAAGTCGTGCTCAAAAATGGCGACCGCGTGACTGGCAGCATCGTGCGGAAAGACGCCAAAGTCGTCACCATCCAGACCGACATGTTCGGCCTGGTCAGCGCTCCCTAGGACCAGGTCGTCAGTATCACTGCCGACAAACCTCTCAACGTGGTGCTTCCCGACGGCAGTTCAGTTGTCGCAACGGTCAAACAAGACGATGGCAAGCTGACGCTGGTCTCGGGCGCCACAACCAAGACCGTCGCTTCATCAGAAATCTCATTGATGCGCAACGATGCTGAACAAAAAGCTTATGAGCGACTTCTTAAGCCTGGTCTTCTCGATCTTTGGGCCGGTAGCGGCAGTATTGGATTCGCCGGCACAAGCGGTAACGCAAAAACAACCACCTTCACTACGGGTCTGAATGCAGCTCGCATCACCAGAACCGACAAGACTAACCTGTACTTCAACACCATCAAGGCTTCCGCCCTGATCAACGGTCGCAATGCCGGTGCAGCTGAAGCGGTTCGTGGCGGTTGGGGTTACGCTCGCAATCTGAAGCCGAAACTCTTTGCCAACGTCTTCAACGATTGGGAATACGACAAGTTCCAAAATCTCGACCTCCGCGCAGTTCTCGGTGGCGGTCTCGGTTACAAGGCCATCAATACCGACCGTGTCAAGCTGGATCTGCTCGGCGGTGCCGCCTACAACTACTCTCGTTTCATCACGTTCACCCGCAAAACCGGTGAACTCTATTGGGGCAACAACTTCCGCTACACCCTCAATTCGGCGACCACAATGTTCCGGTCATTCCGTATGTTCAACGATATGAACTCTCTCGGCGACTACCGTGTGAACTTCGACGTCGGTGCCACCACGAAGCTTTCCAAGTGGCTCACCTGGAATGTATCCCTGAGTGATCGCTAGCTCACCAATCCTGCGCCTGGCCGCAAAACTAACGACCTGCTGTACACCACGGGCCTCGGCATCAGCTGTGCCCGCTAAAGGAGACATCGACTCATGACCATTGCTAAACGTGCAACTGCCGAGTTTTTCGGCACCTTCTGGCTCGTCTTCGGAGGTTGCGGCAGCGCAGTACTTGCTGCAGCTTTTCCCGAAGTCGGCATCGGCCTGCTGGGCGTATCTCTCGCCTTCGGCCTCACCGTGTTGACCATGGCTTACACAATTGGCCACATTTCCGGCTGCCATCTGAACCCCGCTGTTTCAATCGGTCTCTGGGCCGGTGGGCGGTTCTCCTTTGGAGACTTGAAGTTCTACATTCCTTCTCAAGTCGCTGGAGCCGTCACTGGTGCTCTGACCCTCTATCTCATTGCCAGTGAGAAATCAGGCTTTTCGCTGGCAGGCGGCTTCGCCTCCAATGGCTTCGCGGAACACTCTCCTGGCGGATACTCCCTGATCGCCGCCTTGATTGCTGAGTTTGTCCTCACCATGATGTTCCTGATGATCATTCATGGCGCTACAGACAAGCGTGCTCCTCAAGGCTTCGCACCTATTGCCATCGGCTTCGGCCTGACCCTGATTCATTTGATTGGTATCCCTGTCACCAATCTGTCGGTGAATCCCGCTCGCAGCACGGGTCCCGCTGTCTTTGTGGGTGGTTGGGCTCTTGAGCAACTTTGGCTCTTTTGGGTAGCCCCCATCGCCGGAGCTATCGTGGGCGGACTGCTCTACAAATGGCTGGCTGAAGACTAGTAAGTCTTGATCCTCAGATTCTAGAACCACGATGTGACGTCGTGGTTCTGGATCAGGATCGGGCTTTCTCGTTGTTTTTTTGCCCGCCAGGCCGTTGGGCATGAACACGCGTTTGAAGAAGTGAGTCACCACGTCGACCGGCTCCAATTGCAGGCGCTTCATGGATCAACTCCTGTTGATGGAGCGCATCGACCATGAACGACGCAATGTCGATTCGTCTCATCCTGTGGCTCCCGAGCATCGGGTCACCTACGTGCCTGCTCCACACTGGCATGCCCAAACTCTCACCCTCTTCCAGTTTGCCGCCCCTCACCGCCGTCCATAAACTGTCGCTCGAAAAAATTCTTCGACAGGCCTCTCGCTCATCTCCAGAATCGAATATGCGAAGAGCTTTCGCCAAAGCCCCCATCATCCTCCGCACAGCCTGAAAAGTCTGCGGATAGATATCGCGGTTGTCCCGCCGTATGTACCACCCACAAGAGAAGATCAGCCTCGCTCCGGGCATTGCATAATCAAGCACTGCTTGCGCTGTTCCGGTTGCGTAACCTTTTACGCCCCACGGCACCAGCACCGTCAGTACCCCATCGCATCCGGCAACTGCCCTGGCAATCACGTGAGGGTCATCTGTATTGCCAGGTATCAGTGAAATTCTGTCCTCATAGGCAGCTAGTTTCTTCACACTCTTTGACCGGCAGACTCCGACAACCTCATAACCTCGATCCAGAGCCAATCGCACCAGGCAGCGCCCCAGTTTTCCAGAGGCGCCCACAATGCAGATTCGCTTTTTGCCATAGATTCGGGCTTCAGAGAGCCTGCTGACCGTCTTCCGCAGACTTTCTGGAAGCGCCATCATCATCAATGAAACACCAGCCCCATCCCGATCCGCACATTGTGATAAGTCGACCCCGAGTGGCACATCGGCATGTACTCCACCTGTGCCACCCGAAACTCCAGCCGTTTCCCGATCCTGACGTCCAGGCCACCTCCAATTGAGATCGCAGCCCGCACCTTGTTCTCGTCAAACCGGCTTGGGCAAGTTCTCAAGCCGAAAACTCCGGCACAGCCCAACTTTTCCGCTGCCGAAGTAGAAGTCTGAAGTATCGAGGCACCGATCAAGGCGTGGGCGAAAGGGCGCAGACTTGACTCTTTGGGACTAGCCTTCATTTGCACTCCCCCAAGAAACCACCAATTGCTCTGGCGGAAGGCAAAGCGGTTTGCTCCGTTCCCAACGCTTTGCTTATCGGTCAATCCGGAGAATTCCAGCTTCAAGCCCAATCTCCTGGTGCACTGCTCCACATAACCGACGGCAAATCCGTCGTAGAATCGCCACTCCTTGGCATCCTTTAAATCCTTCAAGCCCAGTCCCTGGTTCTGAAAGCCTCCGAGCGTCAGTCCGTAAAATTCACGCTTTGGGGTATCTTGTGCACAAAGCACCTGCCCCGCCAGCAATCCGAAAATGAATGGAATCCTCAGTAAATTGTTCGTATTTTGTCTCATCACCTAATAACCTTGAGAAAAGTGACAACTGCTTGGCCCGTGCCGGAAGTTTGTTTTCAAACCATGACTTTAGGCACTGGCAAAGCGCTACAAGGAAAGGTATTCTGGGCTGTGATTCTCTCAACCCGAAATCAGCTTTCTTCCCTTCAGATGCTGCGGCTGGTGGGAATCCTCTCAGCTGTTATGGACGCATCTCTCACGACCATGCGCCGCCTCCAATCTCCCGGCCCTTCTCGCAGCTTGGCCGATCAATTTCTCGGGCCTGGCTCTCCTGTTTCCGCTTCCATCACCTTTGATTTTCTGGCCGCTGCCATCATCGGCATTGGCTTCTGGTGGCTATGCCGGGAGCGTGCCATGCTTTCTCTACCCCGTTGGGCCCTCAGTTTTCTTCTGCTTGAAACCTTCACCAGTTGGCTCTCTAACCCCTGCAATAGCTACATGACCAGCATCCAGGCGGGCTTTCTTCTCTCCTTTCGCGGGGGCGTCTTGTGAGTTCTCTTTCAGACCTTGGTCCAAATCGGTTTCGGGCTGTTTTCCCCGTCCGCATCGCGGGTCCTGTTGCCTTCGCACCTCGCCACTCTCAATGGCGGTCCACTCCTTTTCGCCAACCTTGCAACGGGCCTCATGTATCACTTTTTCACCTTTGGTCTCGGCGCTCTCGTAGCCAGCACTGTCCGTCAATCCATGGAACTGCGTCGCAAGAATGCTGAATTGGCGGCTACCCGCCAAATCGAAGCCGATGCCGCTCGCCTTGCCGAACGCCTTGCAATCTCACGCGATCTCCACGACGAACTCGGCCACCACCTCACCGGCCTCAGCCTCAATCTCCAACTCGCCAGCAAGCAAGTCCAGGGTGAAGCCAAGGCCACCGTCGACTCTGCTTAAATCCTTGCCCGCACCGTCCTCAGTGATATCCGAAACACGGTCACTGACCTTCGCGACGCTCCGGCAATCGAGCTCCCCAAGGCCCTCGCCACTCTGACTGCTGGCATCGATTCCCCCAAGGTCCACCTCACCTTTAGCGAGGGCCTTGATCACGTCGATCTTTTACCGAGCCACGTCTTGTTTCGCACCACTCAGGAGATGATCACCAACGCTCTCCGCCACGCGGCTGCTTCCAACCTCTGGATCGAACTCGGCGCAACCAAAACCTCATATTCCCTTTCGATCCGAGATGACGGACGTGGCGCAAAGCCATTCGTTCTCGGCAATGGTCTGCACGGCATCCTCGAGCGCGTCTCTAACCTCGGTGGCAATGTTCAGTTCCAACCCGCCCTGCGCCAGGGCTTCGCCGCGATCATCACTCTTCCTCGCCGGGTGGAAGCCACGGCATGATTCGGATCCTGCTCGTCGAGGATCAGATGATTGTGCGCCGGGGCATCAACCTTCTTGCCACAATTCCCGATATCGAAGTCATTGGTGAAGCTGCCGACGGAGAAGAGGCTCTCGCGAAAGCTCGCAGTCTCCAACCCCAGGTCGTCGTCATGGATATTCTCCTCCCTAAAATGACTGGGATCGAAATCCTCAACCAATTGCAGCAGGACCCACACAGTCCGCCAGTTCTTCTCCTCACCACCTTCGATGAAGACCCGCTCTTCCTCCAGGCAATCCAGGCTGGGGCTCGCGGCTTTTTCCTCAAGGACGTTTCGGTCGAACGTCTCGCCGAGTCCATTCGCGCTGTCGCCGCTGGCAAGACGCTCTTTCAACCAGCCCTCAAAGAACGCGTGGTTCGAGCCGTCCAGCAACGTGGCAACGACTTTGAACACCTATCCCACCCAGACCCCCTCACCCCTCGTAAAACCGACGTCCTGCGTCTCATCGCAGCGGGCTATAGCAATCGTGAGATCGGAGAGTCTCTTTCCTTGACTGAGGGCTCAGTCAAGAATCACACTTCAAGCGTTCTCTCCAAGCTCGGCGCACGCGATCGAACCCGCGCCGTCCTTCGTGCCATCGAAATCGGCTACCTCTAGCACTACAGCTTCTTGATTCGCAGATTGCGGAACCACGCTTCATCGCCATGGTTCTGGATCAAGATCGGGCTCTTCTTCTTCGGCTGCTCGGTCAGCAGCTTGTACACCGGATGCGTCTCTCCCCATCGCGCTTTAGCCCCGGCTGCAATCTCCGGGCTCTTCAGATTCGCGTCGAGCACTTTCTGCCCATTCACCCAATGCTCCACGTGGTCTCCCTTCACCACCAGCTTCCCCGTGTTCCACTCACCCGGCTTCTTGCTTGCCGCCTTCGTCGGCGGGATGAAGCTGTATAGCGCGCCTGTCTTTTGTAGCCCGGGTAACTTGTACAGATAGTTCTCATCGTCGATCAGCTGGAACTCAAACGCCACTGTATACAACTGCCCATGCTCGTTCGGCTTCAACTTCGCTCGGTCGCTCGGTCTCCGCACATACTCATCCCGCAACGTCTCCTCAAACTTCTTCACCGGACGCTCAATGCTCTCGTTCATGAACATGGCGTCCTGTAGCCGGTACTTGATCCCGCTATTCCCGCGTGCGCTGATTTTCCATTCAAAAGTCAGCTCAAAATCCTCATACTCACCCAATGAGAACAAGTCTTCGTTGATCCATGGTTTTTTGTTCGACTTGATTGCTCCGTCCTCGATTGAGAACGCATTTCCCGGCACATCCAGCTTGCTGACATCGCGCCAGCCTTTGAAGGACTTGCCGTCAAACAGAACCTCATCCGCCGCCAACAGCGACATCATCAACAGAAGTGATTGCATCGTCGCCTATCATATAAAAGCGAACGATGGGCCTGCGGAAGATACTTGAACAGGGCGGGGAACTCAGCCTCATCCTCAGATCGGGAGCCACCCTGAGCGGCACCGCTCAACCACTCTCCGGCGACCTCCTCCAACTCGACAACACTTATGTCCTCGTTGATGAGATTGCCGCCGTCACCTTCAATCGCCCCGCCTCCATCCGCACCGAAGCTGAACTCCTCAAGCACTTCGGCGCAAGACCCGTCGAACTCGTTTGGGCCGAACCAACTCCTTCAGCTGATTCTCTCCAGGCCGCTGTCGAATGGTTCGATGCCATCCACGGCGCACTCCTCGGGCTTGAGCCCGTTCTCTCCAGCCGCATCCAGCTCCTTCGCCTCACTGAGATGCCCAATGGGCGCTTCGCATTGGATGGCGACACTCTTGAAGCAGGCTTCAGTGCCGACATCCCGGCTCCTCCATTGCAAGAATTACAAAGCCTTCTTGCTGCGATTCTCTAAGGCCACTTTTACGTTCCGGTTGTAGCCCCCCACCTTGGTCCGCGCCACGGGTGTCTTGCGAAACTTCGCACGAAACTCGTCCTCTCGCATTTCCTCCATCGGCGGGCAGGCATTCGTCGGTTGAAAGCCCGCCTCGGCTGTCACAGGCGCACGCCGGTTCCAGGGGCAAACATCCTGACAGATATCGCAACCAAACAGGTGATTTCCGAAGGCGGCTTTTAACGGCGCCGGAGCCTCCTCCTTCGCCTCAATCGTCCAATAGCTGATGCACAGGTTGCTATCCACACTGCCGTCCACAATCGCTGCCGTTGGGCAAGCCTCAATGCACGCCGTGCACGTCCCACACCGATCCGCTGGTGGCTGGCCATACTCAGTCACCGCAAACGGCAACAGCAGCTCTCCCAAAAAGAACCAACTCCCCAGCGGCTCATGGATCAGGCAGGTGTTCTTCCCAATCCACCCCAGCCCCGCCTCCCGCGCATAGCTCCTCTCTAGCATCGGTGCTGTATCGACAGCTACCCGGTAAGCAAACGGCCCCACTGCGGCCTTCACTCTCTCGGCCACGCGATGCAATCCTTGTCCAAGCAAATCGTGATAGTCCGCCGTCCCCCACGCATAGCGCGAGATCCATCCACTCCCATCCTCGACGCGTGAAGGCCCCTCGGTTTTGTAGAGCTTGCCCACGCACAGCATCGAAACTGCCTCAGGAAAAATCAACCTCGGGTCTTGCCGAACTCCAGCCCGGTGGTCCTTCAAATACGTCATCCCGGCTGCCATCCCGCGCTCCACCCATGCCACTTGTCGCAAGTAATCCTCATGCGGCAAAGCCCGCGTCAGGCCGGCCAGCTCGAAGCCCTCGGCCAACGCCGCCTCGAGTACAATTTGCGCATCCACCAGCACAGTGTCATTATCGACCCATGTGGTGGTTGTTGCTCTTCGCCCTGGCCAAAGATCCCGCCGTTTGTCTCAAGCAGGCCCGCGTCAAAATCGAAAAGAACCAGAATGCAGAAGACCTCCTGCGCTGCGCCGCCAAGGGCGGCATTGCCGAAGGTCAATACCTGCTCGGCCGCCTGATCCTCAATCGAATCGCCGCCGAAGACGAACCCGAACGCTTTGAAGGGCTCGCCTGGGTCGCCCTCGCCGCCAAATCCGGCTACCCTCCAGCGAGCCGACGCTGGGAGATTCTCGCCGCTGATTTGCCGCTAGAAGACCTGGAGAGAATCGAACAAAAGACGAAAAAGCTCCTTTGATTCGGCTTTTGTTCGCTTTTTGCCTTTGCAGTTCAGCCTCGATATATGCAATTCGACCTATCCATCCTGCTATTCAACAACTAGCCGGTGCCTTTCTAAATCATTTCGCCTACCCTGACATACATACGAGTGGGCCAACCCACCAAAACGCGACTCTATAAAGGGAGACTATGTCCAAAACTGTAAAGATCGTTGAAAAGGCCGCTTCGCTCGCCGCGAATGCTACCTGGGCCGTCTTTGAAAAACTGAATTCGATCAACCCGAATCCCTCGTTCACTCCGAAGTGGTCCGACAAGCCGCTTCTTAAGAGCTTCCAAAAGACCAAGCCGCCGCTCGGCTGGCCCCGCACAACGGACTCCCTTTGCCCCAAGTGCGTCCCCGACATCCGCAACAAGATCATCAACGGCGAACTCCCCGTCGAGATCCTCAAGAACGAAAAGGCCGGCGAGATCAAGGCTCAAATCATCGAGCGCGACGGCAAGATCCTCATGGTGAAGGATTGCCCCATCCACGGTCACTTCGAAGACGTCATGGCCATCGACGCTAAGTTCTTCAAGCACCTCGAAGAAGTCTTCCCCGGCCGCGATATCCGCGCCCACAACGACGCAGACCTTCACAATCATGGTTCCTCCACCATCAAGCACGGCCGCGGTTCGGTCCTCACCATCGACTTGACCAACCGCTGCAACATGATGTGCGACCCCTGCTTCATGGACGCCAACCAGGTCGGCTTTGTTCACGAACTCTCCTGGGAAGACATCACCACCATGCTCGACAACGCGCTGAAGATCAAGCCGCGTCGTCAGATGTCGGTTCAGTTCTCCGGCGGCGAGCCCACCATGTCGCCTTACTTCCTTGACGCCGTCCGTTACGCCCGCAAGGTCGGTTTCAACTCCGTCCAGGCCGCCACCAACGGTATCGAATTCGCCAAGAGCGTCGAGTTCTCCAAGCAAGCCGCTGAAGCCGGTCTGCGCTACGTCTACCTCCAGTTCGACGGCATCGGCAACGCTGCCAACTCACACCGCGCCGTCGGCAACCTATTCGACGTCAAGATGCGCGCCATCGAAAACTGCTGGTCCAACGGCATCGACATCGTTCCCGTTACCACCATCGTTAACGGCATCAACAACGAACAGGTTGGCCGCATTGTCGAGTTCGCCCTCGACAACCCGAAGAAGATCCCGTTCCTCAGCTTCCAGCCCGTGTCCTTCACCGGCCGCGACGAAGAAGTCACCGACGAACGCCGCGCCGCTCAGCGCTACACCCTTTCGCACCTCGCTCACGACGTTAAGAGCCAGACCGGCATCGGCGTCCCCGAGCGCGACTGGTTCCCGATCTCCTTCATGAGCACCTTCTCCGACTTCGCTGACCTCGTCCACGGCCCGAACGCCGATTGGGGCCAGCTCTCCTGCGGTTGCCACCCCAACTGCGGCATCGGTATGGCCGTCATGGTCGACAAAGAAACCAAGGAAGCCGCTCCGGTTACCTCGTTCCTCAATGCCGCCCAGTTCTCGAAGGACGTCGCTAAGCTCAACGACGCCGCTCGCTCCAAGTTCTGGTCGCTCTTCGGTGTCTCGATCGCGCTCATCCGCAACTACGACCCCTACAAGGCTCCCACCCACTTCCGCATCATGGACCTCCTCAAGAAGTTCGACAAGTCCATGGGTGCCTCCGGTAAGAGCTACGGCAAAGTCACCGGCGACCGCACGATGGCCGACATCGAAAAGCGCCGCGCCGACCGCTGGAACTTCCTCTTCATCGCCGGCATGTGGTTCCAGGATCTGTTCAACTACGACTTCCGCCGCACCGAACAGTGCATCATCCCTTATGCCACCCAGGAAGGCGAAATTTCCTTCTGCGCCTACAACACGGGCGTTGGCTGGCGCAACATCGTCGAGAAGATGCACATGACCGCCACCCTCACCAAGTGGTACGAAGAGCATGGCCGCCACAAGATCTATGCCGGCAACAAGAACGTCGACATGGATTCCATCGAACACAACCTCATCCTGAACCAGGAAGCTGTGGACGCTGGCAAGCAGACCGATCTCGACGCGCAGGGCATCGCCAAGAATGCCCGCGAAGAAAAGATTCGCGCTCGCGCTCAGAAGATCAGGGAACAAGAGCACCACAAGGAAATGGAAAAGCTCTATCGCAAGGAAATCCTGAAGGAACAGACCGTGGAAGGTTTTGTTGCCCTCGGTGACATCAAGCCCGCAGGCTCCATCGCTCCGGCTGGTCTGGTTGGCATCAACGCGGCTCCGAAGAAGGAAGAAACCGCCGGCGCCCTCGGCGATTAAGTTTGGCATAACGAGAGTCGCAAATTTCGTTAGTCTCGCTCACGGCCGGAACCTGAAAATGGTTCCGGCCCTTTTCTTTTCCAGATAAACTATTGGCTGACATGCAAATGACCCGCCGCTCCCTGCTCGCCACTTCGGCTGCCCTTGTCCCTACTCTTGAAGCCAAGAAGCTCAAGACCTTCGGAGCCCAGCTCTACACCCTGCGCTCGATCATCGATCAAAAGCCCCTCGAAACTCTCCAGGCGCTTGAGGCTCAAGGCTACACCGAAGCCGAAGTCATCCGCGGCAACATGAGCAAAGTCTGGGATTCGCTCAAGCAAACCAAGCTCAAGCCCATCAGCCTCCACATCGACACCAGCTACTTCTTCAAAGACATCGACAAGCTCAACCCCACACTCGACGACGCCAAAGCAAAAGGCATCAAGTACGTGGTCTGCCCCTACATCGCCCCGGCAGACCGCGGTGGTGTAGAAGTGATCAAGAAGCTTGCCGACACTCTCAACAAGACCGGCGAGCGCGCCAAATCCGCCGGCCTCATGCTCTGCTACCACAACCACGCTTTCGAGTTCGAACCCGTTGCCGGCACCGGCGATCGCCTCATCGACGTCCTCATGAAGAATACCGACCCGAAGCTCGTCGGCCTAGAGTTCGACATCATGTGGAGTCAGGTCGGCGGCGTCCCCCCGGTCGAAGTCTTCGAGAAGTACAATGGCCGCATTCCCCTTGTCCATCTCAAGAACGTCACCAAGATGGCACCGCAGTACAACGAGCGCGTCCCCAGGGAAGCCTTCCAGAGCGTCGGAACCGGCGTTATCGACATGGTCCCTGTCCTCAAGGCCGCCGCCGCCGCTGGCGCCAAACACTATTTCGTCGAGCAGGACCAGACCCCTGGTAACCCCCTCGACAGTCTGAAGCAATCCGCCGACTACCTCAAGAAGCTGACCTATTAAACTTCCCACCCGAAGTGAGCCAGTTGATGAGCTCTCGTATCACGCGTTCGCCAGCACACCCCACCGTGCAAGGCATAGTTGTTTTGCTCAGCACGCTATGCCTTCTCGCCAGTTGCTCTCTATCGGTAAATTCATCAACCCCGAAAGCCTCGAAAGTGAACCCGATCACCTACTTCGAAATCCCAGTCAGCGACATGGACCGAGCGATCCGCTTCTACCATGCCGTTTTCGGTTTCGAGTTCGAGCGTCAGCAGATCGATGGGAACCAAATGGCCCTGCTACCCTTCGCCGATGGAGCACCGGGCGCAACGGGCGCATTGGCGAAGGGCGACGCCTACGTTCCATCAAAAAGCGGCCCCATCGTCTATTTCGAAACCACGGACATCGGCGCAACTCTCCAACGCGCGAACGTGAACGGTGGCAAGACGCTGTATCCCATCACCGCTGTCGGCTCCTTCGGTTTCGTCGCAGAGTTCGAGGACTCTGAAGGAAATCGCATCGCCTTACACGCTTCCAAAAAGTAAGCAGTCGGGCCGTCCAGAAGAGACTGAAACGGGTTCAATCGCTACCCTCCTGACTCTACTTCGCCCACCGCTTGCTCTCGTCCGACCCAAGCCCAAATCTGGACTGCTCAGCGGTCAACTACGAATCTGCCAGTGCGGCTTTCCCAGTCATGAACCCGCCCTCCCGGCACGCCACTCACCGCACCGACAGCAGTTGTGTATGTCAAGTTCTGCAATTACGAATTTGGCCAATGCTGCCTTTCTGGGCTTTTAGGGGAGGAGTGCAGAGGAGGGGATGTGCCCCTCCTTTGCATCCAGTAATGTAGAGTCCCACCGCCGTCAGGCGGCTTGTTCGAGTTTTCTCAACTGCTCCTTTCTGTGGTCTGAGAGTTGCGTCATATTGAGATACCGGATTGCCTCGACCCAGT
>Ga0194134_10005082_pt1 | contig 12674 bp, 11 predicted proteins | sample TA2KigOff0mmetaG_FD_148602 | JGI IMG/M metagenome (GOLD analysis project Ga0194134, IMG submission 148602) | Freshwater microbial communities from Lake Tanganyika, Tanzania - TA2015056 Kigoma Offshore 0m | ecosystem: Environmental > Aquatic > Freshwater > Lake | place: Tanzania: Lake Tanganyika... | reverse complement strand
AAGTATTTCAGCAGCCTGCTAGAGCAGGAACTCAGTCCGTGAAAGCTCCGCTTGGCGACACCTTCGTCAAGAATTCAACTGGGCCATGTGATGCCTTTGCAATGCGAGAGCATGGCATGCAGCAGGACATTGCAACCAGCGCTCACATGTTCGGGCAAGGCATTTTCGACCTCGTTGTGGCTGATGCCGTCCTTGCAGGGAATGAAGATCATGCCGGCCGGAGCGCAACGCGCGGCATACACCGCATCATGGCCAGCACCCGAGACCACACGCATGTGAGAGTGTCCGAGCAGTCGTGCAGCGCGTTCCACGGCCTGCGTGCAATCAGGATGAAACTGCTGGGCCGTGAAGCTCGACACCAGGGTCAGTTCGATGGTCATCCCGGTACGGGAGCACAGCGCCCGTGCGCAGTCGCGTACCTCCTGCGCCATCTGCTCGACCGACTCGTCGGTGTGGTTGCGCAGATCGATCGAAAATCGCACCTCGCCAGGGATCACGTTACGGCTGTTCGGATGCACATGCACCATACCGACCGTTCCGCGACCATGGGGCGCGTGGCGCAGGGCTGTGGCCACAACCTCCTGCATCAGATGGGTCGCCACCTGAAGGGCGTCACGGCGCAAGCCCATGGGCGTGGGGCCGGCATGCGCCTCCATGCCCCTGACCACACAATCGAACCAGCGAATTCCCAGCACGCCCTGGACCACCCCGATGCTGATGCCGGCATCCTCGAGCACTGGCCCTTGTTCGATATGCGCCTCGAAATAGGCGCCGATGGGGTGTTCGCCGGGCACCTCCGCACCGATGTACCCAATGCGCTCGAGCTCTTCCCGCACGGAGCGGCCGCTGGTGTCCGTGGCGGCATAGGCATGTTCGAGCGAGAAGGCGCCCGCAAAGACACCCGAGCCCATCATCACCGGGACAAAACGCGAGCCCTCTTCGTTGGTCCAAACTGCCACCTCGATGGGCGTATCGGTCTGAATGCCGTGGTCGTTGAGGGTGCGTACCACCTCCAGGCCCGCCAGCACCCCGTAATTGCCGTCGAACTTGCCCCCGGTAGGCTGCGTGTCAATGTGGCTACCGGTCATTACCGGAGGCAGTCGAGGATCCCGGACCGGCCTGCGCATGAAGATGTTGCCGATGCGGTCAACCGTGACCTGCATGCCGGCCTCGCGGGCCCATTGCACCACCAGGTCTCTTCCTTGCCGGTCCAGGTCGGTCAGTGCCAAGCGGGCTACGCCACCTTTTGGGGTGGCGCCGATGCTCGCGAGGGTCATCAGCGATTGCCACAGGCGCTTGTCGTCAATACGCAGGTCGTCGATGCGGGATGTGACAGCGGTCATGCAGGCTCCTTTGAATCGTCAGTGGCGCCTGCAGGCAAGGGCGACCCTGGATCCTCATTGTCGCGGTAAGACGCAAAAACATCACGCAAGGGTCTCGGACTGACCGGCCCCTGGGTCAGGGAGCTTTCAAGCTCACCCAGATACCGCCGCATTTCGGTAGCGGCCGGCGCACCGCCGCGGGCCAGGGCCTCGATCAGATCCACGTGGCGGTGTGCCACACACACCTCACTACCATGTATCTTGAAGCGTGCCATTAGCAAGGAAGTGGTCGGCAGCAGGCCCGACAGCAGGCGGGTGTACACCGGGTTGCCGTGCATGCGTGCCAGGGCCAGGTGAAATTCGCCCGAGCAGCGAATCGCCTCGGCGCGGTCAGCCCGGGCGTCGGCATCTGCTTCAGCCTGAGCGATGTGTTCGAGTTCGGCGCGCTGGGCAGCCGTGAGCCGGCCGCCCAGCCGGCGCGCGATTTCGCACTCCACCACGCGTCGCGCATCGAACACATGGGTAGCGTTTTCCAGGCTGGGCATGGGCACGCGGGCGCCACGGTTGTGCATCAGCTCGATCACCTCCTCCTGGGCCAGCCGCTGCAAGGCCTGTCGGATCACGGTGCGAGAGACCCCGAATTCGGTGGCCAATTCCTCTTCGCGCAGCCAGGCTCCCGGGGTCAGCCGGTGTTCCAGCACCGCCTGGCAGATCGCCTGGTAGACACGGACGGTGGCTGTGCGCGTGCGATTGTTGCCAAAGCCGGGCCGGGCGTTCATCAGCGCGCTCCGCGCCTCAGGCGCACAGGGGCTATGCCATCATGCGGGGGATGAATGACAGTCTTGAACCCCGTGTCGAATCGGCCAGTGCATCGCCTGAGCCCCGCAGACTGCAGGCCCAGCCACTGAGCGCCCAGCCACTGGCCGGCTGCGGCTGGATGATGGACATCGACCAGGCTTTTGAAGGAAATGCAGGTCATCCGATCAATGCAGGGACCAGCCGGCGGGCGGCCATGCCCGGCACTCTGTCCTTGCACGCCCAGGAGGGACAGGCACAAATGACCGTGTTTCGTGCCAGAGCCCAGGCTGTCGACGGCCCTTGGCGTTTGATGGAGCGACACCAATGGGGCAGCCAGACCTTCGTGCCGCTGGGTCCATCCCATGAGGGCGGCCCCGCCTGCATTTTGCTGGTGGCCCTTGGGGCATCGAGCCCGGATGAAACCACACTCAAGGCTTTTGTGGTCGGGGAGCGGCAGGCCTTCACGCTGCAACCGGGCACCTGGCACCACCCATTGATCGCTTTGCAGGAACGCGACTTTCTTGTCATCGAAAGACGCGGTCCGCGAGAAGATTGCGAGGTGATGCATCTGTCGCGTCCCGTGCAGGTCTGGCTCTAGACGGTCTCAGGTGCGGGCCGCGCCGAGCCTCTCTGCCAAGGCAATCAGGCTGCGGTCACTGCCGGCGGGTCCCAGCAGGGAAATGCCAACGGGTGCACCTGCACGCGACGCCAGGGGCAGGGAAATCTGGACACATCCGGACAGACCTGCAATGCACAGCATGCGGATGGCGCGGTTGCGGTAATCCTCCAGCGAGGCCTCGCTGTCGGTTCGCAAGGGTGCCACATCGGGCATGGTGGGCATCAGCAAAACGCCATCACGACCCAGCAGCGTAGCCAGATGGGTCCGGTAGCGCTGACGATAGGTGTGGGCCTGGGCGACCTGCTCGTCGGTCACAGTCCGTGACCAGGCAAAGCGGTCGGCCACGCCCGGCCCCAAGGGAGGCGAAAAGCGTTCGATCAGCGGCCCATCGGTCATCCAGGCTTCTCGCCCCTGGATATAGCGGAAATTCCAGTACATCGCATCGAAGTCATCGAGGACTACCCGCGTAGCCTGACTCGAACCGAGCACCGATTCGATGCGCTGACGGGTCGGGGCCAGGGCCTGCCGCGCGGGCTCATCTAGCAGCCCCCACACATCCTCGGGCAAAAGCAGGCGCACCCGATCGGGCAAGGGCTGCGGGTCTGCACCAAGGAGCACATCGGCAGCGCGGGCGAAGGTCTGCACATCGCGCGCAAACCAGCCACAGGTATCAAAGCTGGGCGACAGGTCCATGCAGCCCTGCAGACTGACCCGCCCGTGGGTGGGCCGGATGCCATACAGTCCGCAATGACTGGCCGGAGCCCGGACCGAACCGCCGGTGTCGGTGCCCAGGGCGATATCGGCCAGCCGGTTGCTGACCGCTGCGGCTGAACCTGAGGACGAGCCCCCGGTGATCCGATCGGGCGAGCTGCCGTTGATCGGCGCACCGAAATGGGCGTTGTTGCCGTTCATCGAAAAAGCCAGCTCATCGGTCACTACCTTGCCGACAAAGCGTGCACCGGCGTCCAGCAGCTTGCCCACGGCATCGGCATGGTGGGTCTTGATCCCCGACATGGCCAGCACGAACGGCTGACCCGCGCTGGTGGGGTAGCCCGCCACGTCAAAGAGATCCTTGACAGCAAAACTCAGACCGGAGAGCGGCCCGGTGGCCGCCTGGGCTACCGGAACTTCGGGATAGGGCATAAAGGCCCTGGCGGTGTCGTGGACCCATGGCATGTTCAGTCTCCAGTCGATGGGGTGTTCAGGCTCAGGCCGGTTGGGTGGCACTGGCGGTCAACTCGGTGCGCAGGCACCGGGCCTGGTGACCGGGGCCCAGCACCGCTGGCTCGGGGCGTGCCTGCAGGCAGGCCTCGCTGGCCAAAGTGCAGCGCGGGGCGAAGGCGCAGCCCGGGGGCAGCGCAGACAGATCGGGGGGTGCGCCGGCAATCGTGTGAAGCCGCGCTCCCTTGGCTAGCGCGCCATGGGCACGGCTGGCGAGCAGGGCCCGGGTGTAGGGGTGGCGGGGGGCGCGAACAAGTGTGCGTGCTGGGCCCTCTTCGACAATCCGGCCGGCGTACATGACCGCAATCCGGTCGGCCACTTCGACGGCGGCACCGATGTCGTGCGTAACGAAAATCACCGACAGGCCCAGGTCACGTTGCAATTCGCGCAGCAGCAACAGGATCTGGATTTGCACGGTGGCATCCAATGCAGTGGTGGGTTCATCGGCCAGCAACAACTGGGGGTGGCAGGCCAGGGCCAATGCAATCATGCCGCGCTGGCGCATGCCTCCGCTCATCTCGTGCGGGTAAGCCTGCAGGCGGCGTTCCGGGCTGGGGATGCGCACACGCTCGAACAGTTGGAAGGCCCTCTGCTGCGCCTCGGAGGCGCTGACCGGCTCATGCCGGCGGATCGACTCGACAATCTGATCGCCTACCGAGTAGACCGGATCGAGGGCCAGCAGCGGTTCCTGAAAAATCATCGAAGCTACGCGACCGCGGTAGTCGGCCAGTTCGCGGGCCGACAAGGCCATCACATCGTGCCCGCCCACACGCATGTGACCGTGCATCTGGGTGCGTCGCGCCGGGTGCAGGCGCAGCAGTGAGCGCAGCGTCACACTCTTGCCCGAGCCCGACTCGCCGATCAGGGCCAACACTTCGCTGCGGGCGACCTGCAGGTCCACGCCATCGACAGCGCGAACCGGCTGACGACCGCCGGTGAAGGTGACGTGCAGATCACGGACATCGACCAGCAGGTCCGGGGTGTTGTCAGGGCTCATGCGACCTCCTCCACCGGATGGACCCCCGGGATGTGACCGCTGCCGGACTCGAACATCAGGCAGGCCACCGGATGCCGTCCGTCGGGCGTAATCAGGGCCGGAACGCGTTGCGAACACACCGGTTGCGCCTGCGGGCAGCGGGTGTGAAAGCGACAGCCAGAAGGGGGGTTGATGGGGTTGGGGGGGTCGCCAGCCAGGGGCGGTACCTCGGTGCGCCGGTCCGGGTCCATGGAGGGGATCGAGCTGAGCAGGGCCCGCGTGTAGGGGTGCTGGGGATGCTTGAACAGGTCTTCGCTGTCACCGATTTCCACCACCTGACCGAGGTACATCACCATGACGCGGTCGCTCATGAACCGCACCACATTGAGGTCGTGGCTGATGAAGATGTAGGTCAGATCGAAGGCTTCCTTGAGGTCGAGCAGCAGGTTGAGCACCTGGGCCTCAACGGACTTGTCGAGCGCGGAGACGGCCTCGTCGAGAATGATCAGCCGGGGTTGCAAGGCCAGAGCGCGCGCAATATTGACCCGCTGTCGCTGCCCGCCCGAGAGCTCGTGGGGATAGCGCTCGGCAAAGCGCCGGGGCTCGAGGCCGACACGCGAGAGCAGGTCGCGGGCCCGGCTCACGGCTTCGCTGCGCGGCAGTCCATGCACCTGCGGGGCAAAAGCAACCGAGTCCTCGATGGTCAGGCGAGGGTTGAGCGAGGCGTAGCTGTCCTGAAACACCATCTGGGTCTGACGCCGGAAGGCCTTGAGGGGCAGATCACGTCCCCCTACGGCAGCGCCGTAGCCCGCATCAAAGGTGACTGAAACAGCCCCCATCTGAGGCAAGGTAGGCGGCCAGGTCTTGCCAAATACTGGCGTCAGGCGTGCCGGCTCGCAGGCCACATCGAGCACATAGTCACCGGCTGGTATCACCTGCGTGGCGCCATTCATGTCCAGATACTCAATGCTCACCACCGCCTGGACCGGGCATTTGGCGAGCAGGATCGCGTGACCCGGCAAGCTAAATGATGCGCCGGTGGCAGATTGCATGAGTGACGACCCAGGAAAGGCATCGAGCACCAGCTTCCAGCGAGCAGTGATCAGTTGCCTGCCGGTCTTGGTCTCTGCTGCCTGGCGGGCCGCGGTGATGAGCGAGCCAATCAGCAGGTCATCATCGCCACCGTCCACCCGCAGATGTTGCTTTGCCTCGGCAAGCGAGACGGGCTCCTGCGCGGGTGGGGTGACGAGTTGCAGCGGCATCAGACGACCTGGACGACAGCAGCCTGGTTGGCCGTGCTTGCTGGCAGTTCACGGGCGTTGATGCCCAACACCTGCGCGGCGGTCTGGCTTGCTGCCACTCCCACCGCGACCGACAGGCGAACAAAGCCAAAGCCACTGACCGTATCAAGGTCCTCGGGTTTGACGTTGATGAGCGCCTGCTTGTTGTCACCGCTGGCCTTAACGATCTGAGCGATCGCTTTGCCGGTGATGTCCTTGGCGCCGGTGCCCGAGGCATCTTGGGCCTGCTGGAGCTTGGCATCGACCGTAGCGCCCGTGCCGAGCACGCCGGTCTGGACAATGGCCAGAAGGCCGTGGTGGTTGGCTGCAGAGATCCAGCCAGTGGTGGCCGTACCAGCAACTTGGCTGGAGGGATCGAGCGTAGCCAGGATGGCGAGCAGTTCACTGCCCTTTGCGTTGGGAAACAGGCAATGTCCCAGAAGCTGCTGAACGAGTGAGCTGAGGGTGGCGGTTCCTTTCGCCTGGATGCGAACATCCAGGTGCCTAGCAAGCAAAGAAAGGAACCACCGGAATGAAGTCTCGCATGAAGCCCGCGGTGCGGGTAGTACCGGCAGCGCAAGTGCAGCTCTCGTTGAACGTACAAGGGGTGCTGCACGACGTGCAGCAGGCCTTCTACGGCCTGTGCGTGAACGCTGGCAAGCAGGTCTTGGCTGCAATGATGGAGGCCGACCGCGTGGCCTTGTGCGGCGCCAAGAACATGCCCGATCCTGGTCGCAAGGCGGTGCGTGGCGGTACGACCAGGTCCAGTGTCGTACTGGGTGGCCAGCGCATCGCGGTGTCCAAGCCTCGGGCACGCAGCCTGCAGCACGGTGAGCTGGAGCTGCCCACATTCGCGTGGGCGGCCGACACGGATCCGCTGGACATGGCCACGCTGGCCTCGCTGGCCGCTGGGGTGTCCACGCGCCGCTATGCCGGTACCCTGGACAAGCTGCCTGAGCCCGACGAGCCGCTGTCGGTGTCCAAGAGCTCGGTGTCGCGGCGCTGGGTTGCGCTGAGTCAGGCGCAGCTGCACGAATGGCTGTACGCCTCGATCAAGGATCTGGACTTGCCGGTCGTGATGATCGACGGCATCCACTTCCGCGACCGCGTCATCCTGGTGGCGCTGGGCATCGACGCCAAGGGAAACAAGCACGTCCTGGGGCTGCGCGAGGGCTCCACCGAGGCCAGCCGGGTGGTGCGCTCGCTGCTCAGCGACCTGGTCGATCGTGGGCTCGACGCCGACCGCGCGCGGCTGTGGGTGATCGACGGCGGCAAGGCCCTGCGCAAGGCCATCGTCGAATGCTTCGGCGCCCTGGCCCTCATCCAGCGCTGCCAGGAGCACAAGCGGCGCAACGTGATCGAGCACCTGCCGCAGGAGTTGCACGCCAGCGTGGGTCGTGCCATGCGCGACGCCTGGGACGGCGGCAACGCCGAGTTGGCCAAGAAGCAACTGCAGCGACTGGCGGCCTCGCTGAGCGCCAAGCACCCCGGTGCCGCGGCCAGCCTGCGCGAGGGGCTGGACGACACCCTGACGGTGCAGGCGCTGGGCATCGCCGGGGCGCTGTACCGAACGCTGCGCACCACCAACCCGATCGAGAACCTCAACGGCTCGATCGCCCACTTCACGCGCAACGTCAAACGATGGAAGGACGGGCAGATGACGCTGCGCTGGATCGCCGGCGCGTTGAGCGATGCCAAGGGTCGATTCAGAAAGCTTCGCGGGCACCGCGACATGAAGACTCTGTTGGCCGCATTGAAGGCCAAGTTCGCCGGCGTCATCGACGCCGAACGCAAGGCCGCGTAGCATCAGGAATGAGGAGCCGTCATCCGGCAGCGTTCAACAGACTTCGGGACAACGCCTGGGAAACATGAGTGTTCTCCTTAAAAGTTAGGGCGATCAGCGCGCGCCCAGTTGAATGAACGGGGACATCGTTGCGCTGCCCTTGGCCGGCGAGATCGGTGCGGACACCTTGGACTGACCATCCATACGGAAGGTGGTCCTGAAGGCCGTCAGATCAGCATCGAAGTACAGGTGCATCGAGGTTGCGGTCTGCAGGCCACCAGCCTTGGTGATCGTCTGGTAATACGACAGGTCGACCAGCAGCACATCGCCTTGCCCCGAGAAGGTGTTGGCGTGCTGCGAGACGAAGACCGGGCGCCCCAGCAGAGTTCCGTAAGGCGAGACCTGAATGCCGCCAACCGACAGCCCATTGGGCAGATAGATCGGGTAGTTGCCCAGGGTCAGGGTAAAGAGCGCTGGCAGCACATCGTTGTTCACGATCCAGACCGAGCGGGCGAAGCTGCCCGTGGGTAGTCGCGAGATCATCTTAGCCAGGTTCTGCGGCAGCAGCGTCTGCGTGGCTTGACCGCTTTCTTTGACGACGGTAACGGTTGCGCCGGCCGTCAGAGCGCCGATCGGAACTCCGTTGCCCGCGCCAAAGAGGATCGACTCGTTGGTCTTCCAGCGAATCGAGTCGGCGACTTTCTCGGGCAGGTAGCTCGTGAGCGCGTTGGCGTCATCCAGCAACTCGTCGGTCGTAGGCACCAGCGCCATGAGTTTTTTCAGGCGCAGGGTCGAGAGACCCAGAACAGGCTTGGTGGCGACTGCCGAGGCCGCCTCACCTTGCCAGTAGGCACGGATGCCATTGGTGCCCCAGGGCGTGGTCTCGTCCTTAGGGAAGGCCATGCTGTTGCCACTGATCTCCACGTTGTCGGTGAGCGGCAGTAAGGAGTCCTCGCCAAGCGACAGACGGAAGATCTGCTGTGAGAATTTCTACGCACGCCATGTGGCGCCTGCCTTTGATGGCGGCGCCAAGCGGGTGTTCGTGGTCATCTCGGATGCCTTCCGTTTCGAGGCGGCCGCCGAGCTGGTGGATGAGCTGAACAGCCGCAGCCGGGTGAAGGCCCGCCTGGAGGCCATGCTGGGCGTTCTGCCCAGCTACACCGCGCTGGGTATGGCCAGCCTGCTACCGCACCAGCGGCTAGCCTACAAGGGCAACGCGTCGCTGGAAGTAACGGTGGATGGCCAGCCGTCGTCGACGCTGGAACAGCGCTCGGCCATCCTGGCGGCACACGGCGGCGTGGCCATCGGCCGCGACGCGCTGATGGAGAAGGGCAAGGACAAGGGCCGCGAGTTCGTCAAGCCGCACAAGGTCGTCTACGTCTATCACGACCTCATCGACATGATCGGCGACAAGCGTGGGTCTGAGACCAAGACCTTCGAGGCGACGGCGAATGCGATCAAGGAGCTGTCGGAACTGGTGAGCTTCATCGTCAACAACCTGAACGGCTCCACCATCTTCGTCACGGCCGACCACGGCTTCATGTACCAGGAGTCAGCACTGGATGAGGCGGACCGGCACACCGTGGAAGAAGGTATGCCGGGCGTGTTGAAGCCCAAGAAGCGCTACATCCTGGGCCGCGGCATGTGGCCGATGCAGAACGCCTGGGCGGGCAACACGGCCACCACGGCAGGCACCGATGAAGGCACGGGCAGCCTGGACTTCCTGGTGCCCAAGGGCGCCGGGCGGTTCCACTTCGTCGGGGGCGCGCGCTTCGTGCATGGCAGCGCCATGCCACAAGAGATCGTCGTGCCGGTGATCGTGGTGAAGGAGAGCGACACCGAGAAGGCCAAGACACGGCAGGTGGAAGTGAGCCTACTAGGGTCCAGCAACAAGGTGGTCACCAACAAGCAGCGCTTCGAGTTCATCCAGACCGAGGCGGTGTCTGAGCGTGTGCTGCCGGTGACGCTGCTGCTGTCCATCCGCGACGGCGACCAGTCCGTCAGCGATGAGCAGATACTGACCTTCGACAGCACCTCACCGATGCTTGACGAGCGCAAGCGCTCGGTGATGTTGACGCTGGCCGCCGGCAGCTACGACCGCACGAAGGACTACTTCCTAGTCGCGCGTGACGCGAAGACCAAGGCCGAGGCCTGGCGGGCGCCGCTGCGCATCGACCTGGCTTTCAGCAATGACTTTTAGGGGCCACCATGGCTGACGATACCGCACAGGCCAGTTCGACATCCGCCGCCACCATCGACCCGGGCCTGGACAGGCTGCTCAACGAGCGCTTTGGCGGGCGCGTGGTGCGCAAGGACCTGACCAAGCTCATCAAGGAAGGGGCCAACGTTCCCGTCTACGTGCTGGAGTACCTGCTGGGCATGTACTGTGCTTCGGACGACGCCGAGACCATCCGTGCAGGCCTGGTCACCGTCAAGAACGTGCTGGCCGAAAACTACGTGCGGCCGGACGAGGCCGAGAAGGTCAAGAGCAAGATCCGCGAGCGAGGCTCGTTCAAGGTGATCGACAAGGTCACCGTCAAGCTGAACGAGAACCGCGACGCCTACGAGGCGCTGCTGTCCAACCTGGGCATCAAGAACGCCGAGGTGCCCGACTCCTACGTGCGGCAGTTCGAGAAGCTGTTGGTGGGCGGCATCTGGTGCATCGTGACGCTGAACTACCGGTTCGAGGAGAACCAGCGCACGTCGCCCTTCGTGGTGTCGGACCTCAAGCCCATCCAGATGCCGAACATGGACATGGAGGAATTGTTTGCTGGCCGGAAGGGATTCACGGAAGAGCAGTGGATCGACGCGCTGCTGCGCTCGACAGGCATGGAGCCCACCTGCTTCAAGGACCGGGTGAAGTGGCACCTGCTGGCGCGGATGATCCCGCTGGTGGAGAACAACTACAACCTGTGCGAGCTGGGGCCGCGCGGTACGGGCAAGAGCCATATCTACAAGGAAATCAGCCCGAACTCGATCCTGGTGTCCGGTGGCCAGACCACGGTCGCAAACCTGTTCTACAACATGAGCGCCCGCAAGGTGGGGCTGGTGGGCCTGTGGGACGTGGTGGCCTTTGACGAGGTGGCCGGCATCAACTTCAAGGACCAGGACGGCGTCCAGATCATGAAGGACTACATGGCCTCAGGTTCGTTCAGCCGGGGCCGCGAGTCCATCAACGCCAGCGCGGCGATGGTCTTCGTCGGTAACCTGCCGCAGGGCCAGACCGTGGAAACGCTGGTGAAGACCAGCCACCTGTTCGCGCCGTTCCCGGACGTGATGATCGACTCGGCCTTCTTCGACCGCTTCCATGCCTATGTGCCGGGCTGGGAGATTCCGAAGATGCGGCCTGAGTTCTTCACCGATCAGTACGGCCTGATCGTCGACTACCTGGCCGAGTGGGCGCGCGAGATGCGCAAGCGCAGCTTCGCTGACGCGATCGACAAGTTCTTCAAGCTGGGCAACAACCTCAACCAGCGCGACACCATTGCCGTGCGGCGGACGGTGTCAGGCCTGTTGAAGCTGATATGCCCTGACGGCGCATATACCAAGGACACCGTGCGCAAGTGCCTGGAGTACGCCCTGCAGACGCGCCGACGCGTGAAGGAGCAGCTCAAGAAGATCGGCGGCATGGAGTTCTACGACGTGCACTTCTCCTACATCGACCTGGAGGACATGCAGGAGCGCTTCATCTCCGTGCCGGAACAGGGCGGTGGCGGCTTGATCCCCGAAGGCCGCCTGGCGCCAGGCGTCCTGCACACCGTCGCCATAGGCGACGGCGGCATGCCTGGTGTCTACCGCATGGAGATTCAGGCCATGGCCGGCGGCGGCAAGCTGTCGGTGTCGGGCCCAACTACGCGCGAGCCGGTGCGCGTGGCCTTCGACTACTTCAAGGCCAATGCGGGCCGCGTGAGCGCGTCGATCCACCCGACCGAACGTGACTTCCACCTGCACATGGTCGAACTGCAGACGGCCGGAACGCCAGAGGCGTTGACCCTGTCCAGCTTCATCGTGCTGTGCTCAGCTGCGCTGGGGAAGCCCTTGCAGAGCCAGATGGTCGTCATGGGCGACATGTCGCTGGGGGGCACGATCACGCAGGCCAGCAACCTGGCGGAGAGCCTGCAAGTGGCGTTTGATGCCGGCGCGAAGCGGATCCTGCTGCCAATGTCGAGCGTGACGGACATCCCGTCAGTGCCGGGGGAGCTGTTTGCGAAGTTTCAGACCAGCTTCTACTCGGATCCGGTGGATGCGGTGTTCAAGGCGTTGGGGGTGGAATAGCCAAAATGCCCTGCCCGAGTGTCAGACGCCAGTCTGATGCGAGCCCGTACCGACCCCCCAAAAGTCAGGAGGTCCTGAGACAAAGCCCGTCTCAGACGCCGTTCAGGCCCAACTGGCCGAAGGCGCAGTCAGGAGCCCATAACGCAAAGCCCCGCGTGGTGCGGGGCTCCGGGCGCCTTCAAAGCTCGCTCAGCAGGTTCGAAGGTCTTGTACTGGCGGAGAGAGCGTCCGCTATTTTCTCGAATCAAACCAGATCATCCAGCGTCACCAGCAGAGCTTTTTCCCTCTGTAGAAGGCATCGGGCTTGTGTCAGCGCATCCCAGGCGCTATCATGCGATCTCAAACTTTACGGTATGTCTTACGGTATGCCCAAGATCGCCAAAGAACGCTCCGCCCTCGA
>Ga0194134_10005075_pt1 | contig 12688 bp, 9 predicted proteins | sample TA2KigOff0mmetaG_FD_148602 | JGI IMG/M metagenome (GOLD analysis project Ga0194134, IMG submission 148602) | Freshwater microbial communities from Lake Tanganyika, Tanzania - TA2015056 Kigoma Offshore 0m | ecosystem: Environmental > Aquatic > Freshwater > Lake | place: Tanzania: Lake Tanganyika... | reverse complement strand
CGTGGTGTTTCACAAGGAACAAAAACTGCTCCTGGACTAGCATTTGACTTGGATCGTGATTCTGGACTATATCAGTTAGCATATAATGAAATTGGGATTAGTTTTGGTCCCTCAGCACTTTACTTGACAACTATTACAGAATCAACAACATTAATATCTACTAAGATTCAAGCAATTTCATCTGTAGATAATGCAAACATAACCTTTCAACCAAAAGGATCTGGTGTTGTAGGAGTTGCGTCTGGCTCATTATTAAAACTTCAAGATAATCAACTTGAAATCGTTGATGATAGTTCTTCTGCAAGAAGAGCTCGATTTGAGGTTAGTGGTATAGGTACAGGTTTAAAAACATTTGGACTACCAAATATTTCTGTGGGTAATACAACTACTTTACTTGGTGCTGATACTTCACAAACAATTACCAATAAGGTATTACGTATTGATGAAGACGATCTTTTTATATTTGATGGGACAAAAGAGGCAAAATTTGGTATTGACTGGATTTTAACTCCATCTGGAACAAAAACATATTTTTTCCCAGATCCAGGACCAGGCATTACACAAAGTAATATTGTTGATAATATTACTGAGCAAGCATTATCAAATAAAACTTTAGTTCAACCAAGCATTGCATCAACCGCATCAACTGCAAACAAAGTTTTATTTGATGCATCACAAATTACTGCAACTAGAACTGTTGTTTTTCCAAACCTAAGTTTGACACTTGCTGGAACTGACTCAACACAGACGTTCACTAACAAGTCTTATGTGGGTGCAGTTTTTGTTGATAATACAGATGCAACAAAAAAAGTTAACTTTGAACTAAGTAATCTTATCACTGGAACAAATAATGCTTTCAGTTTTCCCACTACCCTAAATAATACAAGTACTAGTATTTTAGTCACTGAAAGAGCAACTCAAACTCTTAGAAATAAAAGTTTAGATAAACCGACAATTGTTGATGTTGTTGATAGTGATAGAAGAATTATATTTGATTTATCGAATATAACTACTCAGAGAACAATTACATTTCCAAATGAAGATGCAGTTTTATTATCATCAAACAATACTGGTTCATTAGAAGGTATTTCATTTAGTGGATCTATCTCAGCAGATTCTTTTGGTGGGAGACTCAGAATTAAAACACACTTTTTAGCAGGTTGGTAAAAAATGACGGCAGGAAAATTAGCAGCGGCAAAACCCGCAGCCACAACAAATACTACTTTATATCGTTGTCCAATTAATGCAGCAGCCAGTGCAGTCTTAGAAGTATGCAATCAAGGTGGATCTGCTGCTTCATATAGGGCTGCGTTAAGAGATTATGATCAAGTTTTAACATTGAATGCTGCAACTTACAATCTTGTCAGAGGAAATGTTCTCACCAACTATAAACTTACAATTTCACCAGGTATTTCAACAGATCAATTCGATCCTGGAGATCTAGTTCAACTTGCAGATAATCAAGGCAATTTTAAAATTGCCGATATTAATAAACCAACCGAAACCATTACTTATGATACTAAAGTTGAGCCATTAGGAACTATTGCTATTAATAGTGGTACTCAAAGTGGAACTTTTGCTGCTGGTCAGACAATTACTGGTGCTACTACAGGACTTACTGCAGTTATATATCGAGTTGCACCTACAAGTCTTTTTGTTAAACTTCCTCAAGTTGGAACTGCAACTACATCAGTCGTTTTAAACAATGTTAGTGGTATTGCCGCCAATGATTTTATCTCCACTAATGGAGAAATCATGCTAATTACTGCTTTAAGTAGTCATACTGCAACTGTCACTAGAGCACAAATTGGGACAACTGCAGTTGCACATAATCCAGGTCAATCTTCAATCGTCTTTAGAGCACAAGCGACTACAACGACGATTAATGAGGGAGCAGCTTTTGCCGCAACAGATACAACGTTAACTGTAGCAAGTGCTGCGTCATTGATTGTTGGTGATTACTTGAGAGTTGGTAATGAGTTAATGCAAATTACTGCAATTACCACTAATGATCTAACTGTTATTAGAGGTGCTTTAGGAACAACTGCTGCTGCACATGCTAACGGTGCAACTCTAACTGTACATCAAACGGTTCAAGTGCCAACTTTCCAATTCTTTAATTTTACTGAAATTGTTAGTGTTAGTGGTGGTGCTTCTGTTAATCTTGGTGTGGTTGCAGGATCTGGTGCTGTATTCACTCAAGGCAATAAATATGTCTATGCATTAAGTCCATCTACTACCTATGAGTTTCCTGTTTCTATTGCAGTAGATGCAGATAGAATAGTTAGATTTACTCAGTCCGATTCCTCTAATTCGGGTCATCCCTTAAAGTTCTCTTTGACCGCAGATGGAACTCACGGTGCAGGCGGTACAGAATTTACAACTGGTGTCACTATTAACGGAACGCCTGGAACTGCTGGGGCATACTCACAAATTAATTTAGACATTGCAAATATAGGAGCAAATGCTGCGATATTTCTATATTGTCAAAATCATCCCCAAATGACTAATAGTGGATTTTTAGCAATTGATCTAACGCCAAATTATACCGAAATTTTTATCTATGATATTTCTGTAGCACCAACAACAAGCAATTCATTTAAAATTGAAAATACTGCATATACAATTACTGCTATATCATCTGGACCTTATGGATATGTGCAGTATGCTAGTGGTGCAACTGTAAAAGTTACCAGAGGATATAATGAAGGAACTGGATTAACATCAGTTGCATTTGCTGCAACTAATACATTCTTTGATTCTCCATTGAAACCAGCATCTGATAGAACTTTAGCAACTGTTTCATCAGTTAGCGAGATTAATGCAGAAGATTATTTTTATTTTGGTAAAACTATTGCTTCTGTTACCACTGATAGGACAACAGGATTAGTTGTTGGACCAGGACAAACACTAATGGTCTACTCTAGTGCAGCTGATTTAAGCTATGTTGTGCAGGGATTTGAAGATACCACGAGTGATTTCACTGTTGTTCATTATATTCGTCAACGCCCAGCATCTGTATAATAAATACTTACATAGAGGAACAAGGATAAATGTCATTAACAAGACTCAAGAATGTTATTACGTCCAGAACGGGACGTATAATCTATGTTAACCCAGATGACTTCGATGCTTCTGATGCTATTGACAACAGAGGAAACTCTGCATTAAGACCCTTTAAATCTTTGCAGAGAGCTCTGCTTGAAGTAGCAAGATTCTCATATCGAGTTGGTCTATCAAACGACGAATTTGATGCATTTAGCATCTATCTATATCCTTCTGAATACCTCATTGATAACAGACCAGGAGAAATTTTATATACAGAAATTCCACCTCTGGATGCAAACTCTAACTTTGATTTAACTTCTCCAAACAATGTTCTTCATAAATACAATTCGGTAGAAGGTGGAGTTATCATACCTAGAGGTTGTTCAATCATTGGTTCTGACTTAAGAAGAACTAAACTTATTCCTAAATATGTTCCCTATCCAACAACCAAAGCATCATTAGGAATTACTGTAGCTAACGAACCATCTAGAAGTGCTGTGTTTAAGGTAACTGGTGGTTGCTATTTTTGGCAGTTCTCATTCTTTGATGGTGATCCAACAGGAGTTTACTATAAAGAAAATGATGCAGAGACAATTCAACCATCATATTCTCACCACAAACTAACTTGTTTCGAATTTGCTGATGGTAGAAACCCACTGTCATACTTAATTCAACAAGGAACAGTTAAACCAAACTTTGATATTAACGCATCAACAATTCCAGATATTACCTCAAGAAATGATCTAGAAATTTACTATCAAAAAGTTTCTAGAGGATTTACTTCAATTCCTGATACCACTGGTATTCCAACTCAAGACCAATTACAACCAAGAATTGAAGAGAATAGAATCGTTGGTCCAATTTCTGATGAATTCCAAGTATTACAAATTACTAGAAACGGACAAACTGCAACTGCTCTTACAGTTGATGAATTAGGAAATCCTGTTAACCATGGATTCTCTGTTGGTGTTTCTATTAACATTTCGGGAGTCACTGGTTCTACTGGTACACAGAGTGAATTAGATGCAACACTGTATAATGGATCATTTACAGTTAGTTCTGCACAAGGAAATATCTTTACTTATCAAATGGCTGATGAACCAACTGGAAACGCAGTTGGATCTAACATCTTAGTTAAAGTTGAAATTGATACAGTTGACTCAGCATCTCCATACATATTCAACCTCTCTCTTCGTTCGGTTTGGGGTATGAATGGAATGCACGCTGATGGTAGCAAAACAACTGGTTTCAAATCAATGGTTGTTGCACAGTTTACTGGATTATCACTGCAAAAAGATGATCGTGCATTTGTAAAATACAATACTGCAACTGGTGCATATGTTGATTCTGGTCAAGGTGGTCACCTAGCTGGTGAGTCTCGTTATAAGAAGGGATGGAGACATTGCCACGTTAAAGCATCAAACGACTCATTCATTCAGGTCGTTTCGGTGTTCGCTGTGGGATATGGCGATCACTTCTTTGCGGATAGTGGTGCTGACATGTCCATCACTAACTCTAACTCCAACTTTGGTAATACTGCACTTAGATGTAAAGGATTTAAGACAGAAGCATTTACGAAAGATAAGTTTGGTGAACTTACACACATTATTCCACCAAAATCTCTTGCAGATGTATCTGAGATTTCAGTCAACTATGTTAACATTGATATTCAAAGAACTAGAGTAATCGCCAATAATACACGTCTATATCTGTATGGATATACTAATCTAGCAGCACCACCTGCTTCAAAAGTACAAGGATACACTGTTGGTGCTAGACAAGATGGTACAGGAACATCTGCAATCCCTGATAAAATCTTTTGTTTGTTAGTACCACCTGGTCAATCGGCAGCTAGTGTTAGAGAAGCTTCGATTAATCCATATGGACCGTCAGTATCTACTGCAACAGTAAATACTTCTGCAAGTCCATTAAAATATGATGCGAGCACATATACAATTCAAGGTCAATCTGTAGTTGGTGGATGGTATCTTCAAGTAAGTTCAACAAATAATACTATCTTTACAACGTTAACTGGAAACACACAATACAATACTGTTTCTTTCACACCAACAACATTTATCAAACGTATTCCTGATGCTAGGGTTCTTAAAGATAGAATCTATAGACTTCGTTATGTCGTAGATAAGGATTCATTCCCTGTGCCTAGATCTCCTATCACTGGATTTGTAATGCAACCAAGATCTAGTGAAACCAGTTCACCAGCATATACAAAAGCATATTATATTTACGAAATTGAAGAATATCAAAAGTTTGAAAGGGGAGTTTCGGACGGCATTTACTATCTAAGTTTCTTGACAGGATCAATTTCACCGTCAACTTCTAACTTTAATGATTTTAAATTCTCACAAAACGTAAACGAAGTTTATCCAGCATTTGATAGAGATAATCCTAATTCAGATCCATTGCCATCTGTATCAGTCGCTGACAATATCACTATTGGATTAGTATATTCAACTGATGGCGCAGCACCAACTCCAAATAAAGATCCAAAGAGAAGTATTACAAAAGAGGCAGCAAGATTCTTCTTAGCAGAAGCTAATAATAATCTTTCTTGGAATGCGACAGCAGGAACTCTAGGAACATATGTACTTACATCTTATCTTGGTGATGCCGAAACTCGTAAAATCCCCTTAAAAGTTGATACTGAGGGAGACGTTGTTCCTATTCCAATTGAATTAAGAAGACACTCTATTCAACGTTCTGGAAACCATACCTTTGAATACACTGGTTTTGGACCTGGAAACTATTCGACTGCATTCCCTCAAGCACAAGTTGAGGTTCTATCATTTGAGCAAGTTAGACTATCACAATGTCTGAAAGAAGAAGCAGGAGTTTCTTTCTATTCTGGTTTGAACTCTAATGGTGATCTGTTTATTGGAAACCAAGTTATCAACCCAGTTACAGGACAGATTACCAATAGCGACATTGCACAATTGAATATTGTTGGTGAAGAAAATACTACAGTACAAACATTCTCTGAACTTGTTCTTACCGATAAGTTAACTGTTCTTGGTGGTGCATCAAACCAATTAGAATCTATTTTTGCTGGTCCAGTCACCTTCCAAGGAAAGATTACATCCGACACCAATCTACAGGTCAAGAAACTTACTTATACCAACCCTGATGGTACGATTCTTAAAGCAACTTTGATGGCACCAGATAATGGATCTGGAGCTCCAAATCTTACTGCTTTAACTTACTACACTACTCCAATTGATGGTGATATTGTTTATAATACTTCTTGGACTCCAGGTAAAAATCTTGGTTGGATGTATTATGGAGCTTCCTGGGTTAAGTTTGGACTGACAAATACAGGATTTATTGATATTGCTACATTCGGTGTTAACACCAATATGGCATTAGGTGGATCGGCAAATACAAACTATAGACTTGATGTCACTGGTAATCTTCATGTCAGTGGCAACCTAGTTGTTGATGGTAATGGTGGTATTTCTGCTACTAAGTATCAACTTAGATCCTATACTGGAGATGGAACAACACAATCGTTTGCTATTACCACTGGACATACTTCTAAGAGTATTCTTGTGTTCTTAAATGGTGTGTGCCAAACGCCTGATTCTAACTATACAGTTAGTGGTACTAACGTAATTTTTGGAACTGGGGATGCTCCAAGAGCAGGTGATTCTCTCCAAATAAGAGAATTACCAATCTAATAAATAATTTATAAAGTAGAGGTTAAAACCAATGGCATTAACCCAAATTAATGGTAATCAGATTAGTTCTTCAACAGCAGCACTAATTACTTCTCTGGCGTTTTTAAATACCAATAGTATTTTGCAATTACCTTCAGGTACATCAGCACAGAGACCAACAGGTGTGTCATATGGAACTCTTCGTTTCAATACGACTATTGATAATGTTGAGGTTTATAAATCTGATTCTGATGGTACTGGAACTGACGGATGGGGTTCTATCGGTGGTGGCGGACCAGCTAAAGGAGTTGACTCTACAATTCGTACAAATAGAAATACTATTTCAGAAAATCTTACTATTGGTCCATCTCAAGGAATACAATATTCAAATGGTATGAGTGCAGGTCCTATGACAATTGCGTCTGGATTTACTGTCACTGTTGATACCAATGGTTCTTGGAGTATAGTATGAGTGCAGAAATATCTATTGGTCAACTTCAAGGACTACCACCAGTAAGTGAAATTACTGTATCACCAGATACTAAATTAATAATAGATGGTACACTAAGAGTTAACACCATACAAAATTTGAGTGGAACAACAACATTAAGCACAAACACTGGTGGAGTTATTTTTCCATCTAATCTAACTACATCAGCTACTTTGTCTGTTAATACTTTTACTCCAACTCAATTTCGACTACCATATTGGACAAATTCAACAAGACCTTCTTCTCCTGCTCCTGGCACTATTGGATATAATAGTGAAGTTTCAAAAGCAGAAGTTTGGTCTGGAACTGCCTGGACACTTATTCAATCCTCAACTGCTTCTGCATATCCAAGTGGAATTACTAGCGGACTAGTAGCTCATTTTGATGCTAACAGACCAGGAGGATACAGCGGAACTACTTGGGTGGATCATTCATCTATTATGGGATCTGTCAATATTCAAAATAGATCATCTGATTGGTCATTTCAAACAGATCCTGCTACTAATTTAATTTGTTGTTATAATAATTCAAACCGAACAAATGGTCCAGGTATCAATATACCTATGGTAAATTTCCCAAAAGGCACAGGAACTCTAGAGATGTGGTTGAAACCAACCTCTGCAGACGGGGGTTGCGGATGGTTTGTTAACGGCGATGGAAATAACTATACAAATAATAATAACTGGTTTTGGTGGGGAGAATGGGATAATGGAAATTGCTTTTATCACCGTCAGGGATCAGGCAGTCAAGGGTGTTGCGGAAATGATAATTCTGGTTGCGTTTCTTGGTCAAATAATGTTATGCCAAGAAATCAGTGGCATCATTTAGTTTTAACGTGGGTATCTAATGGAAATCCATATCAATCAAGAATTTATGTAAATAATAATTTATATCAGACGAAAGGTCTTTCGTCTGATATTGGTTCTGGTCTTCTTGATACAACTGGTCAGTTATTTAACGGACACGGTAGAGGTGATAATATGCAATATCGGGGTTATTGTTCAATTTATAGAATATATAATAGAGCATTAAGTGATGCTGAAATTTCAACAAATTGGAATACCTTTAGATCTCGACATGGGCGCTAAAACAATATGTCTATTATAAATGCTAATACTAAAGGGGATTAAAAATGAGCGTATTAAGAGTTGCTAAACTACAAGGTATAACACAAACTAATTTTGAGATAACAGTTCCGTCAACTCATAAATTAATTGTGAATGGTACTTTGCGAGCGAATTCCATCCAAAATACATCTGGTATTACAATTTGGTCTCCCGATAACGCAGGTAATATCACTATTTCAGGTAATATTACTGCAAGTAATGGAACAGTCACTGCAAATGTTTTAACTGCAACAGGGAGAGTTAATTTACCAACTTGGACAACTGCAACTCGTCCTACTACTAATTTGGTCAATGGATTATTTGGTTTTAATACTGATACTAATAAAGGTTTAGAAATTTATAATAATAATGCATGGCAAACATTAATTCAATCTGCTCCAGGTAGCAGTGCAGCAGACCCAGCTGCTTCTGTTGGAGCAATTCTTGCTTCTAATCCAGCTGCACCTAGTGGATTGTATTGGATCAACGTTCCTACACTAGGAGCAAGACAGATATATTGTGATATGACTGGTGCTGGAGGCGGTGGATGGATGCTTCTAATGAGAGGAAATGGTAATGATGGTGTGGGATATAATGATTCTAGATGGACGGATACCAGTGAAAGCAATAGAACTAATTTACATACAAATACTTATGGTGAGTATGCTAAAGACGCAGCATTTTATTATTTTTCTAACGCAACAAAAATAAGAATTGATGCTGGTGGATTTGGTGGTGCTAACGCAGATGGTTCTTACAGAACATTTACTTTTGATTTCCAAGGATCAAATACTCCCACTAATTTAATGTTTACTACTGCTAATAGAATGTCTTGGGGTGCAACTGGCGGGTCTAATAGTAGATCGACATGGAAATCCACATTTGGACAAGATAGAGAGGGAACACCAGTATTTGAAAGATTTGGAAGCACCGCAAACCATTCAATTGGAAATGAAGGTAGAGGTAGACGAGGTTGTGGACAACCTATGATGTTTGGATATCAAGCAAGTGATAGTGAAAATCCTGGAACTAACGATGTTAATAGCGGGTTAGGAACACACCCAAGTTATTGTGGTGGAAACCCTGCAGGATTTGCTAGAGGAAGTTGGATGGGTAATGGTGGACAAGTAAAAATTTGGGCAAGATGAGGTTGAATTATGCATGAATTACCACCAATTCCAGAAAATGGAATAAAAAAATTTATTACTGATGCTACAGAATTAATGGCAAGTGGGTTTATTGATAATGAAACTAGAGATAAAAGAATTCGTGCTTGTGAAAGTTGTGATGATTATCTACCACTTTGGATTGGTGGTGAATATAATCCAGAAACAAAATCTTATGGTGTTTGGACACCAAAACAAACTTGTAAACATTGTGGATGCAATATGCCATGGAAGACAAGATTTAATGCTGCCTCATGTCCAGTGAATAAGTGGTAATATTTTTGATAAATAACTAGTAAGGAAGAGAATACAACAATGTCTCAGATTAGAGTTGAAAAAATTAAAGGATTAGCGGTATCTGAAACTGGTCCAGAGGTATCTATTGACTCGAATGGTAATTTTAATTTTGATTCTGGTACGTTATACATTGATTCTGTAAATAATAGAATTGGTGTTAACCAATCCACACCCTTATATGCCCTAGACGTCACTGGCACGGCTAGAATTACTGGAAGTCTAACTACTTCTGGTGGCATTAACGCCTCTAACGGTACTGGCACAGCAGGTACATTGTTAACTGCTGATGGTGCTGGAGGAATGTCTTGGCAACCAGCACCTGTTACTTTACCAGCACAATCTAATAACACTGCTGGTGCTGTGTTAATGTCCAATGGTACTACTGCATTTTGGACTTACACACTTTCTCCATTAGGAAACATTACCAACCCGAACTGGGCTACTGCAAGAACATTTACTCATGGATTTGTTGCTGGTGGATATAGAAACTCTTCACCATGGAGAAATGTAAATATCACAACACATTCTAATGATACAAGCACTAATCTTGGTGATCTTTTAAGTCATGCAGCTTCTTATTGTGATGGCAGTCATGGTGATTATTTTGCGTATACATATGGCACTGATGACTCTTATGCTGGTACTACCACAAGAACCAGTTCATTCAATATGACTAATAATTCAAGTAGAGGAACAAACGGTTCTTGGAATATGACTGTAAGTAGAAATGACAGTGCTACTTTCCAAGATTATATGCACGCTGGTTCAAAATGTTATATTACTGGCGGCGGCAGCTCCAGAACAGATCGTCATAACTTAACTACTGAAACTATGTCAACAGGAGGATTTCCTCCTGATTGTGGAGATGGTGGTGATTATGCTGCAGGAGTTAATGGACAAAATAGAGGATGGTATAAGAGATCTGGTACTGCACAATCATTTGCATGGGCTACTGAAACTTATGCTAGTTGGGGTGGATCCCCTGGATCAGATGGATGGGGTAAAGGTCTAGATACTATGAAGGCATGGGGATATATGAAAAATGGTGGAAACCTAAATGCAACCTTAATTAAATTTAATGCTGATAGTGGTGCTCAAATATCCTCATTTGGCGTTGAAAACTCTGGTGAAGAAAACTTTGAAATGGGTCAAGAGAAAGGTTATTGTTTAGGGCATTATAATGGTCAACAAAACAATAATACATATAAGGTAAATTATAATTCTGATACTGCACAATCATTAGGTGGTGGTGCTCAACCAAAAGGTCATGATGGAATGTCATCTGCAACTGAGCATTCTGCTTCTTCATTAACAAATAACGGATATGGTACAACTGCTCCTGCTTACTAATTATGTCAAAATACGTTTTAGTCAACTTAGATAATATTTCACTAACTACTGAGTTTACCCAAATTGCTACTAAATTGGGATATTCAGTTTTAGAAGTTAGTGAAATGGATTATGATGTTCATTTTACTTCAGTAAAACACTTAGTTCTTGAAAAAGAGGAATCAATTAAGGGTTGTAAGTATTGGGGCACAATTAACGATAAACTTAGCGAATATGCTATCGTTGATGGACTTACAACTAAAACCAAAACTGCAGTTTCTGCTGCTGCGGTAGAAGTTGCTGTTGGGTTCATGAAAAAAGTAGCAGTATTTGCCTTGACAGATATCATAGATATGAGGTATAATCTAATTAAATCTAAGTATTCTAATTTTGAAGTCTTCACCTGGAATATTCAAGTTGAAGAGGCAACAAAATATCTTGCCGATGAAAAGGCAGCAACCCCATTGTTAAAAACTCTGGCAGAATCTAGAGGCAGTACGGTAAAAGATTTGGCAACAAAAGTTGTTGAGAAGTCTACTTCGTATCGCAATGAAATTTCAAACTTACTAGTTATTCAACAAACAATAACTAAAAAAGCAGAACAATGCTCTACTATGAGAGAGATAAATAAATTTTATGAGGAGTATTTCGGTATGGAAATGCCCTTACAACAGTTAAATGAAGAGGGACTACTTGATGAAAATGGAAAGAGAACACATCCTTTCGAGTACGGAATTAAGTTTTGATGATTTAGATAAGTCTATCATCCAAATATGCTCAAATGCTAGTTATGGACAAACCGATTATCAATTGGTTAATTTTGTCTCACAATCACACCCAACTCTGTATAGACAACTAAGACAGACCTTTTTAGAAATTGAAGTTAGAGAACACTCACTTAGTAAAATTTCAATTAAAAGAAGAAAGGCTGATACTATGTTGCGTCAAAAGCAAAAACAATTGAGTGAAACTGTTGATGAGTTTGAGAAGGAACTCATACAACTTGAAATCGAAGATATAGCAATCGATATTGAAGTGTATGATAAAAAACTTAAGATGGCTCAGGAAGAGTTAAAAATATTCTTGGAAGTTGTCCGTAAGTATTGTTCTACATCAGAGGATGTTCAGAAAGCATTAGTGCCTGATGAAGAAGAGGAGCATAAGTATTGGATTGCTCGTATGGCAAAACAGTCTGCTGTAGATGTGCTAACACAAGGTAGAATTGGACCAGGTAATCTGGATTCTATTTTAAATATGAATGAACAAGATCAAGTTGCAACTATGCAGTTAGCACTTGATTATTCTTCTGCTCTTGGTGTAGGATTACATAATCTTAGATTAAATGCTGAAGAAAAAACAAAAGCAATATTGGAAAATAGAGATATACCTGCATCAAAATTCCTTGAACATGTAGTGAATGGTTATGACAAACAAGAATTGCTTCAGTCTTCCGATCAATCCGAAACTGAGTCCTGAGTTCTTAAAAACAGATTTTTTAAATTTTTTGCAAACACATAAAGATTACATTTACGATCTTTATTTCACCGCAAGAATGCCACCATTTCATCAAGATGCCAT
>Ga0194134_10005073_pt1 | contig 12690 bp, 10 predicted proteins | sample TA2KigOff0mmetaG_FD_148602 | JGI IMG/M metagenome (GOLD analysis project Ga0194134, IMG submission 148602) | Freshwater microbial communities from Lake Tanganyika, Tanzania - TA2015056 Kigoma Offshore 0m | ecosystem: Environmental > Aquatic > Freshwater > Lake | place: Tanzania: Lake Tanganyika... | reverse complement strand
GGCGCGAGATGCGGCGACCCGCGGGTCGACGTCGAGGATCTCCCCGCCGCCGATCGTCTCCCGGCGTCCGGACTCCCGCAGGACGAACCGGTCGCCCGGCAGCAGCGGGAGCGCCCACGGCAGATGCATGCGCACGAACCCCGAGCTACCCGCGGGGATCGCCGACCCGCCGAGCACACGCAGGCGCACCGGCACCTCACCGGACCCGAGGTAGGCGACGTGCGCGCCGCGCCGCGACACGTCGTGACCGAGCGCGTCGAGCACGGTCAGCGACGCGTCGACCGTGCGCGCCCGGTGCCACTGCGTGCCGCGCACGAGGGCGTCACCCCGCGCCACCTCCGTATGCGCCACGCCGGTGAGGTTCACTGCGACCCGAGCCCCCGGCGCGAGCACGTCGACCCGGTCGTGGTGGTTCTGCAGCGCCCGGACGCGCACGGCGTGCTCGGCGGGGACGAGCACGAGGTCGTCGTCGACGGCGAGCGCCCCGCCGGCGAGCGTTCCGGTCACCACGGTTCCTGACCCGCGGGCGGCGAACACCCGGTCGACCCACAGGCGCGGTCGACCGCGGTCGGCGGCGGTGGGCATGGCGGCGCACAGCGTGTCGAGCGCAGCGCGGAGCTCCTCGACCCCGACCCCCGCGGGCACGTCGACGTCGACGATCGGCGCGTCCTCGAGGAAGGTGCCACGCACGTGCTCGGCGACGTCGAGCCGGGCGAGCTCGCGCAGGTCGTCGTCGCACAGCCCCACCTTCGTGAGCGCGACCACCCCGTGGCGGAGACCGAGGAGCGAGAGGATCCGCAGATGCTCCTCCGACTGCGGCTTCCACCCCTCCGTCGCCGCCACGACGAACAGGCAGGCGTCCACCGCCCCGACGCCGGCGAGCATGTTCTTGATGAACCGCACGTGGCCTGGCACGTCGACGAACGCCACCCGCCGCCCCGACGGCAACGTCGCCGCGCCGAAGCCGAGGTCGATCGTCATCCCTCGCGCCTTCTCCTCGGCCCAGCGGTCCGGGTCGGTGCCCGTCAGGCGGTGGACGAGGGTCGACTTGCCGTGGTCGACGTGGCCTGCGGTGGCGACGACGTGCACGAGATCACGCTAGGACGCCGCAGGCATGAGCACACGGGCGGCCCGGCGGAGGGCGATCCCGGCGAGGAGCGCCGTGCCGAGGGCGAACATCGCCACGGCGGGCATCCCCCAGCGTTCGAACAACCATCCGCCGCACACCGCGCCGCCGGCCCGGCTGACCGTGCCGACCGTGTGGGTGAGGCCGATCACCCGACCGGGGGCCGACCGGTCGACCTCGGTCACGAGTGCCAACCCGGACACGAACCCGAACTCGTAGGTGCCGAGGAACAGCACGAGGGCCAGCACACCCATCCAGGCGCGGTCACCGGCGGTCGCGACGAGCAGGAGGGCCAGTGCCATGCCGATGATCCCTCGCCGCACGGCGCGCGGCGGGCCCCAGCGGTCGGTGAACACCGTCGCCGCGCCCGATGCGCCGAGTTCGGTGACCCCGAGAGCGACCGCGGCAACGCCGATCGTCCCGGCGCCGAAGCCGAAGGACCGGTCGAACCATGCGCCGAACACGGTGAAGACGGCGACCGCCGAGCTCCACACGAGTGCGGTCACCGTGACCGTGGCGATCGCCCCGGTCGGCAGGCCACCCCGTTCCCGCCGTCGGACGCCCTTCGTGCCGGTCGTCGCGTCCGTGCGGTGCCGCGCCGACGCCGCCACGACGTGCACCGGGTTGTCGCGCACCCGTAGCAGCACGATCACCGCAGCGAGGAAGCCGACGACGGCGAACGTGACGAACGGTCCCCGCCACGACGTGAGCGCGATGACGATCGCTGCGGTCGGTGCGCCGATGAGGAGCGACGCCGCCCACGACGTCTCGAACAGCGCCATGGCGCGCCCCCGGACGGCGAACGGGTACCGGCCACCGATCCAGAGGTGTCCGGCGGTGACGAACACCACCCCACCGACAGCGATCCCGGCGTAGCCGAGGAGGAACGCGGCCGGGTGGGCGACCGACGCCACGACGAGGCAACCGATCGAGCTCACGACGAGCCCGGCCGCGACGAGTCGGCGTTCCCCCACCACCGCCGCCCGTCGTCCGACGACCACGGCCCAGAGACCGGTGAGCTCGGCGATGCTGAGGAGCGTCGCTATCGTCCCGATCCCCACGCCGATCCCGGCGGCGACGACGGGAAGGAACGCGGGGATCCACCGCAGCGACGCGTTCGACGCCGTCTTCGCGAGCGTGATCATCGCGAGCTCGAGGCGTGAGCCGAGCACAGCGGTGGGTGCCGACGGTCCGGAGGTGCTCACGCGGGGAGCTCGCGCAGAGCTTCGCCGAGCTCGCCGTCGTCGGCCGCGTCCACGGTCCGCAGGTCGATCTCGGTGTGCCCGTCCCGCACCCGGGCGATGATCGGCCGTGCGCCGGGGGGTCGGAGCCGGAGCGCGTCGAGGTGGTCGCCCCGGAGGCGGACGCCGGCCGAGGGGATCTCGACGCCGGGGAGCGTGCCGCCGCCCGGGACGGCGGCGAGATCGACCGGAACCCCGGCCCCGAGCGCTCCGGCGCGGGCACGCAGCTCGTCCACCGTGAGCGTCGCCATGTGCCAGAACGGCAGGTTGCCGGCAGAACGGTCGAGGTAGGCGAGCGCGACCTCCTGCAGTGCGCCGAGGACGAGCCCTCCCGGTCGCAGCGCCCGGGCGAGCGGATGCGCGGCGCACGCCGCGACGAGGTCGGCGCGACCGGCGATGATCCCGGCCTGGGGCCCGCCGAGCAGCTTGTCGCCGCTGAAGAGCACGAGGTCGGCGCCGGCTGCGAGGGTCTGTCGGGCAGCGGGTTCACCGTCGAGCCACGACGGGGGTGGCCCGTCGAGCCACGGACAGGCCGCGTCGAGCAGTCCCGAGCCGATGTCGGCGATCACCGGCACGCCGAGGCCGACGAGGTCGGGTACCTCGACCGATTCCGTGAAGCCGACGATGCGGTAGTTCGACTGGTGGACCTTCAGCACGGCAGCGAGGTCGCCGCCCGCCGTCGAGACGGCACGTTCGAAGTCGGCGCGGCGCGTCCGGTTGGTGGTGCCGACCTCGACGAGGAGCGCACCGGACTGGGTCATGACCTCGGGAACCCGGAAGCCGCCGCCGATCTCGACGAGCTCGCCTCGACTGACCGCGACACCGCGTCCCGCCGCGATCGCCCCGAGGACGAGCAGCAGCGCAGCCGAGCAGTTGTTGACGACGAGGGCGGCGTCGGCGTCGACGAGGCGGGCGAACAGCGTGGCGACATGGTCGCTCCGCGAGCCCCGACGGCCGTCGGCGAGCCGGAGTTCGAGGTTGGTCGGGGTCGCGGCTGCGGTGTACCCGAGCGGGGCGCGCCCGAGGTTCGTGTGCAGGAGCACGCCGGTGCCGTTGATCACGGGCTGCAGGAGGCGTCGGCGCACCGCCTCGGCCTCGGCTGCGGCATCCTCGACACGTCGCTCGGCGATCACCCGGCGGGCGACGTCGACGAGGAGCGGTTGGGGGAGACCCGTCGACCGCAACGACCGCGCGAGCGCGTCGACGGAGGGCGGTCGGGGTGTGCTCGTCGGCGGGTCGTCGGTCGGTTGCACGGCCGCGTGAGCCTACCGGCGGGCCCGGCGACCTCGGCCGGCGCGGTCAGGTCGTCGGCGTGTCGAACGCTGCGGCCATCGCATCGAGCAGGCGTGCGGAGCAGCCGGCGAGGTCGACCGGTGGGATCGCCTCGGTGAGGATGCGGTCGGCGAGGGCCCGGAACGCGTCGCCGGCAGGGCCGGGGTGCAGCGCGACCGGGTCACCGACGTCGCCACCGGCGGCGACCGTGGCGTCGATCGGGAGTCGGGCGAGGAGCGGCACGCCGATCTCCTCGGCGAGCTCCTCGCCGCCACCGGCGCCGAAGATCTCGTGCGTCGACCCGTCCGGTGCCACGTACACCGACAGGTTCTCGATGACCCCGGCGACGCGGAGGAAGCTCTTGCGGGCCATCGTCGCCGCCCGGGCGGCGACCTTCTGCGCGGCCCGGGCCGGTGTCGTCACGATGAGCAGCTCGGTTCGCGGCAGCATCCGCGCGAGGCCCATCTGCACGTCACCCGTTCCGGGCGGGAGGTCGATCAGCAGGTAGTCGAGGTCGCCCCACTCGACGTCCTCGAGGAAGTGCTGCACGGCCCGGTTGAGCATGAGTCCGCGCCACATGAGCGCATCGGTCTCGTCGTCGACGAGGAAGCCCATCGACACGACCTCGAGTCGGCCGTCGCCCACCCGACGTTCGTTCGGGAGCATGCGCTTCTCGCCGGGGACGGTGCGCAGACGCCCGTCGACGCCGAGCATCCGCGGTACGGAGAACCCCCAGATGTCGGCGTCGAGGACACCGACGGTGCGCCCCGTCGCGGCGATGGCCGCCGCGAGGTTGACGGTGACCGAGCTCTTGCCGACCCCGCCCTTGCCCGACGCGATGCCGACCACCCGGGTGGTCGGCGGAACGGCGGTGTCGGGGGCCTTCTCCCGCACGTTCCAGCGGGCGCGTGCCATCGCCGCCGACTTCTGCTCGGCGGTCATCTCCGTCAAGGTGATGCCGACGCTCCGCACGCCCGGCATCGACCCGACCCGGGTGCGGACGTCGGACTGGATCTGCGCCCGGAGCGGACAGCCTGCGGTGGTGAGGGCGACCGTCACCTGGACTGCGCCGTCGGGGTCGACGGTCACGTCGCGCGCCATGCCGAGATCGACGATGTCGGATCCGAGTTCGGGGTCGACGACCCCGCGCAGCATCGCGAACACGTCGTCCGGCGAAGGCGGGGCTGCGGGCGTCGACGGCATGCCGGAAATGCTAGGGAGCCCTCGAACGTTCGGGGATGCCGAACGCCTCGATTCCTCCTATGCTCGTAGGCGAAATCCCGTTCTGGAGGTCCTTGTGATCACGCTCACCGACACCGCCTCGAAGAAGGTCAAGGAGCTCATCGACGCCGAGGGCGTCGACGGGCTCGCTCTGCGGGTCGCCGTGCGGCCCGGCGGCTGCTCGGGCTTCAGCTACGAGATGTTCTTCGACACCGAGATCGCCGCCGACGACCATGCCGTGGCCTTCGGGGACGTGCAGGTCGTGGTCGACCCGACGAGCGCCCCGCTCCTCACCGGTGCGACGCTCGACTTCAAGGACGGCCTCAACCAGCAGGGGTTCTCGATCAACAACCCGAACGCGTCGAAGACCTGCGGCTGCGGGTCGTCGTTCAGCTGAGGCGTCGCACGGCGGCGTTCGCTCAGGCGGGGCCCCGACGCAGCACGATCGTCTGCAGCGCGCGCCCGACGTAACCCACCTCGTCGAAGAGCGTCGCGTCGGACAGGCCCACGCCGTTGCGTTCCCAGAACCCGACCGCGCGTGAGGCGAACCATTCGCCGACCGGCGGCCGGACCAGGTGCACGGTCAGGTCGGCGTTCGCGAACGTGATCGCGGGCGGGTCGTCGTTGCGGCTCAGGGCGTTGCCGCAGTCGGCGAGCGGGCAGATCCGCTGGAACGGCGACGACGCCCGTCCGTCCACGATCTCGGGCGCCCACATCCAGGCCGTGGTCGGTCCGGGGTCGTTCGTCTCGCCCGGTGGGTAGCGGATCGCCACTGCGGAGCCGAACCCGGGCGGGTCGCTGAGTCGACCGGCGAGGAAGAACGGCCCGTCGACCGCCTCGTCGAGACGGGGGGCGTCCACGACGATGGTCGGCACGTCACCGAGGTCGCTGGGCAGCAGGTGCAGCCCGGCCGCGGTGGCACACACCCGGTCCTCCGCGTCGAGGAGCGTCGCCGTGGTCGCGGTGAGCGAGCGCGACGAGCGCACGACGGAGGCCACGACACGGAACCCGGCGATGGGCACCGGTCTCGGCACCTCGACCGTGAGCCGCACGAGTTGGCGGTCCTCGGCGAGCGCCTCGAGCTCCCCGGCGATCACGCCGGCGACCGGGCCGGCATGACACGCCGTCGGGTCCCACGGCCCCCGGGCCGGGGTGTTGCCGACGAACCATCCGTCCGCCTCGGTGAAGAACGCCTCGGTCACCCGATCCTCTTCAGACGGCGGCGAGCGCGGCGGCGAGTTCGCGCTCGTCCCAGGTGAAGTCCAGTCGTTCGACCACGATGCCCCGGGCGTCGGTGACGACCAGGCTCGGCTCGAACGTCAACCCGTAGGCCTCGACCGGCGGTGCGATCGCCGAGCGGAGCGGGTCCTTCGTGCGGCCGACGTCGGCGTACACCTCGCTGTGGACCACGACGAGGTCGGGGCGCGCCGCGGCGGCGGTGATGAGCTGTTCGAGGACCGGCCCGCAGACGTTCGTCTGACAGAACGCCGGCGTGGACACGAGGAAGACCGTCGGTCGACCCGAGGCGAGCGCCGACCGGAGTGTGACGGCGTGGAACGGGCAGGCCGGGTCGCGCGTGCACGCGGGGTCGATGCCGCGAGGGTCGTCGAAGGTCGCGGTGTCGAGCGGGATCGCCGGATCGCCGACCTGGACGAGCCGGACGTCGCTCGGCGCACCGACCGCGAACGCGGAGGTGAGTTCGAGGCCGTCGATCTCCGTGACGATCTCGTGGGTGCCCGTCTCCGTGGGCGTGAACCGCAGCGGGTAGTAGGGGAACGGCACCGACCCGTCGTGGCGCTCGACGGCGATCGGTGCGAACTCGGCGCCGCTCGGACCGACCACCCGGAACGTGACGGTCGCCGGGCCGGACCGGAGCGGCACGCCGTCGGGGTCGGCGACGCCCCACGGGAGCCGCTGCTCGAGTCCGGTGCGCAGCACCGGGGGTTCCCGCAGGCCGGTAGCGAAGAACGGTCGGAGGTACGTCGCAACCCCCGCGCCGAGGGAACCGTTGCCCGGTGTGGCGCGCCCGCACGCGCCGAGGAGGGCGAGACCGGCCGTTCCGGCGGCACCGGCGAGCAGGCCACGGCGGGTGAGGCGCAACGGTCGGATCGGAGGGTGCTCGCGGGGTGTCATCGTCGTGCGACCCTAACCTGGCCGGGTGTCCGATCCGACCGGTGCCGTCGTCCGTTTCGTCCTCGACGGTCGGCCGGTCGAGGCGCCCGACGACGGCGGTTCCCTCCTCGACGCGCTCCGCGAGTCGCTGGGTGTGCGGTCGGTGAAGGACGGCTGCGCCCCCCAGGGCCAGTGCGGCTGCTGCACGGTGCTCGTCGACGGTGCCCCCCGCGTCGCCTGCGTCACCCCGCTGCGTCGGATCGCGGATCGCACCGTCACCACGGTCGACGGGCTCGACCCGGCGCGACGCGACCGGTGGGCGGCAGCGTTGTGTGCTACGGGCGGCAGCCAGTGCGGGTTCTGCACGCCGGGGATCGTGCTGCGACTCGACGCCGAGGCGGCGGGCGAGCGTCCCGACCCGGAGCGGGCGCTGCTCGCGCACCTGTGCCGGTGCACCGGGTGGACGACGATCCTCGAGGCCTACGCGCTCGTCACCGACCCGTCGGTCGACCCGGCCGTGCTGCTCGCCGGTCGTGACCTCGGGGCGGCGGCCCGCCGTGCGGCGATCGAAGGTGCCGGACCGCAGCAGGTCGGCCTCGACGTGCCGCTCGGGCGTGCGCCCTTCGCCGAGGACACGGCGCCCGCCGACGCGACGGTGGCCATGCGGGCGGCGGACGGCACCTGGGTGACGGCCGCGACCCCCCACGCCGCCCGGCGGCTCGCCGGGGTGGTCCCCGGCCGCCACGGCACGCTCGAAGCGGTGCCGCCGCTCGCCGTGCCGCCCGTCGATGCCCCGGTCACCCTGCGGACCTCGTGGGTCGACCCGGCCTACCTCGAACCGGATGCGTCGTGGTGCGAGCCGGGAGGTGTGCCGGCGTCGCCGGTCGCTGCGGGCGGGGCGTTCGGCGGGAAGACCGCGTCGCCGCTGCCCGAGATCGCCCGAGGTCTCGCGGCCGAGGTCGGTCGGCCGGTCCGTGCGCGCTGGTCCCGGGAGGACGTCGTCCGCCTCGGCCCGAAGCGTCCTCCGGTCGCCGCGTCGGTCGACCCGGTCGGTCGGACCGCCCACGTCGCCGTCGTCCGCACCCCCGGGGTGGTCGACCGGATCCGGGCCGGGTTCGGTGCCGTGCCCGGTGTGGAGGGGTGGGACGTCGAGGTCACCGAGGTCGACGTCCCCGGCCCGCCGACCTCGACCGCGTTGCGGACCGCCGGCTGGGCGGAGGGCGTGGTGCTCGCGTCGTCGGCGGTCGACGTCGGACCGATCACGGTGCGGACCCCGCAGGGCGCGGAGGCGACCGTCGAGGTGCACGGGGACGGCACCATCGAGGTCGTGGTGCGGTGCGGGGATCCGCTCGACGAGGTGGTGGTGCGCTCCTACGCCATCGGTGCGGCGCACATGGCGCTCTCGTGGGTGACCTCCGAAGCGCTCGCGGTCGGCGCCGACGGTGTGCCGCTCGGGCTCACCGTGCGGAGTGCCGGTGTGGTGCGGGCGGTCGACATGCCAACGGTTCGAGTCGTCGTCGAGGTCGGGACGGGCGAACCGCTCCCCGTGTCCGACGCGGTGTTCGCCGCGGTCGCCGCCGCCGTCTGGCGGCACCAGGGGCGGCCGGAGTGCTGGCCGACGGGCCGTCCCGTGCGCTAGGAAGACCTCGTGCTCGGTGGCGTGATCTTCGCAGTCGTCCTGCTCGTCGTCTTCCCGGTGCTCGTCATCATGTCGGGCCCGCCGGTGGCGGCGATCATCGGTTGGCTGCTCAAGGACGACGCCGAGCGGCGTGCCGGCGACTCGGTCTGGGCCGACCTGAACACCTGAGCAGCCCGCCGGTCGGGCCGGGCTGCGTCGCCGCCGTCGACCGTGCCATGCTCGGGGCGTGTCGATCTCCGAACACGCCCGACGCAATCCCGACAAGCCGGCGACGATCATGGGCCGGAGCGGAGAGGTCGTCACCTACGGCGAGCTCGACGCCGCCTCGAAGCGGCTCGCGCAGCTCTTTGCGGCGGCCGGCCTCGGCCCCGGCGACGGGGTGGCGCTGTTCATGGAGAACAACGCCACCTACCACGCCGTGTACTGGGCGGTCATCCGGTCGGGGATGTACCTGACCCCGATCAACCGGTATCTCACGGCGGACGAGGCCGCCTACATCGTCAACGATGCCGGATGCCGGGCGATCGTGTGCTCGGCGGGCGTCGCGGACGTCGCTGCGGCGATCGTGGCCGACATCCCGAACTGCACGCTGCGACTCGTCGCCGGTGGTGACGTCGCCGGCTACGACCGCTACGAGACGGCGGTCGCCGCCTACCCGGCCGAATCGTTGCCGTCGGAGCAGCGCGGTGACTTCATGAACTACTCCTCCGGCACGACCGGTCGGCCGAAGGGCATCCGACGCCCGTTGACGGGGGTTCCGTTCGGCGAGGCGTCGGGTCTCGACCTGCTCATCGAGAAGATGTACGGCGTCGACGCGAACGCGGTGTACCTGTCGCCGGCGCCGCTCTACCACTCGGCTCCGCTCGCGTTCACGGCGGCCGTGCATTTCCACGGCGGGACCATCGTGGTGATGGAGAAGTTCGACCCGGTCGAGTCGCTGCAGCTCATGGAGAAGTACCGGGTGACGCACTCGCAGTGGGTGCCGACGATGTTCGTCCGCATGCTGAAGCTCGATCCGGCCGAACGCACCCCTTATGACCTGTCGTCGCACCGGGTCGCGGTCCACGCGGCGGCCCCGTGTCCGGTCGAGGTGAAGCGCCAGATGATCGAGTGGTGGGGCCCGATCATCTACGAGTACTACGGCGCCACCGAACTGAACGGGATGACGGTGATCGACACGCCGCAGTGGCTGGCGCACCCGGGTTCGGTCGGTCGGCCGATCCTCGGGACGCTGCACATCTGCGACGAGACCGGTGCCGAGGTGCCGGTCGGGACAGCGGGCACCGTCTATTTCGAGCGTGACGCGCAGGTGTTCACCTACCACAACGACCCGGAGAAGACCGCCGACGCCCAGCACCCGACGATGCCGAACTGGACCCGGCTCGGCGACGTCGGGTACCTCGACGACGAGGGGTACCTCTACCTCACCGACCGGGAGACGTTCATGATCATCTCCGGCGGGGTGAACATCTACCCCCAGGAGATCGAGAACGCCCTCGTGCTCCATCCGAAGATCGCCGACGTCGCCGTCTTCGGCGTGCCCAACGCAGAGATGGGCGAGGAGGTCAAGGCGGTCGTCCAGCTCGCCGTCGGGGTCGAGCCGTCCGACGAGGTCACCGGTGAGATCCTCGCGTTCGCCCGGGAGCACCTCGCGCAGTACAAGGTCCCGAGGTCGGTCGACTACCTGCCCGAGCTGCCGCGCCTCGAGACCGGCAAGCTGTACAAGCGGCTGCTGAAGGACCGGTACTGGGGCAACCACTCCACCCGGATCGTCTGATTCAGCTCGACCACCGGGTCTGACCGAACCGGTAACCGACGGAACGCACCGTCTGGATCAGGTTCGCATGCTCCTCGCCGAGCTTCGCCCGCAGGCGGCGCACGTGCACGTCGACCGTGCGCGCCCCGCCGTAGTACTCGTAGCCCCACACCCGGTTCAGCAGCGCCTCGCGGGTGAAGACCTTGCCCGGGTGCTGGGCGAGGAACTTCAGCAGCTCGTACTCCATGTACGTGAGGGTGAGCGGCTCGCGGGCGATCGCAGCCTGGTAGGTCTCGAGGTTGAGGACGAGATCGCCGTGCACGACGAGGTCCGAGCGTTCGGACCGCCCGAGACGCACGAACTGGCGGCGGAGGCGGGCGTCGAGCTCCCGGTGGTTGAGCGGGGCGAGGACGAAGTCGTCGTAGAGCCCGTCCTCTCCCTCGAGGACGGGGAGCTGATCGGATCGCAGGACGATCACCAGCGGCTCGAGCGGGTAGTCCCGGTCGCGGAGCACCTTGGCGAGGGCGAGCGCGGCGTCCGGGTCGTCCTCGGCGACGAGCACGGCACCGCTCCAGCCGTTCTCGGGTTCCTTCCGGGTCGCCTCGACATCGTCGCGCACGCCGATGTAGGTGAGGTCGGCACGGCCGAGCGCCTGCGCAAGGTCGGCAGGAACCGGGTAGGGGTAGACGAGCAGGGGTTCCATCAGGCGCTCACCGCACGGAACGGTACCGCGTCCGCCCGCCCCGACCCGCACCCCGCGGGCCGATCCGTTCACACGGCGTTCACAATCGGAACACGGTAGGGAAACGGTGAGGTGCCACCATGGCGCCACGGCCCCCCGGTCGGGCTCCCGACGAGCGGGGGCCGCAGCACGAGAGAGGTGACACCGTGGAGAACAGAACGCCGTCCGAGGTGATCGAGTACGCGAGGCAGCAGGGCGTCGAATTCGTCGACCTCCGCTTCTGCGACCTGCCCGGCCAGATGCAGCACTACTCGGCGCCGCTGCACGAGCTCTCGGAGGACTCCTTCGAGGAGGGCTTCGGGTTCGACGGCAGCTCGATCCGCGGCTTCCAGGAGATCCAGGAGTCGGACATGATCCTGCTCCCGGACCCGAACACGGCGGTCATCGACCCCTTCCGCACCCGGAAGACGATGAACCTCAACTGCTTCGTGCACGACCCGCTGACGGGCGAGCAGTACAGCCGTGACCCGCGGAACATCGCACGGAAGGCCGAGGCCTACCTGATCTCCACCGGTCTCGCCGACACCTGCTTCATGGGTCCTGAGGCGGAGTTCTTCATCTTCGACTCCGCCCGGTTCCAGCAGAACGCCAACAGCGCGTTCTACGAGGTCGACTCCGATGCTGCGGCGTGGAACCTCGGCAAGGAGTTCAACCTCGACGGCACCCGGAACCGCGGCTACAAGCCCCGGCACAAGGAGGGCTACTTCCCGGTTCCGCCGAGCGACCAGTTCCAGGACCTCCGGTCCGACATGGTCGCCCTCATGGAGCAGTGCGGCATCGAGATCGAGCTGCAGCACCACGAGGTCGCCACCGGCGGGCAGGCCGAGATCGACATGCGCTTCGACACCCTCCTGCGGGTGGCCGACAAGCTCATGCTCTACAAGTACATCGTCAAGAACGTGGCGTGGGCCGCAGGCAAGACGGCGACGTTCATGCCGAAGCCGCTGTTCCAGGACAACGGCTCGGGCATGCACACCCACCAGTCGCTGTGGAAGGGCGGCTCGCCGTTGTTCTACGACGGCGACAAGTACGCCGGCCTGTCGGACATGGCCCGGTGGTACATCGGCGGTCTGCTCAAGCACGCTCCGGCGATTCTCGGCTTCGCTGCGCCGACGACGAACTCCTACAAGCGGCTCGTGCCGGGCTACGAGGCCCCGGTGAACCTGGTGTACAGCCAGCGGAACCGCTCCGCAGCGATCCGGATCCCGCAGTACTCGAAGTCGCCGAAGGCGAAGCGTCTCGAGTTCCGCTGCCCGGACCCGTCGTGCAACCCCTACCTGGCGTTCGCGGCCCAGCTCATGGCGGGCCTCGACGGGATCCAGAACCGGATCGAGCCGCCGGCGCCGGTCGACCAGAACCTGTACGACCTCCCGCCGGAGGAGCTCGCCAAGGTCCCGCAGGTGCCGGGGTCGCTCGAGGCGTCGCTCGACGCCCTCGAGGCGGACCATGCGTTCCTGCTCGCCGGTGGCGTGTTCACTCAGGACGTGGTCGACACGTGGATCGCCTACAAGCGGGAGAAGGAAGTCGACGCCATCCGGCTGCGGCCCCACCCGTATGAGTTCCACCTGTACTTCGACCTGT
>Ga0194134_10005068_pt1 | contig 12703 bp, 19 predicted proteins | sample TA2KigOff0mmetaG_FD_148602 | JGI IMG/M metagenome (GOLD analysis project Ga0194134, IMG submission 148602) | Freshwater microbial communities from Lake Tanganyika, Tanzania - TA2015056 Kigoma Offshore 0m | ecosystem: Environmental > Aquatic > Freshwater > Lake | place: Tanzania: Lake Tanganyika... | reverse complement strand
GAATGTAAGTATGGGGTGGGGGGGGGGTTAGGTGAATGTAAGTATGGGGGTGGGGATTGGATGAGCAGAACAGAGTGTAGGGGGTGCCCCTCCTCCCGTCGCGTGGCTCGGGGTGGTACGGGTACCGTGGGGTAACAGTTACAGCGTTTAGTAGTAACCCTAGGGATAACCCCTAACATTGTTAGGCTGCCGTTCATCGGTCGATTTTGACCGTTCATAAAGTATGACAGCCGGTAGAGAAAAGCCGATGAATAGCATTGACTTTTCTGTGCATTTTAATCTACAATGTATCCATGTTGTGAAAGAGCAACACCACCAGGGAGTGTGGGGTTCTTACAACATACCACCTAACAGTGTTAGGTGGCAACCCTCTAGGAGATTATACCATGTCGAATATCACTATTCCGGCTGATCTTATTGCTGCACGTCAGGTAGCGGTGGAAAGCGAACAGACAAACTACGGCGCGCGCGTTGCGTATGCACGTGCCCTAGTAGATAACAGCGGTGGCGTACTGTGGTTCACCGATGGGGTAAAGATGCCACCTCTTATTGAGGCCGAAAAAGAAGAATACTATAAAGGCCTTAAGGCCCTCAAGTACCCCGATGGGCGAGTCGGTTACAGCAACCCCTCCAACGCGTGGAGGAAGGTGAAAGAGTATGCACTCGCATACGCTACGGAAATTGGCCTTATAGTAGTGGAAAAGAAACCCGAGGCCAACAAAACCGAGGCCGACAGCGCATCCAGTGGCAATGCACGGCACACTCGCAGTTTCTCCCTGCGTGTACTGGAAGAGGTTGGCGGAGCATTCAAAGCAGGTCGCCGCCTCGAAAAAGAGGGTGCACTGACTGCGAAGGAACAGCAATGCTTAGCCCATCTGGGAAGCGCACTGGCCGCGCTTGGAATCGATCTTAGTACCCTCAAGTAGACTGCACCCGCGCAGACAGAACCCGCCGACGGCGGGTTTTTTGTTGCCTAACCTAACAATGTTAGGTTAGGCCTTTTGGTGCGGCAAAGCCGCACCAGTTCCCGAGGCGGCGATAGCCTAATGTTACGTCGCGCCCGACTGCTATGCTGCGTGCAGCATAGCACTTTCTCCAGCGCTTGTCAAGTTGTTTTTCCGCACCAGTTCCCGAGGCGGCGATAGCCTAATGTTACGTAACAATGTAAAGTTACAGATAATGTTAATAACAAAAAACGCGTAAGTGCTTGATTTGCATGGGTAAAAGGGTAATGTTACAATGTTACGCCGAAAATATAGAGGGTAAGGGGTGAACGAGTGCGAACACCCGCACCACAAAATCCTTCTTTCACCAATAACAAAAAAATTTTACCCCCCCGCTCTCTTGGAAACGGCGTAACATTGTAACATTAACATTTTCAAAGATATATATATATATACCCCCTTGATTTTGTTGAGGATTTTCCTCTCTCCCCCTGCAATTCATTTGTAATGTACTAATCTCTATATTTGTAACTATGTAACATTGCAAACATACCTTTCGCTGCCCTAACCCATAACATTGTGCTTCATATTGACTTATCTATCACATTATGGTACACTGTTACACAGTGGATAATAACCCACTGCACAACTCAACTTTTCAGGAGCCTAACAATGTTAGCCAACATCACAAAGCAATACATAGTTACAACCCTAGGAATGCCCAAACCCGATGCCGAGGAGTGCATAATGTTACATAAAGCACCCTACTTCATACGCATGAGGAGTGCAGAACCCGCAATCATCGAAGAGCGCCTAAAGATCGAAATGGACGAACAAATCAAGCAATGGAAGAGAGTACTAAAAAGAGAAGCAATTCAAGAGATGTATGTGACGCTGCTCACAGAAGAAAACACAGCTACTAAGGAAGCAACAGTAATCGCTGATTACGATGGGTTCAAGTTCCGTATATGGCCCCACCGAGTGCCACACTTGTTTGTGCCGGAGGTGACTTGTGCAGACTAGAGCGATTGAGACGACTAACAACGAAACCACCCCTAACAATGTTAGGGGTTACACCGAATGCCTAACTTGTGCCGAGCCTGTTGCACCTGCCCGTTGGAAGATTGGATACCGTGTATGTTTGGAGTGCGGTGAGAATCGTGCAGTCACTTCAAGAAAACATTGGTGCATCGTACCTATGCACAAGAGCAATTACTTTCTGTGCACTGACACAGCAGACTTAAAAGGCATCAACAACAAAGGAGGGTTAGTGCGATGATTCCAGATAAAATAGTTGGGTTCGGGCTATTAATCACTGCTGTTTCTATTGTAGCTATATTTCTAATTTGGGGGTAATATGCGAGCGCCGATACGAAGACTAGCTAAGCTACGTTCATACAACGAAGCATTGCAGTTTCTAAAGAAAACCAAGAAAACCAGAGACTCGAACTACGTGCCGCTAGGAGAGAGGCGGTATCATGCCGATCACCATTTGCAGTACGTACCCGGAAGCGTGGTGGGTGCCGACTCGGACAAGATTGTGGTGAATACGTTTGGACACCCATTGATTGTGTTCGAGGCGGGTACGGACAGAGTCACAATAAACCCAGACAGTGGGCCTATGTACGCTCCTCAGTTAGATACGGTCTGGGCAGTGCTTGGGTTGCGGTGCCAGACCACGACTAACGGTAAATTTACGGTGTACGTAAACGCAGTAGAGGAAGGTAAAAATCTGTATGACCAGAAGTTTGTGCTATCTCCAAGATCTAAGTTTTACGTTGCCCCGTTGCTTGGGGGTTGGAGCTTGCTGGAGAAGCCTGTTCTCTTTACGTACCACATAAACAGGCGTGAGGCTAACATTGTTAGGGAGAGTGTGCAGAAATTCAAGGATTACATTGAGCTTATGCTCAAAGTACGAGGCACGTTGGATACCGAGGAGGTTGACTACAGAGTCGCAGCCGGTGCAGGTGAGTCTGTTTGGTCTGCTAATTTTCCCGTTTTTATATTTCGTAGAAGCGAGTTTATGAATGCCTTTGGGCCACATCCTGAAAGCCCAAACTATACGGCAGTGGGTGGATGGACGGTGCTCATCCGTAAACCTACAAATGCACGATCATTGGCTGCACTCGCGCGCAAAACTCTTCCCTTTGGGATGCGTTCATTTGTGGGTATGGAGCTACACATGACCGAGTGGGCCTTTTATGAGTGTAGAGCGCATGAGTTTATGCAGATGGTTACAAGCGGCAACCCTGAGAAGTATTACAAGGCACTGCTCATACTGGCGTTCTGCGCAGGAATAGGGGTACACGCGCTCCTTGAGACTTTCGGACATCAGCATGAGGTTGCTGTTGCTGCCTCGCATATACGTCTGCTCGAAGTACTTGATGAAATAATACTGAAAGCAAACAGCAACAAGTGCTTCCGCATTATTGAAGTAGGACAAGGGGTTGTGCCAACGGACAAGTACGCAAACTATGTCTTTTGGGGGGACCAAGTGGTACGCACTTGACTTAGGTGTAACTTTGTGGTATACTATGTGCTGTAGTAAAAGAGTGTTTATTCACAACGGGCCTAACAATGTTAGGTCTAAATCAGAGGGTTAGAAAATGTCAGAGCTAAATTTCGGTAAGACGGTGTCGCTCAAGCAGGCAGCGAACCTCATCATCACAAACCCCGAGGTAGTGTTCATGCTCAGGGGTGAGCCGGGGATCGGCAAAAGCTCCATGCTCCAGTACATTGCCGACACGGTCGGTTGTGACTGTGCATACATCGATGTGCCTAACATGGACCTGGGCGACATTGCGATGCCCGTGATTGACCATACGACCAAAACAACGCGATACTACCCTAACGCGCGGTTCAAGTTCCACGAGGGCAAACCCGTGGCGATCATGCTCGATGAGTTTTCCAAAGGTGCCGAGCCTGTCAAGAACATGCTGCACCCGCTCTTTGAGAAGGTGAACCCGAGGCTTGGTGACTTACCGCGACCTGAAGGTTCCTACTGTTTCCTTACGGGTAACTTGTCTACGGACGGCGTGGGCGATAACTTGAAAGCCCACAGTTGGAATCGTATTGTGCCTATCGTGGTGCGCAAGCCTAGCTCCGAGGAGTGGATCGAGTGGGCGATGAACAGCACAAAGCAGATTGCCCCTGAGATCATTGCTTGGGTGCATCAGTTTCCACATTGCATGGCTTCGTACCTTGATGGGGATCAGAAAGAGAACCCCTACATCTTCAACCCTAAAAACACTCAACGTGCGTTCGTATCCCCACGCTCGCTTGAAACTGCCTCTAACATTGTTAGGACTCGATCCAAGAACGACACCGAGGCAGTCATTGTGGCCTTGTCGGGTGCGATTGGTGAGGCGGCGGCGCGAGACATGCAAGCATACATCGAGTTCTCCGATCAACTACCTACGTGGGAGCAAACTATCAAGGAGCCACATACGGCACGTGTGCCGGACAGTGCAGGGGCGTGTGCCATCGTAGTGTTCGGTGGTATCACTAGGGTTACCAAGGAAACGATGAAGCCCTTCATGGACTACATCGAGCGGTTCGAGGCTGAGTGGCAAGCAGTATTCGCTGTGAACATTGCACGTACACCGAGCAAGCAAGCGATCGCGTTCGGGTCGGAGAAGTTCGCGGCGTGGGTAGCTAAGAACCAAGACTTGCTGTGAGTACACCTAACATTGTTAGAGGGCAATATGGACACAGAACGTAAACTCAAGAAAGTAAAGATCTCCATCATGCGTAACCCGAAGTTTGCACTTTGGCAAGGCGTGTTGATGATTGGTAAAACACAGGTGGCCGACGATGTCGCAACGGCACAGACCAACGGACGTGATGAAGTCTACGGACGACAGTTCGTAGAGAGCTTGACTGAATCCGAGCTTGCCTTCGTGGTACTTCACGAGGCATTGCACAAAGCACTACGGCACTTTTCAACGTGGAGAAAACTCAGCGAAGAGAATCAACTGCTATGCAACGCTGCTTGCGATTATGTCATTAACCTCATGCTCTATGACTTGGACAAACAGGAGCAAACGATCCGTATGCCAAGGTACAAGGACGGCCCGAAAAAAGGGGAGCGGCTCGGGCTCATTGATGAGAAGTACAGAGGCATGAACACCAAGCAAGTCTTTGACTTACTAAAGAAGGAGTGCGAGGGTGGCGGTGAAGGCAGTGGTGGTGGTAAAGATCGGTTCGATGAGCACGACTGGGACGGGTTCGATGAGCTTACGGACGAGCAAAAGCGTCAGCTTGAGCGCGAGGTTGATGCTGCGATCAGGCAAGGACAGATAGCTGCGCAGAAGGTAGCGGGTAAGGGGTCAAGCGGGATGCCGAGAGAGTTGGCCGACTTGCTCGAAGCCAAGATCGACTGGCGCGAGGAGTTGCGCGAGTTTATCAAGGCATTCTGCTTATCGAAGGACAAGAGCAGTTGGCGCAGACCAAACCGTCGATTCATTTCGGAGGGTGTTTACTTGCCTACATTGATAGGTGAGAAGGTTGGGCATATTGTGATTGGGCCTGATATGTCAGGAAGTATCGCGGATGAGTTGACTGCGTTCTTTTCCGAGATTCGCTACATATCGGAGGAGATCATGCCCGAGAAAGTTGACTTGATCTATTGGGACTGCGCGGTCACGGGGCATGAGGAGTATGACAGTGCGACTGTACCTAACATTGTTAGCTCAACAAAACCAAAAGGTGGTGGCGGCACTGCGCCAAGCTGTGTTAGTCGCTACCTCAAAGACAAAAAGATTGTGCCGGACTGCATCATCATGTTCACTGATGGGTACGTTGGTAACGATTGGGGATCGGATTGGGAGGCTCCGATCTTATGGGTTATTGCAGGTAACAAGAAAGCACAAGCTGCACACGGTAAAACCATACACATTTGATGAGGAGGTAAACATGGTTATCATACAGCTTGGGTATTCAACAAGTTATGTTATGACTAAGGAGGATGCCTTGACCTTAGTTGGCATCGTTGAGCGATCCCATAAATGGGAGGAGAAGTATGTTCCCGCAGCGGAATCCGCAACAGGGGAGTCGCATTTGCTGTACTATGCTTATCCCCCAGAAGAAATGCCAAACATGAAGATTGTGAATAATAATATATACGAGATGGCGAAATTGGCTGGTAAACCACGTAGTAAATCTTAACTTAATCAACCTAACATTGTTAGAGGGAACTCAAATGAGTATTAGCGCATCCGCAGTATTGGTAGAGCTGAACATCAGTGTGTGGCCTGCCACGATCAAAGACAGCAAAGTCAGCGATCAAATCACGAGCGCCGCATCAGCGATTGCCGACGCAGGACAGTTCCGCAAGAATTTGTTTGCCGGTACGTCCTTACGCAAGGACATCGAGAACTATGCAGCCCGTGCTCGCTTGTACAACAATCAACGCACAATGCCTTGGGCTGACAAAGGCGAGCGGCTGCTACCGACTAAGTTGTTTATGGACTACAAAATCAGTATGAGTACGTTCCAACAACAATTCGACAGTATGTGCAGCACGTTCTTTCAGAATTACGCCGTGCTTATCCAGCAGGCACAAAATAACTTGGTAGGGCTGTTCAACCCTGACGACTACCCCCCTCTCGATGAGGTGAAGGAGAAGTTTGCATTCAATCTTACGGTTAAGCCTGTACCTGAATCAGGAGACTTTCGGTTGGATATCCCCGCTACGGACTTAGAAGAAATCAAGCAATCGTTTGAGAATCAACAAGCCCAAAAGATGGCAGACGCTATGCGTACGCCGTGGGAGCGGTTGCACACGATGCTTACTGCGATGTCAACTAAACTGGCTAAAGGCAGGGATGAAAAAGCAAACATGCGTTGGCATGACTCATTTATTAGTAACCCGCTGGAGCTGTGCCAATTGCTTACTGCTATGAACATAACCAACGACCCCAAGTTGGAGGAAGCAAGAAAGCAACTGGAGCTAACAATGTTAGGTACTAATTTGGGTGCGCTGAAAGAAGATGTACATGCGCGTGAGGATTTGAAAGCAAAAGTCGATGACATCCTTGGTAAATTTTCTTGGTAAGGGGTAGTTATGGAAAAGCACGAAATTTTGTCTTATCGGTCGCTTGCCCATCAAGCGTTGCTACAATCTAACGTACGACTTGATGGTGTTGGCACCCTAGAAAAGAGCCACCTCAAGTTTGAATTTACTGGAATGCTTGCTGATGTTGCATGGCCTTTGGTTACTAAGTTTCCTCATATCAACTGGGTGGTAGAGATGCGCGAAATAGGGGAAAATAAGTACAGAGCGCATAACTTTACAGCATTCAAGGAAGACAAGGAAGTTGGTAAAGTCACCACAGCATACTCCCGCAAATCAGGCTCTGCGTTTGCGCTATACAGCGAAACCATAAGTGAAGAGCGGGAGCGTGGTAGCTTTATGCGCACACAGAAAATTGATGTTGTGCTGGCTACTGTCAAGAAAAAGTTCAACCTTCGCTCTGTGCAGAAAATGTTTCAAGAGGCAGAAAAATCTGTTTACTTAATACTCAACAAGCGTAAAAACGATTTAGAAAATAACAAATCAAACGCAAGACATATGATGGTAAAAGATATATTTACACGCATGGAGGCAAACCCACAAGTTGCCGACCATATTGCTCCGTTCATCGCAGAGCAGGATATGCTTAAGTACAACAAAGCGTGTCTTGAAATGCGTAGTCTTGAAGACATGCGTAGTATAATTGACAAGCCAGACAAGAGGACGGCTTTGGTGTTACTTGACAGGGGAGGTTATATTGTACGTGCCGAAGAACACGTCGCAATCTACAACGACGAAACACTGCCGGTGGAGATGCGTAAATCTTTGGGCTTACTTAAGCTGATACAGGAGAATGAGCAGTTTGTACCTGACGTTGGCGTACGAGTAAACGAGCATACTTTTCTAGTTTTAGTGGATGAAGCCTAACAATGTTAGGTTACTTGACAACATGAGGATAATGATGAACATTGAAGATACTTTAGAAGTTACAAGTGCTGTAGACCAAGTAAAGCCAAAACGAAAGGGTAGAGGGAAAGGTAAGAAGCCATCTATGGTGAGCACAAGCGTGCGAGTGCCTGAGTATGTACTTAATTGGTTCATATTAAACCATCCGTACGGCTTGCAACCAGCATTAAGGGCAGTGTTGATTAAGCACGTTGATGACAACACAAAGCACGTTGAAGACAACACAAAGCACGTTGAAGACAACACAAATTGCTAACCTAACAATGTTAGCTCAAGTTTGGCCGCACCCCACAAGGGTGCGGTTTTTTTTGACAATGTCAAAAGTTATGGTATAATCCAATTTTTAGTGGGGGTTTGCATGCATAAAGTTAGGACAATTTTACTTAGGGAATACGACGACACTGCGAGCAGCGAGTTAAAATGTCCTACGTGTAATGACATGTATTTACATCAACGCAACGTGACGGTGTTCCAGCGGTATGAAGACCAAGATAAAACAATTGTGATGCAGCAGTGTGAAGACGAAATGTTTGTTACAACTTTCCCATCGGGAGATACATGTAATCCTAGCCCTAGAAGGCATGGGCTTTTAATTGAGTTTGAATGTGAACACTGCCATCAAACGCATATAGATCGTGAAGGTGATGAAATTCCTAAACCACCATTGCACCGACTAGCTATATACCAGCATAAAGGCGTTACTTACGTGGAGTGGCAACTTGACTAAAACACCTGAAGCAAAAGTCAAAGCTAAAATAAAGAAGATACTGGAAGCCAACGGGGTGTACTACGTTATGCCGATTGGGTCGGGCTACGGCAAACGCGGGGTGCCGGACTTTATTTGTTGCTACAAAGGACTCTTTATGGCTATCGAAGCAAAAACAGTCGGTAACCTTCCTACTCTTTTACAACAACGTAACCTTGCAGAAATTGCTAACGCTGGTGGTACGGGCATGGTTGTTAACGAGAACAACCTGGACGCTATCCACGAGTGGTTGAAAATGCATAAAATGTAATGATGCCCTCCAGCATGGAAGCCGGGTGCACTAGCATGGCAGATGTGAGTGTGTGCTCGGGGCACAGCAAGAGGAGGGAGGTTCGGAGCTTGCTGTGACCTCTCCCAGCCGCGAGGGGGGCGCGGAATCTGCCTTTCCCCCCACTTATTATTATCACTAGTAAAGCAAAATGAATATCATAACTATAGATTTTGAAACGTATTACGACAAAGACTATAGCTTGTCAAAGATGACTACGGAGGAATACATCAGGGACGAACGGTTTGAAGTGATTGGTGTATCGGTTAAGGTGGGTGGTGCCGAGCCTGTCTGGTTCAGCGGGGGGACAGAAGATTCGCACCAGTTCCTGAAAGGCTTTAGCTTGGAGAAGCACTTAGTGCTAGCTCACAACGCGATGTTTGATGGGGCTATTCTTTCTTGGGTATATGGAATTACGCCAAAGGCATTTCTTGACACGCTGTGCATGGGTCGGGCTTTGCATGGGACAGAGATTGGCGGCAGTCTAGCGGTGCTAGCTTCTCATTACGAGGTTGGCAAAAAAGGTGATGAGGTGGTTCATGCGCTTGGCAAACACAGACTTGATTTTGACTCTGTCGATCTTGATCGGTACGGCGCTTATTGTTCCAATGATGTTGTTCTTACTTATGAACTGTTTCGATTAATGAGTGAAGGCTTTCCTTGGTCAGAACTAAAACTTATTGACGTAACAATAAAAATGTTTACTGACCCTGTGTTGTACTTGGATCGGCATGTACTTGTAAATGTTTTAGATTCCGCTAAAAAAGAAAAGGCTTCACTACTTGAGGCTGCGGGTTATTCAAGCGAAGACTTGATGAGTAATGACCGACTAGCTAACGCGCTGCGAGAACACGGTGTCAACCCACCAACAAAAATTAGCCCAACCACAGGTAAGGAAACTTACGCATTTGCAAAGAACGACGAAGAGTTTTTAGAATTACAAGAGCACCCATCAATTGCTGTGCAGGCTATCATTGCTGCTAGACTTGGCATTAAGTCTACGTTAACTGAGACAAGAGCTGAAAGATTGCTTGGTATTGCAAACCGTGGCAAATTGCCTGTACCCCTACGATACTATGCCGCGCATACAGGACGTTGGGGGGGCGACGACAAACTTAATCTGCAAAACCTTCCGCGAGGCTCATCACTTAAACATGCAATTTTGGCACCACCTGGATATGTCATTATAGACTCTGATTCTTCACAGATTGAAGCCCGTACCTTGGCATGGCTTGCCAGTCAAAATGACTTGGTGTCAGCTTTTGAAAACGGCGAAGATGTTTATCGTATTACGGCTTCGCTTATATACAATAAAGCTGTTGAAGACATAACGCCAGCCGAACGGTTTGTAGGTAAGACCACGATTCTTGGTTCAGGCTATGGCATGGGTGCAGGGAAGTTCCAAAAGCAATTACAAGGCTTCGGTGTAACTATTGAGTTGCATGAAGCCAAGCGCATTATTAATGCATACAGAATGACTTACGATTGGATACCCGACCTTTGGAATCAAGCAAACCGAGCACTGGATGCCATGTGTGCTAACATGAGTGAACCGTTAGGCCGAACAGGTGCGCTTGAAGTTGAAGGGCGCAAAGGTATACGACTGCCGAATGGGTTGTATTTGAAGTACCCCAACTTACGTAAGACAGACGATGGATACGTGTACGATACAAAAAAAGGTAAAACAGTGCTTCCTATCAAAATATATGGAGGCAAGTTGGTTGAGAACGTGTGTCAAGCATTAGCTCGAATTATTATCGGTGAGCAAATGTTAACCATTGCTAAAAAGTATCGAATAGTAATGGTTGTACACGACGCGATTGCATGTGTAGCACCAAAAGCTGAAGTTGAGACTGCTAAAGAATTTATAGAACTATGTATGCGGTTGCGCCCTAGTTGGGCTTCTGATTTACCATTAAATTGTGACGCAGGTTATGGTGCAACTTATGGAAGTTGTTAAGTGGAGAATGTTATGGAAAATACAAATGCGTACAGACAGAAGTATATCGATTACATTTGTAGCAAAGGCAGCGTCAATGCGGGTGATGCGGCACGGTACATGAAGGTTAGTTTTTCTGCTGCTCGTGAGTATCTGAGAGCTATGGCCCGTGCTGGATACTTAGAGAAATTTAATGCCCCAAATGATCGTGGCATCACTGTGATCCACTACAAATTAGTATCAGTTCCTCGTGACGCATCCGACCGGGCAGACGACAAGAAGGTCTCCCAACCCCCAGGTTTTTTTGAAGCCGGAAGGGCTTATTTGGAGATGTGTAACGACTTGTTGTACGTTCGCCGTTTTGTTTCTGTTAAGCAAGTAGAAGCTATAGATTCATGGTTTCGCACTTACTCGTGTATCCACGCCTGGAGTTTTGACAATCCGTATGATATACCGGAGGCATTATGAATTTTATGCAACTAAATGAACCACAGGAAAGGACGATGCAACATGTGCTCAAACTTGATGGCATCGTGTATCTACCACATTACGTACAACCTAATCGGTGGTGTGGTCCTGGTACAGACAAATTTACGGAACCCTTTACCACAGAAAATCTTATTGGCCGAGGGGCTGTGTGGGGGTCTTACCCACTTTGGCCCCGCAGATGGACGGAGTTGCTATGGACTACGCAGAACCTTTGATAAGAGCAGAACAGAAAGTCAAGCAGATCTATCAGGCTTGCATTGAAAAGCGCCCGTGCGATGCTATGGAGTTATGCCTTGAAGCAATCGTAGAACTAAGGGCTGCTTACTCAGCGATTCACGATGATGTGGAACGCAAAGATCCTAACCCTGTGGGCATCTGGAATTTCAAGGATCTTGCGTGAGATGCCCCCTTTGCCGCGATGAAGGACGTATTGTAGATACGAAAGTTCTTGACACACGGATCAAGCCTATCAGCGAGTGGCAGGAGAATGTTGTGCGCAAACGCAGATGTCTTGACCCTAAGTGCGGTTTTACATTTCTATCTACAGAGATACCCCACATCAAAAAGGAGCCTTATGATGAATCTTGAAAAAGTGCAAGCGCTAGCCGAGCAAGCTGGAGATTTTTGGAACGATACTTTGATATCGGACAAAGAATTTCTCGTAAGGTTTGCCGACCTTGTCGCTGCTAACGAGCGTGAGGCATGTGCTCAGATTGCTGATAGGTGGCCGGATTATGATGTGGAGGGCTTGGCAGCGGTAATCAGAGCAAGGGGAGTTAATAGATGAACAAACGACTCCAAGAACTTGAGGAAGAAGTCCGCAAGCTGGGCTTTGAGTTGTGCAATGCGGAAAACTATATCCACGAAAATTTTGGCGATGTTCTAACTCTTAAGAGTAAAGATGTTGAAATTTTTGTTGGTACTCTACAGGATTTGGAACGCTGGATGCAGGGATTTAAATTTGCTCGTCAGCGTGAATGGGTTGGGCTGACGGATGATGAGGTGTTCAAGATTCTGGACGATGTGCTAGGGTTTAACACTTGCTTTGGACTGGAGACACCCTTTGTCTGCGCCTTTGCCCGCGCCATCGAAGCCCAGCTAAAGGAGAAGAACCATGATTGACGAGCACAACAACGAACTCAGCCTTTTGAAAGATCAGCGCGTACTTGTTATCCAAACCGTTGAAAAAATCATTGAAGGGTGCGGCAACGTAAGGAAAAACAAAGGTCTTCACAAAGACGCTCATGACTTGGCAAGGCTTGTGCTCCAAGACTGTCGTGGGTTACTGATGTTTATTAAGGAGTGAGAAATGAGCCGG
>Ga0194134_10005063_pt1 | contig 12709 bp, 15 predicted proteins | sample TA2KigOff0mmetaG_FD_148602 | JGI IMG/M metagenome (GOLD analysis project Ga0194134, IMG submission 148602) | Freshwater microbial communities from Lake Tanganyika, Tanzania - TA2015056 Kigoma Offshore 0m | ecosystem: Environmental > Aquatic > Freshwater > Lake | place: Tanzania: Lake Tanganyika... | reverse complement strand
GTTGGTGTAAATCCGCCGGCGGCTTGAATACGAAACCACCGCCGTGGTCCTTTCGAAGTTGCGTACAAACGAAGGAGGTCCAAGGCGGTGGCGGAGAAGACCATGACGTTGGGCGATGTTAAGGTCATCAGGGCAGGCACTCGATAGTTCGACTGAACAAGCTCGGCACGACATATCCGCACCGAAGGCACGTTAGTCCGGATGGTGCCTGCCAGTCGAAGCCGCCGCACCTCGGGCAAGGGCCGAAGCAAGACCTGATCCTCCTCGGCGGCTCGGCCAACAGGAAAGCAACCACATCCTCCCGGTTGGCGCGAACAATCTCACGCTCGGCATCCGAGGGCTTGTGCCCCGCTCCGTACCGGATTCGACCATCGACCAGCTCGACGACGAACCCCTTGTAGCGCAGGGCCTGGACGATGCGCTTGCCGACCTCAATCGGTGTCGTCATCGAAGAGGATCCCCCGCCGGTCGTCGTCTTGCCTTTCCGCCCCCCAGGTTCGCGCAGATTCGTCACTACCGTCATCCGTCATCCGTTGGCGAGGTTCGGAGTCTTGATACGCCGCAGCATCTGGCTCATCCAGTGACGAATGACGGTGGTGATCGATGTTTGCGTCAGCTGGTTTGCTGATGGTGAGGATCCTGCCGTTCGCCCTGCGCAGGTGGCGGGCAATCTCGATCCCCGACTGCTGAAGTGGCGTCTTGAGCCGCTGTAGGGCGTTGCTCATCGCTTTGGCGGAACGCGGGAACGAGCGGTCGGAAGACAAGGCAGGGTTGCGCGAGGCAAGCTCGGCCATGAGGTCGGTTACGGTGCCAGTCCACACCTTGCTCTTGCCGATCATCTCGCGGATGGCCGTCGCCACAGGATCGCTATCCATGGCCACTTCCGTAGCTTCTCGTCGATTGGCGTCGAGGGACCGCATGAAGGTGCCGGGTTTCCATCCCATGGCCGGTTCCGCTGCCATGAGCCAGAGGGCGAAGTCCGCCATCCTGGGAAGTCTGGCCGGTTGAACCGTATCCTTGGTTGCAAGAATATGGCTGAGGACATCGAGGATGGCTCCGAATATTCTCGGGGCCATCGCCGTGACGTCACTGTCGAGAGTCTCGTTCGTTCTGGCGGCATCTTCATTGATGCGCTCGAGGTGAATGACGATGGAGCGATCCTGAAGGTCGTAACGCCCTGCAAGGTCGTCGATGCCGTTGATGATGACCGGACGGCAAACGCTGAAGATGGCGAGATCGTCGTTCGTGTAGAGGGAGCGGACGCCATAGCCTCCTCCTGTCGACATTCGGCACAACGCATCGGATAGCCAGGCCGGCATGCCCGAGAGGTTGTCGAAAGTCAGCAGGTGCAACTGAGACGCGACGACGAAGAGGTCTTGCTCGTTGCGAGGGATGCTCAAGCGGTCCGCACGATTAGGATCGACCAACCGACCGATGAGACTACTCAGGGTGGATTTGCCGGATCCGTGCGGACCTTGCAGAACGAGGATCGGGTACGGACCTTTCGGCTTGAAGCAGCCAACCAGGAAGGAGACGAGAAGCACCCAGTCCGAGTCGTCCTTGATGTTGACCAGACGGCGAAGGTCCTCGATGCTGCCCGCACCAAGTGGCCGGGGCAATGGCTTTGCCCCTCTTGCGCGGTAGAACCGTACAGGGCTTGATTCCATCACTGACCAACCGGTTGGCGTCACACGGACGACCTCGAACGAGTCGTCTCCGAGGTCGATGTAGAGATTGCCTTCGGCTTCGCCAACGCGCTGGAATATCTGCCGGCACACACCCTTGGCAAGCGCCTTTGCCTCGAGCGTACGAAGAGCCTCGGCCATCGCGTTGGTGGGTGGCGTCTTGTCTTGCTCCTCGAGGAATCGACTTCTCAGCCACATGCTGAAGCCCTTGCGACCGTCCTCCTTGGGGTCTAGCCGGAAGGTGGCGAGTCCCTTTCCCACCGGAATGGAGACGTAGCCCTGTTCGTCTTCGGACTTGAAGTATTCCGCACCTGCTTCGTCGGCTATCCGAACAAGCAACATGGCCGCTGAGCCGCCTGTGCCCGGAACGACTTCTCCCTCAAGCGCCTGAGCCAGCTTGTCAGGATCCCCGCCAGCCGTCGCTGCCAGACGTTTGGCCAAGTCAGTGACTCGGTTATCCTCGCGCATCACGCACCGCCCTTGCGAGGGCGCAGCACAAGGTCATTCCGAAGATAAAGGCGGTTCTTCCTGGTCGATGAGCCCGAGGGATATCGTGACGCGCTATCCACGATCCTCAGTAGCTCCTCCTCGCCGAGGGGGCTCTCGCAACGTCCATTGAGAATTCTAAGGGCCGCGGCTATCTCGACCGAACTCGCCCACACGGCCCTAAGCCTGCAAGCAGCTCGGAACAGCGTGTCGTTCCGCTGTCCGTCTGGTATACGCTCCGGGATTCGTGCCTGAGTTTCCCGTTCCAGCTTCCCACCGACAGGTATTGAGAGCTGGTCGAGTAGCCAGCGTGGTGCCGGCTCGCTCGGTACTTCGGCAAGCCAGCCGTACGATCCGCCGCTCTGGTGGCTACTGGGTGGCGCGATGACGTATCCACCTTCCCCTCGAATATCGAGACCGGGAAGGAAGCCTGCCCGGTTACCCCAGACGCCATCGGGATAGGTGAAGTAGAAGTGAAGACCCCCGCCACCTGTCCTTGCTATGCGAGTTTCCAACTGGCCGTGTTGCGCCTGCAGGCTCTCGACCGCTTCAAGGCCACCCTTGCCGGCGTCGACATCGAGAACCAGGACGTTATTGCCCTTGCCCGTGGGAAGTCCGATGTTCGCATTCGGATATTCCTGCCACCAGGCGCTGATCTGGGCTTCATCGGTTGTCGCATCCTTGAAGCCGTGCTCTGTCAGGGGAAACTTGCCCCGACACGGGAAGATTGCGAGGCCGAGACGAGCGTACTGAAGGGCGTGCTCAACCATTCTCATGGCCAGCCACCTTTTCCGAAGAGTTCGTCCAGCGATTCAGCCGAGCTTCGATGAACCGGGTCAGGTCAGCCTCGCGATACCGAACGTGGCCTCGCGGACTATCGTCGAACTTGACGAAGAGCGGTCCCCGGCCTTTCATTCGCCACTTGTTGAGCCAGCTTACCGAGAGCCCAAGGTATGCTGCTGCCTCCTTGGGGGTGAGAAGTCGTTCGCCCATGAAATCCTCCTGAATCGAGCGGCGTCGATACGGAGACCTTAGGCGTCACCAGAGCGCACAACGAGATGAGTAAACCCAGATATTTTTCTAGGAGTAGGTTGCGATGATTACCGACCTTTGCCGCAAGGGCAATCAAGGGGATGGACCGCCCTTCCGCTCTTGCCGGCCCGAAGGGGCAGGCGAATCAGCTTCGCAAAGGCTGCTACCTCCTTTCGAAGGATCTGAGGCTCAGAGTGTCTCGATGCAATCACTCCGCACTTCCACGGCCACTTACGAATTTGCCACCCGAGTAGCCACTCGACCGGTGTACCGTTCTTGCCGCGACTCCTGCGCTCGCGGTATGTCGTCCAACCGAGGTTCTTCAGCTTGACCAATCGAAGGCGCTCACGCTCCTTTTCCTCGAAGCGAGGCCGACCCTGCGTCAGGGCCGAGTCGAGACTCAACTCCTCGTCGCGCAAGCGGATTCCCGGCGGTGCCACATGCCGAACGGTAATACGGCCATCTGGCCTGGCCTGACCCCTGTTTGTGGCCAGGTCTTTATGTAAGACTCCGGCAGGGTGGGGCTACTTGGTTTTGTTCCCGTACCTCGCTCGGTTCTACCAAGTCCAGCTCGGCCTTGAGTGCCGACCACCGCTCGAGGAACTCCATGGGGGTCAGGCCCTTTAGGGCCATGTGGGGCCGATCGTGGTTGTAGCTGTGCCGCCAGTTCTCGATGATCCGCCGGGCGTCGTGCACGCTGAGGAAGTAGTTCTCGTTGAGGCACTCGTCGCGGAACTTGCCGTTGAAGGACTCGACGTGTGGCTTGTCCGTGGGCTTCCCGGGCCGCGTGAAGTGCAGCGTGACGCCGTTGTTGTAGGACCAGAGATCGAGGGCCTTCCCGATGAACTCGGGGCCGTTGTCGACCAGCAAGGACTCCGGCTTGCCACGGGTGGCCATGAGCTCGTCCAGGACACGAACGACGCGGGCACCGGGCAGCGAGGAGTCGGCCTCGATCCGCGGGCACTCGCGGCTGTACTCGTCGACGATCGTGAGCGTGCGCAGCTTGCGGCCGCTGGCCAACGCGTCCTCCACGAAGTCCATGGTCCAGCGTTGATTGGGCCGAAGCACGGCGTCCAGGGCCAATCTCGCTGCCGAGAGGCCCTTCTTGCGCTTCTTCCGGAGCACCTTGAGGCCCTCCTCCTTGTAGATCCTGTAGACGCGCTTGTGGTTGACCTTGAAGCCCTCGCGGCGAGTCAGGCGCCAGTGGATGCGGCGATAGCCGAACCGCTTGTGGGTGGTGGCCAGGGCCTTGATACGCTCGCGCAGCACCGGATCATCCTCGCGCGTGCTCCTGTACCGGAAGGTCGACCTGTGGATGCCGATGACGTTGCAGGCCCGCACTTGGCTCAGGCCGAAGGTCTCCCGGACGAACTCGACGGCGACGCGCCCCTGGTGGGGCGCTACCACTTTTTTGCGATCACCGCCTTCATGGCCTGGAGGTCGAGGGCCTGCTCGGCAACCATCTGCTTGAGGCGCCGGTTCTCGTCCTCGAGGTCCTTAAGGCGCCTGGCGTCGGGGACGCTCATGCCGCCCAGCTTGCTCTTCCAGCGGTAGAAGGTGACCTCGCTGATGCCGTACCGCCGACAGACCTCGCCGGTCTTGCCGCCCGCGTCCACCTCGTTGATGATCCCGATCTGCTGCTCGACCGAAAAACGTGAAGTCCTCATGCTGTCCTACCGGGGGTCTTGTAGCCGGGAGACTTACATTTCAAACAGGCCAGTAATCGGGGGTCAGGTCAGCCGAGAAAACAAGAATTTCCTGATGAGAAACTACTGGCAAGTCGCCGCCGGTTCGGCTGGGAGGGAGTATTCGGACGCGTTTATCCGGTACGGCCTAGCGTTCGTCGGTGGACCCGTGCAGATCGAGACGATGACCCAAGTGGAACCTGGCGACCGCGTGTTGCTCAAGCGTGGGCTGAGTGAGATTCGGGCGGTTGGCGTCGTGGTGACACGGGACGGCAAACACAACGGGTGTGGGGACAAGGAGTGGCTGAGGGATTTCGAAGGGTGGGATTTGCCAGCCTATTGCTGCGTCGACTGGCATGTGCCCCAGAGTCCCTTGTCGGTCTCCGGCCTGACGCGGGCGACAATCCAGAACACTCGGAAATCGGACATCATCAAGGCCGCCGAACAAGTTCTAGAAGATCATGCTGCGTCGAACATCGAAGTCGAGCCGAAAAGAACGCGACGGGTGGAAGATGAAGAGATTGTCGAGTTCTTGATCGGGCAGGGTTTGCGAATTTCCGCCGCCGAGGAACTGACTACGACCTTTCGCCGCATTCGGCGTTTGGCAAACTATTACTACGACGGGCCGGCGAAGTGGGAAGAGATCCGTGAGCACGAAACACGGACATTCCTGATCGTGCCGCTTTTGCTTGCATTGGGCTGGCCGGAACAGTCCATCAAGATTGAGCAGCCCGTGGCAGGCGGGCGAGTCGACCTCGCGCTCTTCAACGGACCTTTTGCCGGCGTCCCCAACGAATCAGTCGCCTTGATTGAAACCAAAGGCTTCGCGCAGGGACTTTCCTACGCACCCGACCAGGTGCGGGATTACGCCCGGCACTTTCCGAAGTGCCAGGTGATCTTTGTTTCCAACGGTTATTGCTACAAGGCTTACAGGCGCACTGCCGACGGATTTTCTTCGGAACCCTCCGCGTATCTGAACATCCGCGACCCAAGAGATGCCTATCCGTTGAATCCGGAGATCCCTGGGGCACTCGAGCTTTTGCGCCTTTTGTTGAAGGCAATCTGAGCCATGTCTGTCTGGCGTCAACTACTTTTACCGATCGACGACAATTATCTTTTCCGATCCTTGGCCATCTGATGGAGGCTCCGGGGCCCCCTCCGCGTTCCGTCTGGCTTCTTGAGCTCGAGACTTGGCAATTTCCGTCCGGTAGCTCGTCACGTTGAACTCGAGGATCGTGGCGTGGTGGACCACCCGGTCAATCGCTGCGGCGGTTGTCATGGGGTTGCGGAAGATCTGGTCCCACTGGCTGAACACCAGATTGGACGTGATGACCATTGAGCGTCGCTCGTACCGCTCAGCCATGAGGGTGAAGAGCACTTCCATCTCGTCGGCGTCCTGTTTTCACGTAGCCGATGTCGTCGAGAATCAGCACATCGTATGCGTCGAGTTTGTGCAGGGCGCGGGGCAGTTGGAGGTTGCGCTTGGCGGCCAGCAGGTCTTGCACGAGCTGATAGGTCGGCACGAAGAGAACCGAATGGCCGGCCTCGACCAGGGCGTGGCCGATGGCGCAGATCGCGTGGGTTTTGCCGACACCTGGCAGCCCGAAGGCCAGAACGTTGTCGGCCCGGTCGACGAACTCTCCTTGGGCCAGTTCCCTAATCTTGTGCACGAGGGGCCGAGGCAGACGGCTGAGGTCGAGGGTGTCGAACGTTTTGCCCGGCGGGAGCTTGGAGGCTTTGCGGAGACGGTCTACGCGGCGCTCGCGCCGGTCCTGAGCCTCCATTTCGAACACTTCGAGTCGCGTGGGCAATGCGTCGGCGTGGCCAGCGGCGGTAAATCGCCTGATCGCCTCGGCGCCAATAGTGGGTGTCTTGAAGGCGATCGTCAGTTCGACGAGCCGTTCAGCGAGGGCTGATTGGGGTCTGGGCTTGATGGACGTGGGCATGGAAGTCTCCAGAAAGCAGGCCGTCGAAGTCGGCCAAGGGTGGCACTAAGGGTGTGATGTGGAGGGCGGGCTGGTGCTTGGATGCGACGAGTGCCTGGACGTCGGCGTAGTCGAACGGCGAGCCCGTTTCGAGCAGGGCCTCGAGGGCAGCCTGGACGTCGCACTCCATGGTCGTGGCGGCCAAGTGAAGGACGCGGACATACTCAAGTTCGGCCCTGGTGCCTCGGTTGGCCTTGAAGGCGTCGTAGGCGCGGCGGAAGGCGAGAGCCGGGAAGAGGTCTTCCCGGTAGCGGTAGTTTGCGAAAGCGCCAGCCTTGCGGATCAGGGAGTGTACGAGGTGTCGATAGTCGATGCGGCGGACATGCTGGCCCCGAAGGCGCGGGAATGCGTCCACGCGCTTGTCCCGGAACAGTATCTCGACTTCGTCAGGGTGCACACGGGCGGTAACGACGTGTCCGATCAACCGTGAGGCCACGGAGTATGTATGGCCGGCCACCCGGATGCAGCTCCACTTGCGGACCGTGGTGGGCACGTCGGTGTAGGCCGGGATCCGGAAACAGGGGAGTGGGCGTAGCAGTGGCCGCTCGATGCCCTGAAGGTCACCGTGTTTCTTGTTCAGGCGTTGGACCGTCTTGTCCAGGAAGGTCTTGTAGGTGTCGACCGAGAGGAAGTCGCTGGATCCCCGAACGATGAGCGCTTGGCGTAGCGCGTTCTTGAGCAGGTCGTAATGCTTCTCGGCCACGCCATTTTCGTGGGGAAGGCCGGCGTTGATTCGCGCAGACTCGACGCCGTAGTGCGCCGTGAGTTGCCTGTAACGCTCCGTAAGGCCCCGCCCGCCGGTCTCCTTGAGTTGATGAGTGGCGGCCGAGAGGTTGTCGCTGCGCCAGATGGCCGTCGTACCGCCCAGTGCCCAGACGGCGCCCTGGATGCCGGACAGCATGGCCTCGTAGGTTTCGCCAAAGGCGAGCTCCACGTAGCGCCATTTGCTGAAGCTGAGCACGAACTCGAAGAGCTTGTGGTCGAAGGGGATGCCCGCGATCGTGACACCGAGGTCAGTAGCGTCCGTGAAGTCAAACTGTGCCTCGCGGCCTGGCGGATGCTGCTGCTCGAAGAAGACTTCCTTCTCAGGACCGTGGACGGCTCGCCAATCGCGGATACGACGCTGGAGGGTACGAAGCTGGCCCGGCTTGAACTGGTCCGGATAGCGATCGCAGAGTACCTCGAAGACGGTCACGGCCTGCAGTTCGCGGGTTTCGTCCGCCTTGAGCATCGGCACCACCTCGCGGTCCCAGACGTCGTCGAACGGATCCTCCCGTGTGCGCCATGCACGCGGAGGACGTCGTCGAGCCGAAGGCAATGGACCCACCTCCCACTTGCGGGAGGTCTTGGCCGTCATGCCGGAGGACGCGGCCGCCGCTTCCCGTGTCATTCCTTGCTTGAGTTTGCGCCGATAGAGCAGGACCTGGGTGTCGGTAACCATGGGGATCATGTCGATCTCCACGGGCTCTGATACGCGTCAGCGCGACCGGTCAGGCCGCCCGGCCGGTCGGTAATTCTAGTTGTCGCCGACCGGTAATTCTAATTGTCGTTGATCAGCTCCTGAACGCATGCGTTCAGCGGAATGCTGGGTTCGGCGTCAGTGGTCATAGGTGCCTCATGTTCACGCCGTCCACTTTGACATCGGAAGTTCACGGTGTCAACATGAGGCCATGACGCAGCCGCGTGACGCCTACCACCACGGCGACCTTCGCAACGCCCTCGTGGCCTCGGCGGTGCGGCTCATCGAGGCGAGCGGGCCCGGCGCCTTCAGCCTGCGCGAGGCTGCACGCGAGGTCGGCGTCTCGGCCAACGCGGCGTACCGCCACTTCGACGACAAGTCCGCGTTGATCACCGCGGTTGCTGCCGATGGCTTCGCGCGGCTCGCGGAGCGCATGCGGCGCGCGATGGCCAGCGCGTCTGCCGGTCGGGGAGACGAGCCTGTGTCCATCGCTCGCTTCAAGGCCGTTGGCGGCGCCTACGTCGGGTTCGCCGCGGACCACCCGGAGATCTTTCGCGTGATGTTCGGCGAATGCGGGGCCAAGTGCCGGAGCGCCGAGCCTGAGAACCCGGAAGCGGAGACGCCCTGGACGCTGCTCGGCCAGTCCCTCGACGCGCTGGTAGCCGACGGATTCCTCCGTCCCGAGCGCCGCCTGGGCGCGGAGCTGAAGGCGTGGACCGTCGTCCACGGATTCGCGTCTCTCTCGCTCGACGGCCTCGCGGCGACGCCCACGCAGCGAGAGCGGAAGGCTGCCCTGGAGGCGCTGCTCGACTTCACGGTGGTCGGGCTATGCGGGGAGTTGCCGACCGCCCGTTGACGCCGCGACAGGCATCCGGCCGCAGGTACGCGATAAACGGCCCCCGCGTTCGTCGCGGGACAGTGCGAACGCGAGAGAGCGTCCCGGCTCGCTGCGCGCAACCCATCGGATTCGCATCGATTCGCGTCTTCGGGACGGTGCGAACGGTGAGAACCCGTACCGCAGAGAGCGGTGCGAACGGGTTGGTGAGCGGCTACGAGACCGGAGCTAAGAGCGAAGCGGGTTTCGGCGATTTCGCCGGGACTCGCTTTTTGCTGCGGGGCAACGCCGGGGAGACGGCAGGAGTGAATCAGAGTCGTTTGAGGCTGGCCTCATCAGACCGACGTACGACTCTTGGTGGGTAAGCGGGAGACTTGGGTCCGACCTCTGCAGCTGAGGCTTGACCCCATCGGAGCGGCTTGATCTACCGAGTATCCTCGATGCTCCATACAAAAGATGGTCGCCCCAAGGATATCTCTAAAAACTACATCTCAGGCGTTGGCCCGGATTTTGAGGCCGGAAGCGGTGATTCCCCTGCTCGAAGGATACCGGATGGCACTCTGGAAGCAGAGCGCCCAGCAACCCAGAATTAGGGGGTGTAGGGCAGCGAGGAGTGGTGAAGAACGATGCGCAACGTCCCCTCCTCGTCTTTCCTGTAGCCCCAGCTTTTGTCGACTCTTGTAACTTTTCCGTCTTTGTCCGTGAAGGTGACCCAGCCCATCCACAGGGCCACATTCCCTTCGATGAAACAGGCGGCGGTTTCTGATTCGACGGAACGCCAGCCCTTGAGGGCGAAGCCTGTATCAGGGAATAAGGGGTTTTGTCCGACAAAGTACGAGAGCGCTCCTTCGCGGGTGGGGCGGAAGGTTTTTTCTCCGCTCGTCATGGTCGGCTTGAAGAGAACCGGACCCAAGCTGTAGCCGTAGGCCCCGTCCAAAGCCGCGTTGGCTAGTTTAGTTGCCGCTTCAATTCCCTCGGTATCGTAGGCCTTGGAAATGGCGACCAGTGCGTCGCCCCAGATCTTCCGGGCTTCGGTGAGTTCAGTTTTGGTGATGGACATAGGTAAATCGTACGTTTCAGGTTGGTCGCGGTCAGTGCGCGGAAGGTGCGAGAGGGGGACCGAAGACCTCCCCACCGAACTTTAGGGCAAGGCCCAGCGAGTGGGGCTTCCAATGCGACCCTCTATCAAGGCCGCTCGATCACCACCACATCATCATAGCGCGTAGCGCATGTTCTGTCCACTCTAACGGTACGACTCGCCCCTTCGCTGTCGTGGCATCGGGCGCGTTCAGAGCAGCACCGTCGGCGCCGTCGGCGAAGGTCGGGCGCAAGCGGCATCGAGCGCCGCCACGAATACGAGTCACGCAGGCGCGCTCAAGCACCGGCGATGCAAGTCCGCGCGGCCATCCGCCGGGATAAAAACGAGGCGAAGGGGTGAATCGTGAGCGTGCGGAGGTGCGTGGGTGCGTCGCTTGAGGAACAGTAGGGATGGTCGCGCGGCCTCCGACCGGCGGCCGCGGCGGCGATGGGAGGCGACGATGCAATGTGCTGTCAACTGCGTCCGCGGTGCCGCGCGCGGGACGGACAACAGAACCGCCCACGACGCCTCCGTCAGAGCGCGACGCAGGGGCGATTGCGGCACACCTGAATGGCGCGGCACACCCGGCCGCAGGCGCTGCACTTGCGAGCGTGGGTGGTAAGTCTGGAGTAGGCCGTCGGGCAGGCCGTGGTGCCCGTCGGGCAGATGGTGCGGCAGAGGCTGGGGAAGCACAACGGGGTACCACCCGCCAGGGATGTGCAGGGGCGATTGCACCCGCCGCAGCGGGCGGTGTCGCCCGCGGTCCCTCGCAACACGGACAACCCTTGGGTCGTGGCAAGCAACACGCCGGACGACAGACGAGGAGACCACATCGCCGCTCGCATCGAGGTTCTTGCTGAAGTCGAGGTCTGCACGGCGGACTGGTGGGTCCTTTCACGCGCGGGCTGCACGGTCGGCGAGGCGACCATCGGGCGGGCCGACAATCTCATCGCTGGAGGTCGTGCCAAGGCGGCGTCACGGCGGGCGCCCTGGGGGTTCACCTCTCCCGGGGACTTTTGCGGCATTCCCGAGACAGGCCTAGATGGGTGGCGACAGCGACTAATCGCCGAGCTCCACCCCACTATCGCGATCGGCCGGAGCGGCAGCTCGTATTCGTGGGAGGTCCGGGCGAGCCCTTCGAGCCCCTAATGGAGACCGAAGACGGACGCAGCCCGGCTGGGGATGCGGTCGTCTCCGAGGTGGTTCTGCGCGACGGACAATTCTTGTATTTTGCCGGGACTGATGGTTCTCGAGGCCCGGAAGCGGGGGTACCAGCACCCCATCCGGCAAGCGAAAACGCCCTCCAGGCCTCTTTGGAAAGCCGCTTTCCGCGCCCCTGTCCGGCTTCGCTACGGACCGGGGCGGTAGGGTCAAGGGACAAAGGGATCAAGAGCCAAGGGACAAGCCCTCGGCCTATGGCCTCGACCAGGCCAGGCGGAAGCCGATGCCGCTGCTGCGGTTATCCGGGGCGCCGTTGTTGCGGCTCGCCGCCCGCGCCGCCGACGCGTCGCTGCTCCACAGCCCACCCCGGAGGACCCGGTACGAGCCTGATGCGGGATCCACCGGATCCGTCACCGTGCCGGGATAGTCGTCGTACCTGTCCCAGCACCACGCCCACACATTGCCCGCCATGTCGTACAAGCCCCACGCATTGGGTTGCTTCTGGGCTACGAGACCAGGAGACACCGCCTCTACCCGCGCCAAATATACAGCAGGCCCTAGTCGGAACCGTGGTATCAGACTGTGCTGGCAACGGCGCGGTAGGCATATTCCCACGCCGCTTCGGTGGGCAAGCGCCAACCTTTGGTCGCATAAGGGGTGGAAGCCGTCAACGTAACATTGCTGCAACGGTAGTTGCCTGAACTCCAGGTACCGGAGCCGTTGGACAAGTTCTAAGCCCGGTGTAGACCATCCGCCAGGGACATGGCATCGGCGCAGGCTACAGCGTCATACCAACTCACCCGCTCGACAGGACGGTTTGTGTCGCCCGTGAAGTGCGAAGGGTTGTTGCCCATCCGGGCCTGCCACTGGACATGCGTCACCTCTGTGGTCTGCATCACGATGCGGGCGTCGCCCGTGAGGTCGAAGTAACCGACGTCTCCGTCGCGCAGGCGGGCTCGGGTGCCCTCGCTGAGGCAGGGAGAGACGACCAACGGTTTCGCGGCCTCGCGTGAGCCGACCAGCGACTCGGCCAAAGGGCGGACTCCCTTCGGGTCGAGGCGCTGTCGGACCTCCAACGCGAACGTCCCGACGCGGTGGTCGGGCGCAGTGACCTCGACCGTGGTGGCGGTTGCCGAGGCGCGGGGCTCGCTCGCGGACCAGCCGGGGGGCACCGACGTCGAAGCTATTGGAGCCCCTCGCGGATCAGCCTGTTGTCGGATACGGACATGTTTCGCGCCTCGTGCACCGGCATAGAGCGAGGCAACTTTGTTCGCAAGTTGCCTTTTATGGATAGGTTGCACCC
>Ga0194134_10005061_pt1 | contig 12713 bp, 12 predicted proteins | sample TA2KigOff0mmetaG_FD_148602 | JGI IMG/M metagenome (GOLD analysis project Ga0194134, IMG submission 148602) | Freshwater microbial communities from Lake Tanganyika, Tanzania - TA2015056 Kigoma Offshore 0m | ecosystem: Environmental > Aquatic > Freshwater > Lake | place: Tanzania: Lake Tanganyika... | reverse complement strand
GCGATACTGGCAACGGCAACATTGGCAATCGTGATGTCGAGGATTTCCATGAAGGTACCCAGGGAAATCATCAAGGTCAGTAGCGCGAGTGCAGCACCTTGCAAGGCTTGAGGCTGCGCACTCGCTTGGTCAAGGCTGCGCATGCGCGTTGATAATGCTTCGAATCCTTGCCTGAATGGCGGGGTCTTCGGTCGCAATCGCTAAATGCTGACCGGGTTGTTTGGCCGGTTTCAGCGGCTTTGTTATTGAATGTTCGGCATTTGCAGTCTCAGCGCTTACATGGGTTAGCCTCAAGCCGTCTTTGCGACTCACATCAACCCGTACCCGCATTGACAGGCCCACCCGCAAGGGGTGCTGCTTTAAATCGTCGGGCTCGATGGCAATTCGAACCGGTACACGCTGAACCACTTTGACCCAATTGCCGCTTGCCTGCTGAGCTGGCAGCAAGGAAAAAGCCGTTCCCGTTCCTGGAGAAAGACCAATGAGGCGGCCACGAAAGCGGATCTCATCACCGTAAAGGTCGGCAGTCAGACTTACCGGCTGATCAACCCTTAAGGCTGCAATCTGGTTTTCCTTGAAGTTTGCATCAACCCAGAGTTGATCAAGCGGAACAATTGCCATCATTGTGTTGCCCTGGGCAACGCGCTGGCCAGGTTGTGCATGACGCTTGGCAACCTGACCACTAACCGGGGCAAGAATTTGCGCACGTTGCTTGATGAGCCAGGCCTCTCGAAGCTTGGCGGCCTGACTCAAAACGCTTGGATGCTCAAAAATAGAGCTGTCGCGCAGCAAGGCTTTTGAGGCAACTGCCTGCTGCTGACTTGCCTCCCATTGCGAGCGCGCAGCTTCGACTTGTGCCTCGGCCGAGCGTACTTGGGCTTCAGCGTTTTTGAAGTCTTCCTGGGTGGTGAGTCCACGATTAACCAGCATAGCACGTCGTTCGCGATACTCCTTACTACGTTCTAATTCATGCTGTGTTCGAAGCCATTCGGCATGTTTTGCCTTCACTTGGGCTTCGCTCACCGATACCTGCCGCGACAAGGCGGAAATTTCACGAACGGTTTTGCCAAGATCAGATTCAAGTTGTTGCAAATGGATATCAATGTCGCTTTCGTCAAAGGCAAGTAAAGGCTGTCCCGCCTGAACATGCTCGGTTTCTGCGACATAGACTTCGCGTATTGTTCCTGCAGTTAGTGCGCTTACCGGCACCACATGCCCTTGTACGTAAGCATTATCAGTCGCAACGATATCGCGCCAGAACTGATCCCAATAAACGAGAGCTCCTGTTGCAATCATTAAAACGATCATGCTTACGATCGCAAGGCGGCCTTTGCGCCCCGATGCGCGCACAGCGGCTGCTGCAGATTGGGTCATGGTCTTAATCGAGGTGGATCAGTACCTTACCCAGAATTTTCATACTTTCACAGTCTTCATGAGCTGAAACAACATCATGGAGTTGATAGCGTTTGTAAATTTGATGTTTGAGGCGGTCCATTGAAAGTGCCTCGGAAATGTATTGAGCTGCATCGTGGTGAGCTTGCTCGCCCATCGCATAAACCAGCACAAAGCGAACCGTTAAGTCTTTGGCAAGCATTGGCCAGAAGGGAATGCTAGGTTCTGGAACAGTATCCGAGGCATAAGTCGCAATCACTGCGCGTGCACGCAGTAGCGCAAGGCTTTGTTGAAGATTTGCGCCGAATGCAACATCAATCACGCGATCAATCGGGTTGTCCTCATGAAAGAGTTCTCTACAACTGGCAACAAGATCTTGCTCTTTGTAGTTGATCACATGGTCCGCACCTGCGTTGATGGCGTTCTGAGCCTGCTCGAGCCGTGAAACCGTCGCGATCACCGATTCGGCGCCACCGAGTTTGGCCATTTGGACTGCGTAAAAGCCAACGGCACCGGCGCCGCCCGTAACCAATACTCGCTTGCCAGCAACGCTTCCATCGGCAAAGACGCAACGATGCGCTGTCATCGCGGGTATACCCATGCAAGCACCTGCTTCAAAGTCAGCAGCATCAGGCAGTGTGATCGCTTTTGTAGATGGAACGCAACAAAAGCTGGCGCAAGTTCCTAATGCTCTGCCAAGCGTTGCTTCATAAACCCAGACTCGCTCACCGATCCGATCTTTCGAAACACCTTCACCAACGGCTTCAATGATGCCGGATCCGTCCTGATGCGGAATGATCAAGGGAAAGGGCATGTGGATATTGCCGCGATGTCCAGCTCGATTTTTTGTGTCTGAAGGATTAACCGCTGAAACTTTGATACGAACGCCAACCTCGCCCGGTGCTGGCTTTGGCATTTCAAGCTCGCCAAGTTGCAAAACCTCAGCGGCTGGCCCTTTGCGAAGGTAGTAAGCGGCTTGCATGGTCATTGCTTGCTTATCCCTCAAATGTTATTTTCGCATCGCGAATGACCTTGCCCCATTTGGCCAGGTCTGCAGCGATGCGTGCCGCGCACTCTGCGGGCGTTGATGTCGTCGGTTCATAGCCTTGTGAGCGGACCTTTTCAGCAACTGCGGCGTCGCTCAAGGCAGCATTCATGGCTGCATTAAGTTTTTGAACGATATCGGCAGGCATACCCGCAGGGCCAAGCAGGCCCCACCAAATGGCTGCCTCAAAGCCGCTAAGCCCTTGTTCTGCGAGCGTTGCGGCTTGGGGAAGCGCAGATGATCGGCTTGCACTGGTCACGCCCAAAACTTTGATTTTTCCCGATTTAATATGGGGCACTGCCGTTGGCATCGAGGCGAATAACAACGGTACCTGCCCGCCGAGCAGTTCGACCATGGCAGGGCCACCGCCTTTGTAGGGAACATGCACCATGTCGGTCTTTGTCATAGCTTGGAACAGTTCGCCAGCAAGATGGCCAGCGCCGCCAATGCCGGAGGTGCCATAAGTCATACCACCCGGTTTGGCGCGAATCAGGCGCAAGAGTTCTTCGAGGTTGTTTGCCGATACCGAGGGGTGGGCAACGAGCGCTGTACCACCGCTACAAGCAATACCGATTGGTGAAAAGCTCTTAACAGGATCATAAGAGAGCTTTTTGCCGTTGGGAAGAATGGTGATTGGACCTGAGTCAGCGTAGTGAATCGTATAACCATCAGGCGCTGACTTTGCGGTGAAGTCTGCACCGATGGTTGCGCCTGCCCCAGGCTTGTATTCGAAGATCAGTGGCTGACCGATGGCAGCCTCAATTTTGCTTTGCATCGGACGCGCAACGGCGTCGGCAGCCCCGCCTGTTGGATAGCCCAAAACCAGTTTTACAGGTCGCTCGGGCCAGACCTTTTTCGTTTGTGCGACGGCATCGCGACACAAACCTGATGCCAGTATGGCACTTGCTGACAGCGCTGCGCCAGACGATAGCAGTGCTCTTCGGGCTTTTTGATCGATCATGAGGGTCTCCTTTTGACGTTGTAAATTTTTTAAAATCAAGGCAAAACAACGATGCGTTTTATCAGTACTGATACCGACTTGATGAAGCATCAGGAACTAAGGTTTTAGAATGATCGCTCCGGCCGTGTTTCGATCTTCGATCAGGCGATGTCCCTGCGCTGCCTCTTCTAAATTGAGCTGAGCTGCCACATCAATTCGCAAACGTCCAGTGCTGAGCAGCTCAAAAAGCTCATTGGAGGCCCAGTGTAAGTCGCTTTGTTTGGCAATCCAGGTTCTGAGTGTTGGTCTGCACACCGATAGCGACTTACTGTGTAAGTCTTGTAATGGGAAGGGTTCGACCTGGCCCGAGGCGGTTCCGTAATTAATGGCAATACCCATTGCGCGCGTACAACGAAGCGAGTCTTTGAAGGTGTCGCGACCGACTGAGTCATAGACCACCGGTACGCCTTCACCGTCGGTAAGCTGCAGCACCCTGTCTGCGAAATTTTCTTGGGTGTACACAATCGGGTAATCGCAACCAAGCCTTTGCACAAGAGCGGCTTTGTCTTCGTTTGAAACCGTACCGATCACGATAGCGCCGAGTGCTTTAGCCCATTGAACCATCAACTGGCCCACCCCACCGGCAGCGGCATGGATCAAAACCTTATCGCCTGGCTGAACCTTGTAAAGCCGCTTAAGCAGGTAGTGCGCCGTGAGTCCGCGCAGATAAGAAGCCGCGACGATTTCATCGCTAAGTGCCTCGGGTATTTTGACCAGGCGATCAGCGGGCAGGTTTCGATGACTAACATAGCTGCCGATGCCTATATTGGCGTAGGTAACCCGATCACCGACACTTAACCCACTCGATTCAAGACCTTCGCCAAGGACTTCAATAACGCCATTGGCTTGCACGCCAGGAATGAAGGCTGGCTTTGGGCCATCACCATGAAGCTGACCGATCCGGTGGTAAACATCAACGAAATTGATGGCCACGCAGCTTTGACGAACCCGAACCTCGCCTGGCGCAGGCTCGCCAAGTTCGATATCGCAGGCCTGCAAAACCTCCGGCCCACCAAAGGCTGTAATTTGAATCGCTCGGGTACGCATGCTGGCTCCAGATGGGTTTCAATGCGCTACATTGTGCTTCGACATTGCCACAGTCATGGACCTTCAGGGGAATGCGCTGTTTCAATGTTGGGGGTTTTCCTTGTTAAACACAGATTAAGGGCTATTCGATGGGCTTAGTGCAAGATCGTACAAAAACTGTCGCGATCGCTGGTTTGGGTGCGATCGGACGAAAAATAGCGCTTGCGCTTGACCATGGCATTCCCGGGATGGTGCTTGGGGCTGTCGCGGTGGGTAACCCAGAAAAGGCGCATGGTTTCATATCGAGTCTTAAGCAGCCGCCGCAAGTCCTTGCGCTAAGTGAGCTATCGACCGATGCCGACATCGTTATTGAATGTGCGCCGGCTGCGGTATTGCGCGAGTTGGCAACCCCTGTGCTTCAAGCGGGTAAAACCCTTGTGATCTTGAGCGTTGGGGCCTTGCTGCTTAACGATGACTTGATTGATTTAGCAAAAGCCTGCGGTGCAAGGATTCAAATTCCAACCGGCGCGCTGATCGGACTTGACGCCTTAATAGCAGCGGCTGAAGGTGAAATCCATTCAGTACGCATGAAAAGCAGCAAACCCCCGCAAGGCTTTCATGGCGCTCCCTTTCTCGTTGAGCGAGGCATTGAGGTGATGGGGATTAAAAGTCCCTTGCAGCTTTACGCGGGATCGGCACGCGAGGCAGCCACGGGTTTCCCGGCAAATTTGAATGTGGCGATTGCGGCTTCGCTTGCAGGTATCGGCGTCGATCGAACTCAGCTTGAAATTTGGGCCGACCCGACTATTACTCGTAATACCCATGAACTTGTGGTTGAGTCCGATTCGGCTCGCCTCAGCGTAAAAATTGAAAACATTCCCTCTGAAAACCCGAAAACTGGCCGAATCACCGCACAATCGGTGATTGCCTTATTGAGAAAAATGGGCGGACACCTGGCAATCGGGACTTGAGTTTGGCTGCCAAGGTGAACAAGACCATGCACGAACCTCAATTACAGGGCCGCGAGCAGCAAGCCGCTTGGACTAGTCCTGACCCCCTCGTAAGTCTTTATCCTGGCTTCAGCAGTCATCGTCTCCAACGCGAAGGCGCAGATCTCTTCTGGCTGAGCGCTGGCAGCGGTCCTCCATTGCTCTTGTTGCACGGCTATCCGCAAACGCTTGCTGCCTGGCACGCTGTGGCGAACCGTCTGAAGGATCGTTTCAGCCTTGTGCTCCCTGACCTGCGGGGCTATGGGCGAAGCCTCGGTCCTGCTCCCGACGCAAATCATGAGGCCTACAGCAAGCGCAGTATGGCTGAGGATGCGAAAGCGATGATGCAAGTCATGGGTTATGAGCGCTTTGCCGTCTGCGGTCATGACCGAGGTGGACGTGTTGCCTACCGCCTTGCCCTGGACCATCCAGAGACGGTATCGCATTTGATTGTTCTTGATATCGTACCGACGCTAGATATGTGGGATCGTATGGGTATGGCTGGCGCTTTACGCAGTTATCACTGGCTCTTACTTGCTCAGCCCAAGCCACTGCCTGAACGGTTGATCGGTGCAGATCCAATTTATTATTTGAATCATTTAGTGGGTCGTTGGAGGGGCGTTAAGGCCGTTCTTGATCGGCGAGCGATGCAAGACTACGAGCAAAGCTATTGTCAGCCGAGTGTGATTGAAGCTTGTTGTGAAGACTATTGCGCCGGCGCTACGATCGATCGCCTCAACGATCTGGCAGACAGGGAAGCAGGGCGCAACATCGCTTGCGATGTGCTTGTGATCTGGGCAGCGCAATACTTGAATAGTCAGTCACCTTTGGCAACATGGCAACAATGGGCTGCTTCGGTTCGCGAGCTTCGTCTGGACTGCGGACACTTTATTGCTGAGGAAGAACCGGATGCAACGGCATGGGCAATACGCGACTTTTTGCTGCCTTCGTCATCATCTGGCAATCAATCTGAGTAAATCTTCATTTCCACACTCAGGCGAAACGAAAGGACTGCCATGGATGAGAAAGCCTTAGATAGTCAAGCGATGGAAAGACTTCGCGAAGAATTGCTCGACACCTTAGACGAAGAACTTGAGCTTGAACTCGAAGATGAAACCCTTGTGTTTCCGGCCGGTGGCGAGCATCCAGGTATTGTTGAATCAGCGAGTGCCTTGCCGCGCAGGATTTACTTCACCGAGTTGATTCGATTACAGCGTGAACTGGTCAAGCTACAAGACTGGGTGGTTGCAAACAAGTTTCGGTTGGTGGTCGTCTTTGAAGGACGCGACGCCGCTGGCAAAGGTGGCGTGATCAAACGCATTGCGCAGCGTCTCAATCCCCGTGTCTGTCGTGTCGCTGCGCTGCCTGCGCCTAACGACCGCGAGAAAACGCAGTGGTATTTCCAACGCTATGTGTCTCATCTTCCTGCTGCAGGCGAGATCGTGCTCTTTGATCGCAGTTGGTACAACAGGGCGGGTGTTGAAAAAGTGATGGGTTTTTGTAGCGATGATGATCTCGAGGAGTTTTTTCGTTCAACGCCTGAATTCGAGCGAATGCTGGTTAGAAGCGGTATCAAGCTTGTGAAGTATTGGTTTTCAATTACCGATGAGGAGCAGCACGCGAGGTTTCTTGCGCGAATTCATGATCCATTGAAGCAGTGGAAACTCAGTCCTATGGATCTCGAGAGCCGCAAGCGTTGGGAAGACTACACGCGTGCTAAAGAAAATATGCTCGAGCGGACCCATATTGATGAGGCGCCCTGGCATGTGGTGGCAGCCGTTGATAAAAAACGTGCCAGACTAAACTGCATTCACCATTTGCTGCATCAGGTTCCTTATCAGGAAGTACAACATGAAGAAGTGGTACTGCCGGCAAGGGTGAGAAATCCTGAATACTTCCGAACGCCTGTCCCTTTGGACATGTATATTCCCGAGGTTTTCTGAATAAATGGATTTCCCGAGGTCTAATAGAAATTCAAATTCCCGAGGTCTACTGAGGAACTAGACAACCCCGAGGCTTACTAAGTCTATCCAGGCAGAACCAAGGCGCAATTAGCCCAGTTTTGCCAGTGCCATCAGACTTTGCAAATTATGTACGGGTAGGTGTTCGTGAACATGAGGTAATAGGGCGCGTACACCGCTAGCCTTGGGTTCGAAACCCTGAAAGCGAAGTAAAGGATTTAGCCAGAGCAATCGCCGGCAACGCCGGGATAGCCTTGCTGCCTCTTGACCAAGTGCGGTCGCATCATCGCGTTCCAAACCGTCGGTCACCAGTAACACCATGCTGCGCGAGCCTGCCATCCGATGACCGATATCTTTATTGAATCGTGCTAAGTTTGCAGCGATTCTAGTTCCTCCATTCCAGTCCTGTACCAGGTTCACTGCACTTGCGATGGCTTCATCGGGATCATGCTCACGCATTGCCGCTGATAAATCGGTCAGTCTCGTCCCAAAGACCAGTGTTTGCGTGCGCGGGTCAGCGCGGGTGAGTGCATGTAAAAAATACAAGAACATTCTTGAATAACTCGTCATCGAGCCTGAGATGTCGAGCAGTGCGACAACACGCATGGCTTGCTTGCGGCGGGTACGTCTTGGTAGTTGCATGATCTCACCGCCGCTTCTTAGGGCGTAACGGGCAACTCGGCGCATATCGATTGGGCCTCGATGCAGCGCGGCTTGCTTGCGTCTTGATAGCACGAGCGGCATTTGTGGGAGCATTTGGGTAATCAGTCTTGTCACAGCCACCCATTCGGCGGCGGTGAGTGTTTCAAAATCTGCTTTTTGTAACAATTCACGATTTGAAAAGCTCATGCTCGCTTCGATTGATTGCTGCTCGGTGTCGTCCTGCTCCTCGCCGCTTCGTGGTTTGGCTGGCGCTGCCAGCGCTTCAGCGAGCCTTCGGTTTGCTTCATGGGGTGATGCCATCCCGCCGTCGACTTTTGGAAGCAGCATTTGCATGGCCTTACCAAGCAAATCGGGATCACGCCAAAAGGCGGTAAAAGCCTGATCAAACAGACTTTGCTGCTCCGCGCTCGTGGTGAGCGTGCAACACAAGCTGTAACGTAAGTCTTCAAGCGATTGCAGCCCAACGGCCAGGACTGCTTCGGTCGCCATGACAATCCGGTTGCTAGCCAGGGGCATGCCCGCGCTGCGAAGCAACCGTGCAAAGTGCAAAATGTTTTCGGCGAGGTGGCCTTGTAGCGCAGGATTCATGGCGAATTGACTTCCTTAAGAAGAGGCTTGAAGCTCGCGCGCAGCGATAAGCCAATGCAAACGAGCGAGAACAAAGCGCCCAGCAAGAAGAGTGTGAAGGCCAGCCACGCAAAGCTCATGCCAAAAAGCGTTGCTTTTGCAGCATCAGCGCAGGATGTTGAAGCGGCAAACATCCAAGGCCAGCTTTGCTCAAGACCGCTTGCCATTAAAAGTTTGTCTGCAAGCCCCATGACGCATTGGCTGTCGTGGCTTGCAACCAAGGCCTGATACAGCGAAGCAGCCATGCCGCTGAGCTGTATCAAGAGATGGGCCAGCGTCGGAACAAGCAAGGCGATGGGTAGGCGAACGCTGCTTAACATCAAAAGACTTAATCCAAGGCTAAGCATCATAAATAGGCGTTGGATCACACACCATGGGCAGGGCACCATGCCAAGATAATGTTGGCTATAAAGCGCCACGCTAAGTGAAAAGCTTATCAAGGCGATCCATGCGCCAATTGCGGCCTTTAAGTGTTCTGAACGGATGGTAAGGTTGAGCATCGTTGGTCTTCAAACATCAAGCAAGGGTCGATCCTGCCATGAATCTGTTGCAGTTGCGCGTGGTGCGCGAAGTAGTACGTCAGGAATTCAGCCTAACGGCAGCAGCGCAGGTCTTGCATAGTTCGCAATCGGCCCTTAGTAAACAAGTCCGTGAGTTTGAAAGCGAACTCGGTCTTGGCGTTTTTGTCCGTCATGGGAAAAGGTTCACGGGCCTGACCGAGGCCGGTGAACAACTCTTGCCGATGCTCGAGCGTTTATTGGTCGAGGCGGGCAACATCACCTGCCTGGCTGAGCAGTTTCGTGAAACTGACACCGGGCAGTTGAGCATTGCCACGACGCACACTCAGGCTCGCTATGTTTTGCCCGACATCGTGGTCGGATTTCGATGCGAATTCCCTAAAGTTCAACTCAGCCTTCAGCAAGGCAGCCCGCAACAAATTGTTGAATGGTTACTGAGAGGTCAGGCCCAAATCGGTATCGCAACTGAACTGCTTTCGCAGCACGACGAACTTGTCACCTTTCCCTATTATCAATGGACCCATGCTGTTGTTGTGCCCGTTGATCATCCCTTGCTTCGTCAACCGCTTGATATCGAAGCCCTGGCGAAGTGGCCGCTTGTTACTTATCACAGTGGATTCACCGGTCGACAACGTATTGAGCAGGGCTTTATGCGTTTTGCCAAAAAGCCAAATATCGTGATGTCAGCGCTTGATGCTGATGTGATCAAGACTTATGTAGCTTGTGGCCTTGGCGTTGGCATTATTGCCGCTATGGCCTTTGATCCAATTCGTGATTTGGGCTTGCGAAAGATCGAGGCAGGCCATCTTTTTGGTCCTAACACAACCTTGATGGCTTTTAGAAGAGGGCAGATTTTAAAACGTTATGCATATCGTTTCGCTCAGCTTTGTACCCAAACGCTTCAACCTGATGACTTGCGCCGACAGGTTGAATTTGCTCAGCCTTGAGGCTTTTTTCGGGTCGAGAACTGCGGGTAAAGCGTAGCCACAACCTCGCCGTCGCTTGCCCAACTGTGGCAGCCGTCCAGAAAATGAGGCCTTCCTGCTTGCTCGCCGCGCGAACGCTCACGCTGAGCCCTCCGCGCTTTTTCTTGGGCACTTTCTGCTTCGTCTTCCCAGCCAAACAAAGTCTGGAAAGCAACCGTAGCCATCGGGAAAAGTAGCTCTCGGGCATGCGTGCAGCCCTTGGTCGATCCGACAACCGCTTGAACGGCTTTGCGCCATCCAGCACCGACTTTGGCACCGATCAATTGTTTAAAATTTGGAATGGCGCCTGCACAACTCGGATAAGGGACGGCGGGCATGAGTACTTCAATATCGCGAACCACAAAGTCATCGTCAAGGGTGAGTCTGATCGCAATATTGTGTACATCGCTTTCGGCTTCGCGTTGACCGCGATAGGGCTCATGATAGGCAAAAGGCTTGCTATCGATGATTCGCGCTTCGATATCCCATAGGCCGTCTTCTCGGCGAAAACCCTGAGACTCGATACGGCGAGTGTGCATCAGACGTCGAGGCGAGGGATTTGAAAAGTCGTCGGGGCTTGGTGTTTGAGTCAGTGGATTCATTAACCAAGCATATCAAAGCAAATGCTAAAGCCCTGTGAAGCGGATATCACCTTAGGTGCGCGAAAACGCTTAATGCTGTGCCGCTGTGCTGCTAAGCCCGTTTTGTCCCTGCCTTGCTGATTCATGACCGAGTAATCGATGAGCAAGCGCCAGGGCTTGATTTGCGTCACCTTGGCAAAGGTGGATATTGCGATCGGAGAGTACCGCGACCGCTTGCATCGGATGGTCGTTGATCACTCTGCCACCAATAATCCAGGGCGTTGCACGCAAAGCGGGCTGCTGTTTTACCAGCTTCAGCAGGCTTTTGATTTGCTCGAGCGATTCGAGCTGGGTGACCGTGATCGCGATCAGTTGCGGTCTAAAGACCATCAGTTCATCCAAAATAGCCCTTAGGCTTTCTGGCTGAAGCAAGAAGACGTCCCAGTGCTCTTTTCTGAAAAAGGCGCTGAGCATTTTGGCGCCCAGGCTGTGTTGTTCGCCAGGCATCACGCTGATGAGCATCGATGACTTACTTGCTCGGGTCCGCCTGGCGCTTTCGAAATCCTGATGAAAATGATGCAGGATTTGTTCAATTTGCCAGGTCGCAAGTGTGACTTCGCTGAAGCTGAATTCATCGCTCAGCCATTTTTCGCCAAGTCTGCGCGCTGCTGGCGTTAAGAGCTCGTTGTAGATAAGCTCGAGCGGATGGCCAGCCTGCTGCAAGGATTCGATCGATGCAAATAGGGCCTGCTGGTTATTGGCAAGCAACTTCTCGATGAACCCATCAAGATCGCAGATTAACCGGGGCCTTATGCCCAACGCTCGATGGGTTTGAACCATTTTTGGCAGCACCAGCCGTTCAACCATGTTGCCAATGGCATGCTGGGCACTATTGTCTTCGTTTGAACGCCTTGATCCCACACTCGTCTCCCCAAGTTGAAATCTTCATGAATCTGAGGAGGCACGGCGCACCGTGTCGAGGAAAACGACAGTCTTTTCCCCCGCAATGAGTATTGATCCAAGTACTCGCTGGTGGCAAGCATTTTCTTGCCATGGACAAAGCTTGGTCGGCTCAATAAGCCTGTCGACATGACACCTTGGAATGACTAAAAAAGACGCTTTGAGACATTGACTCAAGCCAAGTTCAAATCATCTTTTTAAAACGTTCTTCAGTAGAAAATATTATAACCTTCGAGAATCTCTCGCCAGGCAGGCTTGCCATGGATTACAGCATCGGCCTTAAGACCGAGTGATCGCGGGCTAGCGTCGCGGCTGATCAGACAGCCACCAATGACGATGAAAATATCGGGGCGCTGCCTTCGGATCTGTTTCACAAGCGCCCGACAGGCTTTAAGTTCTTCGCTGCAGGCAAGACTTAAGGCAAGTAAGCGCAAGCGCGGATCCTCAAGATCATGCTTGTCATCGATGAAAGGCGAACGCGCTGAAAAGCTGCCGCTCGCTACCTCAAGGCCCTCTCGCCGCAACAGGCTTGAGGCAATCATGAGGCCGAGCCTGTGGCTACCGCGCTCTGCAGCAAGCACCAGTGCGCGTGGCTTTTGAGCAAGCCCAAACGGGCGACTTCTTGACGCCAGCTCAAGCTGCGCCTGTGTATGGTTGTCGCTGATTTGCTGCCCTGCCAAGCCTTGCTTCGTCTCAAGTTCTGGGCTTAGGCGCTGCAAGACGAACTGTAACTGCCAGCATGCTTGTGTCACTTCGGCAAAGTTGCATTGATCATCAAGCCATGCCTGTCCAAAACCCTGGGCGGCCGCCGTGATCGCCGAATCCACAATCGTTTCGGCAGCGATGCCGCGCGCAATCCAAGTCTGGCAAAGCGCCTCAAGCGAGGCTGCATCGCCGCATCGGCAATACCGACAAAAGTGATCAAAGTCCTCGGCGGTTATGGTGGGATTAACTTGCGCTTTGAGCCTTTGCTGCCCAGCAATAAG
>Ga0194134_10005055_pt1 | contig 12726 bp, 9 predicted proteins | sample TA2KigOff0mmetaG_FD_148602 | JGI IMG/M metagenome (GOLD analysis project Ga0194134, IMG submission 148602) | Freshwater microbial communities from Lake Tanganyika, Tanzania - TA2015056 Kigoma Offshore 0m | ecosystem: Environmental > Aquatic > Freshwater > Lake | place: Tanzania: Lake Tanganyika... | reverse complement strand
TATCGCGTCGTCGGCGTCGTCCGGCGGTCCTCCACCACGCCATACGACCGCATCGGCCATCTCGTCGACCGCGTCGAGCTCCTCTCCGCCGACCTGCTCGATCAGACCTCGCTGATGGACGTGATGGCCGAGGTCCACCCCGACGAGATCTACAACCTCGCCGCCCAGTCCTTCGTCGCGACGTCGTGGAACCAGCCCGTGCTGACGGGGGAGTTCACCGGGCTCGGGGTGACCCGGATGCTCGAGGCGATGCGTCGGACCGTCCCGCGGGCCCGATTCTACCAGGCGTCGTCCTCCGAGCAGTTCGGGATGGTGCAGGAGACCCCGCAGCGCGAGACCACGCCGTTCTACCCACGCTCGCCGTACGGCGTTGCCAAGGTGTATGGGCATTGGATCACCGTGAACTACCGCGAGTCGTTCGGGCTTTACGCGGTCAGCGGGATCCTCTTCAACCACGAGTCGCCGCGGCGCGGCCTCGAGTTCGTCACTCGAAAGGTCACGGACGGTGTGGCACGGATCGTGACGGGGAAGGCGACCGAGCTCCGGCTCGGGAACCTCGACGCCCGTCGGGACTGGGGGTTCGCCGGTGACTACGTGGACGCGATGTGGCGGATGCTGCAGCAGGAGCGGCCCGCCGACTTCGTCATCGGCACCGGGGAGACCTGGACCGTCCGTCAGCTCTGCGAGGAGGCCTTCGGGCACGTGGGGCTCGATTGGTCGGCCCACGTGGTCACCGACAAGAAGTTCGAACGCCCCGCCGAGGTGGAGCTCCTCGTCGCCGACCCATCGAAGGCGCGCCACGAGCTCGGGTGGGAGCCGACGGTCCGGTTCCGCGCGCTCGTGCGGATGATGGTGGACGCCGACCTCGCGCGGCACCGCGCGACCCCGGCGCCCTGAGGTGACCCACGCGCTCGTCACCGGGGGGGAGGGCTTCGTGGGCCAATGGGTCGTGAAGTCCCTCCTCGCCGATGGCGTCGTCGTCACTGCCACCACGGCCACCCGCCCGCCGGCCCCGGGTACGCTCGACGCGATGGAGATCGCCGCGGTCCGGTGGGTGGCCGGCGACCTCGCGGCCAGCCGGGACCTCGCCCCGATGCGGAGCCTGCTCGATGCGGCGCGCCCCGAGGCGATCTATCACCTTGCCGGCATCTCCTACGTCCCCGCCGTCGGCGACGATCCGGTGGCCGCGCTGGGGATCAACGTCGGCATCGGGGTCCGGCTCATCGAGGCGGCGCGCGGGTGGCGCGACGAGACCGGGGCCGACCCGGCGATCCTCGTCGTCGGGAGCGCGGAGCAGTACGGGCGCCAGCCGACGACAGTGGGACGGATCACCGAACACGCCGAGCTCCTCCCGCGCACCTTCTACGGGGCGACGAAGTGCTCGCAGGAGCACTTCGCCCTAGCGGCCGCGCGGACCTATGGGATGCGCATCATGGCGACCCGGTCGTTCAATCACTGCGGCCCGGGACACGCCCCCGTCTTCCTCCTGCCGGCGCTCGTCCAGCGGGCGCTCCGCTGCCGGGCCGAGCGGGGCGATCGGATCGTCGTCGGCAACGTGGACTCGGTCCGTGACTACCTGCACGTGTCGGACGTGGTCGCGGCGTACCGTGCACTCATCGCCGCCGGAGCGGGCGGCGAGGCGTACAACGTCTGCGGCGGGGAGGGGGTATCGGTCGGCGACCTCGCCCGCGAGGTGCTCGAGGAAGCGGGGGTCGTGGCGCGGGTCGAGAGCGACGCCACGCTACAGCGCCCCGTCGATGTGCCGTATCTTGTGGGGGACAACGCCAAGCTTCGCGCGCGCACCGGTTGGGCGCCGCGGCGGGGCCGGCGAGACATCATTCGCGATCATCTGCATGCCGCGTCGTGACGACCTGAAGCGCATCCTGCTCATCGGTTCCGGGCCCATCGTGATCGGGCAGGGCGCCGAGTTCGACTACTCCGGGACCCAGGCGGCGAAGGCGCTGCGGGAAGAGGGGTACGAGGTGATCCTCGTGAACTCCAATCCCGCGACGATCATGACCGACCCCGAGCTCGCGGACCGCACCTACATCGAGCCGGTGACCCCGGCCTACGTCGAGCGGATCATCGCGGAGGAGCGGCCGGACGCCCTGCTGCCGACGATGGGTGGCCAGACGGCGCTCAATGTCGCGATGGCGCTGCACGAGGCAGGGACCCTCGAGCGGTACGGTGTCGAGCTGATCGGCGCCAACGCGCGCGCCATCGCCGTGGCCGAGGACCGCAAGCTCTTCGGCGAGGCGATGGAGCGGATCGGACTGAAGTGCCCGCAGGGGCGTATCGCCACGACCTGGGACGAGGCGCTCGCCATCTCGGAATGGACGGGGTTCCCTGCCATCATCCGGCCGGCCTTCACCCTCGGCGGCTCGGGGGGCGGCATCGCGTACAACCGCGAGGAGTTCGAGCGGATCGTGCGGCGCGGCCTCGCGGAATCGCCGATCTCGCAGGTGCTGATCGAGCGGTCGCTGATCGGGTGGAAGGAGTACGAGCTCGAGGTGATGCGTGATTCGGCGGACAACGTCGTCATCATCTGCTCCATCGAGAATATCGACCCGATGGGCGTCCACACCGGGGATTCCGTCACCGTCGCGCCCGCGATGACGCTGACCGACCGCGAGTACCAGGTGATGCGCGATGCGGCGCTCCGTGTGATCCGCGAGATCGGGGTCGCGGCGGGCGGCTGCAACATCCAGTTCGCGGTGAATCCTGCGGATGGCGAGATGGTCGTCATCGAGATGAACCCGCGCGTCTCGCGCTCCTCGGCGCTCGCCTCGAAGGCCACGGGGTTCGCCATCGCGCGGATCGGGACGAAGCTCGCGGTGGGGTACCGCCTCGACGAGATCCCGAACGACATCACGAAGACGACGCCGGCAAGCTTCGAGCCGGTGCTCGACTACGTGGTGGTGAAGGTGCCGCGGTTCGCGTTCGAGAAGTTCGCCGGGGCCGACCCGTCGCTCACGACGCAGATGAAGTCCGTCGGGGAGTCGATGGCGATCGGGCGGACCTTCAAGGAGGCGTTCCAGAAGGGGCTGCGGGCGCTCGAGACCGGGCGCGCGGGTTGGACCGTCGGGACGCGTCCGTCGGACGACCGGGTCGCGGACGACTCCCTCGCGGCGGTGGAGGCGGCGCTCGTCCGGACGGTGCCGGAGCGGCTCTTCCAGATCAAGCGCGCCCTCCTGCACGGGATGTCGGTCGAGGAGATCCAGCGCCGGACCGGCGTCGACCCGTGGTTCCTCCGGCAACTCGAGGAGCTCGTCGCGGCCGAGCGCGCCTATGCCGCGCTCCCCGAGGTCGATGCGACCGCACTCCGGGGGATGAAGCGGATGGGCTTCGCCGACGCGCAGCTTGCGGCACTCCGCGGCGAGACGGAGGCCGAGGTCCGCGCTCGTCGGTGGGGGATGGGGATCCGACCGAGCTACAAGATGGTCGACACCTGTGCCGGCGAGTTCCCATCGAACACGCCGTACCTCTACTCCAGCTACGACGAGGAGTCCGAGGCGCCGCGCACGGGGCGGAAGTCGGTCGTGATCCTCGGGAGCGGGCCGAACCGGATCGGGCAGGGGGTCGAGTTCGACTACTGCTGCGTCCGGGCCGCGCTCGCGCTGCGTGAGGCGGGGTACGAGACGATCATGGTCAACTCCAATCCGGAGACCGTCTCGACCGACTACGACACCTCGGACAAGCTCTACTTCGAGCCACTCACCTTCGAGCACGTGCTCGAGATCGTCGAGCGCGAACAGCCGGTGGGGGTGATCGTCCAGCTCGGTGGCCAGACGCCACTCAAGCTCGTGAAGTCGCTCGAGGCGGCGGGGGTGTCGATCCTCGGCACCTCCCCTGAGGCGATCGACATCGCCGAGGACCGGAAGCGCTTCGAGGCGCTCGCCCGCGGCCTCGGCGTGCAGCAGCCGCCGAACGGCACCGCGACGAGCGTCCCGGAGGCGGTCGCGATTGCCGCCCGCATCGGCTACCCGGTGCTCGTGCGTCCGAGCTACGTGCTCGGCGGCCGGGCGATGGAGATCGTGTATGACGAGCCGTCGCTGCGCGACTACTTCGAGCGCGCCGTCCGCGTCTCCGAGGAGCGGCCGGTGCTCGTGGACGCCTTCCTCGAGGATGCGTACGAGGCCGATGTCGACGCCCTCTCCGACGGCGAGACGGTCGTGATCGGCGGCGTGATGCAGCACATCGAGGACGCCGGCATCCATTCCGGCGACTCCGCCTGCGTCCTGCCTCCCGACCGCATCGCCCCCGAGCACCAGGACGAGATGCGTCGGCACACCGTGTCCTTCGCCAAGGCGCTCGGCGTCGTCGGGCTCATCAACGTCCAGTACGCCGTGAAGGACGGGCAGGTCTACGTGATCGAGGTGAACCCGCGCGCGTCGCGCACGGTGCCGTTCGTGTCGAAGACGATCGGGAAGCCGCTCGCCTCGCTCGCCGCCCGCGTGATGCTCGGCGAGCGGCTCGTGGACCTCGGCTACACCGAGGAGATCATCGCGCCGTATACGAGCGTGAAGGAAGCGGTCTTCCCCTTCTCGAAGTTCCGCGAGTTCGATCCCATCCTCGGCCCCGAGATGCGGTCGACGGGTGAGGTGATGGGGATCGCGACCGACTTCGGCACCGCGTTCGGCAAGTCGCAGCTCGCCGCCGGCAACGGACTGCCGACGGGGGGGAAGGTGATGATCACCATGAATCAGCGGGATAAGGCGGGGGTCGTTGCGATCGCCCGCCGCTTCCAGGCGATGGGCTTCGGGCTCGTGGCGACGGAAGGGACCGCGGCGCATCTCGCCGCCGCGGGGATCCCCGCGCAGGTGGTGCACAAGGTGAGCGAGGGGCGCCCGCACGCGATCGACCTGATGGTGAACGGGGAGATCCAGCTCCTGATCAACACGCCGTTCGGGAAGAGCGCCCAGCGCGACGATTACTCGATGCGGCAGGCCGCCGTCGCGTATCGCGTGCCGTACACGACGACCCTCACCGGCGCGAGCGCGGCGTGCGCCGCCATCGAGGCGGCGCGGACGCAGCCGCTCGCGGTGAAGTCGCTGCAGGCCTGGCAGGCGGAGCTCGCGTGAGCGCCCCGGTGATCCACCCCTCGGCCTACGTCGACGACGGTGCCGTCGTCGGCGAGGGGACGCGGATCTGGCACTTCTGCCACGTGAATCCGGGTGCGGTGATCGGGGCGGGGTGCTCCCTTGGGCAGAATGTGGTGGTGATGGGCGGGACGCGGATCGGGAACAACGTGAAGATCCAGAACAACGTCTCGATCTACGAAGGCGTGGAGCTCGAGGACGATGTGTTCTGTGGCCCGTCGATGGTGTTCACGAACGTCGTGAATCCGCGGAGCCACGTGAGCCGCAAGCACGAATACCGGCGGACCCTCGTACAGCGCGGGGCGAGCATCGGGGCGAACGCGACGGTGGTCTGCGGGGCGACGCTGGGGGCGTACTGCTTCATCGGCGCCGGGGCGGTGGTGACCAAGGATGTCCTGCCGTATGCGCTGATGGCCGGGGTGCCGGCGCGGCGGATCGGGTGGATGTGTCAGTGCGGCGAGAAGCTCCCGGTGGGGGAGAGCCCGACGTGCGGTGCCTGCGGCGCCGGCTACCGGGTCGTGGACGGCGCCTGTGCGCCGGTGTCGCCGGAGCGCGCGTGACCGGCGCGTCCGCCACCTTCCGCGTCGCGCTCGTGGGGTGCGGGCGCATCAGCGCCAACCACGTGCAGGCGCTCGCGAAGGTCGACGGCCTCGACCTCGTCGCCGTCTGCGATGTTGATGCCGGTCGCGCCGAGGCCACCGGTCGCGCGGCAGGGGTCCGGTGGTTCACCGACTATCCGCAGATGCTCGCCGAGGCGCCCTGTGAGGTCGTGGTCGTCGCGACCCCCTCTGGGTTGCACCCCGAGCACGGCATCCTCGCGGCGCGGGCCGGGAAGCACGTCGTGGTCGAGAAGCCGATGGCGATCTCGCTCGCCGCGGCCGATGCCCTCGTCGCGGCCTGCGACGCCGCGGCCGTCCAGCTCTTCGTGGTCAAGCAGAATCGTCTGAATGCGACGATCCAACTGCTGCGGCGTGCGGTGGAGAAGGGGCGCTTCGGGCGGCTCTACCTCGCGAATGCCACCGTGCGTTGGACCCGGCCGCAGGAGTACTACGACCAGGCGCCGTGGCGCGGGACTTGGGCCCTGGACGGCGGGGCGTTCCTGAATCAGGCGTCGCACTATGTCGATCTCCTGCAGTGGATGTGCGGCCCGGTTGAGAGCGTGGTGGCGAAGACCGCGACGCTGGCCCGTCGGATCCAAGCGGAGGACACCGGGGCGGCCTTGGTGCGCTTCCGCAGCGGGGCGCTGGGTGTGATGGAGGTGACGATGCTGACCTATCCGAAGAACCTCGAGGGCTCGTTCACCCTGATGGGCGAGCGGGGTACCGTCCGCATCGGGGGCACCGCCGTCAACCGCATCGAGCACTGGGAGTTCGCCGACTACGATGACGACGACCGCCTGGTCGAGGCGGCGAATACCTCACCGCCCAGCGTGTATGGCTTCGGGCACGAGCCCTACTACCGGAACGTCCTCCGGTCGCTCCGGGGCGAGGTTGCCGCCGGGACGGACGGCCGTGAGGGGCGGAAGTCGCTCGAACTGGTCTGCGGCATCTATGAGGCGGCGCGCAGCGGCCGGGACGTCTCCTTCCCCCTTCCAATCGAGGGATAGCGGTTCGTTGACTGGGATGGGGTGGTCTGGCGACCTTTAAGTGCTTATCCACGTTGGATTTCGGTCATTTCCCGACTCCCCACGACGATGTCCGTCCCTCTGTTGGACCTCAAGGCGCAGCACGCGAGCATCCGCGATGCCGTGCTGCCGGAGCTCATCAGGCTCATCGATGACCAGGCGTTCATCCTCGGTGCACCCGTTGCGGAGCTCGAGTGCGCGGTCGCCGGCTACTCGAACACGCGCTACGCGGTCGGATGCGCGAACGGCACTGACGCGATCCTGATCGCCCTCCGGGCGCTCGACATCGGGCGCGGCGACGAGGTCGTCACGACCCCGTTCACCTTCTTCGCGACGGCGGGGACGATCCACAACGTCGGCGCGACGCCGGTCTTCGTGGACATCGACCCCAAGACGTACAACATCGATCCGGCGCTCGCCGCCGCGGCGGTGACCTCGAAGACGAAGGCGGTGATCCCGATCGACCTGTTCGGGCAGATGGCGCCGATCGAGGAGCTCCGACGTCGGCTCCCGACGATGCCGATCATCGAGGACGCGGCGCAGAGCATCGGCGCGCGCCGGAAGATCGACGGCGAGTGGGTGATGGCGGGGCAGGCCGCGACCATCGGCACCTTCTCGTTCTTCCCGTCGAAGAATCTCGGCGGCTACGGCGACGGCGGGATGATCGTCACGCAGGACGAGGCCCTCTTCAAGCGCCTGCAGCGCCTCCGGACCCACGGCTCGGTGCAGACCTACTTTCACGAGGAGGTCGGGTACAACTCGCGCCTCGACGCCCTGCAGGCGGTCGTCCTCAATGCCAAGCTCCCGCACCTCGCGGCGTGGAGCGCCAAGCGCCGGGAGAACGCGGCGTACTACACGGCGGCGTTCGCGGACATCGCGGAGATCGTACCGCCGTTCATCGATCCGGCGAACGAGTCGATCTTCAATCAGTACACCATCCGCGTTCTGCAGCGCGACGCACTGAAGGACCACCTGAAGGCCAAGGGGATCGGGCACTCGGTCTACTATCCGCTCCCGCTCCACCTCCAGCCCTGCTTCGCCTATCTCGGCTACCGGGAGGGGGCGTGCCCGGAGGCGGAGCGTGCCGCGAACGAGGTGGTGTCGCTCCCGGTATTCCCGGAGTTGACGGCCGCCCAGCGCGATGCGGTCGTCGCCGCGGTGCGCAGCTTCTTCGGTCGGTAGCGCGTCGTGCTCTCCGCCCTCGGCATCGCATGACGACCACTCAGACCCTTCGTCGGAAGATCGACGACCGGTCCGCGGTCGCCGCCGTCATCGGGCTCGGCTACGTCGGGCTCCCGCTCGCGATGGAGCTCTGCGAGGCCGGGTACCGCATCGTCGGGTATGACGTCAGCGAGCGCGTCTGCGCGCTGCTGATGCGCGGGGAATCGCACATCCAGGATGTCCCGGCGACGCAGGTCGCGACCCACGTGCGGAGTGGGAAGTTCCTCGCGACGACCGACCCGGCGCGGCTCGGCGAGGCCGATACCGTCTCGATCGCCGTGCCCACCCCGCTCGCGAAGACGCGGGATCCTGATATGTCCTACGTGGTGTCGGCGTCGGATACCGTCGCCGCGCACGCGCACGCGGGGATGCTCATCGTGTTGGAGAGCACCACGTATCCCGGGACCACGCGCGAGCTGCTCCAGCCGCGCCTCGAGGCGAAGGGGCTCACCGTCGGGGTCGATGTCTTCCTCGCCTTCAGCCCTGAGCGCGTCGATCCCGGGAACCCGGTCTACCACACGAAGAACACCCCGAAGGTCGTGGGCGGCGTCACCCCCGCGTGCACCGAAGTCGCTACCGCCTTCTACCGGTCGACCATCGACACCGTCGTGCCGGTCTCGTCCCCCGAGGCGGCCGAGCTGGTGAAGCTCCTCGAGAACACCTTCCGTTCGGTCAACATCGGGCTCGTGAACGAGATGGCCATCGTCTGCGACCGACTCGGGGTCGACATCTGGGAGGTCATCGACGCCGCGGCGACGAAGCCCTTCGGCTTTATGAAGTTCACGCCGGGCCCGGGGATCGGGGGGCACTGCATCCCGCTCGATCCGCACTATCTGGCCTGGAAGATGCGAGCGCTCAACTACAAGACGCGGTTCATCGACCTTGCGAGCGAGGTCAATTCGGCGATGCCGGACTTCGTCGTCGAGAAGGTCGCGTGGGCGCTCAATGACGACGGCAAGGCGGTGAAGGGGGCGAAGGTCCTCGTCCTCGGCGTCGCGTACAAGAAGGACATCGACGACATCCGCGAGAGCCCGGCACTCGATGTGATCCGTCGCCTGGAGACGCGTGGGGCCGTCGTGAGCTATCACGATCCGCACATCCCGTCGTTCCGCGAGGATGGGCATGAGATGGTCGGCGTCGGGCTCTCGGATGCGGTGCTGGAGGCCGCCGACGCCGTGGTCGTGATCACCGACCACAGCGGGGTGGAGTACCAGCGCGTCGCGGATCGGGCGGGCCTAGTGGTCGATTCCCGCAATGTGATGCGGCGGCTCCGGTCCGGTCGTGCGCGCATCGTGACGCTCACCTCCTCGCACTGATGGTGCGCGGTTCGGTGCGCTGGTGTGGCGTGGAAGGTCTTTTCATTGTGACGTGGAGGTGTGTTCGGTGAACGTGACAGTGGTGGGCACGGGGTACGTGGGACTCGTCGTGGGCGCCTGTCTCGCTGAGACGGGGAACGACGTGGTCTGTGCCGACGTCGATGCGGGCAAGATCGCGGGGCTGAATCAGGATGTCCTCCCGATCTATGAGCCGGGCCTCGAGGAGTACGTCTCGCGGAACCGGATCGCGGGGCGCCTCGCCTTCACGATCGACGTCGCCGCGGCGATCGCATCTGCCGAGGTGATCTTCATCGCCGTTGGGACGCCGCCGGACGAAGACGGCTCGGCTGACCTCAAGCACGTCCTCGCCGTGGCCGAGCAGATCGGTCGCCACGCGGCCCGTGAGGTCGTCGTGGTCACCAAGTCGACGGTGCCCGTCGGGACCGCCGAAAAGGTCGCGGCCGCCATCCAGCCGCACGCGCGGGTGCCGTTTCATATGTGCTCGAACCCCGAGTTCCTCAAGGAAGGGGCAGCGGTCGACGACTTCATGAAGCCTGATCGCGTGGTGGTCGGCGTCGCGTCGGAGGTCGCACGCGAGCGGATGGGTGAGCTCTACGCGCCCTTCGTGCGTACCGGAAAGCCGATCATCTTTATGGATATCCCGTCCGCGGAGATGACGAAATACGCCGCGAACGCGATGCTCGCCACGCGCATCTCATTCATGAACGAGATCGCGAACCTCTGCGAGCAGGTCGGGGCGAATGTGGACCTGGTGCGGAAGGGGATCGGTAGCGATTCACGCATCGGCCCGTCCTTCCTCTTCCCGGGGCCGGGCTACGGCGGCTCGTGTTTCCCTAAGGATGTGAAGGCGCTGCTGCGGACCTCCGAGGAGCAGGGTGCGCCGATGGGAATCCTGCGTGCCGTCGAGGACGCGAACGACCGGCAGAAGCACCGGCTCTTCGAGAAGCTGCAGGCGGTGCTCGGGGACGGGCTCCGCGGGGCCCGGATCGCGCTCTGGGGGCTCGCCTTCAAGGCGAACACCGACGACATGCGCGAGTCCCCGGCGCTGGTGCTCATCGAGGCGCTCCTAGCCGCGGGGGCGACGGTCGTGGCCCACGATCCGGCGGCGATGCACGAGACGCAGCGCCGCATCGGCGACCGGATCGCCTACGCGGAGTCTGGATACGCCGCCGCCGAGGGCGCCGACGCGTTGGTGGTCGTGACCGATTGGAACGAGTACCGCTTCCCTGACTTCGCGCGCATCAAGGCAGCCCTCCGGGCCCCGGTGCTGATCGACGGACGCAATCTCTATGATCCCGCGAAGCTGCGCGGGCTCGGCTTCGTCTACCGGTCGATCGGTCGGGGACGCGAGTGAGGGTCCTCATCACGGGGGTGGCGGGGTTCCTCGGATCCCACCTCGCGGACCGCTTCCTGCGGGACGGCCACGAGGTCGTCGGAATCGACAACTTCCTCACCGGGCGCCCCGAGAACATCGCGCACCTCACGGGACACCCCAGGTTCAGCTTCCTCCGGCACAACGTCTCCGAGTTCACCTACGTCGCGGGGCCGCTCGACGGCGTGCTGCACTTCGCGTCGCCTGCGAGCCCGGTCGATTACCTCGAACTCCCGATCCAGACCCTCAAGGTCGGTTCGCTCGGCACGCACAACGCCCTCGGCGTCGCGCTCGCGAAGGGGGCGCGGTTCCTCCTCGCCTCCACCTCCGAGGTCTACGGCGATCCGCTCGTCCACCCGCAGCCGGAGTCGTACTGGGGGAATGTCAACCCGATCGGTCCGCGCGGCTGCTATGACGAGGCCAAGCGCTTCGCCGAGGCGATGACGATGGCGTATCATCGCGCACAGGGGGTCGACACGCGGATCGTCCGGATCTTTAACACCTATGGACCTCGGATGCGGCCGGGCGATGGTCGCGTCGTCTCGAACTTCATCGTGCAGGCGCTGCGCGGCGAGGCGCTCACCGTGTATGGCGACGGGTCCCAGACTCGGTCGTTCTGTTTCGTTTCCGACGAGGTCGAGGGGATCTACCGGCTCTTCCACAGTGGCGAGACGCAGCCCGTCAACATCGGGAATCCGGACGAGTTCACCGTTCGGCAGCTCGCGGAGCTGGTGATCGCAATGACTGGATCCAGCTCGACCATCACCTCGCTCCCCCTGCCCGCGGACGATCCGAAGGTCCGCCAGCCCGACATCGCGCGCGCCCGGGCGGTCCTCGGTTGGGGCCCGACCGTGCCCCTCCGGGAGGGTCTTGCGGCCACGATCGATTACTTTCGAGGGCTCACCGGCTCCGCTCGTCTGCAACCCCCGACCTGATGCCCGCTCCGTCGTCCGCCATTCCGCTCGAGTCCCGCCCGTCCGTCGCCGGTCGGTCGACGAGCCCGCTCCGGCCGGTGTCCCCGGGGGAGCGGCGCGCGGGACGGTGGCGCACCGGGGTGGGTCTCGCTCTCCTCGCCGTGGTCGGTTCAGCCTGCTTCCGGCCGTTCAACGTCCGGGACTATCCGACCTCGGTCGCGCTCTTCGAGGCGGGGATGGCCAAGTTCGAGGCGAAGAAGTTCGGCGATGCCGCGTCCGCCTTCGAGCGGCTCACCCTCGACCTGCCGGCGCGCGACACCCTCCTGCCGAAGGCGCAGTGGTATCTCGGGCTCGCGCGCCTGAAGCGGAGCGAGCGGCTCCTCGCGGCGCAGGCGTTCATCAAGCTGAGTGAGACCTTCCCGGACGATTCGCTCGCGGACGATGCGCTCCTGAAGTCGGGGCGGGTCTACGTCGAGCTCTGGAAGACCCCATCGCTCGACCCACAGTACGGTCTCCTCGCCCAGACGCAGTTCCGGCTGCTGGTCGGCGTCTATCCGGACTCGCCCCTCGCCGACTCGGGGAAGCGGGCGCTGAAGGACCTCGATGAGCGGTTCGCGTCGAAGGACTACGACACGGGGATGCACTACTATCGGCGGAAGGCGTTCGACTCGGCGGTCCTGTATTTCAAGGACGTGGTGAAGAACTGGCCGGAGTCCGAGCGCGCCAAGCAGGCGATGCTGCGGATGGTCGAGATCTATCGGCTTCCGTTCATGAACTACGAGGATGACGCGCGCGAGGTCTGCCAGGCGCTCCTTGGGGCATATCCGGAGGACGCCGGGGTGCTCGCCGCGTGCAAGATCGACCCCGCCGACTCGACGGCGACGGCCGGGCGCCGGCCCCCGGCCCTCCGCTGACCGCCAGATGACCACCCCGCGGCGCATCGCGCTGCTCGGGGGGAGCTTCGACCCGCCCCATCTCGGCCACCTGCACCTGGCCTACCAGGCGCTCGAGCAGCTCGGCTGTGACGAAGTCCGGTTCATTCCGGCCCACCAGCAGCCCCTGAAGGGGGCCACGGCGCTGTCGGCGCCCTCCCACCGCCTCGCGATGGTCCGCTTGATGGTCGAGGGCATCCCGGGGATGCGGGTCGATCCCATCGAGA
>Ga0194134_10005045_pt1 | contig 12738 bp, 12 predicted proteins | sample TA2KigOff0mmetaG_FD_148602 | JGI IMG/M metagenome (GOLD analysis project Ga0194134, IMG submission 148602) | Freshwater microbial communities from Lake Tanganyika, Tanzania - TA2015056 Kigoma Offshore 0m | ecosystem: Environmental > Aquatic > Freshwater > Lake | place: Tanzania: Lake Tanganyika... | reverse complement strand
GCTCTATCCCCGGCTCTACGGCCTCGATGCCGCGCGCCTGTCGCCGCCGTCCACAGGGTTTGCCCCGCGCGAGATCTTCGTGATGGTCGAGGTGGTCGCAGCCGAGGCCGCGCTCGCGATGACCACGGCCAAGACCTTCAAGCAATACCTGCTGCACCACGGCTTTCCGGGTCGTCAGTGCACCGGCGGCAACCTCGCCTTTCCGTTCACCCCGTCCGAGGTGCTGGCCGGCACGGCCTGGCGATTCGCCCTCTACCATGTGATGCCTGCGCCCGACGCGCCCTCGCTCTTCCCGGTATCGGTCGAGGAGGTCGGATCATGAAGACCATCATGGGCCGTGAGGTCCTCGATACGCTGGACGAGCTGGTCGATCCGGGCTGGAGTGCTGTGCTCGCGATCGACATCCAGAACGATTTCTGTAGCACCCGCGGGCACTTCGCCCGCTATGGCAAGAATGTCGCTCAGATGGCGCCAGCAGTCGTGCGGATGGTCGATTTCGTCGGGCGTGCGCAGCAGCTGGGCCTGCGCACGATCTTCATGCGTCAGGCCTCCTTGCCCGATGCGCGGATGGATTCGCCGGCCTGGCTGCGTTTCAAGACCCGCGATGGCAAGGCACCCGACTACGCGATCCCGGGGAGCTGGGGCTGGCAGCTGGTCGATGGTCTGACGATCCAGGATCAGGACTGGGTGGTCGAAAAATTCCGGCCCGACAGCTTCATCGGTACGCATCTCGATCACATCCTGCGCACCCAGGGCATCCAGACGGTGATCATCTGCGGTACGACTACCGAGGGCTGCGTCGAGTCGACGGTCCGCTCGGCCTCCTACCATGACTACTACACGGTGGTCGTCGGTGACGCGGTCGCCTCGCCCAATGCCGAGCTCCACGAAGGCTCGCTGAGGTTTTTCCGGGCGCGCTATCCGACCCACAGCGCCGAAGAGATTCTTGCCGCCGCCGCGCACGGCGCGGGTCGCTGATCAGCGCATCGATCGGCGCATCGATCGGCGCATCACCGCAGATCCAGTCCGCACCAGGCCCTGTCGCCCGACCCAAGGAGTTGCCCCACCGATGTCTGAATCCTCTCGTTCTTCACTCCCCCCGGCGATGCCGCGCCCGCTCGAGACGCAGACCGGCCGCAACCGTCGACTGCGCGAGCGCCTCGCCCAGCCGGGCCTGCTGATGGCGCCAGGCGTGTTTGACTGCCTGACGGCTCGGCTCGCCGAGCGCGCGGGTTTCGAGGCGATCTACATGACCGGTTCCGGGGTCTCGATCACCCGGATGGGCGCGCCCGATGTGGCCCTGCTCTCCTTTGGCGAAATCCTCGACCAGGCCAGGCGGATTGCCGAGATCAGCTCGATCCCGCTGATTGCCGACGCAGACACCGGCTACGGTGGTCCGCTCAATGTGATCCGCACCGTGCGCGAATTCGAACGGGCTGGCGTGAGCGGTTTGCAGATCGAGGATCAGGACTGGCCCAAGCGCTGCGGTCACGAGATGGGACGGCGGCTGGTGTCGGTCGAGGAGATGTGTGCCCGGGTCAGGGCTGCCGCCGATGCGCGCGTCGATCCTGATCTGGTGATCGTGGCGCGCACCGATGCGCGGACCACCGAGGGGATCGATGCGGCGATCGAGCGCGCCTGCCGTTATGTCGAGGCGGGCGCCGATGTCGCCTTCGTCGAATCGCCCGAGACCGCCGCCGAGATGTGGCGCATCACTGGCGAAGTGCCGGCCCCCACGCTTGCCAATATCGTCGAGGGCGGCCGTACGCCCAATCTGCCAGCGGCCGAGCTCGAGTCGATCGGTTATCGGCTGTCGATCCACCCCAATGCCATCACCCGACTGATCGGGCGGATGGGTGCAGAGCTCTATGCGACGCTGCGTCGTGAGGGCAGCACGCATGCATTTGCCGACCGCATGCTCGATCACCGCGGTTTGTGGGACCTCTTTGACTACCCTGATTTCGTCGCGCTCGAGGCGCGCTACTCGACCGAATCTGCTGCAACCCGCTGAACGAACCACCACAGGAGGATGTACCGATGAAAGCCCGTCTTGCTGCAATCGCGTTGGCCGGTGCTCTGGCCGGTATCGCGCCGGTCCCGGCGCTCGCCCAGTCCACGACCTGGAATGCCTACACCTTCGGTCCCTCGGACGCGCTCGCCAATGTACAGGGCCTGCGCCGCGTGATGGAGGTGATCGAGAAGGACACCAACGGCGAAGTCCGTATCCGTCTGAGCCTCGCGGGTGCCTTGCCGATCAAGTCTACCGACATTACCCTGGCAGTCGGCGAGGGCACGATCCAGTTCGGTGATGATGGCTTTTTCCTCGGCGCGGTGCCGATCGCGGGCGTGCTGCGGCTGCCCGGTTCAGGCTGACGAGGTTTGCCGGGAGACCCCGCCGATGTTCGATGCTCCTCCCCGTATCACGGCCGAGATCGCGTTTCGGCTGCCGGCCTCCCTCAGTCGCGCGGGTGATACAGCGCCCTGGCTGCGCCTGCATCGCAATGGCGCTCCGCTCGGTTCCTTTCTCGAGGGGCCGTCCTTTGATCAGGACGGTCACCTGTATGTCGTGGACATCCCGTTCGGACGCGTTTTCCGGATCGCGCCGGACGGACACTTCGATGTCGTGATCCAGTATGACGGGCAGCCCAACGGACTCAAGTTCGGCCCGGATGGTGCCGCCTGGATCAGCGATTTTGCCCGCGGGCTGCTGCGGCTCGAGCCCTCATCAGGCCGCATCGAGACGGTGCTCGATGCCCGCGAGCACGGCTTTCACGGCCTCAATGACCTCTATTTTCACGGCGACGAATGCTGGTTCACCGACCAGGGCATGTCGGGTCTGCAGGCGCCCTTCGGCCGGGTCATGCGCTGGCGGATCGGTGGACGCGCGCCCGAGGTCTTCCTGGATGGCATTCCGAGCCCCAACGGGATCGTCGTCGACCAGGCGGGCCGTCATGTGCTGATCGCGGTCACGCGCGCCAATGCGATCTGGGGGGCCCCGATCCTGCTCGATGGCGGCACGGCCAAGGTCGGCCTCTTCATCCAGATGTCGGGCTGCTCCGGCCCGGACGGGATGGCGCTCGATGTGCTCGGCAATCTGGCTGTTGCCCATCCCGGTCTGGGCGCCGCCTGGCTGTTCAGCGATCGTGGTGAGCCCATGCTGCGGATCGATTCGCCGCTGACATCGGTGATCACCAACTGCGCCTTCGGCGGGCCCGACCGTCGCGATCTCTACCTGACCGAGGCCGATAGCGGCGTGGTGCTGCGCGCCCGGCTGCCCCATCCCGGTCTCATCCTGCCCGCACCGGCCGCTGCTGCTGGTACGGGGGGCTCACCGGCTCGAACGCCGGACGCATCGGCGCAGGCCGGCTGACGGGCGCTCCGGATGAGCGAGCGCCGTTCCGCGAAGCCTCTGGCTCCCAAGCCCGCGACATCGCCCGTGGGGTTGCAGCGCTTTCGCCCCAATCCCGCCGCCCCCGAGCCCCTCTATCACCAGATCTTTGCGATGCTGCGCGAACACATCCTCGAGAAGCGATTCGCGCCGGGCGGGCCGTTTCCGAGCGAGGGCGAGATCGAGCGCTCGCTCGCGGTCTCGCGGATCACGGCCCGGCGAGCGCTGGATGAACTGGCCGCTCGCGGCCTGATCGTGCTCGGTCAGGGGCGACGCTCGAGCGTCGCGCCCTATCGGCCGCGTACGCGGCTTCGGGCCGGCGTCGAGGGCATGATCGAAAACAACCGGCAGATGGGCGACCAGACCACGGTACAACTGCTCGAGCGCGCCGATGTGCCGGCGAGCGCCGAGATCGCGCAGCAGCTGCGCCTGCGCCGTGGTGAGCTCGTGCAACGCTCGGTGCGGGTGCGCAGCATCGCGGGTGTGCCGTTCTCCTATGCGATCACGCATCTGCCGCTGCGGATCGCGCGGCTGATCCGCTCGGAACGGATGTCGACGCAACCGCTGATCGACCTGCTCGAGGGCGCGGGTATCGCGATCGGACGCGCCGAGCAGACGATCTCGGCTCGCGCTGCGACGCTCGAGGTCGGCCGTGCGCTGCATGTCGAGCCGGGCACTGCGCTGCTCGAGTCCGAGCGCCTCGTCTTTGACAAGACCGACCGGCCGGTCGAGGCGATCGTGGTGCTCTATCGCCCCGATGTCTACCGCTATGCGGTCGACCTGCGTCGCACCGGGGCCGCGCCCGACCGCGTGTGGGCGGCCGGCTCGGTCAGATCAGCCACTGCGGGTGCTGCGACACCCAGGGCTGGGCGCTCTCGTAGGCCGACGCCACCCGATAGATCAGGGGCTCGTTGAAATGCCGTGCCATGATCTGCAGCGCGATCGGGAGCCTGGGCTCGCTGGCAAAGCCCATGGGCAGGACCAGTGCGGGCATGCCGGTCAGGTTGCCGAGCCGCGTCATCTTGCCGCGTGCGGTCGGCGAGGCGGCCATCAGATCGGTCATCGACATGGCCGGTGCCTCCCTGCCGGGCATCAGCAGCACATCGAATCGACTGGCAAACACCGCATCGAGTGCCGCGGTGGTTTCGGCCGCCTTGCGCCGAGCCTCGCGGTAGGCCTCCTCGCCGCGTCGCAGACCGCTCTCCAGCCGCTTGCGCAAGCCCGCCCCGTAGCGAGCCGCGAACACCGGATCCGACAGGCGCTCACGGTGCTCGAGCCAGGCCTCGTGCTCGAGGATCACGGTGCTGTCGGCATGGACCTGATCGCCGCCCTGGAAGTCGAACTCGATCAGCTCGAGACCGAGATCGCGCAGGCAGTCCAGCGCCGCCTGGAACGCCGCGGTCACCTCCGGCACATTGTCGCCCGCCGCGATCAGGTTGACTGGCACGCCGGCCTTCAGTCCCTTCAGCGGTTGTCCGATCCCGGCCGTGAAATCGATCCCTCCGGGCGCGCGGCGGCTGTTCGGGTCGAGCGGGTCGTGGCCTGCGATCGCCTGCAGCATCAGCGCGTTGTCGCACACGGTGCGGGTCATCGGGCCGATATGGTCGAGCGCGAGGCTCACCGGTACCACGCCGTCCTGCGCCACCAGACCGTAGGTCGGTTTCATGCCGACCAGACCGCAGACAGAACTCGGATGGCGGATCGACCCGCCGGTGTCGGTGCCGATCGCACCAAACACGAAGCCTGCCGCGACCGATGCGCCCGAACCGCTCGAGGAACCGCCGGGCGAGTGCTCGAGGGACCAGGGGTTGAGCACAGGCGGAATCGGGTCGTTCGCCCCCGGCACTCCATAGGCGAACTCCCACAGCCCGACCTTACCCAGCAGCACTGCGCCTGCTTCGCGCAGCTTGCGGTAGACCGTGGCATCGCGGTCGGGCACGAAGTCCATCATCACCTGCGAGTGGCAGGTGGTGCGGATGCCCTCCGTCCAGACATTGTCCTTCAGCGCCACCGGCACGCCATGCAGCGGTCCTCGATCCTGTCCCGCTGCTCGTTCGCGATCAGCGGCCCGCGCCTGCTCGATGGCCTGCTCGCGCGTGACCGTGATGAAAGAATGGATCCTGGGATCGAATCGCTCGATGCGCTCGAGCAGGTGCCGGGTCAATGCCTCGGCGCTGAATTGCCCTTGCCGCAGTCCTGTTGCGGCATCGGCGAGGCTCATGAAAGGGTCGATAATCACGGACGCTTCCTCTCTGTTTCAGGATGGCGGCGAGATTTGCCGCATGTGGTTCACCGCTTCGGCTTCGAAGCATAGTTCAAATCAACGCACCAGGAGGATCTCGCAATGGATCGCAGACATTTCATTCAGTCAGGCGCTGCCACCGGGCTCGCACTCTCGGCCCCGACCGCCTTTGCCCAGTCCGAGGGTCCGTCGGCCTGGCCCTCTCGTCCAATCAAGATGGTGGTGGCTTTCGGCCCGGGCGGCTCGACGGATGTCACTGCACGGGCGATCGTGCCCAAGCTGCAGGATGTGCTCGGTCAACGGATCCTGATCGACAACAAGCCGGGAGCTGGTTCGAACATCGGCAGCGAATACGCGGCGCGTCAGCCGGCCGATGGCTACACGATTTTTCTGGGCACGGTCGCCAACGCGATCAACATGCGGCTCTACAAGAAGCTCAACTACGATCTGCTGCGCGACTTCGAGGCCGTGACCCTGGTGTCGACCGCGCCCGCGGTGCTGGTCGTGCATCCGAGCCTGCCGGTCAACAATGTGAAGGAACTGGTCGCGCTCACCAAGGCCAATCCGGGCAAGTACAACTACGCCTCATCCGGGGTGGGTACCACGCCGCATCTTGCGGGCGAGATGCTCAAGACCCGCTTCGGCCTGGACATCACGCATGTCGCCTACAAGGGCGCTGCGCCTGCGCTCACCGATACCATCGGTGGCGTGACCAACATGGGCTTCAAGACTGCGTTGTCGGCGATTCCGAGCATCCAGGCGGGCAAGCTCAAGTGCCTGGCGGTCGCTGCCGACAAGCGGCTCGAGCTGATGCCCGAGGTGCCGACGATGGCGGAGGCGGGTGTGCCCGATTTCCTGATCACCTCCTGGAACGGCCTGTTCGTGCCGACCGGCACGCATCCGGAGATCATCCGCAAGCTCAATGAAGCCTTCGCGCAGGTCCCGCAGGTCGCATCGATCCGCAAGGCCTTTGCCGATCAGGCCTCCAATGTGCTCGCGAGCAGCCCGCAGGCGTTTCGCAAGCATGTCGAGGACGAGATCCGGCGCTGGGGCGAGGCGATCGACGCCGCCAGGATCTCGATCTGATCGATCGAAGGGGGCGATGGGCGGCGGGCGCGGCGGCTGCCCACCGCCTGTCCTTGATCCTCGATCGATCCAGATTGACCCCGGAGGAAGTGCCGGCAGAGCAGGTTCGTGCCGCCTGCTCAGCGACCCGGCCAGGGGTGGCCCAGCACCCAGGTCTCGCTCACGGCGCGTTCATCGCCGAGCGTCATCAGCAGGAACAGCTGCTCGGCGAGTGTCGCGCAGGCGGGCGAGTGGCAGCCTTTCTGGCACCCACATCACCCGACCAATCCGGCGGGCAAGTCGCGAGATATCCGGCACTTGAAACTCCAGCTCGGACTTAAGTGCAACTATGCCTGCCTGTACTGCTCGAAGCCTCACCAGCCACATGACCTCGATGGCCACCCAAGCGACGTCGAACCCTTGATGGACCAGTTGCAGGGATGGTTCGCCGGTGGCACCGACGGTCGCGGCTCGGGCGTCAAGATCGAGTTCTGGGGCGGCGAGCCCTTCGTGTACTGGAGCAAGATGGATGCACCCTCAGGGACGATTCTAGCCTACTCCACAGCGCCGGGTAAGGTGGCAGCCGATGGTGGTTGTGGTGAACGCAATAGCCCCTTTACGAAGCATTTGATTCGCGCCATGCAACAAACCAATCAGCCGATTGAGGAAGTGTTCAAGGAAGTACGACTTAACGTAGGCAAGGAAACCAATGGCCCACAGGTGCCTTGGGAAAGCACAAGCTTGACGGGGTTCTTTACGTTCAGAAAAGGTCGGTGAAAGGTAAACGACGACCGCAGGTATTACATCTGCAAGACAGTGGCCAGAACTCAAAAAACTGAGATTCGTTTGTGCAAAATTCTATTCACTTTGGTAACAGATGGAACCAACTGCGATTTGGGGGGCACCCCCGGGGTGGGGTCGGCGTGGCGGGGGATTTGAGAAAGGAGGGTGTCATACTGGTATGACAGTTCATCGGCAATGCTCTTGAATCAGCTCGGCAGCAAAGGCCCGTTAGTTCTGAATGGACTTGACGCGCCTACCCGCCGATGGGAACCCAAATCTTTTTCAAGGGGGCCTATTCCTCAGAAACTCCGTCACGCCGCCTGCAGTGAATTCCTCAACTCCCATCCGGTAGCCGATCACAGCCTGATCGCCCAGCCTGCGGCGGGCGCCGGAAATGATCTCGAGCGCAAACCGCATGCGGTTTTCCAGGCTTCCGCCGTAGCGGTCATCGCGCTGATTGGAAAAGGGCGAGACGAACTGGCCAATCAGATGGCCCTGGGCGCCGTGAATCTCGACGCCGTCGGCCTGCGCGTCCCGCGAATTGACTGCAGCGGAAACAAAAAACTCGACCATCTCGCCGACTTCGCGGGTGCTGAGCGAGTGAGGTGTGCCGCCGCTTCGCGGACAGGCGATTTCCGAGGGAGCGACCAGCGTCCCTACCCGTCTGCCCAGGTGCTGTCGGCCTCCCTGGTTGAGTTGCACGATGAATAGCGCGCCCTGTTCGTGGATCGCATCGCTGATCCTGCGCAGGCCCGCAATCACGCCGGGGTCGAAAAGGGGCAAGGCGTGCGGCACGACGCCCTCAAGCGGGTGAAGTCTTGTCGCTTCGCTCACGACAACGCCCGCACCGCCTTCGGCCACCGTGCGATAGAATGCGAGCGTCCGCTCCCCTACCCGACCCTGTTCGGCAAGGTTGGATGTGGTCGCGACCCGCATGACCCGGTTCTTGTTCATGAGCGCGCCCAGGCCGATAGGCGAGAACAGGGTAGGAAAGCGGCTGTCGCAGCAGTGCTCTGTCGCAAGCCCGCGCTCGCGCGATCTGGCCACCTCGGCCGGGGTCATCAGGCAGTCTCCATGGCAAAGTCGAATCGAGTATGCATCGGGAAACGATCCCTTTCGAAGAGGGTCGATTTCACTTTTGACGCGATTCGGGCAACATTGACCCGCCGGGGGACGCCGTCATTGCCGACAGGCACCCTGCGGATGATTTTCCTGGAGAATGCTTCATGAACAAAAGCAAGTCATTGCGCGGTCTTGTTGCGGCCGCCGGCTCCTGCCGGATTCTCGGCGGTGCTTCGGAGCGCCTTCGATGAGTGTCGGCACCTGCCCGCCCGGGGTAATGCCTGAGGCGCGATTGCGTGAGCTCGGCATCGTGTTGCCCCCGGCATGGATAGACAAACCCAATCGCGTCCGGGCCCTGCGCTCTGGCATCCATGTCCACATGAGCGGCCACGGCCCCATCGAACCGCTCACCGATACGCCTACCATCATCGGCAAGCTCGGCCGCGAGTTATCAGAGGCGCATGGCTCGGCGGCGGCGCGCGAAACCGGGCTCTACATCCTGGGTACGCTCAAGGGCTGTATCGGTTCGCTCGACTGGGTGGTGCGCGTCGTGCACGCGATCGGATTCATCAATTGCGCACCGGGCTTCAATACCCCCTCGCTCGTTCTCAACGGATTTTCCGATCTCATGCTCGAGGTGTTTGGCGAGATCGATCGACACACGCGCTCAGCGATCGGCGTGGCCGAGCTCTACCGGGACATTCCGATCGAAATCGAAGCCCTTTTCGAAGTCAGAGACTGAAGCGCTAAGCGGAGAATCGATATGACCCAGCGGATCACCCCGCAAACAAACGGCGTCTTCATCATCGCCGCGACCCCCTTCAGCGACGAAGGTGAGGTCGACTATGCAAGCATCGACAGTCTGACCGATTTTTATCTGAGTTTCGGCATCGGCGGTCTCACGATCCTCGGCATCATGGGCGAAGCGCAAAAGCTCTCGGCAGATGAGTCGCTCGCAGGCATGCGGCGCTTTCTTGCTCGCGTAAACGAGAGTATTCCGGTAATCGTCGGCGTCTCCGCGCCGGCCTTCGACCCCATGGTCTCACTCGCCCGCGCCTCGATGCAGGCGGGGGCAGCCGGCGTCATGATTGCGCCGCCCGCAACGGTCAAGACCGACGAACAGTTTTTCAATTTCTTCGCCGGTGCCTGCCGGGCCCTCGGCCCGGAAGTGCCCGTGTGCCTGCAGGACTATCCGGCGGTCACCGGAGCATGGATGTCGGTGCCGGTATTCGAAAAGATTGTCCGTGAGCTGCCCCAGGTGGTGATGCTCAAGGCCGAGGACTGCCCAGGGCTTACCAAGATTTCCCGCATTCGCGCGCTCGAGGCCAAGGGGCTTCGGCGCAGTTCGATCCTGGTCGGCAACAACGGCCTCTTTTATCCGCTCGAACTCGCCCGCGGCGCCGATGGCCCCATGACCGGCGTCGCCTATCCCGAGATGCTTACCGAGGTCTACCGTGCGATGCGGGCGGGCAACCGCGATCTCGCAGACGACATTTTTGAAATCTACCTTCCGCTGGTTCGCTACGAGACCCAGGCCGGGGTCTCACTCGCGTGGCGAAAGGAGATTTTGCGGCGACGTGGCGCGATACGCAGCGCGAAGGTTCGTTCGCCGGGTGTTCAGCTGAGCGCGGACGAACACGATGACCTCACCCGCATGATGGCGCGGATCGAATCCAAGCTGAGCGCGCTCAAGCGCGGTTGACCCGGCCTGGCCACCCCTTTCAAAGGATCATGCGATGCAATTTGATACCGTAGTTCGTGGCGGTACCGTTGTCAATGCCGATGGGCCCGCCCGCGCGGATGTGGGGATTGTGGGCGAACGCATCACCGCGGTGGGCGAAGGGCTGGCACCGGGTAAACGAGAGATTGATGCACGCGACCGGTTGGTGATGCCCGGGGGTATCGACAGTCACTGCCACATCGAGCAGGTATCGTCCTTTGGCATCATGTGCGCCGACGATTTCCACTCGGCAACGGTATCGGCCGCGTTCGGTGGCACGACGACCGTCATTCCCTTTTGCGCGCAACACCGCGGCGACTGTATTCCGGAGGTTCTCGCCGACTATCACCGGCGTGCGGCCGAAAAAGCGGTGATCGACTACGGCTTTCATCTGATCGTTGCCAATCCCGACGAGCAGACGCTTAGCGGTGACTTGCCGGCTGCGATCGAGACCGGCGTGCGTTCTTTCAAGATCTTCATGACCTACGAACGGATGCGCCTGCACGACGAACAGATTCTCGACGTGCTGATGACCGCGCGCAGCCACGGTGCGTTGGTCATGGTCCATGCTGAAAATCACGGCATTATCAGCTGGCTCGCGGGCCGCATGGTCGGACAGGGCAGGGTTGCGCCGCGATACCACGCGATCTGTCATACCCGTTCATCCGAGGCCGAGGCGATCAACCGGGTGATTGCGCTGGCTGAGGTGGTCGATACCCCGATTCTCATCGTTCATGTGAGTACGATCGAGGGTGTCGCAGCGATCCGGCAAGCGCGTGCGCGTGGCGTCAAGGTCTATGGCGAGACCTGCCCCCAATACCTCTTTCTAACTGCCCGCGACATCGACCGCGGGCTCGAAGGCGCGATGTTCTGCTGTTCGCCGCCGCCCCGCGACGAGGCGGCGCAGCAAGCCTGCTGGCAGGGCCTCAAGGACGGCGCGCTCGCCGTCTATTCGTCCGACCACGCACCGTACCGCTACGATGCCAGCGGAAAACTGCCCAAGGGTGAAAAGACAAGTTTCAAGGAGATGGCAAACGGCGTACCCGGGCTCGAGTTACGGCTACCGCTGCTCTTTTCCGAGGGCGTCGGCAAGGGTCGCATCAGCCTTGGCGAATTCGTCCAGCTCACCGCGACGCACCACGCCGAGGTGTACGGATTGCCCTCAAAAGGGAGGATCGCGCCGGGCTGTGATGCGGATATTGCGATCTGGGACACCACGCGCAGCGTCAAGATCTCATCGACTGCGCTTCACGACAATACCGGGTACACTCCCTACGAAGGGCGGGCGCTGACCGGTTGGCCGGTGATGGTGTTGTCACGCGGAGATCTGATCATCGATCAGAGTCAGTCACCTTCGGTGATCCACGCAGAGCGCGGCCGCGGCCGGTTCATTGCGCGCGTGCGCAGCGATGCGGCAGCGCCAGCCGGACGCAGGATCGCAGAGGTCGAACAGCTCGCTGCCTGGGGAGATTCGCTTTGACTCGCAAGCTTCACATCGCCGCGGCCCAGCTTGGGCCTGTCCATCTCGCCGACTCCCGCGAATCGGTGGTCGCACGCCTTCGCGCCCTGCTCGCCCAGGCCCACGCCCGAGGGGTGCGTTTTGTCGTGTTTCCCGAGCTCGCGCTCACGACATTCTTTCCGCGCCACTGGTTTGAAGACCAGACGAGCATTGACGCCCGCTTTTTCGAAGCGACCATGCCCTCGCCCGCCACGCAGCCTCTGTTTGACGACGCGCGGCGCTGCGGTATCGGCTTTTATATTGGCTATGCTGAGCTTACACAGCAGGACGGGCGGATCCGACGGTTCAATACCGCAATCCTGGTGTCGCCATCGGGAGAGATCGTAGGCAAATACCGCAAGGTTCATTTGCCCGGCCACGCCGACCACAAGCCCAAGGCAGCCTTTCAGCATCTGGAGAAAAAATACTTCGAGGTGGGTGACCTCGGGTTTCGAACCTGGCGATCGCAGGATGCCATCATGGGCATGTTGATTTGCAACGACCGACGCTGGCCCGAGGCCTTCCGCGCGCTTACGCTGCAGGGTGCGGAGCTTGTCGCGTTAGGCTTCAATACGCCAAGCGAAAACCTCCACTACCCCGAGCCGCCGGCGTTGCGGGTTCACCACCACCTGATCATGGCGCAGGCAATGGCCTTTATGAATGCGACCTGGTTGGTCGAGACCGCCAAATGTGGATTTGAAGACGGCTTTAGGATGTTCGGCCATTCGGTGATCGTTGCCCCATCGGGTGAGATGGTGGCAAAGACTGCAACCGAAGAGGATGAGTTGATCAGTTTCGATGCTGATCTCGACATGGCCCAGGATCTCAAGCGCACCATGTTCAACTATGCTGCGCACCGTCGTCCCGAGCATTATCGGATTCTGGTCGACCGCGTCGGAGCGGAGGTTACGCCGGCCAACGGCTAAGCCGAGGTAGGCGCCCGCACCACCCAATGTTGGGGCGGCACGCGCTTTGCTCTG
>Ga0194134_10005044_pt1 | contig 12738 bp, 10 predicted proteins | sample TA2KigOff0mmetaG_FD_148602 | JGI IMG/M metagenome (GOLD analysis project Ga0194134, IMG submission 148602) | Freshwater microbial communities from Lake Tanganyika, Tanzania - TA2015056 Kigoma Offshore 0m | ecosystem: Environmental > Aquatic > Freshwater > Lake | place: Tanzania: Lake Tanganyika... | reverse complement strand
TCCGCGTTTCCTGTGATCACGGTGCCCAGTACTTCACAGCGCGACATCCTGGTTTCCAGCAGGTTGTGCAGTCCTGGATGCAGCGCGGGTGGGCGGTTCCGTGGCAAGGGAGGGTGGCATCGGTAGTGGCGGCTTCGGATGCTTCGTTGGCACCCGCTGCGAGGCTGCCCCTTGAGCACGGGGTTGCCCCTGCCGTTATGGCGACCGTTCCTTCCCCGTCGACCAAACACCCTCCAATTCAACATCTCGAAGCGAGCGAGCCACGGTACGTGGGCACGCCCGAGATGACCACTCCGGTACGGGAGGAACTCGAGCGGCTTCATTCCATCGCGGGAGCACAGTTCCGCTGGCGTCCATCGCACAGGCTGTTGCACGTGCGTCGAGTGGGTAGTGCAGACCTTGTTGCCACGGCGGCCGAGCAGGCGGAGATGGCATCCGGCAACCGTCTTTCGGGCGCCCCGGCGTTGCCGCGAGAAACTGCGCCGTTGCGGCAGGGGCCGGGCTGGTTACTCGACTTCGAGCTTCTGGGTGAAGGGTCGGCGAAGCGATCCTTGGCCTTCGACGGGGTTGTGCTCGCCGTGCCACGACCGCAGTTCGAAGTTCTCTTCGGGGCCCCACCCAAGGGCCTCTCCGCAGACCGCTCAGGGGCAGCCCCATGGGTTACTCCTGCAGATCCTTCAGGGTCTCCCGCCGAGGGCTGCGATGTGCGCAGGGTCGAGGACCGAAACGAAGCTGGCACGGTGCCGTGGCCGTTTCCCGCCACCTGGCATCACGACTGGGCACGCACCCGAATGCAGGCCTGCTGGGCCCTGATGCTGCGCTACGCCGATCCGCTCAGCTTGCCCTTCGACGGTCTTTTCTGCAACGATCCCCGCGCAAGCTGGCTCTGTCGCAACAACTCCAAACCGGGGCGCAGCACAGACGAGTGCTGGGTTGTTCACGCTGCTCCGGCCTGGAGCGAAGCGCACCTTGGCGCTGACCCTGGGTGGATCGCCGAACAACTCGAAGCGGTGCTGCGTGCACACGGTGCACCCCCTGCCATCGGCCGCGAACTGCACCGTTGGCGCCATGCGTCGTGCGAGGGCAGGGCACCGCGCGATGCCTATTGGGACCCGGATACCTGCATCGGCGTGTGCGGCGACTGGCTGGCGGGCGGACGGGTGGAAGGCGCCTGGCTCAGTGCCAGGGTACTTGCCGAACGGATCGGGGAAACCGTGTCTGTGCGACCGTCGGGTTTGTGATGGGGGTTGCCATCAGGCGTTGGCTATCGCCCTTGTTGACCACAGGTGCTCCCGCCAGTAGAGGGCAATGGCAAGACAAAGGGCAAGCCCCAGAACCGAGTAGGACAGTGCGGTGAGCGTAAAGCCATGGGCTTCGATGAGCGGCCCGGAGCAAAGCAGTCCAAGCGGCAGTCCCCAGATTGCCAGCATGCGCATGCCCATCACCCGCCCTCGGAAGGCTGGATCGGTGCCGCGCAGCATCACTGCGGCAAGTGGCGTGAGACACACGCTCGAGGCGAGCCCGGCCGTGATCAGAAGGGCAACGCCGAGGCCGAGGTTGCGGTTGAAAGCAAAGAGCAGGTCTGCGCTGAACCAGACCACCGCCGCAACGATCATGGTGCGCGCTGCGCCAAGAGGTAGCCGGTTGCTGCCCACTAGGAACGATCCGAGCAGTCCGCCGAAGGCAAAACTTGCAGCCAGCGTGCTGAGGCCTTCCTGGTCAAGGCCGTATTGCTGCCGCGCCACGTAGGGCAGCAGACCCAGGAAGAGCGGAAACGCGAGCAGGTTCACAAGAAACGCCAATCCGAAGGCGCCGAGCAAGACCGGTTTCCCCCAGACATAGGCAAAGGCGCTGCGCAGGTCCTTCAGGGGCGAGCGGGGGCGCTCCCCGGTCGCCAAGGCGACGGAACCATCCTGATGGGTCGGGCCCGCTGCGGCGTTTGCATCGGTGCTCGTGCCCGCACCCGCCCCCTCCTTGCGCATGGAGCGTCGTTTGCGCGGCTCGATGGCCATCGTGAGCAGAAAACTCAGGGTGTACAGCAGCACGATGGCGGTGTAGGCCCAAACCATGCCGAAGGCGGCCACAGTACTCGCCCCGGCCAGGGCGCCCGCGATGCGTGCGGAATCGGAAGTGATCCGCGCAATACCGAGTCCGCCCATCAACTGGTTTGCGGGGAGTACCCGGGCAATCACCGCGTAGCGCATCACCATGTCGGAGGGGCGAACCATTCCCGCAAGCGAGGCCACGATCAGTACCGCAGGCGGACTCAGCGCATCGTTCCATGCCATCACGAGCACGATCGCTGCAAGCAAGCCGTAGAAGGCCCGCGTGCTCCAGAAAAGCCGCGCATAGCCGAGGCGGTCGCCAGCCACGCCAAAGAGCGGCGAAACAAGCGAGCCTGCATACTGGAGCGCTGCAAAGAGCGCCAGCGTTGCTACCGAGCCCGACTCAACGAGCACATACCAGCCGAGGATGAGGATCTCCATTTCGGCCGCCCACGACATTGCGAGATCGCCGCCCCACTGGAACCTGAAGCCCCGCACACGAAAAGGGGCGAGCATCAGCCTCGTGATTAACCCGAATCGAAGCAGGACGCCTCGACGCGGGCCTGCGGCTTTTGCGCAAGCATACCCAGCAGTCCCGACATGCCGCGATGCCCGCTGCCTTCCTCGATGACTGCCTCGTAGGCCTCGAGCGCGAGGAAGCGGTAGCCGGGGAAGGAGTTGCGCATCAGATCCTCGTCGTACATGTGCTCGAGGATCCCGGGGCCCCCTGTCTTGTGGCGAAGTTGCGCTGCGGTGTAGCCCTGAATCACCAGCAGCCCCCCGGGCTTCAGTGCATGGTCCATCCGCGCAAAGATGCGTTGTCGGTCCTGAGGGGCGGCAAACTGGAAGAAGATGCCCACCACGTTGTTGTAGCGGGCGGGTTTCCAGTCGAAGGCATCCCAGGCGCATGCATCCCAGTGCACCTTCACCCCGCGTCGCTGGGCGAGTTGCCGGGCCTTGGCAACTGCCACCTCCGAAAAATCGAAGCCCTCCACCTCATGACCAAGGCTTGCGAGCCAAACCCCGTTACGGCCTTCACCGTCGGCCACGACGAGGCTTCGCCCTTCATGAAGATGGGGCCGCGCCGCCAGCAACCATGCGTTGGGTTCCTCACCGAACAGGTACCCCGGTTCGGCAAAGCGCTGATTCCAGCGCTTCAATGGATCTGCAAAGGCACTCAACGGTCGTTCACCTTTGCCGGCACTGCTCGAAGACTACCCCGGGTGGTTACTCGGGGCAGGTATCCGTGCCGGTGTAGCCGGTTGCGCCCAGAAAGCGAAACACCATGATGTAGGCCGAGGCCACAGCAATCAGATCGATCATCTGCCGATCGTTGAGCGCAGTACGCAAGGCCCCGATCACCGGATCGCTCACCTTGTTCTTGCGGGCCATCTCCACGGCCATGGCCAGCACCGCACGGTCCATTCCGGGAAAGAGTGCCCGGTTTCCAACCGCAGTCACCGGGTCGCGAAGCGCAGACGCCTGGATTTCACTTCCTCCGGCCTTGCGGAAAAGGCTCAGGTGGTGATTGAAGGCGTATTCCGCAGAGTGCAGGGCGGCCATCGCTGCGATTGTCATCTCGCGAATGCGGGGGTCCACCACAAGATCGTTGCGCACGGTGCCCATGAAATCGTTCCAGGCCTTGGCATAGGGGGGCGAGTTGAGCAACATCCGGTCGAGCGGTGCGAGCGTGCCGCCCCTGCGCTTGCGCATCGCTGCAATCGTGTCGGCAGGTTCGGAGAGATCGTTGGGGCAAAGCGGGATGCGCATGGGGAGACTCCAAAGGCGGGCGTTGTCGGCCGTTCAGTCGGGTCGATGCTGTCGCCTATGATTATGGCAGAGGCAGGAGCCTCCATGGAGGGGACTTGTAATGGCGGTGATGCTGATCGAGGTGGGCTACGCGCCCGAAGCCATGGCGATGCTCGTGGCCCAGGGCGAGAACCGTCAGATCCAGGTGGAGCGGATGTTTGAGGCGGCAGGATGCAGGTTGCTGGGTGCCTGGTACCTCCACGGTACCAACCGCGCGATCCTCATCGCCGAAGGTGGTGTTGACGATGTGCATGCAGTGGCAACCGTGGCGCTCGGCTCGCGTTCGCTCGTGTCCTGCAGCGTGACGCAACTCACCGCGTTTTCGAACGCCAAGGGCTATTTCGCCCGCGCCCAGGCGATCCGCAGGGATCTTGACGAGCGACCCGCCGAGCCCTCCTTCCTGCGCTCGGCGCCGTGAGGCGGTCGGCTTCCATCAACACATCCCCACTCGGAGTTCTTCACAGGTCAGGTTCCAAAAGGATAGCTGCTGCGGTCGAGTTCGATGCGTTCTGATATCCGGTTCTGATCCCAGCGACCGCTGTCGCGCACCTTGCCTTGCGCGTCGTAGAAGATGCCGAGCCCGTGAGGCTGGTCTCGCTGAAACTCGCCCACGTAGCGGGAGCCGTCGGCCAGCGTGAAGGTGCCACGCCCGCAGCGTTGCTCGTCCTCCCACTGTCCAACGTAGGACTTGCCGTCGGGCCAGTGGTAGATGCCGTGGCCGTGAAACTTGCGCCTGCGAAACTGCCCTGTGTAGCTGCGGCCGTCGGCAAGCCGAAGGGTGCCGTGACCGTGCGCCATGCCGTCGCGAAACTCCCCTCGGTACTCGCGACCGTCCGGTGAGCTGAGCACGCCTTCGCCTTCCGGGTGCCCTGCGCGGTAGTTCCCCTGGTAGAGGGTGCCATCGGGGAGCGTGAGCGTGCAGGCGCCGCTCGGCTCCCCCTCCCGAAACTCGCCTTCGAAGAGCCGACCATCGGGCGTACGCATACGTCCGATGCCCTGGGCGAGTCCGGCGCAAAACTCGCCCTCGTAAACGGTGCCGTCCGCCCACTGGCGGCGGCCGCGACCATGCGCCTGATGGCCGAGAAAAAGCCCTGTGTAGCGCGCGCCGTCCGGTTCCCGCAGGCTACCCTCGCCGATCACCGCTCCGTTGGCCCATTGGCCCTCGAAGATCCGGCCATCGACAAGGCGCAGCACACCGCGCCCTGCGGGCTCGCCCCCGGCGAAGACACCCACGAACACCCTGCCGTCTGTTCCCACAAGTTGGCCTTCTCCGCCGGGCTCCCCGCCGATGAACTCGCCGCTGTAGCGACGCCCATCCGGCCAGTTGAGAACGCCCCTGCCCTGCATCCGGTGACGCACCCATGCCCCCTCGTAGCGGATGCCATCGCCGAGCATCGCGATTCCCTGACCGTGACGTCTGCCACGACGCCAGGTGCCGCAGTACATCCGACCGTCGGGCCAGGAAAGGATTCCTTCGCCGTGAAAGCGACCCTCCTCAAACTCTCCAACGTAGGTCCGGCCCTCAACAAAGCGCATCGTGCCCTGCCCGTGCGCCCGCCCATGCTGCACATGGCCCTCGTAGCTCTTGCCGCTCGGCCAGTTCAGACTTCCTTCGCCCTCGGGTTCTTCACCCGAGAATCCGCCCACGTAGCGCATGCCGTTGCGCCAGTGGAGGGTGCCGCGACCCTGGATCAGCCCGTCGCGCCACTCGCCCATGAAGATCCGGCCGTCGGCCAGGGTGAGCGTGCCGAAGCCGCGCGGTGATCCCTGTTCGAACTGACCCACGTAGAGGTCTGCACCTTCGCTGCGCAGACGACCTTCGCCCTGTGGCTGGCCTGCACGAAACTCACCGATGTATTCGCGTCCGTCGGGCCAGCGCAGGCTCCCCTGGCCCTCGGGCTCCCCATCCAGCAGCGCGCCGCGATAACGTCGACCGTCGGGCCAGCTCAGACTGCCCGGGCCGCGCAGTTCACCCGCCTTGAACTGGCCCTGCAGCTTGCGTCCGTCCGGATAGTGGAGGGTGCCCGGCCCGTTGAGTTTGCCCGCAACGAACTGCCCCTCGAGCGACTTCCCATCAGGCGAGCGCAGCACGCCGGGTCCGTGCGGAAGATTCTCGTGCCATTGGCCAAGAAAACTGCGGCCGTCGGCAGAGCGGAGTTCTCCTCGGCCTTGCCGTCTTCCCTCATGCCAGTCGCCTACATAGCTGCTGCCATCGGCACTGAGCAACTGGCCGCTTCCGTGGAAGAGATCGTTGGCAAAGCCGCCCACATAGTGGCTGCCGTCCGCCCCACGCTGTTCGCCCTCGCCCTCGAGCTTGCCGCGAAGCCAGGTGCCCGAGCGCTCGCGACCGTCGGGCCAGGCCCAGACCCCTTTTCCGCCCACCTCGCCGCTGCGGAACTCCCCGCGAAAGACACTGCCGTCGGCAAAGTGCCTCTGGCCTGTTCCATTGGCCTTGCCGGCCTTGAAGTCGCCCTCGTGGCGCGAACCATCGGGCCAGTGCATCGTGCCCTCGCCATTGGGTTCATCGGCCCAGATCTCGCCGTGGTAGCGCCTGCCGTCGCGCCAGCGCAGGGTCCCACTGCCCAGCGGATGGCCCTCGTGGATCGATCCCAGAAAGCTGCGACCATCGGGCCAGCGCAGTTCGCCGGCCCTGCTGGCTCCCTGATCAAATTCACCTTCGAAGCGCCGGCCGTCGCTCCATTGCAGCGTGCCTGCACCCTGCGCCGCACCCTTGCGGTAGAGACCCTCGTGCAGGCTGCCGTCGGTGCGCAGGCTGCGCCCCCTGCCCTCGGCCTTGCCGGCCTTCCACTGGCCCTCATGCCATCGGCCGTCGGGCAACACCCGCCGCCCCGTACCTTCCCAGCAGCCCTCCACCCACGCACCTTCGTAATGGCTGCCATCGGGAAAGCTGACGCGCCCGGTGCCATGCGGAAGGTCGTGGCGAAACTCGCCCTCGAAGCGCGTGCCGTCCGCAAGTCCCATGCACCCAGTGCCGTGCAGGCTTCCTGCCCGCCAGTGCCCTTCGAGATAGCTCGAGTCGGGTCGCTGCAGGCGTCCGAAACCCTCCGGCAGTCCCTGATGGCAGCGCCCCTCAAAAACCGCGCCATCGGCAAGCACGATCCGGAAGTTTGCCTCTTCGAGGCCCGCGCGCAATGCGTTGCACCACCCCCGGCCGGGCAGTGGTTCGCCGTTCTCGGGAACCCAGGCGGCCTGGCGCTGAGGCGCGGCAACCGCCCAGTCGCCGTCGTGGAGCGCTCCGTTGTGGGGCTCCTCGGCGAGGGCCGCCCGCGCGAGTTCGGCGAGCGAGCGTTGTGAGCCTGTGGGCGGTCCGGCGAAGTTTTCCGTGGGGGTTTGGGAGCGGATTCGGGCGGGCGCTTCGCTGCCCGATTCCGGGCGCGGCGCGGCAGGCAACCCGGCGCGTGGGGGCGTTTGCGCTACGGTGTGCAACTCCGTTGGGGCCTTCCTCGCTGACTCCGCCGAGGACGGTTCAACGCGCTCCCGAACGAAGTCGCCCAAGGTTTGCGCTCACGCGCATCAGAGTTCGGGCGTGCCGCCTGCCGCAGCGGCTTCCTCGAGTTCCTTGCCAACATGCGACCCGTCGAGCGCCTTGCGGTAGGCCATACGCGCCATGTCGAGCGAGGTTGTGGAAATCACGAGTTTTCCGCCGTCCATCACGACGTAGGTGTTGTACTGCATCGAGCCGGGAAAACGTACCCGTTCGTAGTAAGTGTTCTTCCGCATGGCGAGGGCTCCCCGGATAGTACGCAGCAAGTGTAGGAGGAAATGTCGAGCGATGGAAGTGCTTGTTCGAGTTGCGTTGCAGGTGGCTGGGTGTGATTCAACGAGGCTTGATCTTCGCTTGCCGGAGTTCGTGTGCCAAGCGTTCGATCAGTGCCTCCACCGACTCGCTGCGGCAGTTGCGGTATCCACTCCCCGCCCAGAGACTCTGGTACTCGCCATCGCCGCGCTCCTGCGCCCGCTGCCGCATCGCCGAAGTGAGTGTGTTCTGCAGGGGGAAGGGCAGGACGGCTGCTCCGTCCATTCGGGCAATGAAGCGGTTGTGCAGGCCACGCGCCAGCCGTCCCGAAAACGAGCGGGTGAGCACCGCGTCGCGCCAGTGCTCCTGCAGAAGAAATCGCTTGTGCTCGGGTGATGCGCCCGATTCCTCGCAGGCAAGAAACGCGGTGCCGAGTTGCACCGCGCATGCGCCCGCCCTCAACATCCTCGCGATGTGGCTGCCATGCATGATCCCGCCTGCCGCAACCACGGGGAGGCTGCAGACGCGCGCGATGCTCCGCACAAGGTCCTCGGTGTGGGCTCCGGGATCTGCAGCATGGGGGTCGAAGCTTCCCCGGTGTCCGCCGGCCTCAATACCCTGCGCAATCACCACGTCGGCGCCAGCCTCCTCGATGGCCCGTGCCTCCTCGAGTCGGGTGGCCGTCACCCCAACGCAGATCCCGAGGCTCTGTGCGCGTTCGATAACCGCAGCAGGCGGCAATCCGAAGTGAAAGCTCAGCAGCGCCGGGCGATGGCGCCATACCGGCTCGAGTTGCGCTGTGAGCGTGGGTGTGCAGGGTGCTGTGGGCACCTGGAGTGCGCCAGGCGTGAACGGGGCAGTGGCTCCAGGATCCGCAGGCTCCCGCAGGAGAAGTTCGTTGTCCGGAAGTTCGTTGCCCGGAGAAACGAGGCCAGACATGGCCTGCAGAAGCGCTGCGATCGCAGCATCGACCTGCGCCTGCAAAAGGGGCGTCGATTCAGGAAAGACGAAGAAGTTGGCATTGACCGCTCCCATCGGACGAGGCGGGCAGGCTTCTTGGCCGGGACCTGCGTTGATCCCTGCTTCGTCGCCTGCATCATTTCCTGCTTCATCGGCTGCTGCATCGGCTGCTGCATCGGCTGCTGTATCGGCTGCTGTATCGGCTGCTTCGTCGCCTGCGTCAGCGCCTGCATCAGCGCGTGGGAGGATCGCTCGAAGGCTCTGCAGGTCTTGCGAAATCCGCGCCGGGCTTGCGTAGGCAAAACCGAAACTGCCGATGCAGCCAGCGCGCACCACTGCAGCCACGAGCGATAGGCTGCTCGGGCCGCCCGCCATGGGCGCCTGAAGGAGCGGAAGCCGCAAACCTTGCAGCAAGTCGAGGAAGGGGGGTTGCCTCATGACGTGCGGTCAGGCTGTGTAGTCCATGGGAACCGACGTTGGCAAACCACACCATCGGCAGATTTGGTCAACATCCAGCATCCTGAAATTCTGCTCCATCACAATCCTTAGCGGGAGGTGTTGAGCCGAAAATCCCGGCCCGCCTGAAGGCCGCGCAACGACGAAACGATCGACTGGCCGACTTTGCCAAATCGTCGGGCCTTCCGTCGGTCCGTTCGTCAGTCCGTTCGTCAGTCCGTTCGTTGTTCTGTTCGTCAGTCCGTTCGTTGTTCTGTTCGTCTGGCTGTGCGGCCGTGAATTCCTTCGTCGGTTCGCCCGACAGTGTGTGCGTGAGTTCGTTCGTCAGTTCGTCATTGAGGGGGGCTGCAATGAAGATCGAGAACCGCGAAGGTCCGAAACGGCCGCGTCGCAAGCCGCCCTCGATGCGTCCGCGCGTCCCGCCGGGTGGCGCAAGCGCTCAGGGCCGGGGGGCAGTAGCCTCGAGCCCTTCGGGCGTTTCTGGTGCTGACCGCGCTTCGGCTGGGGCCGTCCTACGGCCGGCTTCAGCGGCGGGAGGCGCAGACCGTGCCTCCGCGGTTGCGACTGGCGCTTCGGCAACGGCAGCGGGCCGTGGGGGCGCTGCGGGGCAGGCCCTTGCGGCCGATCGCCCTGGAAGCCAGATTCGCGGATCAGCTACAGCCCGCGATGGCGCAGGCGCAAGCGACGCAGAACGACTCGCGGAGAAGCTCAGCTCGCTGCTCCAACTCGTCCAGAGCGCTGCACCCGGCGCAAGCCTCAGCGTTGGCGCAGGGAGCGACGCAACCCTGCTGCGTGTTCGCGAGCCTGGCGGATCGGAGGCAGAAGTGGCGTTGACCCCTCAGGATCGAGCCGAACTTGAGCGTTCGGTGGACTACCTGTTGAGTCTCCTTCAGACAGGCTCCCGGGTACGCATTCAGGCTGACAAGGGCTGAAGCCCAGGCCCTCACGGCGCTCGGCTGAGCTGGTTTCGGCGGAGCCGGTTTGGGCTGGTTTGGTGTCGGTTGAACAGGTTTCGGTTGGTTCAGTGCCGGTTGGTTCAGTTCCGGTCGACATTCCTTCGGGCCACCCAGAACACCGCGCCCTGGGCGCCGTAGTGTTCGGTGTGGGGTATCCCGGGCTCGAGGGCGAAACGCGATCCGGACTCGAGGTCGTGCAAGCGATCGCCAACCCCAAGGCGCACCTCGCCCTGCACCACAAGCGCCTGCACACCGAAGCTGTGCGTGTGGGTGTCGATGAAGGTGTTGGCATCCCAGTGGCGAATCACACATTCGTCGAAACCCAGTTGTAGCGCCTGCGCCTGGAATTGCGCGTATCCCGCATCGTTGAACGCCACGATTCCGTCGGCGGCGTGCCCCAGACTTGTGTGCGGCTCCCCAGGTCCGGGTTCAGTGGACGTTGAGTGATCAGACTCCGAGCCCGACTCCCACTTCTGTTCCGTCTGCATTCTGGTCTCCATGGAATGCCTGCGCATGATTGGGGCGCGCGCTGCCAGAACTGCGTGCACCGCGCCGTGTGCAGATTGACCGGCGCCCGAGCAAGTGTAGGCCCAGTGGGCTCGCGAGCCAGCCCGCATGGTAGATTGCAGGTTAAAGTGTGCTGGCGAGTCGTTGGATAGTAATCCGTTAGTCTTCACAACATTGAGGAGATCGAAGAATGTCGCAAAACCACAGGGTTGCGCAGCCGGAATTGCGCCCAACAAACTTGAACAGGGTGGCCTCTGTGCTGCGCCGCGCTCTTGCACTTGGCGTTGCGAGTCTTGCGCTTTGTGCTGCGATGGCCCCAACCGATGGGTTCGCCCAGACACGCCTCAAGTGGGCGCATGTGTACGAAACCTCTGAGCCCTACCACAAGTGGGCCGTCTGGGCGGGCGAAGAGTTCAAGAAGCGCACGGCCGGGAAGTACGAGATCCAGGTCTTTCCGGCTTCGAGCCTGGGCAAGGAGAGCGACATCAATCAGGGCCTCCAACTCGGTACGGTCGACATGATCTACACCGGCGCGTCCTTTGCTGCCCGCGCCTTTCCGCGGATGGCAGTGAGCTACTACCCGTTTACTTTCCGCGACGCCGATCATGTGATCAAGTACAGCAGGAGCGACGTGTTCCGCGAACTCACCGAAGGCTACAAGAAGGCCACCAACGGCAACGCGGTGCTGGCGCTCACCTACTACGGCGTGCGGCACTCCACCACCAACAAGCCCTTCAGGAACTGCGACGAGATGAAGGGCCTGAAGATGCGCGTGCCGGATGCACCGGCCTACACCGCGATGCCGCGTGCTTGTGGCGCCAACCCCACCCCCATTGCATTTGCCGAGGTGTACCTGGCGCTGCAAAACGGTACGGTTGACGCGCAGGAGAATCCGCTGCCCACGATCGAGGCCAAGAAATTCTACGAGGTGCAAAAACATATTGTAATGACCGGCCACATCGCCGATGCCCTGCTCACCATCGTTGCGCCCTCGGTGCTTGCCAGGATGTCGGCAGCCGAGCAAAAGACGCTCGCGGATGTGACCCAGGAGGCTGCCGAGAAAGCCACACTCGAGATCCGCAAGCGCGAGGGCGAACTGGTGGACATCTTCAAGGCGAAGGGGATCAACATCATCGAGGTGGACCGGGCAGCCTTTCAGCAGCGCGTCCTCAAGGCGGTCGAGTTCAGTTCGATGGGACTTGACAAGCGCGACTGGGACCGGGTGATTGCGATCAAGTAAGGCCCGTTTTGGTCGGCGTCCCCGGAGTAGCGCGCGGTTCCCCGAGGGTTTTCAGGGGTTTCAGGGTTTTCGGGGTTTTCGGGGGCTGCTCTCCTGATGCGCGCTTGGGGGCGCTGGCAGCGTCCAGCCAGCACTGAAGGGGGTGCACTCGAATGCCGGAGCCTGCTTCCACGTCGGGCGACGATGCCGGTCTGCATGTCGAAGACGAGGCCGTCGATTTCTCCGGGGTTCCCTGGGAAGCCTGGATCGGAGTCTTTTTCTTTCTTGTTCTGGGCGGGGTGGTGCTCACCCAGTTCATCACACGCTATGTCCTCAACGATTCGGCCTCCTGGACCGAGGAGATCGCCCGCTACCTCCTGGTGGCGACCGTGTTCAGCGGCGCAGTGATCGGTGTGGCACGAAACAACCACATCCAGGTGGATTTTGTATACCGTTACCTTCCGGCGGGTATTGGCCGGATACTCGCCACGCTGGTCGACGCGCTGCGAAGCGCCTTCTTTCTCGCGATGGTGGTGCTCTGCTACCTTCTGATCCAACGCCTTGGCGCGTCGCGGATGACGGTTGTGGATCTTCCGGTGAGCATCCTCTACTGGATCTGTCTCGGAGGCCTTGCCGCCATGGCGTGGCGCTCCTTGCACGTGAGCCTGATCCATTGGCGCCGCGGCTACAGCGTACTCGAGCGGCCCGAGTCCACGATGCATGAGCGGTAACCGGGCAATGCCCCCCGGGCCCCCGCTCCGCATGATCCTCCCCGCAACGGTGCGGCTGGTTTTTTCCGGGTAAACGGCTTTGCTCAAGCTCCTTTTTCTTCTGCTGATGACCGGCGGTGTCCCGGTGGCGGTAGCGATGGCAGGTGCTTCGCTCGTCTACATCCTGATCACGGGCAACGTCCCACCCTATGTGGTGGTGCACCGCATGGTGAGCGGCGTAGACAGCTTCCCGCTCCTCGCCGTGCCTTTTTTCATCCTCGCCGGCAACCTCATGAACAACGCCGGAATCACCAACCGT
>Ga0194134_10005043_pt1 | contig 12739 bp, 13 predicted proteins | sample TA2KigOff0mmetaG_FD_148602 | JGI IMG/M metagenome (GOLD analysis project Ga0194134, IMG submission 148602) | Freshwater microbial communities from Lake Tanganyika, Tanzania - TA2015056 Kigoma Offshore 0m | ecosystem: Environmental > Aquatic > Freshwater > Lake | place: Tanzania: Lake Tanganyika... | reverse complement strand
CGGCTTGCAAGCAGCACACGCTGTACACGTGGGCGGCCGGTAACGCGGTCAGCCCGCTGCCGGTGGCGCGCGCCGAAGGGGTGTACCTCTACACGCCCGAGGGGCAGCGGATCCTCGACTTCAACAGCCAGCTGATGAGCGTGCTCATTGGCCACGCCCACCCCAAGGTGATGGCGGCCATGAAGCGGCAGATTGAAGAGCTCATCTTTGTCTACCCGCAGACGGCCACCCAGGTGCGCGCGCGGCTGGGCAAGCTGCTCGCCGAGGTGGTCCCGGGGATGCAGTCCTTCTTCTTCACCCTGGGCGGGGCGGAGGCCAACGAGAACGCGGTGAAGATGGCCCGGCTGTTCACCGGCCGCTTCAAGGTGATGGCCCGCTACCGCAGCTACCACGGCGGGACGAACCTCACGATGCAGCTGACCGGTGACCCCCGGCGCTGGCCGAGCGAGCCGGGGAGCCCCGGCATCGTGCACGTCATGGACCCGAAGCCCTACGACTTCTCCTTCGGGAAGACGGAGGAGGAGCGGACGGCCAACCACCTCCAGTACCTGGAGGAGGTCATCCAGTACGAGGGGCCGCACACCATTGCCGCGTTCATCACGGAGACGGTGACCGGCACCAACGGCGTGGAGGTGCCGCCGAAGGGCTGGTTCAAGGGCCTCAGGGCGCTGCTCGACAAGTACGGCATCCTGCTCATCTGCGACGAGGTGATGGCCGGCATGGGCCGCACCGGCAAGATGCTCGCGTACGAGCACTTCGAGGTGGTGCCGGACATGGTGGCGCTGGCCAAGGGGCTGACGTCCTCCTACTTCCCCCTGGGCGCGGTGGGGATGACGGCGCGCATCCACGAGCACTTCCAGAAGAACGTCTTCTGGGGTGGCCTCACCTACAACTCGCACCCGGTGGGGCTGGCCACGGCGGAGGCGGTCATCCGCGTGATGCTGGACGAGGGGATGATTGAGAACGCCGCGCGGATGGAGAAGGTGATGCGCGCGGAGATGGACCGGCTGCAGAAGAAGCACGTGTCCGTGGCGGACGGCCGGTGCATTGGCCTCTTCGGGATGATGGACATCCGGAAGAACTCCAAGGGCGAGCTGATTGCCCCCTACAACGGCACGCACCCGGCCATGACGAAGCTGGCCGCGTTCTTCCGCGAGAAGGGGCTCTTCACCTTCCTGCGCTGGTCCTCCTTCACCTGCAACCCGCCGCTGTGCATCACCGAGGAGCAGCTGAAGGAGGGGTTCAACATCATCGACCAGGGGCTGGACATCACGGACGCGGCGTTCGAGGGCTGAGCTCGCCGGCCACGGCTGCAAGGCCGTTCAACGTGGCAGACAGGGCCGAGAGCCGCTTGCCTGCCCGCCCGTGCGCGAACGGGGCTGCCGGGGTGACGCCGAGCTTGCCCGCGGCGTCCTCCACGGCCCCCGGGCGGCCCCGGAACAGGCGCATGGCGGCGAGCCGGACGTCCCGCACGTCCGGCAGCTGAAGCCCCTCGTGGCGCAGCAGGTCGAACGGGAAGCTGCCCCAGGCGCAGGCAATGTCGTCCGGCCGCAGGAAGGCGCGGAACGCGGCGAGCGCCTCCTCCACGGGCTGGCCCTCCAGCAGGCGCTCGGCGGGGACAGAGAGGTGGAAGGGGGTGCTCTCCGCCAGCGGGCGGCGCGGGCGGATGAGCGCCTCGAAGCGCTCGCCCGAGTGCACCCGCTCGGCCACCAGCTGGACCAGCTCCCCCACCCCGTCGAAGCCGGTGCCCCTGGGGTGGGCATTGGCCTCGGCGTAGAGCGCCACCAGGCGGTGGGCCTGCTCGCGGTACTCGGCGGGCACGCGCGGCTTCGGGGGGGCCTTGTTGACGCGGTAGCGCACCGGCCCGCTGCGGTTGGCCACGAAGCCCAGCTGCGTCTCCACCATGAAGTCGAACGCGGAGAGCATCCGGTCGAACTTGTCGTGGTCGTCCTCCAGCGCGCCGAGCAGCTCGCACACCGACTCGATGGTAGAGACGCAGTGGGCGGCGGGCTCCTTGCGGATGCGGTAGTTGCCCGGCTTGCGCGGGACGAAGCCGATGCGCGGCAGCGCCCGCAGCGCGGGGTTCACCTTGATGACCTTGCGCGCGAGCGACCAGGTGCCATCCACGACGATGACGTTGCGGGGCGGGTTGTCCCGCAGCGCGGCGGGCTCCACCGCGCCCTCGCCGGGGAAGAGGACGTAGGTGCCGGGCTCGGCGGCCAGCGCGCGGATGCGCGCGTCGTGCTCGAACTCCACGCCGTGGTGGAGCTCCGAGTTGGGCAGCGACAGGTGCGCCATCCGCGCCGTGCTGACCGGGACGCGCCGCTCGCGCGGGTGCTGAAGGAAGACGACGTGGGTGCCCGTCTGCACCTGGTTCAGCTGGCCGCAGTAGCAGACGGACTCCGGCCGCAGGCAGCGGAGGCAGAGCGTGCGGAACGTCTCCTCGGCGGCCGTTGAGTCCGGTCGCTCGGTGGATGGCGTGCTCATCCCGCGCTTGACCGGATGCAGATGCGACCCACGAAGGCGACGTCCGCGCAGACGGGGAGCGCCGGACCGCAGTCGGCGTTGGTGGCGCACTCGCCGGAGCAGAAGAACCCGCCGTCGAGCCCCTCGGCGCACACGGAGGAGGCACAGTCCTCGCCCACGGTGCAGCCATCCACGCCGGGGCAGCCGGTACCGCGCGCACCGGGGCGGCAGAGGCAGTCGAAGTTGATGCACTCGCAGCGCTGGTCCGCGGGGCACTCGGAGTTGAAGGCGCAGGCCGCCCCTGCGTTGGCCGGGTTGCTGCCGCCCTGGCTCGGGCAGGAGGAGGTGCCTGCGTCCGGCTTCGGGCTCCCCGCGTCCGGAATACCGGCATCGGGCACTTGCCCCGCGCCGGCAGGCAGCCCCCCGTCTGCCTGGGAGCCCGCGTCCGCGACCCTGCCCGCGTCCGGTGCGTCCGAGGAGGGAGCGCCACACGCGGCAAGTGCGAGCGAGGCGAGGGCGGCGAGGAGCAGCTGATTCATCCGAAGGAATGTAGCCGCCCGGGCCACGGTGCTCGACGCCAAAGTGGCTGCGGGGTGCCGCTCGAGGGGTGTCTTCGCCGCCCGCCCACCTTGAAAATCAGAAGCGGCACTTCTGTTTTACAAGGCCCACTCACTGGGACCGCCGAGGAAGGCACAGGGGTTGAGAGCAGCGCACCTGCCCCGTGGCACGCGCACCTTGCGTGCGTAGGCCCTGGTCCATGCCCGACGATGGCCCGACCAGCATGGATGCCGTCATCAACGCCTACAAGGCGGGGATCGACCACACGCTCCTCCGGGAGAACCTCAAGCGGACGGTGGAGGAGCGGTCCATCCGGCTGATGGAGCTTCAGGCGTTCGCCGAGGAACTCCAGCGGGCCGGGCGCGAGGCGAGGAAGAAGAAGCCATGACCCGGCTCGGAGACCTGCTCGAATCCTGTCACTGGCAGACACCGCGAATCGCGGTCGATGCGATCACTCTCAAATGAATCAACGACAGGATGAATCGAACACCGGGGTTCCATTAACAATAGCAGTTCGACCATTCATGCTCTCATCACTTACGGCTGACGTCGGCGGCGCCGAAAAGCTCCAGAGCGCCATTGTCGCAGAGTCGGCGCTAAGGACTCTGGGAGGCGCAAAGGGAGCACTGTAACGAACCGAGTTAGACAACCGAACCGCAGCGATGCGTCCCTTGAAGAGCGGGGATGCGTAACCTTGAAGAGCACAACTACCTCCGATTATCCAATCCAAGCCCTGTACGGGAATGTCATAGGCGCTCGTCGCAGCGAGCACTCCGTCAATCCACAGTTCATTACCGCTGGGCGAAGTAACTCCGGCTACATGATGCCAAGCGCCCAAAGTCAGTTTCGTGGATGAGCAAGCACTGGATGACCCACCGCCCTGATAGCAGGGCTTGTTGTCATACAGATTCAGCAAGGGCGCATTACCCATTCCACAACTCTGAGCGCCGATAATCCATGAGTCTTGATTCGCTCCGGCATCAGAAATCAGAATCCACGCCTCCACCGTCCCCGCAGTGAAGGTCATCGATGCTGAACTGGGAACAGAAAGATAAGTATTGACGCCATTGAACACCAAGGCGCCGCAGGCGTTGCTCACGGTGGTCGTGACTGCCCCCCCCGCAGTCGTCGCGGCGCCGTCGGTCGCCGCACCAGTGCAGGCGAACACGTCCCCATCTGCCGTCAGTGACGCCGCGATGGTGGACGACGTCCCCTGTACACTCGCCCCGCTGAACGCCTGCCCATTCCGCGTCCAGTTGAACAGGTAAGAAACCGCGTCTGCGGCATCCAGATCCGCGCTCGGTACACTGACCGAACACGTGATGTCATCTGCATCCTTCGGGCTCGCAGTGATGGTCGCCACCGGCGCCGTGGGCGGCGAGTTCCCCACCACCACGCTGGCGGTCGCCGGCGTGCCGTCCTCGATCCCGTCATTCGGCGTCACCACCACCGTCACCGAGTCCCCCTTCACGAAGTTCGATGGCGAGAGCGCGGTTCCACTCACCCCCGTGACGGCGCTGCCGTTCACGAGCCACTGGTAGCGGAGCGTCACCACGTCCGAATCGGCATCCGTGGGCGAGGCCGGCAGCGCGGACACGGTCGTGGCTTTCGTCGGCGTGGGCGGGTTCAGCGCCACGCTGCTCACGACCGGGCGGGCGTTCACCTTGGTGGTGGCTGGAGCCGCCCCCGGCACCGTCGTGGTCCCGTCCGTCACTGCCACGGTGCACGCAAACGTGTCCCCTTCCGCGGTCAGCGCGGCAGCCACCACGGAGGACGTCCCCTGCACCGTCGCCCCGCTGAACGGCTGCCCGTTCTTCGTCCAGGTAAACGCGTAAGACAGCGAATCCGCCGCATCCAGGTCCGTGCTCGAGACCACCAGCGCGCAGGTGATGTCCTCCGAGTCCCTCGGCCTCGCGTTGATGCCCGGCAGCGGAGCGGTCGGCTCCGAGTTGCCGATGGTCACATTCGCGCTCACCGACGCCCCGTCCTCCTTGCCATCATTCGGGGTGACCGTGACCGTCACCACTTGACCCTTCTGGAAGAAGGTCGTCGCCAGGTTCGGCCCGGTCTGCCCGTCCACCACCGTGCCATTGACGGCCCACGCGTACTTCAGTGTCACCGTGTCCCCGTCCTCGTCCGTGGGTGGCGCAGGCTGCGCGGCCAATGCCGTCGCCTTGGTGGGGGCTGCCGGGGACAGCGCCACGCTGGCCACCACGGGCTTCGCGTTCCCCACCGTCACGCTCCCGGTGACGGGCTGCCCGGCCTCCGTCCCGTCGTTCGGCGTCACCGTCACCTGCCACGCCTGCCCGCGCGCCAACTCCCCTGCCGGGATGGTGTCCGTGACGAACGCCGTCGCAGTGCCGTTCTTCGTCCAGGCGTAGGTGAAGGTGACGGTGTCCCCGTCCGCGTCCGCGCCGGTCGCCAACACCTTGAGCGGCGTCCCCTTCACCGGATCTGGCGGAACGAAGGCCAGCGTCGCCGACGGCGGCGTGTTCGCAATGGTCGCCTGCGCCTGCCCGGCGGGGCCGGTCAGCTTGCCGTCGCTCGGCGTCACCACCGCGGTCCAGACCTGCCCCTTCGTCGTCAAGGCGGCGGGGACGGTGTCCGTCACCAGGTCCGTCTGGGGCGCGCCGTCCTTCAGCCACGCGAACGCGTACGTCACCGCGTCCCCCTGCGGATCGCTCGCCGCCGAGACGATGTTTGCCTTCAGGTCGGCCTCGGTCCTCGGGTTGGCGGGGGAAACCGACACGGTCGGCGCAGTGGGCGGCGCGTTGCAGGCAGCGAGCGCCACCAGCGCGAGGGCAGACAGACGCTTCATGGGTACACCTCCGGGAAGACGGAACCCGGACGCTGCCTTCACGACAAAAGACCGTCAAACAATTTACGCCCGACCGGTCGTTTAACGACCTCCCTGCCACCGGTACCCGGTCCGCGTGAGCACGCCGCCCGCCACGCCCTCGGAGATCGTCCGCTACGTCGCGGGGAACGTGGCCACGCTGCGCAAGGCCCGCGGCTGGACCCAGGAGATGCTCGGCGAGCGCGCCCAGCTCGCCCCGCGGTACCTGCAGCGGGTGGAGCGCGGCACCGTCAACATCAGCGTCGTGGTGCTGGTGCAGCTGGCCCGGGCGCTCTCGGTCCCGGCATCCCGCCTCCTCCGCCCCGCCCGCCTCACCCCGGCCCGCCGGGGCAGGCCCCCCACCCGGCCCGTCCCGGGGGCGCGGTAGGACCCACGGCACCGGTCCGCTGCCAGCTGCCGGTCGCCAGCCCGGCGGCGACCACGTCACGTGCACAACCATTGACATCACCGCATCACCACATCACCGTATCTCCATGCGGACCACCCTGACGCTGGACGACGACATCGCGGACGCAGCAAGGGAGCTGGCGCAGCGAACGGGCAAGTCTCTGGGAGCGGTGGTGTCCGAGCTCGCCCGGCGCGGGCTCCGCCCCAACCTGCCGCCTGCGCGGGCCGGCAAGCTGCCCGCCTTCCCCGTCGCCTCGGACGCGGACATCATTCCCGGTGATCGGGCGTCCCGCCTCCTGGACGAGGAGGGGCCATGACGGCGCTGCCGGACGTCAACGTCCTACTCGCCGTAGCGTGGCCCAACCACCAGCACCACGCGGTGGCCACGGCCTGGTTCGGGGCAGCGGCCGGCAAGGGATGGGCGACGTGCGCCCTGACGGAGCTCGCCTTCGTCCGGCTCTCGTCCAACCCCGCGTTCACCCGGCAGGCTGTCTCGCCCGCGACTGCGCTCGAGTTGTTGGCGCAGCTGAAGCAGGTCGGGAAACACCGGGCCTGGGACGAACTCCCCGGTGCAGGACTGCTCAAGGGACTGACGCTCGCAGGCCACCAGCAGGTCATGGACGCCTACCTGCTGAGGCTCGCGGAGGCGAAGCGAGGAACCTTCGTCACGTTCGACCGTGGCGCCCGCGCGTTCGCGCGTGATGCCAGGCACGTGCTGCTGCTCTCACCCTGACACGTGGCCTCCCGCCGACTCGCTCGCAAGAGAAAGGCCTCAGCTCCCGGCCCCCTTGCCGATCCATTGCCCGGGGCATATACCGCAATAGTCCCTCATTTCTGAGGGACTCATGAGCTCCCCATGCGCCTTGAAGCGACTGTCCCCGACAACCGCGGTGCCGCGGCAGTGCAACTGGCAGACGAACTCGGCCTGAGCCGCAGCCAACTCATTGACGAGGCCCTCGCCCTCTTCATGAAGGTCGTCCTCGAGGTCCGACGCGGCCGGCGCCTCGCCACGCTCGAGCCCGGCGCCTCCTCGCCCGCCTGCGAGATCGCAACACCCACCCTCGCCGCATTGGAGTGGGCGCAGAACCCCACCGCACTCAGGCTGCCCCCGGATGCGCGCGCGAAGCTGGCGGCGCTCAACGAGCTCCCCCCGGAGCCGAGTCCGCGCCTTCGTGCCGCCGCCAAGCGTCGAGCTCGATGAACGAGGCCTCTGATTCGTTCGACACGGACCCGATGGCGCCTGCGGATGTCCGCGCGCGGGTGGTACGGGCATCCGCAGTGGTTGGCTGCACAGGCATCCTTGTCGATGCGAAGGCCGAACGCGGGGAGCGTTTCTACGCGAAGTACGGCTTCGTTCCCCTGACGACCGGGGGCTGGCCGCGGCGCATGTACCTTCCCCTCGCCACGGCCCGTGCCAGCTTCGCCCCGTGAACCTCCTCCTCCTCGAGCCCGCTGAACTCCACCCGGACGGCACGGCGCGCCTTGCCGGCCGCCGGCTCGCCCACGCACGCGAGGTGCTCAAGGCGCAGGCGGGGGACGAACTCCGCATCGGAATCCTCGGCGGCTCCATGGGCACCGCGCGCGTGGTGCACCTGGACGCCCATGAACTGGTCCTCGCCGTCTCCGCCCAAGAGCCCCCGCCCCCCCGCGCCGGCGTGGACCTGCTGCTCGCCATCCCGCGCCCCAAGCAGCTCAAGCGGGTGCTCCCGGCCGTCGCCTCCCTGGGCGTGGACCGGCTCGTGCTGGTCAACGCCGCGCGCGTGGAGAAGAGCTACTTCCAGAGCCACGTCCTGACGGAAGACTCGGTGCGGGAGTACCTGCTCCAGGGGCTCGAGCAGGCGAAGGATACCCAGCTCCCCGAACTCCTCATCCGGGACCGCTTCCGCCCCTTCATTGAGGACGAGGCGCCCGCCCTGTTCGCAAGCCACCAGAAGCTGCTCCCCCACCCGCCGGCCACCGCGCCGCTCTTCGGCCAGCCGCGACCGGGACCCACGCAACGAATCGTCCTCGCGGTGGGTCCCGAGGGCGGGTGGGTCCCCTTCGAGGTCGAGCTGCTGCAGGCCGCGGGCTTCCTGCCCTTCTCGCTGGGCCCCCGCGTGCTGCGCACCGAGGTGGCCATCCCGGTGCTGCTCGGCCAGCTCTCCGCGTGGCGCATGGGCGTGTCATCCCCCGGCTGACCGACTCCCCACCCCGGCTGGAACGTGCTTGCGTCCCGTCCCATGCCGACCATCCACGGGACCACGACCACGGGCGGCGCCACCGGCGCCAGCTCCTCCACGCTCCCCACCGCCTTCAACGCCCTGGACCTCCAGAAGGTCCTCGACGGGACGCTCCAGCTCTCCGCGGGCGCCAGCGGCATGGCCGTGATGCAGCTGCAGCGCGGCCTCACCCGCGCCGGGTTTGATCCCGGCGGTTCGGACGGCCGGTTCGGTCCTCGCACCGAGACGGCCCTCAAGCAGTTCCAGTCCAGCAAGGCGTTGCCCGCCACCGGCAAGCTGGACGCGGCCTCGCTGAAGGCCCTCGTCGCGCTCTCCCCTGCCCCGCTGCCGGCCTCGCTCGGCAACGCCCGCTTCACCGGCAACTCCCAGCTCGCAGGCGTACTCGGCGGGACGGCGCTCGCGGCAGGCGCCCGCGGCACCGGCGTGAAGGCGGTGCAGCAGGCCCTGGACGACATGGGCTTCGCCCTCCACGGCGGCGCTGACGGCGCGTTCGGCGGGCAGACCACCAAGGCCCTCAAGAACTTCCAGCGCCACGCCCAGGCGCAGTTTCCGGCCGTTCAGGTGACCGGCAAGCTGGACGCCGCCACCCTGCGCGCGTTGGACGCCCTTGCGCCCTCGCCCGGGACGAAGGGCCAGTCGAAGAACCTTCCCAACCCCGTCTACGACGGGAAGCGCGTCCGCGTGGTGGTGGTGAAGAACGAGCACCGCACCTACCTGTACGACGTCCAGGGGCGGCTGCAGGCCATCGTCCCCAACGCCGTGGGCGCGCAGGGAACGGCCACCGAGTCCGGCCTCAAGGTGGTGCGCACCAAGCTGGGCGAGGAGGCAGCCGCCGCCACCGGCCAGCGGCTGTGGGACAACCCCGCCGTCTTCGGCCCGCGCATCATCGACCTCTCCTGGGCAGACGGGAGCATCTCGGGCGAGGAACTCCACGGCACCGCGGCCCCGGCGCAGCTGGGCGAGGACGTCAGCCACGGCTGCGTGCGCCACCGCAACGAGGACATCATCTTCCTCTCCGACCAGCTGAAGACCGGGGACAAGGTGGCCGTCGTGGACCGGCTGGACGATCCGCGGCTCGGCGCCCCCATCCGCTGAAGCGGCCAGTCTGGACTTGAAGCCCCTGCGAGGGTGTTGAAGAGTCTGTCCCGCCATGACCTTCGACACCCCCAAGAACGGCCCCGCAGCCCCCGTTAAGCCCGCCAGCCACGACTCGGTCAACCCGCCCGCGCTCCTGGCCTTCATGATGAAGGACTGGAAGGCGAAGCCGGGCAAGCCGCCCAGGGCCATCCCCCACGCGGCCGCCTTCGAGAAGCGCCGGCGCGCGCTGTCCAAGCTCTTCCCCGGGGACGTGCTGGTGGTGCCCACCGGCCGCGAGAAGACCCGCGCCAACGACACCACCTACCGCTTCCGCCCCGGCAGCGACTTCTACTACCTGACCGGCAACCTGGAGCCGGACTGCGTGCTGGTGATGCTGCCGCAGAAGGGCGGCCACCGGGACGTGTTGTTTGTTGAGCCCAACCCGGGCCGGTCCGACAGCACCTTCTTCACGGACCGCGTGAAGGGGGAGCTCTGGGTGGGCCCGCGCCTCGGCGTGCCGGAATCGAAGACGCGCTTCGCCGTCCGCGAGACGCGCGGCCTGCCGGAGCTACCCGCGCTGCTCGCCTCGCTGGCCGGCCAGGAGGTGCGGGTGCTGCGCGGCTACGCGCCCAAGGTGGACGAGGCCTTCCCCGCCTCCCAGAAGGACAAGGAACTGGGCACCGCGCTGTCCGAGATGCGGCTCATCAAGGACGCGCAGGAGGTGCGCGAGCTGTCCGCCGTCATCGCCTCCACCCAGCGCGGCTTCGAGGACGTCATCCGCTCACTGGGCAAGGCGCGCTCCGAGCGCACGGTGGAGGGGGTGTTCAACCTCCGCGCCCGCGAGGAGGGCAACGACGTGGGCTACGGCACCATCGCCGCGGCCGGCGCCCATGCGTGCGTGCTGCACTGGACGCGCAACGACGGGCCGGTGAAGCCCGGGGAACTGCTGCTGCTGGACGCCGGCGTGGAGGGCAACAGCCTCTACACCGCGGACATCACCCGCTGCCTGCCCATCAGCGGCAAGTTCTCCCGCGAGCAGCGGGAGATCTACGACCTCGTCCACGCGGCGCAGGCCGCCGCCTTCAAGGCGGTCAAGCCGGGCAACGACTTCATGGAGCCCAACCGCCGCGCCATGCGCGTGCTGGCCGAGGGGCTGGAGAAGCTGGGCATCCTCCCCACGTCCGCCGAGGAGGCGCTCAAGGACGAGCACCAGTTCTACAAGCGCTACAGCCTCCACAACGTCAGCCACATGCTGGGGCTGGACGTGCACGACTGCGCCCAGGCCCGCCAGGAGACCTACAAGTTCGGCAAGCTCAAGGCCGGCATGGTGCTGACGGTGGAGCCGGGGCTCTACTTCCAGCTGGACGACCTCACCGTCCCGGCGCGCTACCGCGGCATCGGCGTCCGCATCGAGGACGACGTGCTGGTGACCGCCAAGGGGATGCGCAACCTGTCCAAGGACATCCCCTCCGAGGCCACCGCCGTGGAGAAGTGGATGGCGGCCTGCCGCAAGCAGAAGAAGGCGTAGGGCTCCGCGGGCCAAGGACCACCGAGGCGGCTCACCGCCACTCCGTGACGAAGGTCCGCTCGGCGCGTCCCCCGTCCACGACGAGCTCAAAGTCCATCCGCCCCATGCTGCGCCCATCCTCCGTCTCCAACTCCACCCGCCAGTCTCCCGGCTGGAAGCGCTGCTTCCACGCATAGCCTGCGTACCCGTCCTCGCGGCCGCCTTGCACCGTGAGCGGGATGCGGTCCGTCGTCGTCCAGCCGCCGCCCTCCGCCCGCATCCACCGGACGTAGACGCGGTCCCGGAAGGCAGTCGGCGCGAACACGCGGGCGAACAGGTGCACCTTGTCCCCCTCCCGCACCTCGAAGCGCGCGCGCTCCCAGGGCCAGCGCCAGGACCGCTCCGCCGGGACCGGGGACCGCTCCAGCTGGTAGCGCGCCCCCACGTGCTGCACCCGGTGGTACAGCCCCATCACGCGCACGGACAGCGGCACCGGCGGGATGGCGCCCGCGGCATACAGCCCGTACATCCCGGCGAGCACGCCCCACCCCAGCGCGAGCCTCCGCAAGGACGTTCCACGCTGCCCTGCCGCGCGCTCCCAGCCCGCCATCCCCAGGGCGAGCGCCGCCACCACGGCCCCCGCCAGCACCAGCGCCAGTTGGAACAGCTCCTTCCGCACCACGCCCGCCAGGACCGGCAGGAGGTAGGCGAGGTAGCTGCCCAGGCAGAAGCAGAAGAGCGAAAAGCGCACGAGCGGCCCGGAGCGCCGGAAGCGCGGCAGCTCGTTCACCACCAGCAGCCCGGCCAGCCCCACCAGGGACAGCCGCGGCAGCCATCCGGCCGCGCTCCTGAAATAAAAGAGGGTGAAGTTGGACAGCAGCGTGCCAAAGAGGAAGTGGATGGCCTCGGCGTGGAAGCCCCACGCCCACGCCCACCGCCCCCTGGGGACGAACAGCCCCACCGCGTGCCGGTGTGCCAGCAAGAGCAGCGCCGCCAGCGCGCACAGGAAGAGCCCCTGCCGCAGCAGCACGAGCGGCCGGTCAATCCGCCCCAGCGTGAAGACGTCCAGCAGGAAGCCGGCGGCGAAGAACAGCACCAACTCCACCGCGGGGTAACGCCGGCGCAGCGCCCCCAGCCGGGCCCACGCGGCGCTCATCCGTCGTAGCGGTCGTTGCGCCAAGGGTGGGCGGTGTTGCTGTACCCGCGCAGCTCCCAGAAGCCCTTGCGGTCCTCCTCGAGGAACTCGAGGCGCGTCACCCACTTGGCGCCCTTCCACGCCCACAGCTGCGGCGTCACCATGCGAACCGGCCCACCGTGGTCCTGCGGCAGCGGCTTGCCCTCCCACCCGTGGACGAGCAGCACGTCGTCCTTCAGCGCCTCCTCCAGCGGCAGGTTGGTGCTGTAGCCGTCTGCCGCATGCACCAGGACGTGGCTCGCGGACGGCAGGGGCCGGGCCAGCGCCGCGAGCGTGGCGAACGGCACCCCGGCGAAGCGCGCGTCCAGCAGGCTCCAACCGGTGACGCAGTGGAAGTCGCTCTCCTCCTCCACCTGCGGCAGCGCGAGGAACTCCGCCCAGGACAGCCGCAGCGGCGCCTCCACCGCGCCGTCCACTGCGAGCGACCAGCTCTCCAGCGGCAGGTCCGGCTTCACGCCCAGGTCCAGCACCGG
>Ga0194134_10005039_pt1 | contig 12745 bp, 13 predicted proteins | sample TA2KigOff0mmetaG_FD_148602 | JGI IMG/M metagenome (GOLD analysis project Ga0194134, IMG submission 148602) | Freshwater microbial communities from Lake Tanganyika, Tanzania - TA2015056 Kigoma Offshore 0m | ecosystem: Environmental > Aquatic > Freshwater > Lake | place: Tanzania: Lake Tanganyika... | reverse complement strand
CATGGTTCCACGACTATCCAGTAGCGCTGCTCGATACCAGGTTGGGACAGTTCCGCGAGATCCCCAAGATGATGCGCGCCGCAGAGGGGAGCCCCCATGGGGGCTCCCCTCTGCCTCCCTCAATAGAGCCAAATCTGCCAGACTAAGTGTTACCCATGTGACCGGATAGAAGTGTTACCTATGTGCCCGGTCGGACAGGTCCATCCTTTGAATTGCGGTCCTGTTGAGTGACGGGGGCCGTCTGCGCAGATAGAGAAGAGGTGCTGAAGAGGGCCGCCAATAGGCTACCGATCAGAAATACGCGTGGAACGGACAGGAGGATTTTGTCCGTGTTAGTTCGTCGATACATGTTTGTCTCCTGATAAAAGGCCTTCGGGCCTCAACATGAATTGCGTGGGCTTGAAGAATCAGGGGTCAGTTCCTAAACTGCTCGATCTGGTAATGGCCATTTGCACACCCGGTGCCTATCAAGACAAGTGTGAATGGGCTGATAGGGTAAAGTGCGAATCTGGTGAAAGCGTCTCGAGTCGTAACGAAGCTTTGGAAGGACTTAGGGGCTTGGGCGGGACTAAACAGCTGGCGCTTCTAGCGCAAGTACTGAAAGACACTCGACCCGTCGATTTCGAAACTGGGCGGCAGTGATAGACACAGACTTGGATCTTTTACCACTGACCCAGCGAGGAGTGGACAAGAAATGTCCTCTTTAGTGGATTATTCCCATCATGGCTGACATCCAGCTCATCTCTCCCGAGAAAATTAGTACGCTGGTTGGCCCAGTCTTCCCGTTCTTGGTCCTTCAAGCAATGCTGGTGGGTTACCTAGTGAATCAGTTTCACCCGTCGGCGAGACCCTCCACTGCTACATCTGCAAAGAGACCTCAACGGAGATCTGCGTCGACTGCACCAAAGACACGTGCGAACTGCACTTGTGCGAGCGGTGTAAGCGCTGCACCGATTGCTGCATCTGCTTCCTCGATCAACAGAAGCGCCGCTAGCCAAAGGCCGGAACAAGCTCGGCTTTCCATTCCGACGCGGAGTTCGACCACACTTCTAGCGCAACAAATCGTTGAGTTTCTTGATCTCTTTCGGATCAAACTTGTCCTTGCGGTCAAAGGTCAGCAGGCCATTGATCTCTTGCTCCACATCGGTCAACTGCGTGTAACAAATGCCAATGATGAAAGGCATGCGCGCAATGCCTTCGTACAGGCTGCGGATTCTGCCGAGCGCCTTGTCCTTGTCGGGTTCTACGCCAGCGTAGCCCCAGCTTGCCTTGGGCGTGGACGTGCCGGGAGCGACATAGCTGACGCCTCCGAACTCACTCAAATAGAATGGCGATCCGTTGTAGCTGAAGCCTGGAATCAGAATGCTGCGGCCAAAACGCCACTTGCTCATCTCCGCCGTGCCAAAACCGCGCAAAGAGGCCTCCAGAGCAGGACCGTTTGGCGAATAGTTATGCGTGGCGAAGAGATCCGTCATGTCCGCATGCTCCCAGCCTTCGTTGTCGATCACCAGGCGGGTCGGGTCCAGCGATTTCGTCATCGTGTACATCGTGCGCAGATAGTTGATCTGCCTCTGGTCCGTGGCGTTCGGCACACCCCAGCTTTCATTCAGCGGAGCCCAAACCACAATCGACGGATGGTTGTAGTCACGATCCATCGCCTCCATCCATTCCTTCAGGAAGGCTGCGGAAGATCGCTCGTCATACTCCAGCGGAAATGCGTTTGCCATCTCGCCGGAAACCAGCATGCCCATCTTGTCGCACCAATAGAGCCAGCGCGGATCTTCCACTTTCTGATGCTTGCGAATGCCGTTGAAGCCCATCTCCTGCATCTTCTTAATGTCAAACTGCAGGGCTTCATCGGAAGGCGCGGTCAGAATCCCATCGGGCCAGTAACCCTGATCGAGCACGGTCTTGAAGTAATGCGGGATGCGGTTCACCGCCAGCCGTCCGTTCTCGATCGAGACGGTGCGAAAGCCGAGATAGGACTTCATCTTGTCCAGCGTTTGTGCGCCCTTCGCAATCTCATAAGTGATGTCGTAGAGATTGGGGGAGTTCACGTTCCATAGCGCCGGGTCCTGCACCTTGAGCGCCACATCCACTCGATCATCCACAGGCATGCCAGTGCCTCTGGCCACATCTTTGCCATTGCGACTGATGGTGACACGCAGTTCTGTGTCGGGCTGTGTCCTGCTGAGGCGAGCGCGAAAACGCGCCAGACCATCCATGCCCGCCTGCACGCGCACGCTGTGCAGCCACGTCTGTCCAACTGCTTCCAGCCAGACAGTTTGCCAGATGCCCGAGGTCCGCGTATAGAAAATGCCCTGCGATTCCGGCTTCCAGTACTGCTTGCCGCGAGGGATGTTGCGGTCTGTGGGCGGATCTTCCGCGCGCACTGTTACCGTTTGTAGGCCCTTGCCCTGCAGTGCATTCGTAACATCGAGCGCAAAGGGCACATTGCCGCCTTCATGCTCTCCCTGCAACTGGCCATTCACCCAGACCTTTGCACGGTAATCCACCGCGCCGAAGCGCAACAGGATGCGCTTACCCGTCCAGGCGGGCGGCACTGTAAACTGCCGCTGGTACCAGGCCCAGGGATGGAAGCCCGTTTCTGCAATGCCGCTCAGCTTCGACTCGAAGGGGAAAGGAACATTGATGCTGCGGCCCAACTTCTTCTTGCCGCTGTACCAGCCTTCATCCAGACCGACATTGCTGTCATCAAAGGCGAACTCCCAAGCGCCGTTGAGGTTTTGCCATTCATCCCGGACCATCTGCGGTTCCGGATGCTCAGGCCGGGGAATTTGGGCGGAGACGTTAAGCGCAAGAGCCAGCGAGAGGATGGGAAAGATTGTTTTCACATTTAGAGAATATCGAACCGGCCGGCACTTCGTGCTCTATCTCCGGCACACACTTCCTATTGCTGCCTTGGATCGACGAGCTGTTCCTGATACGGCTAGTGTAGATCGATTCCTCCCGAACGCTGCTATGGTTTTGTCGCAATGGCTTGGAACTTGCGCTTTTGATCCTGGGGCAGAGAGCAAGCGCTGCCAGCTGTTGGACCGTCGGCAGAAAGACTGGCGGATCTGATCAGCTAGCAATCGCTGGGCACGAGTCGCTCGCTCGGGTTAGCCCGGCTGCTGGCGGCTCACGGACGCCCGAAAGTCGTCCAACGACTGGCCATGCTCGACCGGAAACGCGTCTCCGACCTTAACAGAGTTCATCCGGTCCAGACGAAAGTTTCGAAAGTCGCGCCGAGACTCGCACCACGCCGCGACTGTCCAGGTGGATCCCCAGTAGAAGAGGCCAAGCGGGCGGACGCTTCGGGACGACGGCTTTTTGCCCCGATCCACATAGTCGAATATTAGGCGACGCTGCTCTCCGACGGCCTGCCGAATCGCGTCCAACGTATCGCCCGTGGACTTGTCGATGTGAAAGCCTGGCGCAAACAGCCGAGTGTCCTCAACCGTACTTCGGCGTTCGGGTGGAAGCGCGAGAGCAACCTTAGAAAGCGCCGAACGGCTGGCGGCTCCGAGCGATGGTCCGCCCCAGCTTTCCACCATTCGGAGCCCGGCCACCAAAGCTTCCACTTCGTCGAAGGTGAACATAATTGGCGGAAGGTCGAACCCGCGGCTCAAGCGATAGCCGACTCCAGCTTCGCCTTCCACTGGCACTCCCGACAGCGACAAATCCTGAATGTCGCGGTAGATGGTGCGCCGAGAGACCTGCAGCCAAGAGGACAATTGAGAGGCTGTTGTCAGACGGCGCGCCCGGAGGTGTTGCACGATTTGGAAGAGGCGGTCGGCGCGACGCATCGATTAGGAATTAGGCGAGCGCGTGAATGCCGACGACATTACCTTCGGTGTCGCGGATCTTCGCATACGCGCCCATGCCTGGAGGCAGGTCGAAGCGCGGTTGTACGACTTCCCCGCCCGCGGCCGCCACTCTCCCGAGAACGTCGTCGAGCGACGGATCTGCGTTCAGGAACAGCAGCGGACCCGAGCCGCCGACTTCATTTCTGGCGGCGATGCAACCGCCGACGTTGGGCTTCTCCTACGGAAAGATTGCCATCTGAACCGGGCCAAACTGCTCTTGCATCAGCTTGATTCCCAGGAGCGCTTCGTACAACGAGACCGCGCGATTCAGATCGGAGGCGGGGATTTCGAACCAGACGGCTTGATGGGTCCGGAGGTTTAAGTTGGGGGTGTTGGTTGTCATGAGTCAATCTTGCGGCAAGGATGCTGACAGCGTCTTGTCAGCATCCATCAGACTCGCGGAGGGCTAATGGTGAAGCGGCTTCTTGAGCCTTCCGCTCAGGGCACTTACACCGTATCGCCGGGATCAAGAGGAACTCGGCAGTTGGCCGATCAATATACGGCGCTAAAGTAGCCGTTGTCGTTGCGATAGACTGCCGTCATGTCGAGCGCAACGATGCAAGATTCTCCAGAAGCCAGGAAGGCAGTATTTCGAAAACTGGTGGATATCTATGCCGCCGGAGACCTTTCGACGCTGGATCAATGTGTCGCGCCGAATTATGTAGGACACCCGTCAGCCGGAGACCGTGACATCGAGGGGCTTCGCCAAAGCATCCAGTACTTTCACAATCTCTTCATCTACACAAAGGATTCCTTTCGCATTGAAGATCAGTTGGTGGACGGTGAGAAGGTGGCTACCCGAATGACCGCCCACGTCCAAGTCAGAGAGACCGGGGAACCCGTTACGCTACTGGGAATCAACATCGCTCGCATCGTGGACGGCAAGATCGTTGAAGAATGGAACACCTGGGAACAAACGAAAGCCAGCGAAAAGCTGAATCCAGCCATGCTGAGTGCCTGACGCGACGCTGCCGCAATCGTCACGCCTTTCGCACTCGCCGCTCACTCACCCTCTAGCAGAATCAACCGCTTAGTGGCTGGCCATTGAAGTGCAACATCGATTGCATGAGATTCATCCTCGCCCTAATCCCATGCATTTTCGCGGCCCAAGACCCACGCTTTTCTTTCGGCTTCACCGGAGGCCTAAGTGTTCCCTCACAAGCCACCCAGCGCTTCGGCACCTACAATCAGGAATCCCGCAACTACGCTGTCGGTTCCATACTTCAATGCCGGTTCACTGATGACATCTCGGTCGTGGTCAATCCACTCTACCGGCGTCTCGGCTCTTCTTCAAATCTGGATCGATTCGCGTTGTTCGGAAGTTCCAACCAAACGAACGACATCGCTCAACGCACCCGCACCAATAATCTCAGCATCCCGATTCTTGGTAGATACGCCTTCCGCTCCCCGCAGCAAACCTGGCATCCCTTCGTGACCACAGGCTTCGAGCTTAGCCAGTCCTGGAATCACACGGATTCCCGCCAAACGATTCGCAACAGCGAGACGGGCTCGACGACGACCAACACCTATAGCTTCTCTCATCGCTCCGGATTCAACAATGGCGTCGTTGCAGGTGCGGGGATCGATCGCAAGTGGGGTCAAATCCACTTCACACCAGAGTTTCATTACACCTTCCAAAACCCAACGAACGCAAGCGTCGAAGGCCGCCATAGGGTCGACCTTCTCGTCTCAATTCGCTTTTAGGCCCAAGCGTCGCTCACTAGCTTCTTCATCACGGCGAAGTCTTCGGCCACTGCCTTTGACTCATCGGGGTTCTGATACTCGACATGCAGCGTCAGAGGCCCCGAGAACTTTGCCAGCGCCAAGCGCTTCAACACCGCGGGCCAATCGACCATTCCCTGGCCAAGTGGACACCACTTCATCTTCCACTTGCCATCCTTCTTCTCCCAATAGAAGTCTTTCAAGGCAACCATCTTCAGCCGTCGCAACGCCACTTCGAGCGAGGCATTCCAGGTCCAGGCTCCGCCCTCAGCCGTCGCATGCGCTGGGTCGAAGTAGAACCCCATCGCATTGACGTCGAGCAGCTGGATCAACTGCCAGGTGTCCCACACTGGAGCTCCCACGTAGCTCCCAGAATGATTGTGCATGCCACAACTCAGACCATGGAGCCGCGACAAGACAGCAAACCCGCTGAGTGCATTCTGCACTTCAGCCAGCTTCTTGTCCATCTCGACTGTGCCGTCCTTCGCCATCTGATAGCGCCAATAGCCGGGCTTCCAATACGGGATTTTCAGCTCGCCAGCCTTCCGTAACGTTGCGCCAGTTTCGGGTGCATTCGGGTTCGTCAGCCCCGTGGTAATCATCGGCACCTTTAACCCCAAGTTCTCAAGCACCGCCACGGCCAGGGGCAGATCGTCCGCCACCTTCTCGGGCAATACATGTCCACCGGGCCTTACTGTGAGGTCGATCCCTTCAAAGCCAACTTGCTTGGCATACTTGCCTAACTCGGCATGGCTCAGCTTAGCGGCATGTTTTGAAAACAGGCACATGGTCGGCTTCGGCTTTGGAGCTTGCGCCATCAATGCCGGCGCGCCGGCAACAGAGATGAATTCACGTCGGTTCATGGCAGTTTGTAGGGGGCCCTGTATTTGTAGCTCAACATTTGATTCGCCGCGGCGTTGTTCGTAAACTTCTCTGCCTTGGCATCCCACTCAAGATAGCTCTTCGTCTTGAACGCCGCGTTAGCGATCAGCGTCGCGCTTGTCGAAAGGTGTCCGGTCAAGATATCGCAATTGCACTTGGCGCGTGTCTTCATGCAGTCCAGAAAATTGCGGGCGTGAGGATGATTTGTCACTTGCCCGGTAAGTTTCCGGCCTTCGATGACTGGCTTGCGCGAGGGATTGTACGCACGCTCCGTCACCCGGTCCACAGGGTTGCGTTGCGGCAGCGGCAATTCCGTAATCGCCTCTGGCACTACTTCCCAACCATTGAGATTGAGATACATCGTGCCTTTGGTGCCGCGAATCATCATCTCGGTTTTCTGCGTGTTGCCTGGTGCCGAGTTCGCATTGATCTGCGTGAAAACCATCATCACGCCGTCGTAATCCCACATCGCCTGCAGCGTGTCGGGAATCTCGCGATTGTCGTCGATCGCAAACTTGCCGCCCATCACCGTTACAGCCTTGGGCGAATCCTTACCGAGGCACCAACGCAGCATATCCACATAGTGAACACCGAAATTCGTCATCTGCCCGCCGGAATAGTTGTAGAACCAGCGGAAGTTGTAATACATGCGGTTCCGGTTGTAGGGCACCTTCGGTGCGGGTCCAAGCCAGGCATCCCATTCCGCTTCGTTCGGCGGCGGGCCTTCCGGCGCGGCCCCCAGGCCCACGGGCCATTCGTTCGTCAGATGCCAGCCTTGTGCCAGCGTAATCTTGCCTAGCGCCCCGCTGCGTGCGTATTCCGCGGCCTCTTGCAAAAACTTCGCGCTCCGCCGCTGGATCCCCACCTGCACGACGCGCTTGTTCCGTTCGGCCGCCTCCACCATCTTGCGCCCCTCCACCACCGTCAGGCTCAGTGGCTTTTCGCAATACACATCCTTGCCCGCGTTGCAGGCTTCAATCATCTGCAGCGCATGCCAGTGGTCGGGAGTCGCGATGACCACCGCGTCCAGCGTTTTGTCCTCGATCAGCTTGCGATAGTCTGCATAACGCTTCGGAGTGTCATGTCCCTTGGCTTTGGCCTTCTTCTCGGCCAGATCCATATAGGAAGTTTTCAGATCGCAAATCGCCGCCGTTCGTGCATCGCCATACTCAAGAAACCCTTCATGCACCTGATCCCCACGGTTTCCCAAACCGATATAGCCCACCATCACGCGCTCATTGGCGCCCATCACCTGCGAATAGCTCAGCGCCGTCATCGCCGTAGCCCGTGAGAATTGTCTGCGATTCAAGCAATCGTCTCCTATCAATAGTTTGAAACACCCTGAGTATATCCTGTGTTGAGATGAAACTTGCCGTTCTGCTCGCCATCGCGATTCCAATGACCGCAGCCCCAAAAATCTTCGTCCATGGCCACCGCGGCGCACGCGCGGCGATGCCCGAGAACACGATTCCCGCCTTCGAGTACGCTCTCGCACAAGGTGTCGACGCCCTTGAACTCGATCTCGCCGTTACCAAAGACAACGTCCTCGTCGTCAGTCACGACCCCGAGATGAACTCCAAGATCTGCAAGGGTCCCGAGGGCCTGCCCCGCACCATCCGTCAGCTCACCCTTGCGCAGGTAAAGCAGTTCGATTGTGGCTCTCTGCAGAACCCCGAGTTCCCGAAACAAAAAACCGTCCCTGGCACCCGAATCCCCACCTTCGCAGAGGTCCTCAAACTCGCAAAGAAGCACAAAGTCGACCTGAACGTTGAGACCAAGATCTTCCCCGCCAAGCCTGAGCTCACCCCGTCCCCGGAAGAATTCGCGAAACTTGTCCTTGACGAAGTCCGCAAGCACAAGCTGACCTCCCGGCTGATCCTCCAGAGTTTTGACTGGCGTACCCTCAACGCCGCGAAGAAGCTCGACCCCAAGGTTCGCCTGTCTGCCCTGCACCCGACAGACATGTCCGACGCCGCCAGAAAGCGCGACTATGTCAGCGAAGCGAAAGCCGCTGGATACGGTATTGTCAGCCCCCACTTCCGCCTCACCACGAAGGCTGATGTCGCCAGGGCCCACTCCCTCGGCCTCCAAGTCGTTCCCTGGACCGCGAACGAACCCAAAATCTGGGATGCCCTTATCGAAGCCGAGGTCGACGCCATCATCAGCGACGACCCCGCCGCCCTGATCGCCTATCTCAAACAGAAGGGCCTGCGCTAATCAGGCCTTGAGCTTCTTGCGGATCTTCTGGATCGTCGCCTCGCGCTGATTTGCCGACCAGGTTTCTTCGATCTCTTTCTCGGTTAGACCTGCCACGCGCCCCAGCAGAATGTAGGCGGGCAGCGCATGGGGCAGGTGCTTCCACATCGCCATCTCGGCCAGCGCCGGGATGCCGCGCTCCCGCATGTGCCGGATCAGCTTTTCTTCCCGGCTTGTCGTCAGCGACACCAAAAGATTCATCGCGTTCATGCGATCCTTCCAGGCTACGCTGTTCAACATTTCGACGAACCATGTGGTCAGCACGCGGATTTCGGCTTCGGGATGCGCCGCCGCATAAAACGCAATAGGCCCCAGGCTCCGTAGCGCCGCCGCTCTTACATCCTGATCTGGATCTCGCAATGCCAACTGCAGGTCTTCGATGATCGATTGCGCCTTTGGGCCATAGCCCAAAACGGCTGCCGCTACGCGCCGATCGTCCGGGTCGGCGCTCTCCTTCACGATCTTGCGAAGAATGGCCTGGTGATCTTCGGCGATGGCTGGCATTTGCAGTTGAACGCCCCGGGCATTGGGGTCATCGAGCAAAGCGAAGCCTTGCGACCAGTCCTCCCGGGTTTCGCTATTCCGCGTCGCCTCGGCCGTTGCGGCAATCAGCTTCTCGTAGATGCCGGCCACATCGGCGGGCATCTTCAGCTCTTCATTGACGGGCTCGGCGCGGATCTCAAAATGCGGCCTTCCGCGCTCCTCCACGCCAAGATAAAAGATCGCCTTTCCCTGCTCGCAGCAGATCGCCTCGATGTTGGCGCGCGCCACGCCTTTCATTGCCAGCAACGATTCTTCGAGATCGCTCTTCGAAGGAGGCAGAGGATCTCCCTCCACGACCTTCAATTCCTTGCGCAGTTTCTCCGGCGACAGCGACTTTGTCCCGTAGGTATCAATGATGCCGATCGTCGGCCGGGTTTGCGCAAACGCGTTCAGGCACACCAGTGCCGTAGCAAGAAAATACTTCACTCCTCCAGTGTGACGCGATTAGAGAGCCAGGGTTACGAGGAACATCAAGGCGCCGGTCGCGGGCAGCAGGAGCAGCGCTTTCTTGAGGCCGGTGGGTTCGTTGCCCGCCACGCCGCCAATGATGGGTGAGCTGGCGACCAGTCCCAACCAACCGCAGGTCACAGCAGCGCCGATCGCCGTCGCGGTGCTCGTTGTGAACTTTGCGCCCACTACGCTCAAAGCGGTCGGGAACACGGGTGCCATTGCGACGCCTGCCAGAAATACGCTGGCCCAGGCAATGTTGGCATCTTTGAACTGCAACATCGCATAAGTGGTCACGGCAATCCCGATCGAGGAAGCCATCAGAATCGAGGTGGGCGTCACGTCCTTAAAGAAAGGGGTCGCGACGATTAGACGACCGGCAAGCAGGCCGAGCGCGAAGCCGAACGAGAGGATGTTCAGCGCTTTCTTTTCCGGGATGCCCTGGGCGATCAAGTGCTTCACGAGCCAGTTCCAGACGCCCACTTCGGCGGCGACATAAAGGAACAAGAGTAGCGCGGGCAGAAAGAGATTCGGGTTCGACAGCAGAGCCGGCACATCGCCGAACTGGAAGGCCACCACGCCGCTCGGCTTCGGCATGTCCGTCATGCCGTGCAACACCAGCGTCGCCACCGTCAAGCCAGCCGTGAGATTACAAAGCCGGAAGGAATTACCGCCGAGCAGGTTGGCTGCAATAAAGGGGGTCGCGATGCCGCCCAAGCCAAAGAACGTATTGAAGCCATTGAACAGCGCCGTTGGGTTGTCGGTCTTGACATCGTTGACCAGCGCGTTGGCCCCGGCCACGATGATGCCGCCCCCGATGCCGAGAATGAGCATGTAGGTACGGATGCTGCCAAAGCCCTTCGACCGCGGCAGTAGGAACAACGCCAGGGCGATCAATCCCAAACCCAGCACCAATCCAACTTTTTTGCCCTGCAAATCAATTAGCGGGCCTTGCAACAGCGAGCCAATCACCAAACCGATTGCCTGTGTCATCGCGATCGCCCCGTTTTCGGCTGGCGACAGCGTAAACCTCTTGGACAAGTCAGGGAGAATACTGCCGAGCATGGCGGCAATCATTCCGTAAACGAAGATGGCCAGCACGGCGGCCACGATGAGCATGTTGGAATCCATAAACCAAGTCAGCCTATCACAGACACTAAGAGATAGGGATGTTGCTCGACGATCTGATGCCGATTTATGACTACCGCATCCGACAGGAGCGGCTCATTGCCGCCCCTCGGACCCGTGTCTGGCAAGCCGCTCGCGCCATCACCATCCGCACCCTGCCCGAGGTGCGCCTGCTGCTTTGGATCCGCGAGATCTTTTCGCGCCTCTCCGGCCTTCCGCTGGAGCATTTTCCTGTCGTTGCCGAAAATTCCGGCACTGAAGTCGTGCGTGCCATTTGCGGACGATTGTGGGCCTGGCGAGGAAACATTGAGGACGTCGCTGTGCAGGAAATTCCAGCCTTCGAGCGAGACGGCTTCGCAAAGTCTTATTGGAATTTCCATCTGGCCGACGCGGGTCATGGGCAGGTGAGGCTCACCTCTGAAACCCGTGTGCGGATCTACGGCCAATCTGCACAGCGCAAGTTTCGCCTCTATTGGTTCTTCGTCGCCCCCTTCGCCGCCTGGATCCGCAAGCGAATCGCGCGAGCCATCGAGCGCGACGCACTCCGCTAGCCGAGCAGGGCACCCAACGGCAGCCCCAACTCGAGATCGGGCAAGTGTCCGAAGTGCTGCATGCGCAGTCTTCCCTCGCCATCGATCAGCAACACCGTGGGTGTGCCCTGCATCGCATAACGCTCCATCGTCACAGGCACAGAGTCTCCCTGGGGACGATCGATTGCAATTGGAAACTGCAATCGATACTCGTGCGCGAACGCTTCGAGCGCCTCCTTGCCCATCGCGCCGTGGTGTTCAAATACAGTGTGCAGCCCCAATACGGCAAGCTTCGGGTGCCGGATGGACTCATGCAACTTGCGGAATTGCGGGATCGCCAACTGCGCGCATCCGGGGCAGAGCATTTGAAACGCCAGAGCGACCACGACCTTGCCGCGATAGTCTTCCAACCGCGTATCCGCCGGTGCGTTTAGCCAGGTAGAAACTTCCCACTCGCCAGCGATCCTTGGTTCCATAGCCTAAAAATACGCTATTCAACTGTAGACTCAGTTCATATGACTGCCAACATGAAGATCGTTTCTCTTCGGACGGGTCAAGTTCAAACCCTTGAGAGTCCCGAGGGTTCCTGGCAGAGTGCCACGTTCAAACAGGAAGTTGCTGGTCCACTGGCACTGCAGGAGGGTGGCCTATCCGGCGACGAGCAAGCCGACACAGTGAACCACGGCGGTCTCGACAAGGCAGTCCTGGTTTACTCCGCAGCTCACTACGAGTTCTGGCAGCCTGAGATCGCTTTCGGCGGGCTTGGCGAAAATCTGGTTGTGGATGGAGGTACGGAACCCACTGTTTGTCTCGGCGACCAATACCGCATCGGCGATGCAGTGGTCGAAGTCTCGCAACCCCGGCAGCCTTGCTGGAAGCAGGCCCGGCGTTGGGCGATCCATGATCTCGTCCCGCGCATCGTTGAATCCGGCCGCACCGGCTGGTACGTTCGGGTTCTTTCGCAAGGGCCGATCGATGTCGGCATGACACTTGAACTGCTCCATCGCCCTTCACCAGAATGGGCGATCAAGCGGGCCAACCAGATCTTCCACCACCGCAAGCAGGATGTGCATGCGACGCAGGCGCTACTCGATGTCCCCACACTCGCTAACAGTTGGAAGCGTACTCTGGCCAAGCACCTTAGCTCCTAGGAGCCTGTTGAAAAAGCCCCTGTTCGTCAGTTCTGGTTTTTTCTTGATCGTTTCTTAGGCATTCGAGAAGGTTTTTGCGGCCGGGCAGAACTCCGCCGGAAGCCGCAAAGCTTTGGTTTTTGCCCTATTTTCTGCGTTTAGGCACACTGCTCCTCGAGGGTTTTGAGTCGAAGCAGATTGTAGGCGGCCGCCGTGTACGTCACCAGCCATTCCACCT
>Ga0194134_10005038_pt1 | contig 12747 bp, 10 predicted proteins | sample TA2KigOff0mmetaG_FD_148602 | JGI IMG/M metagenome (GOLD analysis project Ga0194134, IMG submission 148602) | Freshwater microbial communities from Lake Tanganyika, Tanzania - TA2015056 Kigoma Offshore 0m | ecosystem: Environmental > Aquatic > Freshwater > Lake | place: Tanzania: Lake Tanganyika... | reverse complement strand
TCTGGTGCCGATCTTCACCGGCTCGATCGACTGGATGAACGTGACCAACCTGATGCCGCCGGCGGCTTCGGAAAGCGGCGACTGGACACTGGGCGGCTGGACGCTGTTCCTTGGCGGCATGTATATCGCGGCCTGGTCGACCTACGGGTTTGAAACCGCAGTCTGCTATACCCGGGAACTGAAGGACCCCAAGCGCGACACCTTCCGCGCGATCTTCTACTCGGGCCTTCTGTGCACCATCTTCTTCTTCCTGATCCCCTTCTCCTTCCAGGGCTATCTGGGTCAGGACGGTATGACCGCGGCCGGGGTTGTTGACGGAACCGGCGTCGGCGAAGTGTTGGGCACCATGATCGGCGGTGGCCCGGTCGTCACCCAGATCTTCGTGATCCTGATGATCATGGCGCTGTTCCTGGCGATCATGACCGCCATGGCGGGCTCGTCGCGTACCCTCTATCAGGGCTCGCGCGATGGCTGGCTGCCGAAGTTCCTCGGCTCGGTCAACAAGCACGGCGCGCCGCGCAATGCGATGTGGACCGATGTGGCCTTCAACGTGTTCCTCTTGGCGCTGGCTTCGGATGCGGGTGGCTACTTCTATGTGCTGGCCATTTCCAACGTCGGCTACATCCTGTTCAACTTCCTGAACCTCAATGCCGGCTGGATCCACCGCATCGATTCGGCCCATATGGATCGCCCGTGGAAGGCCCCCACCTGGCTCATCGGGTTCAACACCTGCCTTGCCTTCGTCAACGCGCTTTTCCTTGGCGCAGGTGCCAAGGTCTGGGGCTATGAAAACGCGCTCTGGTCGGGCCTGATCTTTGCCTCCTTCATCTTCCCGGTATTCTGGTATCGCCATTACATCGTGGATGGCGGCAAGTTCCCGAAAGAGGCCTATGACGATCTGAGCCTGCCTTATGGCGAGCTTGGCGCACGCAAGGCCGGGATCAAGCCCTATCTGGCGCTGGGTCTTGGGGCTGCGGTGGTCTTGTGGTCCAACTGGTTCTTCGTGTTGCCCGGCTAAGACCGCCACACGACGTCAACAAGGGAAAGGGGGCTGCGCAGGCAGCCCCCTTTTTTGCGAAAATGTTTTCTGTGAAGAAAATAAATTGCATTTGATTATTGATTTTCGTCGCGAAACCCAACAGACTTGTCGAAAATGAACGCACCTTAGGGAGACTGCAGATGACCAATTCTTGGCGCTTTTCAACGCTGGCCGACCGGCACCGCGCGCTTGGCTCGAATCTGGAAGACTGGTCAGGCATGGGCACTGCCTGGTCCTATTCCAAGGGTGACCCGAACGCCGAATACATGGCAATCCGCACCAAGGCGGGGCTCATGGATGTTTCGGGCCTGAAAAAGGTCCACATCACCGGCCATGCCGCATCCCATGTGATCGACCGCGCCACCACCCGCGACCCCGAAAAGATCGCGCCCGGCAAATCGGTTTACGCCTGCATGCTGAACGATGCGGGCAAGTTCATCGACGACTGCGTCATCTACCGGATGGGGCCGAACAGCTACACTGTGGTGCATGGCTCGGGCCAAGGGCATGAGCAGCTGACGATGGCCGCCACCGGCCGTGATGTGTCGATCCGCTTTGACGACAACCTGCACGACCTGTCGCTGCAGGGGCCCCTGGCGGTGGATTATCTGGAAAAGCACATCCCCGGCGTGCGCCAACTGCCCTATATGGGCCATATGCCCGCGATGCTGTTCGGCAAGCCGATCACGCTCTCGCGCACCGGCTACACGGGTGAACGCGGTTATGAAATCTTTGTCCGCGGTCAGGACGCCGGCGAGGTCTGGGACCGCATTTTGGAAGAAGGCGCCAGCATGGGCATCATCCCTTGCCGGTTCACCACGCTGGATATGCTGCGGGCTGAATCCTATCTCCTGTTCTTCCCCTTCGATAACTCGGAAATGTATCCCTTCGAGAACGAAGGCCCCGGCGATACCCTGTGGGAGCTGGGCCTTGACTGGACCGTGACCAAGGGCAAGACCGGCTTCCGCGGCGCGGAAGAGCATTACCGCCTGCAGGGCAAGGAGCGCTTCAAAATCTCGGGCCTGAAATTTGCCGACAAGACGAAGGTTCCGGGCAACGCCCCCATCTACAAGGACGGCAAGAAGATCGGCGTTGTCACCCAGCCGATGTATTCGCCGCTGAATGACTGGGTCGTCGCCATCGCCCGCCTGCCCGTCGATTGCGCCAACAACGGCACCGAGGTTGAGGTGCGTTGCGGCACCCATGGCCCGCTGAAGGCGGTTTCGGCCTCGCTTCCCTTCTACGACGTCGAGAAAAAGCGTCGCACGGCCAAGGACTAAGGCTCTCTCACAGGCTGGGGCTGGTCGGCGCGGACAGCGGCCCCGGCCTGTGAGTCTTCCCGAGATCTCACAGGTTCTGACACGATGACAAAGGCCGAATTCCCTCCCTCGATCAAAAGCCGCCCGGTTTATGGGCAGCTTGAACCGCGCCCGGGGGCCCTGCATCTGCTGATCGCCGATGGCGAAGGCGCCGAGGCGCTGGCCGATCTTGTGGCCAAGGACCCCGGCCTTTTGCCCAAGGCGCATGTGCTTTACACCGCCGGTCCCAAGGGCGCAGACCTTTGGCACAAGATCGAAGCCATGGGTGCCAAACAGGCGCAAAAGGCCGCTTCGATCCCGACCCTGCTTTTCCGCCTTGCCCGGGTCTTGCAAGATGCGCCGATGGGGACGCAGGTCTATCTGACAGGATCCGAGGGGCTGATGGGTCAAGCCGAGCGGGACATCATGGCCTTGGGCTTTCCCCACGCCGATATTCAAAAGGAACATCGCGGATCGACCGTGCGGCGTGTGCAATGCGTGCATTGCAAGGGCATCACGGAAAACGTCGAGACCGACCCCTTCCAGTGCAGCCATTGCCGGCTGCACCTCTTCGTGCGCGACCACTACTCGCGCAGGCTCGCGGCCTTTCAGGGCGTGAACATTGATGCGGAAGACAAGGGGCAGATCCCCCCGGCGGTGGAGCGGTTCAAATGAGCGGTGGCGCAAAACTCAACGTCCGCGTGGCCGAAGTGGTGCGCGTCAATGACCTGATCACCCGCTTCCGCTTTGTCGCGCGGGATGGGGGCGAGCTCCCTGCCTTTTCCGGCGGCGCCCATACGGTTGTCGAAATGGACGACCACGGCACCCGCCGCCTGAACCCCTATTCGCTGATGTCCGACCCCGAGGATCGGTCGGGTTACGAAATCTCGGTGCGGCGCGACGATCAGGGCCGGGGCGGGTCGCTTTACATGCACAGCCATGTGAAACCGGGGATGGAGATGGTCCTTAGCCATCCGATGAACCTCTTTCCCTTGGACAACCGCGCCCGCAAGCACCTGTTTCTGGCAGGTGGCATCGGCATCACGCCGTTTCTGGCCATGATGCACCAGCTGACCCGGTTCGGCGGCAAGTTCGAACTGCACTATGCCACCCGCAACCCCGCGCTCTGCGCTTATGGCGACGAGTTGAAGGCAGCCTATGGCGACAAGGTGAACCTCTACTTCGATGATATGGGCCAGCAGATGCCGCTGACCGAGATCCTCGCCCGCCAGCCCATTGGCACCCATGTCTATTGCTGCGGGCCAAAGGGGATGCTGAACTGGGTGCGCGCCACGGGGGCGGCAGCCGGGATGCCCGAACATGCCGTGCATTTCGAGGAATTCACCGCTCCCGGCACCGGCGCCCCGTTCAAGGTGGAACTGTCGCAGTCGAAGAAAACCCTCACCGTCGGCCCGACCCAATCGCTTCTTGAGGCGATGGAGGCTGCGGGCGTCGATGCCCCCTACCTCTGTCGCGGCGGGGCTTGCGGGCAATGCGAAACCAATGTGGTGACATGCGATGGCCTTATCGACCACCGCGACCATTGGCTGTCGCCCGAGGAAATGGCCAGCAACACCAAAATCATGCCCTGCGTCAGCCGCTTTACCGGCAAGACGCTGGTGATAGACCGCTAGGAGCGCCCCATGAGCCTTGATTTCAAATACGGGTTTGACGACTTTTTCCGCGATGAAACCTATTGCGATGACTTCACCTATCGCAATTCGCCCGCTGCGATCCGCCGCTTTCCCTTCCCGTTCGACCGCGACGATTACATGTATTCGGTCAACATGGAGCCGCATGTGCCGGGGCGCAAAGGTTCGGTCTTTGAAAAGACCTTTGATGTCGATGAACATTACCTCAGCGAAATGCGCGACCGCGCCCGCGTGCTGGCCAAGGACCCGCTGCGCTGCCAGTCGCTGCCGCATATGACCCTGGCCGGCTGGGACCTCTTGGAACTGATCATGGAGACCAAGGCCCGCGAATACCCGCAGTGGTTTTCGCTGACCAAGGACGGCAACCGCTGGCACTGGATCAACCGCCCGCTGGGCATCGACCAGAAGTTCACCTTTCTGGATGAAACCACGCTGCCCTATGGTCCGCTGGAGTATATCACCCGCCAGACGCAGGGCGATTTCACCCTGCAGGACGAACGCGAAGGCACGCTCTGGGTCGATGCGGGCATGGTCACCACTCAGGCCGACTGGTCCTTGGATTTCGATATCGGCATGAACTTTCACGAATGGCATGCGCCGGTGCCTTTGGCCCATGAAAATGGCATCTTCGACCGCGCGCTGAAATTCCTGTTGAAACTCCAGCACGGCGCACCGGTGCGCCGCTTCAACTGGACGATGACGGTCAATCCGCTTCTGGACACCGCGCCGGAAACCTATCCCGAATGGGGGCATATGCGCACGCTCCTCACGCAGGAAAACATGGGCCACATGATGCACCTTCGGGTGGAATTGCAGACGCTCTACCGCCTGCCTCGGTCCAACGCGATTGCCTTCGACATCCGCGCCTATCTGGCCAAGTTCGAAGAGCTTGTCACCGTGCCGAAATGGGGCCGCCGCCTGCACCGCGTGGTGCGTGACATCCACCCCGATCTGGCCACCTACAAGGGCTTTATCCGCAACCGCGATGCCATGGCCCAGTGGTTGTCGACATACGACGACGGGGCGCCCACCTCGCCCGGCTGGTGGCCCGAAGACTGACCAAGAGGACAGACAGGAGAACCGATATGCCAAGCGAAGGCCCCCTGCGTCTGGGTTTTCTGATGTTTCCGGGCTTCCCCATGGCCTGCCTGACCTCGGCCATAGAGCCCCTGCGCGCCGCCAACGAAATCACCGGGCGGCGCGAGTTCGAATGGCGGCTGGTGTCGGAAACCCGTGCGCCCGTGCGCTCTTCGGCCGAAGTGCGCTTTGAACCTGACGTGACCCTGGCGGACCTTTCCGGTGTCGATCAGCTTTACCTCATCTCGCCGCCCACCGCCGAATTCGCCGACCCCCGCCACGGACCTGCGCGCCTGCGCTGGCTGGAACGCACCGGCCTGACGCTTGGGGCCTTTTCGGGCGGGATCTTTCCCTTGGCCCGCGCCGGGCTGATGGAGGGGCGTGGCTGTTCGGTGCATTGGTGTTACGAGGCCGCGTTCAAGGCCGAATTCCCCGATGTAAAGGCGTCCGAATCGGTGATCCTGCGCGATAAGCGGCGCATCACGGCCTCAGGCGCGGGGGCGGTCTTTGACCTCATGCTGCGGCTGATCGAGGAACGTCTGGGCCGCCAGTGCATGACCGAAGTGGCCTGCTGGTTCCAGCATCCCTTTGTGCGGGATGAAGATGCCAGCCAGAAGGTCCCCGTGGCCCGCACCGCCTCGACTGCCGACCGCCTGACGCCGCCGATCCGCGAGGCGATCCGCCTGTTCGAAACCCATGTCGAGGACCCGCTGCGCATCCCCGATGTGGCGGCGGCGGTGTCGATGTCGGGGCGGCATTTCGAACGGCTTTTCAAGCGCGAGACCGGGCAAAGCCCCTTGCGCTATTACCGCCATCTGCGGCTGGCCAAGGCGCGGCAGCGGGTCTTGTATTCCAACGACCCCCTGCGCGAGATTGCGGCCGCCGTGGGCTATCTGACGCCCGCGCCCATGGCACGGCATTATCAAGAGCTGTTTGGCGTCAGCCCAAAGGATGAACGGCGCCTGGCCTCGGGGCTGAACCGCGCGGTGCCCATGGCGGCGGAATAGCCGCCGCGCCTCAGCCTTGCGACGACAAGACCGCGATCCCTGCAAAGACCGTGACAATGCCCAGCCATTGCACGGGCAAGACGGCCTCTTTCAGGATCTTCCAGGCCAGAAGGATGGTCAGCACGCCAAAGAGTGATGAGCTGATGGCGGCATATTCGGGGTTGGGCAGGCGGCCGGACAAGGTGATCAGGCTGATGGCCACCGCATCCAGAACCCCCATCAGCGTCAGAAACCCCCCGCTGCCCGCAGCGGCGCGCCAGGGCGCACGGGCCGCCAGCACAATCAGCGCCACCGCCGCCAGCGCCACGACACGCGTCACCGCGATCGAAGCCATTTCATCGCCCTGACGCGCGCCCTCCTGCGCCAGCCAGAAGGTGGTGGCAAAACCGACGGTTCCGGCAATCGACCACAAGATTGCCCCACCCATGCGCGTGCCCCCGGCCGGGTCATCCTCGGCATGACCGCTCAGCGCGACAATCGCGATCCCGCCGACAATCGCCAGCACCGCAACCAGCTCCAAGACCGAAACCGCCTCGCCTCCAAGCGCGGCAAAGCCCAGCGAGATCATCGGAAAGGCGCCCAGAATCGGCGCTACCAGCCGCACCGGCGCCAGGCTGAAGGCGCGGTAAAGCCCCCCCATCCCCAGCACATAGGCCAATCCCGCCGCCGCCGAAAAGCCATAAGCCGGGCCGGTCATCGCCTCCCATTCGGCAATCAGCGCGGTGGGCACCACCAGCGCCAGTGTGCCCGCCGTCAGAACGGCCAGCATCATGGGCAGAATATGCGATCCCTGCCCCAGTTTGCGCACCAGAAGATCATGCACCGCCCAGGCACAGGCCGCCGCAAGGCCAAAGATCAGCGACAGCATTTTCCGTCTTTCCGCAAAGGTCCTGCTTGTGCCATGCTGTCATCCTTGTTATTCTTGAGCGTGAACAAGTTTTATCCACATTAAAACTTCCTGCAAGGGACGCCCATGCTTGACACCCCCTATCCCAGCGTCATTCCAGGGCCGCCACGCCCCTCGCGCATCCTGACACCGCGCAACCTGGAACGCCACCATGGACGTGAACGCCATGTGATCCCCGGCGGTGGGGCCTTGATGCTGCGCCTTGGCGCGGGTGACCGGCTGACGGTGGTTAATGATGAGGGCGGGCAGATCGCCGAACTGGTCGCCACTACGACCGACGGCCGGATTGACGCCGCGATTCTGGGGCAGGCGTCGAATTCCGGGGCCGAGGGGCTGAAGGCCATGCTGGCCTTGGGCGATGCGGCAGGCGAAGGGTTGGCCCGCCTGCGGCGCGGCATTGCGGGCAAGGGCATTGATCTGGCCCGCGCCGGTGGGGTGCGGGTCTTTGCCCCCGGCACCGCCCCCGGCGCCCGCGCCGAGTTCACCGCACTCGATGACAGCTGGCTGATCCTTGCCGCCCCCGGCCTGCCGATGGCGCCCGAGGCGCAGGACACCGCCACGCCCCTGACGCTTCACCTGCACCGCGCGCGTCCGCGCGAGATGGGCAAGTTCGACCTGCCCGACCCACTGGCCGACCCGGTGCTTGACCTGCGGGTGAAATCGGCCACGGCGGAAAGCTATTTCGTCAAGGCGGGTGATTACATCCAGATCATCGACGTCGAGGGCCGCCAATGCACCGATTTCCAGTGCTTTGACGCCCGCAAGCTGGATAAGGGTATCCAGCACGCGCTGGATGTGACCACCTCACGCACGCTGATGGGCCATGCCTATTCGATGCCGGGCCTCCATTCAAAATACTACGATCAGGACTGGGTGCCGCTGGTCGAAGTGGTGCAAGACACCGTGGGGCGCCATGACGCCTTTGCCATGGCTTGCGCGTCGAAATACTACGACGACATCGGCTATCCCGGCCATGTGAACTGCTCGGACAATTTCAACGGCGCACTCGCCAAAGATGGTGTGGATGCCCGGCCCGGCTGGATGGCCATCAACCTCTTCTTCAACACCAACATCGACGCCCATGGCGTGCTGATTTCCGATGAGCCATGGTCCCGCCCCGGCGATTATGTCCTGTTCCGCGCGCTGACCGATATCGTCTGCGTCAACTCGGCCTGCCCCGATGACACCTCGCCTGCCAATGGCTGGTATCTCAGCGATATCCACGTCCGCATCTATTCCGGTGCCGAGAAATTCAGCCGTTCCATCGCCTATCGCCCCACGCCGGAGTCAGAGCCGAAGATGACCAAGGAAACCGCCTTTCACGCCCCCATCACGGCCAAGACCCGCCATATGGTGGAATACAAGGGTTATTGGCTGCCGCAGGTCTATTCGCAAAACGGTGCGATCGAGGAATACTGGGCCTGCCGCGAAAAGGCGGTGGTGCTGGACCTTTCGCCCCTGCGCAAGTTCGAAGTGACCGGCCCGGATGCCGAGGCCCTGATGCAATGGTGCCTGACGCGCGACATGAAAAAGCTGTCGGTCGGTCAGGTGGTCTATTCCGCCATGTGCTATGAACATGGCGGCATGATCGACGACGGAACCGCCTTCCGTCTGGGCAAGGACAACTTCCGCTGGATCGGGGGGGATGACTATTCCGGCATCTGGCTGCGCGAGCAGGCCGAAAAGCTGGGGCTGAAGGTCATGGTGCGCTCTTCGACCGACCAGATGCACAATCTGGCCATTCAGGGCCCGAATAGCCGCGAGATCATGAAGCGCATGATCTGGACCGCGCCGCATCAGCCGACGATTGAGGAGTTGGGCTGGTTCCGCCTGACGGTGGGCCGCCTTGGCGGGCCGACCGGCGCGCCGGTGGTGGTCTCGCGCACGGGCTATACCGGCGAGTTGGGCTTTGAAATCTTCTGCCACCCCAAGGATGGCAAAGCGGTCTATGATGCGGTCTGGGCAAATGGCGGCGATCTGGGGCTGAAACCCATGGGCCTTGCCGCCCTTGATATGGTGCGGATCGAGGCCGGGCTGATCTTTGCGGGCTATGATTTCTCTGACCAGACCGACCCATTTGAGGCCGGCATCGGCTTTACCGTGCCCTTGAAAACCAAGACTGATGATTTCATCGGGCGTGAGGCGCTGATCCGCCGCAAGGAAAACCCGCTCCACAAATTCGTGGGACTGGAGATCGACAGCAATGTCGATGTCGGCCATGGCGACTGCCTGCATGTGGGGCGCGCGCAGGTGGGAGTTGTTACTTCGTCGATGCGCTCGCCGCTACTCGGCAAGAACATCGCGCTGGCGCGGGTGGATGTGGCCCATGCGGCGGTGGGAACCGCGCTTGAGGTTGGCAAGCTTGATGGTCAGCAAAAGCGGCTTCCGGCGGTGATCGTGCCCCTGTCGCATTACGACCCGAAGAAAACCTGCCCGCAAAGCTGAGCGGGCGGAATTTGACACAAATTCCGGACCGGAGCCTTTGCAGGCTCTGAACCGATTTCTGCAAAGAAATCGGCTGCTCTTTGGTCAAGGGGGAACGCAATGAAGCCGATGATCGACCGCATGGGGGGCGAGGATCAGGTTCATCTTCTGGTGGACCACTTCTATGACCTGATCGAAACCCTGCCGCAGGGCCGCGCGATCATGGAGATGCACCTGAAAGGCCATGGCCTGTCCCATGTCCGCCCGGCGCAGTTCGAGTTTCTCTGCGGCTTCTTCGGCGGTCGGCGCTACTGTCACGAACGCCACGGCCATATGTCCTTGCGCGAGATCCACGCCCATGTGGAAATCCGGACCGCCGATGCCGAAGATTGGCTGGCCGTGATGGACCGCGCCATGACCGATGTCGGCGTTGATCCCGCGATCTGGGTCGAGCTGAACGCCACCTTTCGCCGCGCCGCTTTGATGCTGGTGAACACCCTTTAGGATAGGCCGTGTTGCCCCTTCTGCCGCCCTGTCATAGGCTCGCTCCAACGGAGGACACCCCATGGCAAACACATCGCAATCGCTTTTTGACCGCGGCATGAAAGTGCTGGTCGAAGGCGTCTCGTCGGCTTCGCGCGGGCCGGCCACCTTTGGCGGCGCGCCGCGTTACATGAGCCATGGCGCAGGGGCGCGGCTTTATGATGTGGACGGGCGGGAATACATCGACTGGATGATGGCCTTTGGCGCGCTTCCCCTTGGCCATGCCCACCCCAAGGTGGTCGAAACCATCACCCGCGAGGTGGCGCGCGGCACCCATTTTGCGACCGCCTTGAAGGTTGAGGTGGAGGTGGCCGAAATGCTGGTCGCCCTGCTGCCCCATGTCGATAAGGTGCGCTTCGCCAACACCGGAACCGAGGCGGCGATGGCCGCTTTCCGCCTTGCGCGCGGTTACACCGGGCGGCGCAAGATCATCAAGTTTGAAGGCCATTATCACGGCTGGTGGGATTCGGTTCTGGTCAACACCAACCCCCTGCCGCCCACCATGCTGGGCCACCCGAACGACCCGATCCGCATCCCCGACAGTTCCGGCATCCCCGAAGAGGCGTGGAAGGATACCATCGTCGTGCGCTGGAACGATGTTGAAGCGCTGGAACGCGCCATGGCGCTGCATGGGCGCGACGCGGCCTGCGTGGTCACCGAAGGCGTCATGTCGAACATGGGGGTGATCCCGCCGAAACCGGGTTACCTGAACCGCATGCAAGAGCTTTGCCACCAGCATGGCGCGCTCTTTTATCTGGATGAAACCGTCACCGGCTTCCGCCTCGCCGCCGGGGGCGCGGCTGAAATCTACGGGCTTTCCCCCGACATCGTCACCTATGGCAAGGCGCTGGGCGGTGGTCTGCCCATGGCGATGATCGGCGGGCGGGCCGAGATCATGGCGGGCCTCGAATGGGGCAAGGTCCTGCATTTCGGCACCCATAATGCCGGGCGGTTGGCACTGCATCTGACCAAGGTCATGCTGGAAACCATGCTGGCCGACAATCAGGCCGGCTTTGCCAAGATCAAGGATCTGGGCCTGAAAATGGCCGCAGAAGTGCGCTGTGTCGCCAAGGCCAGCAATCGCCATGGCGTCGTGGTGCAGGGTGTGAATTCGATGTTCCAGATCTTCTTCACCGACCGCGAAGAGATCACCGATTTCCGCGATTTCTGCACCCATGTCGACCGCGCGAAATTCCGCGATTTCGCCCTGCGGCTGATGGACAAGGGCATCTACATGAACCCCTCGGCCACTCTGCATTCACTGTCGTCGATTGTGCATACCGAGGCCGATATCGCCGCCACCGCCCGCGCCATGGCCGAGGTGCTGGAAGAAATGCCATGAAGATCGGCATTCTGGGCACCGGCAATCTGGCCGCCTATCTGGTGCAGGGCGCGCAACAGGGCGGGCACCAGTTTGTCTTGTCCCCGCGCGGCACGGCCAAGGCCGCCGATCTTGCGGCGCGGTTCGGCTGCGCCGTGGCCGCCAGCAATCAGGCGGTGGTGGATGCCTGCGACCATATCCTTGTCTGCCTGCCTGCCGCCGAGGGGCTGGCCGTGCTGCGGGGCCTGACTTTCCGCGCCGGGCAAGAGGTCTGCTCGGCCATGGCCGGGGCCTCTTTGGAGGATATGCGCGCCGCCATCGGCCCGGCTACGGCGACGCTGTCGATGATGCCCGGCTACGCCAATGCGTTTTCGGCCGGGCCAACCTTTCTTTACCCGGCCAACTCCGACTGGGCCGCCTTCTTTGCCGCCTGCGGCCCGGTGCATGAAATGACCGATGCCCGCAGCTTTGAAACCACCGCGGTCTTTGGTGGCATGTCGGGGGCCAGCGTGTTCCTCATGCGCCATCTGGCCGCGTGGTATGAGGCCGAGGGGCTGGACCCCGCCACCGCCCGCCGTTTGGTCGCCGAAACCCTGCGCGGCAACGCCGAGGTCTTGCTGCAATCAAATGAGCCGCTGGATGCCATCTGCAAAGGCGTCACCACGCCGGGCGGAATCACCGAACAGCTTCTGTCCGATCTTGGCCAAGACGGGGCCTTGGACAGCTGGCACCGCGCCATGACGCGCGTTTTGCACCGCATGGCCCCCGCGCGAAAGGGCTAACCCGCCTCTGCTTTTGCCAGCACTTTCGGATAGGCCGCGCGCATCGTGATTCCGCGCGTGATGTTCAACACCATCAGCGCCGCCCAAAGCCCGTGATTGCCCATCACCGGGATCAACACCACCAGGGCCACCGCATAGACGGCAACTGAAACCATCATCGCCCGCAGCATCTCGCGGGTTTGCAAGGCCCCAATGAAGATACCGTCGTAGATCCAGCTGGCCACCCCGATCAGCGGGGCAGCGACCAGCCATTCCAGATACCAGCGCGCCTCGATCCGCACATCTGGCGCGGTGGTCATCAGATCAATGATCAGCCCCCCTGTCAGCGCAAAGCACAGCGCCATCACCGCTGCCCCGCCAAAGCCCCATTGCAGGCAAATGCGCGATGCGCGCCGCACCTCGCCTGCCGCCCGCGCGCCCACGGCTTGGCCCACCAGCGTTTCGGCCGAAATGGCAAACCCGTCCAGCGCATAGGCGGTGATTTCCAGGAACTGCAACAGCACCTGATTGGCGGCCAGGGTCACATCGCCAAAGCGGGCCCCCAGAAAGACAAAGCTGGTAAAGGAAAGCTGCAGCAAGATGGTGCGGCCCATGATGTCGCGGCTGGCGGTGAACATGCGCACCACGGCCAACCGGTTGCCCAGCCGCGCCAACCCCGCGCGGAGCACCGCAGGCGTCAACGCATCCCGCGCCAGCC